>JACXTT010000166.1_pt1 | contig 103540 bp, 72 predicted proteins | sample 9270951 | NCBI WGS metagenome assembly JACXTT01 (sample SAMN15532306, study PRJNA645909) | rock metagenome | isolation source: weathered quartz diorite | place: Puerto Rico | collected 2017-06-21 | reverse complement strand
GGAATCTCCATGCTCGCCTTGTCCGATTCGACCGTCAGCAGCGACTGGTCGACCTTGATGGTGTCGCCCACCTTGACCATCAGCTCGATGACTTCGACTTCCTTGAAATCGCCGATGTCGGGCACTTTGACTTCGACCACGCCACCTGCAGCTGCCGGCGCCGGAGCAGCAGCAGCGGTGGCGGCGGCTGGTGCAGCGGCAGGCGCGGGTGCAGGGGCAGCAGAAGGAGCAGGGGCTGCGGCGGCATCAGCCGCTTCCACCATCAACACCAGCGTGCCTTCAGCGACCTTGTCGCCGACCTTGACCTTGATTTCTTTGACGACGCCGGCAGCCGAAGAAGGAATCTCCATGCTCGCCTTGTCCGATTCGACCGTCAGCAGCGACTGGTCCACCTTGATGGTGTCGCCCACTTTGACCATCAACTCGATCACTTCCACTTCCTTGAAATCGCCGATATCCGGGACCTTGACTTCCACAATGCTCATGGCATGACTCCGTTTTTTATTCGTTTTAGACGCGACCAGAGGGGCAGGTCACATCGACCCACCCCTCCAACCATAAGCAGACTTTATTGCGTAACCGGATTCGGCTTGTTCGGATCGATGCCGTACTTGGCCACCGCTTCGGCGACAAGCGCTGCCGGCACCACGCCTTCATCAGCCAGCGCTTTCAAGGCGGCCACCGTCACATAGTAACGGTTGACCTCGAAGAATTCGCGCAGTTTGACGCGCGAATCGGAGCGGCCGAAACCGTCGGTACCGAGCGCCGTGAAATGGCGGCCGGCCGGCACGTAAGGGCGGATCTGGTCGGAGAACAGGCGCACATAGTCGGTGGTCGAAACGATCGGGCCGGTGGTGTCTTTCAGCAGCTGGGTGGCGTACGGCACACGCTGCTCGGCGGTCGGGTTGACCATGTTCCAGCGCTCGCAATCGGCGCCGTCGCGGGCCACCATCGTCAGCGATGGCGCCGACCAGACATCGGCGGCGATGCCCCAGTCGTTCATCAACAGCTCGGCGGCGAATACGGACTCGCGCAGGATGGTGCCGGAGCCGATCAGCTGCACGCGTGCTTTCGCTTCCGCAGGACCCTGCTGGAGCAGGTACATGCCCTTCAGGATCTGCTCCTCGGTGCCCTGCTTCAGGCCCGGCATCGGGTAGTTCTCGTTCATCAGGGTGATGTAATAAAACACATCTTCCTGCTCGTCGACCATGCGGCGCAGGCCGTCCTGGACGATGACGGCGACTTCGTGGGCGAAGGTCGGATCGTAAGGCATGCAGTTCGGGACCGTGGCAGCGAAGATGTGGCTATGGCCGTCTTCGTGCTGCAGGCCTTCGCCGTTCAGGGTCGTACGGCCAGCGGTGCCGCCCATCAGGAAGCCGCGGGCGCGCATGTCGCCGGCAGCCCACACCAGGTCGCCGATGCGCTGCATGCCGAACATGGAATAAAAAGTGTAGAACGGGATCATGACGCGGTTGTTGGTCGAGTACGAAGTCGCCGCCGCGATCCACGAACTCATGCCGCCCGCTTCGTTGATGCCTTCCTGCAGAATCTGGCCGGCCTTGTCTTCGCGGTAGTACATCACCTGGTCCTTGTCGACCGGCTCGTACAACTGACCCTGCTGGTTGAAAATGCCGATCTGGCGGAACAGGCCTTCCATGCCGAAGGTACGCGATTCGTCGACCAGGATCGGCACGATGCGCTTGCCCAGGCTTTCGTCGCGCAGCAGGGTCGAGATGATGCGGACAAAACTCTGGGTGGTCGAAATTTCACGGCCTTCCGCGGTGGCGTCGAGCACGTTCTGGAATGCGGTGAGCGCCGGCACGGTCAGCTTTTCATCGGCTTTCGGGCGGCGCTGCGGCAGGTAACCGCCGAGGGCCTTGCGGCGCTCGTGCAGGTAGACCATCTCCGGGGCGTCGTCGGCCGGCTTGAAGAAGGGGATTTCGGCCAGCTTGTCGTCCGGGATCGGGATGGCAAAACGGTCGCGCATTTCGCGGATCGCTTCGTCGTCCAGCTTCTTGGTCTGGTGGGCGGTGTTACGCGCTTCGCCCGATTTGCCCATGCCGAAACCTTTGACGGTCTTGACCAGCAAGACGGTCGGCGTGCCCTTGTTTTCCTGTGCGACCTTGAAGGCGGCGTAGATTTTATGGGGATCGTGGCCGCCGCGGGTCAGGCGCCAGATGTCGTCGTCCGTCATGTTGGCGACCATTTTCAACAGCTCCGGATGCTTGCCGAAGAAGTGTTTGCGCACGTAGGCGCCGTCCTTGGCCTTGTAGTTCTGGTATTCGCCGTCGACGGTTTCCATCATCACGCGCTGCAGGATGCCGTCCTTGTCTTTGGCCAGCAAGGCGTCCCAGCCCGGCCCCCACACCACCTTGACGACGTTCCAGCCGGCGCCGCGGAAATCGGCTTCCAGTTCCTGGATGATCTTGCCGTTGCCGCGCACCGGGCCGTCCAGGCGCTGCAGATTGCAGTTCACCACCATCACCAGGTTGTCGAGGCGTTCGCGTGCGGCCATGCCGATCGCGCCCATCGATTCCGGCTCGTCCATCTCGCCGTCGCCGCAGAATACCCAGACCTTGCGGTTGCCGGTGTCGGCGATGCCGCGGGCGTGCAGGTATTTGAGGAAGCGCGCCTGGTAGATCGCCATCAGCGGGCCCAGCCCCATCGACACGGTCGGGAACTGCCAGAAGGTCGGCATCAATTTCGGATGCGGATACGAGGACAGGCCCTTGCCGTCGACTTCGCGGCGGAAGTTCAGCAGCTGGTCTTCGGACAGGCGGCCCTCGAGGAACGCGCGGGCGTAGATGCCGGGCGAGGAGTGGCCCTGGATGTACAGCAGATCGCCGCCGTGGGTGTCGGTCGGGGCGTGCCAGAAGTGGTTGAAACCGATGCCCAGCATGTTCGCCAGCGAAGCGAAGGACGAGATGTGGCCGCCCAGGTCGCCGTCGGCACGGTTGGCTTTGACGACCATCGCCATGGCGTTCCAGCGCATCCACGAGCGCAGGCGCTCCTCGAATTCCAGGTTGCCGGGGCAATGGGTTTCGAGGTGGGCGGGGATGGTGTTGACGTAGGCGGTGTTGCTGGAAAACGGGATGGTGGCGCCGCGACGGCGGGCCAGATCGACCAGGCGCTCCATCAGGTAATGGGCGCGCTCCGGCCCTTCGTTTTCAATGACGGCTTCGAGGGCTTCGAGCCATTCTTTTGTTTCGAGGGTGTCCGGATCGTTGGCGGCCTGGGCCGTCAACTGGTCGAGTTGAGCTGACATTAATGCGTCTCCTGGTGGTTGGCGCCCTGCCAGGTTCACTACCCCGGCGGACGATGTCTGGTATGTAGTACAACATTAGCGTACAAGATTAGCGAAATTGAAGCCAAGCTGGTATGAAGATTCTAACAGTACTCGGCCATTATCTCAAATGGCGATATTTGATTTCATATTGTGGAAAATACTTAGCAATCTATTCCTCGCGCATTACCCTGGTTGCGGCCCTGATCGGGCGGCGGCGCGTGCTGGCGGCAGGCGCTTTATAATCCTGCTTCCCCTTTCGCTTCCTGCATACCTACCCATGTCCGCACAACTGATCGATGGCGTCGCCCTTTCCCAACAATTGCGCAGCGAGATCGCCACGCGCGCCGCCGCCCTCACGGCCCAGGGCAAGCAGCCTGGACTTGCCGTCATCCTGGTCGGCGCCGATCCGGCCAGCCAGGTGTATGTGCGCAACAAGGTCAAAGCCTGCGCCGACGTCGGCTTTCACTCGGTGCTGGAAAAGTACGAAGCGGAAATGACGGAAGCGGCCTTGCTGGCCCGCATCGCCGCTTTGAACATTGACCCCACCATCCACGGCATCCTGGTGCAAATGCCCTTGCCGCGCCACATCAACCCCCATAAAGTGATCGAGGCGATTTCGACCAGCAAGGATGTCGACGGCTACTCGGTGCTGTCGGCCGGCGAATTGATGACCGGCCTGCCCGGCTTCCGCCCCTGCACTCCCTACGGCTGCATGAAGCTGATCGAAAGCACCGGCGTCGATCTGCGCGGCAAACATGCGGTGGTCATCGGCCGCAGCAACACGGTCGGCAAGCCGATGGCCTTATTGCTCTTGCAAGCCAACGCCACCGTCACCATCTGCCATAGCGCGACGCCGGATCTGGGCCTGTACACGCGCCAGGCCGACGTGGTGGTGGCCGCCGTCGGCCGCCGCAACACCTTGACGGCCGACATGGTCAAGCCGGGCGCCATCGTCATCGACGTCGGCATGAACCGCGACGATGCGGGCAAACTGTGCGGCGACGTCGATACGGCCGGCGTGCGTGAAGTGGCCTCCTTCATCACCCCGGTGCCGGGTGGCGTGGGGCCGATGACCATCACCATGCTGTTGATGAATACCGTGGAAGCGGCCGAACGCGAAATCAATTGACGACTGTCATCCCCAAAGCATATTGAACTCTTCGGCAGTCTGCGAATCTGACATTGGAAAGAAACCCATCATGACTACTGAACTGAATCCACTACTCGATTTCTCGGGCCTGCCCCGGTTCGACGCCATCCAGCCCGAGCACGTGCAGCCGGCTGTCGACAAGCTGATCGCGGACGCCGCCGCCGTGGTGGCCGAGCTGGAAAAGCCGAGCGATAAGGTCAGCTGGGACAATTTCGTCGTCCCGCTGGAAGTGTCGACCGAACACCTGGGCCGCGCCTGGGGCATCGTCAACCATCTCAACAGCGTGATGGACACGCCGGAACTGCGCGCCGTCTACAACGACAACCAGCCGAAAGTCACCGAATTCTGGACTTCCCTGTCGCAGAACGAAGCGCTGTTCGACAAATACAAGCAGCTGAAAGCCAACCCCGATTACGTCAACCTGTCGCCGGCGCGCAAGAAAATCATCGACAACGCCCTGCGCGATTTCCGCCTGGGCGGCGCAGAGCTGCCGGAATCGAAAAAAGAACGTTTCGCGGAAATCCAGGAACAGCACGCCGCAGTGAGCACCCGCTTCTCGGAAAACGTGCTCGATGCCACCAACGATTATCAATTGATGGTGGACGATGTGGCCGATCTGGCCGGCGTGCCGGAAGACGCCCAGCAAGCGGCACGCGCCGCCGCCGAAGCGGCCGGCAAGCCGGGCTACCTGTTCACCCTGCACTTCCCCAGCTATTTCCCCCTGCTGCAATTCGCCCACAAGCGCAGCCTGCGCGAAACCATCTACAGGGCCAGCGCCACCAAGGCCTCGGAAATGGGCACGGTGTTTTCCGAACTCGAAAAGTGGGACAACAGCAGCAATATCGCGACCCTTTTGAAGTTGCGCGATGAAGAAGCCAAGCTGCTCGATTACCGCAATTTCGCCGAAGTCTCGCTGGTGCCGAAAATGGCGCAAAGCCCGGAACATGTCATCGAATTCCTGGAAGACCTGGCCCGCCGCGCACGCCCGTATGCCGAAAAGGATCTGGCCGAATTGCGCGAGTTCGCCAGGGACAATCTGGGCATCGAGCAGCTGGAAGCCTGGGATGTCGCCTACGCCTCGGAAAAATTGCAGGAAGCCCGTTACGCCTTTTCGGCCCAGGAAGTGAAAGAATATTTCCCCGAGCCGAAGGTGGTGTCGGGCCTGTTCCACCTGATCGAGTCGCTGTTTTCGGTGGCGATTTCACCGGACACGGCCGCCGTCTGGCATCCCGATGTCCGTTTCTTCCGCATCGAGCGGGACGGCCAGCTGATCGGCCAGTTCTATCTCGACCTGTACGCGCGCGCCGGTAAAGGCGGCGGCGCCTGGATGGACGATGCGCGCGGCCGCCGCCTCGACATCGGCGGCGCCGTGCAAACGCCGATCGCTTATCTGACCTGCAACTTTACGCCGCCGGCAACGGTCGACGGCAAGCTGCAGCCGTCGCTGTTCACCCACGACGAAGTGACCACCTTGTTCCACGAGTTTGGTCACGGCCTGCACCACATGCTGACGCAAGTCGATGAAATCGGCGTCTCCGGCATTTCCGGCGTCGAGTGGGATGCCGTCGAACTGCCCTCGCAATTCATGGAGAATTTCTGCTGGGAGTGGGACGTCTTGCAGCAGCTGACCTCGCACGTCAAAACAGGCGAGCCGCTGCCGCGCGCCCTGTACGAAAAGATGCTGGCCGCGAAAAATTTCCAGTCCGGCATGCAGACCCTGCGCCAGGTGGAATTCTCCCTGGTCGACATGCACCTGCACTACGACTTCGATCCGAGCAGCCAGCAAAGCGTGCAGGAGCTGATCAACGACGTCCGCCAGAAATTCTCGGTGATGATGCCGCCCGCATTCAACCGTTTCCAACACTCCTTCGGCCATATCTTTGCGGGCGGCTACGCTGCCGGTTACTATAGCTACAAGTGGGCGGAAGTGCTGTCCGCCGATGCCTACGCCGCCTTCGAAGAAGCGGTGGCGGCCGGCGGCGGCGCCCTGTCCGAGGATACGGGTAAACGTTTTCAGCAAGAGATCCTGGCCGTCGGCGGCTCGCGCCCCGCGCTGGAATCCTTCAAAGCGTTCCGCGGGCGCGAGCCGAGCATCGACGCCTTGTTGCGTCACAGTGGCATGGGCGGCTCCTGAGGAGTTCCGGCCTGCCCTGCCTGCAGGAGAAGGGATGAAGTGGATGGGAAAGGTTATTAAGCTTGGCGGCGCGCTGCTGGCCGTGGCGCTTGCCGCGGTGGCCGGCGGCGCCAGCGCGCAGATGTACACCTGGAAGGATGCCAAGGGCGTCACCCACTTCAGCGACCAGCCGCCGCCGGAGGCAGCTGGCGCCAAGGCTGGCGCCGTCGCCACCAAGGCGGCGCCACGCGGTCCCAGCCAGCCATCGCTGCCTTATGCCCTTGCCGAAGCGGTCAAGCGCAATCCGGTGGTGCTGTACACCACCGGCCAGTGCGCCGCCTGCGACCAGGGCCGCGCCTTGTTGCAGCAGCGCGGCGTGCCCTACCTTGAAAAAACCGTCAATTCCAATGAAGACCAGCAGCAACTGAAAGCGGCGGGCAGCGATTTGCGCCTGCCCTTGCTGCTGGTGGGATCGAACAAGCAGCTTGGTTTTGAAGCGGTGGGATGGCAGGAAGCGCTGACGGCAGCGAGCTATCCCCTGCAATCGCGCTTGCCGGCCGGCTGGCGCCAGGCGCCGCCTGTGGCTGCCGCGCCGCTGCCCGCGGCAAAAAGCGGAGAACTGGCGCGCCAGGTGGTGACGGACAAACCCGAAGTCATGCCAGTCAAGCCGCCGCCGGAAAATGCCCCACCCGGGTTTCAATTTTAAAGGCGCGCATGACCCGCATCGATTTTCATACCAACATCCCGGATAAACTGGCCTACGCCTGCCGCCTGGCCCGCAAGGCGTATTCAGCGGGCGGCAAGCTGGTGCTGCTGGCCGAGGATGCGGCGCAGGCGCAGCAGCTCGACGCGGCGCTGTGGAGCGTTTCCGACACCGATTTCCTGCCCCACGTGCTGGCCGGCGACCCGCTGGCGGCGCAGACGCCCATCATCGTCACCCACGACGAAGCGGGCGAATTCGTGCACGCCGACATGCTGGTCAACCTGACCCGCCGCACCCCCGAGCGCTTCGAACGTTTCAAGCGCGTGTTCGAGATCATCTCGCTCGACGAGCTCGATGCCGCCGAGGGCCGCAAACGCTACGTCGCCTACAAGAAGCAAGCCTTCCCCTTGACCCACTTTGTCGCAGGCCAGTCATGAGCAATTCCTCCTTCGATCCCGGCATTCCCGTCCTGACTGAAGTGTTCCAGGAACCGGCCAGCAGCGCGCCCGCGGCGCCGGTCGACTGGGAGGCGCTGGAACGGCGGCTCTTCGAGCACCTGATGGAAAACATCCACGGCCAAATCGAAGCGGCCGTCCAGCGCGCCATGCAGCAGGCCATCGGCGACATTCGCCACAGCGTGCGCGGCGCGGTGCAGGAAATCATCGCGCAGGAAGTGGCGCGGATGAAGTCGCCCACGGCCTGAGCGCTTGCTTACAAACTGTTTCGCAAATGCGGTCCACCACCGCGGCACGGCTGCGTTTACCTCTTTGCGAAGCGGACGATTTGTTGTACCTTTTGCCCTTACGTAAATTCTGATCCTCAACCTTTGGAGAATGTCCATGCAGTTCACCACGAAGCTGATTCCTCTCGCCGTCGCCCTCGCCTTTGCCGGCAGCGCCAGTGCACAAGAGGTGGTCAAGATCGGTCACGTTGCGCCAATTTCGGGCCCCAGCGCCCACCTGGGCAAAGACAACGAGAACGGCGCCAGGATGGCCATTGAGGAACTCAATGCCAAGGGTTTCATGATCAACGGTAAGAAAGTTACCCTGCAATTGCTGGCGGAAGACGACGGCGGCGATCCGAAGCAAGGCACCTCGGTGGCGCAGAAGCTGGTCGACGCCCACGTCAACGGCGTGATCGGCCACCTGAACTCGGGCACCACGGTGCCCGCATCGCGCATCTACAACGATGCCGGCATCCCGCAAATTTCGCCGTCGGCCACCATCCCGACCTACACCAAGCAAGGTTTCAAGGGCGCCTTCCGCGTGGTCGCCAATGACAACAAGCTGGGCGGCACGCTGGGCCGTTACGCCGTCGAGAAACTGGGCGCGAAAAGCATCGCCGTGATCGACGACCGCACCGCCTACGGCCAGGGTGTGGCAGACGAATTCATCAAGGGCGCCAAGGCCAAGTTCCCGGGCGTCAAAATGGTCGGCAAAGAATTCACCACCGACAAAGCCACCGACTTCACCGCCATCCTCACTTCCATCAAAGCCAAGAAGCCGGACCTGGTCTTCTTCGGCGGCATGGATTCGGTGGGCGGCCCGATGTTGAAACAAATGAAAGCGCTGGGCATCACGGCGAAATTCATGGGCGGCGACGGCGTCTGCACCGAAGCGGTATCGAAACTGGCCGGCGACGGCATCGGCGAAGGCACCATGACCTGCGCCGAAGCAGGCGGTGTCGAAGGCGCGCAAGAAAAAGTCATGGCCGACTTCGTGGCCCGCTATAAAAAGAAATACAACGCCGACGTGCAGATCTACGCACCGTACGTCTACGACGCTGTGATGACCATGGCCACCGCCATGCAGAACGCCAAGTCGGCCGATCCTGCCAAGTACTTGCCTGAGCTGAAAAAGATCAAGTACCAGGGCGTGACGGGCTTGATCCAGTTCGACCAGTTTGGCGATATCAAGGATGGCGCCTTGACCTTGTTTACCTATAAGGGTGGCAAGAAGACGAAGATCGAGGTCGTGCGTTAATTCATAGTTTGCGCGTGCAGCATCGGGGACTGGCACTCGTTGCCTGTCCCCATTGTGGAATTCGCTGATGAATTTGAAAAAGCCGGTATGCAAGCATGCCGGCTTTTTTTATTTTGCTTCTGATCTGAAAATGGGGACAGGCAACGAGTGCCAGTCCCCGTGCTAATCACTTCTGCGACAGCACCCATTTCACCAGCGTATGCGCCTCCGCCTCCGTCACCTGCGGATTGGCCGGCATCGGCACCGCGCCCCATGAACCGCTGCCGCCCTTCATCACCTTGGCCACCAGCTTGTCCTCGGCATCCTTCTGCCCCGCATACTTGGCCGCCACATCCTTATAGGCAGGACCAACCAGCTTGGTAGCGACGGCATGGCATGTCATGCAATTTTTCGCCTTGGCCAAGTCCGCGTTGGCCATGGCGCCGGTCGACGCGGCGGCGAGGATCAGCATGCACAACATCTTCGAGCGATTCATGTATTTCTCCAAAGGGTGAGGACCAGATGCCATATTCTAACAAGATTGCGGGAGGCGGCTGCCGGCGTTACATTCGATAACGCTTGTCACATGCGGCGGGTTGACCACAAGCAGGCCCGAGTTTGCGTTTATTTGCCACACGGCACTAAAACCTTTGTAAGATGGGAGCTAACAAGGAGTTCCCATGCCATTAATTATCATCATTGCAGCACTGATCCCACTACGCTACTTCGAAGTCTGGAAGTTCGCCGACATGTCCTGGTGGTGGGTGATCGGCGCGATGGGCTTTGCCTTCATCTGGTTCGAGTTTATCGAAAAAATGCTGGGCCTCGACAAAAAGAAAGCCCACAACGTCGACGAGGAACGCCGCAAGGCGCGCATCGCCTCCTCCTTCGAAAAGAAGCGCAAATAATCAATCGGTGACGGCGCCCAGCGACGCCGACGACGCCAGCCTGGCAAACTTGGCCAGCACCCCACGCGTGTATCGCGGCGCCGGTTGCACCCACAAGGCGCGCCGCCGCGCGATTTCTTCATCGTCCACATTCAACTGGATCAGCTGCCGGTGGGCGTCGATGGTGAGCGAGTCGCCCTCTTCCACCAGCGCGATGACGCCGCCCTCGAAGGCCTCCGGCGCCACGTGGCCGACCACCATGCCCCAGGTGCCGCCGGAAAAACGGCCGTCGGTGATCAGGCCGACCGATTCGCCCAGGCCCTTGCCGATCAGGGCCGACGTCGGCGCCAGCATTTCCGGCATGCCGGGACCGCCCTTGGGACCAAGATAGCGCAGCACCAGCACGTCGCCGGGGACTATGCGGTCGGCCAGGATGGCGTCCATCGCCGTGTACTCGTCGTCGAACACCCGCGCCGGTCCGGTGATGACGGGGTTTTTCAGGCCCGAGATCTTCGCGACGCAGCCGTCCGGCGCCAGGTTCCCTTTTAAAACGGCCAGGTGGCCCTGCGCATATAAAGCCTTGTCGATGGGGCGGATCACATCCTGGCCGGCGGCGGGCGTCACCGCCACGTGGGCCAGCTCCTCGGCCAGGGTGCGGCCGGTGATGGTGATGCAGTCGCCGTGCAGCAGTCCCGCCGCCAGCAGTAACTTCAGAACTTGCGGCACGCCGCCCGCCTTGTGCAGATCGGTGGCGACGTACTGACCCGACGGTTTCAAGTTACAAATCACCGGAACTTTCAGGCGCACCCGCTCGAAATCGTCCAGCGTCCACGGCACCTCGGCGGCGTGCGCGATGGCCAGATAGTGCAGCACCGCGTTGGTCGAGCCGCCGGTGGCCATGATCAGGGAGACGGCGTTCTCGATCGACTTGCGGTTGATGATGTCGCGCGGCTTGAGATCGCGCTTGACCGCTTCCACCAGCACCCGCGCCGACTCGGCCGCCGAGCCCACCTTCTCGTCGTCGGGATTGGCCATGGTCGAGGAATACATCAGCGCCATGCCCAGCGCCTCGAAGGAGGACGACATGGTGTTGGCCGTGTACATGCCGCCGCAGGAGCCGGCCGAAGGACAGGCATTGCGTTCGATGCCATCGAAGTCCTCCTGCGACATGCGCCCCGCCGTGAATTCGCCGACCGCTTCGAAGGCCGACACGATGGTCAGATCCTTGCCCTTCCAATGCCCGGGTTTGATGGTGCCGCCGTAGACGTAAATGCTGGGCACATTGGTCCGCGCCATGGCGATCATCCCGCCCGGCATATTCTTGTCGCAGCCGCCGATCACCAGCACGCCATCGAGCCACTGGCCGTTGACGGCCGTCTCGATGCAGTCGGCGATCACCTCGCGCGAGATCAGCGAGTATTTCATGCCCTCGGTCCCCATCGACATGCCGTCCGAGATGGTGGGCGTGCCGAACACCTGCGGATTGGCGCCCGCCTGCCTGATGGTGGCGATGGCGATGTCGGCCAGTTTTTGCAGGCCCGAGTTACACGGCGTGATGGTCGAGTGGCCGTTGGCGACGCCGATCATCGGCTTGCTGAAATCCTCGGCCTGGTAACCCATGGCGTAGTACATCGAGCGGTTCGGACTGCGCGAGACGCCTTCGGTGATGTTGCGGGAACGGCGGTTGTAGCGGGCTTGGTCGGCCATGGCGCTTCTCCGGGAGGACAATGGCAACGAGCATGCGCCGCTCCGCGCGCGGCGTCAATTTCGGCGTTATGATGCGCTCTGGTGAGTCGAATCGCATATTGATCGATCACATATCCAATGGATTACATATGAGCCTGGAATTGCGCCAGCTGCGCTATTTTGTCACCGTCGCCGAAGAGCTCCATTTCGGCAGGGCCGCCGCTCGCCTGCACATGACCCAGCCGCCGCTGTCGCAGGCCATCCAGGGACTGGAAGCGCTGCTGGCCACGGCGCTGTTCGTGCGCAGCCGCCGCAGCGTGGCGCTCACGCCCGCCGGCGCCGCCCTGCTGCCGGAAGCGCGGCGCCTGCTGGCGCAAGCGGACGAACTGCCGGAACTGGTGCGCGCCGCCGCCGCCGGAGAGAGCGGACGCCTGGCGCTGGCCTTCGTGTCGTCGGCCGACTACAGCGTGCTGCCGCCGTTCCTGCGCAGCTACCGCGCCGCCTTCCCGCAGGTGCAGATCGTGCTGCAGGAAGCGACCTCCGACATCCAGGTCGACGATCTGCTGCACAACCGCATCGACGCCGGCCTGTTGATTCCGCCCCTGCCCGACAAGGCCCGCCTCGAACTCGATTATCTGAAACTGCTGGAAGAGCCGCTGATCCTGGCCCTGCCGAGCGGATTGACGAAGAACGCAGCGCTGTCATTGAAGGACGCGCCGCACCTTCCCCTGATTATTTTTCCGCGCCCGATCGCCCCCGCTTTGCACGACGCCATTCTCGGCTGTTTTACGGCAGCGGGCCTGACGCCGGAAATCGGCCAGCAGGCGATCCAGATGCAAACCATCGTCAGCCTCGTATCGGCAGGCATGGGGATGGCACTTGTGCCACAATCCGTGTCGAACCTGATGCGCCCCGGCGTCGACTACCGCCAGCTGCTCGATAGCACCCCGCTGGTCGAAACGGGATGCGCCTGGCGCCGCGACAATCCCTCGCCCGTCCTGCAGGGCTTTTTGGAACTACTTAGGAAGAACAACTGATGCTGACTCACCCGATGCCCGACCCCGTGGCATTCTCCCTCGGCCCGGTGCAGGTGCACTGGTATGGCTTGATGTACGTACTGGCCTTCGGCCTGTTCCTGGCGCTGGGCCGCGTGCGCATCCGCCAGCCGCACATCGCCGCGCAGGGCTGGAAAAAAGAAGACCTCGACGACATGCTGTTTTACGGGATGCTGGGGGTGATCGTCGGCGGCCGCCTTGGCGAGGTATTTTTCTACACCCCCAAACTGTTTCTGGCCGACCCGCTGGAGATCTTCAAGGTCTGGCACGGCGGCATGTCCTTCCACGGCGGCTTTATCGGCGTGCTGGTGGCGATGGCCCTGTGGTCCCGTAAAGCGGGCCGCAATGTACTCGACGTCCTCGATTTCATCGCCCCGCTGGTGCCGCTGGGGTACGCCTGCGGGCGTCTCGGCAATTTCATCAACGCCGAACTGCCCGGCCGCGTGGCCGAAGCGACCTTGCCGTGGGCGATGCGCTGGCCGGACACCCGCTATCCCCTGCACCCGTCCCCCGTGTTCCTCGAAGGCCTGCGCCATCCGTCTCCTCTCTACCAGTTGCTGGTCGACGGCTTGCTGGTGTTCGTCATCGTCTGGCTGTATTCGAAATCGCCGCGGCCACGGCTCGCGGTGGGCGCCTTGTTCACCACCCTGTACGGCTGCGCGCGCTTCTTCACCGAATACTTCCGGGTGCCGGACTGGCAAGTGACGGTGGCCGGCCTGCCGATCACGTCGGGGCAGATGCTGTCGCTGCCGATGATTATCGGCGGCGTGCTGATGCTGATGTGGGCTTATCGTCATCCGCACTACGCCGGCATGCCGGCACGGTGATCAGCACGGGGACTGGCACGCGCGCAGCGGCGCGTGAAAGCACATGCGGCATAAAGTGCGCGGTGCCTGTCCCCATCTTGGCGCCGAAGCACAATCAAGCGTAGTTGCTTCCCGAAGGACCATCGGTGAAATCAGGATCCGACGGCGGCGCCAAAAATGGGACAGGCAGCTTCGCTTCGCTCGTGCCAGTCCCCCTTCTAAGCGCGGTACAGGACCACGCCCTTCCAGAGCATATAGACAGCCAGCGCATACAGGATATACGCGAACACCCTGCGTAGTCTCTGCACCGGCCACTTGTGTGCCGTGCGCGCTCCCAACGGCGCCATCAGCACGCTGGCCGTCGAAATCACCGTCAGCGCCGGCAAATAAATAAATCCCAGCGAGTGAGCAGGCAAGCCAGCTTCGCCCATACCGAACCAGATGTTCGCCAAGGTCCCCGCCAGGGCGATGGGAAACCCCAGCGCGGCGCTGGTGGCGACGGCATTATGAATGCGCACGCTGTACCAGGTCATGAAGGGGATCGACACGAAGCCGCCGCCGGCGCCGACCAGGCCAGCCAGGATACCGATGCCGCCGCCGGCGGCGAACATGGCGCCTTTGCCGGGCAGCGGGTGCCGGCCGGCGGGCTTGGTGTCGATCAGCATCTGGGTGGCGGCCACCGCCACGAACATCCCGAAAAAGAGCGCCATCACCATGGTGTTCATCTGCTTGCCGATCCAGGGACCGATCCAGGAGCCGGCCAGGATGCCGGGGGTGAACAGGCGCACGATATCCCAGCGTACGGCGCCGCGCAGATGGTGGGCGCGCACCGAGGAAATCGATGTAAACAGTATGGTGGCGAGACAGGTGGCGATCGCCATGTGGACGATCAGGGCAGGCGGAAAGTCGAGGGCGGTGAAAATCATGGTCATGAAGGGCACCAGGATCATGCCGCCGCCGATACCGAGCAATCCGGCGGCAAAGCCGCCAAATATACCCATCGCACACAATGCCGCCATCAGGGTCCAGCTCATCGATTCAGTCTCTTAAACGGGCAAGACCCGGGTAGCGCATTCTACCCCTTCAAACAAAAGTGAAAACCTACTTTTGTTTGGGATGGAGTGCCAAAAACGCCCGGCGGAGCCGGTCATTTTTGAGGGCGGCAAACCCGATTGGGAACTGCTGTCGCCTCGGAGGCTCGATATATCCGTTTGCAGCCTGGCGTGTTTTAACTCGACTCCGGCGCTTCGATTGCACTATCCGTTAAAACTGCTCCCATTCGTCGGCAGGGGCAGTGGCGGCACTGGCCGCTGCAATACGCTTCGGCGCCGGCTTGATCAACTGCGCGGGTTTGCGCGCTGGTGCGCGGGGTGCCATCTGCGCCTCCGCCAGTTTAAAAATGCTGACCGCTTCGGCCAGTTGTACCGCCTGCTCCTGCAGCGAGCTGGCGGCGGCCGCCGCTTCCTCGACCAGCGCGGCGTTTTGCTGGGTGACCGAATCCATGTCCGTCACGGCCAGATTGATCTGGGCAATGCCCGCTTCCTGCTCGTGATTGGCCGAGCTGATTTCGCCCATGATGTCGGTGACCCGCTGCACCGACGACACCAGCTCTGTCATGGTGCTGCCGGCCTGCTGCACCAGGTGCTGGCCGATGTCGACCTGGGTGACCGAAGCGTCGATCAGGCCCTTGATTTCCTTGGCGGCGGTGGCGGAGCGTTGCGCCAGATTCCTCACTTCGCTGGCGACCACGGCGAAGCCGCGCCCCTGCTCGCCCGCACGCGCCGCTTCCACCGCGGCATTCAGGGCCAGGATATTGGTTTGAAAAGCGATGCCGTCGATGACCGCGATGATGTCGACGATCTTGCGCGAGGCGTCGTTGATCGAACCCATGGTGCCGACCACTTCGGCCACCACGGCGCCGCCCTTGACGGCGATTTCGGAAGCGCTGATCGCCAGCTGGTTGGCCTGGCGCGCATTGTCCGCGTTCTGCTTGACGGTAGCCGCCAGTTCTTCCATCGACGACGCGGTTTCTTCCAGCGAGCCGGCCTGCTGCTCGGTGCGCGCCGACAGGTCCATATTGCCGGTCGCGATTTGCGAGGACGCGGTGGCGATGGTGTCGGTGCCGAGGCGGACGTCGCCGACGATTTTTTGCAGGCTCGTATTCATGTCCGACAGCGCCTGCAGCAGCTTGCCCGTCTCGTCGCCGCGGGTCACCACGATGGTGCTGGTCAGATCGCCGTCGGCGACGCGGCGGGCGATCGCCACGGCTTCCTCGATCGGACGGGTGATGCTGCGGCCGACGAACAGGGCGACGGCGGCGGCGATGGCGGCGGCAACGCCAGCCAGCACCACCATCAGCAGCTTGGTCGCCGTGGCAGTCGCTTCGGCCTCGTCGCCCGAGGCGGTCATCAGCTTGGCCTGGAAGGCGGACAGCTTGTCGAGGGCGGCGAAATAGGACAGCGTGATGGGACGGACGTTCGACTCCAGGTACTTGATCGCCTCGTCCTTGCGCTGGCCCTGCACCATCTCGATGAAGGCTTCGCGGTCCTTGTTGAAGGCGGCGCGCTGCTTGATGATGTCGTTGTACAGCGCGCGCCCTTCCGGCGCGGCGATGGTCTTGTCGAGTTTGTCGAGCGCGACCGTGATATCTTTCGCGCTTTCTTCGATGTTGGCGTATTCCTTGTTGAGCGTCGCGAAATCCGTCAGCAGCAGCAAATTGCGCATATTGCGCGCCGTCTCGTTCAACTCGTCCTTGACGGTATGTACCAGTTCGGTCTTGGGAAAACGGTCCTTGTTGGTCAGCTCGATCGCCTTGGTCAATTCGCCGAGGCGTGCATAGGCCAGAACAGCCATCAATACCATGAGGACAATAACGGCAGCGAAGCCAAGCGCCAGGCGCCGGCCGATGGAAAGATTTTTCATCAAGTGTAATCCTGCAAACGTGGAAGCGGTGGTGTCGGCCGCGCAATGCTGATCGCCGACGGCGCATTTCAGTAATCGGTGAACGCCCTGCGCGGGACCGGTCGAAGACAGGTTCGCGGCCACGCAATCGTCGTTCGAGGAAAGCGGGCGTCCATGGCGATCTTAGGCCGCATGTTTGCCTACGGCAATAGCCCAATCGATGTATTTACGCGCGGTGTTGTCGTCAAGCGCCACTCGAGGTGGCTTGGGATCAGGCGCGCAGCGCCTTGACGATGGCCCGCCATTGACCGGCGGTGACAGGAGAAATCGACAAGCGGCTGCCCTTTTGCAGCAGCACCATGGACTCCAGCGCTTCCATCGTGCGCAGCTCGGTCAAAGGCAGAAACCGCCCTTTTTCAAGGCCCCGCACATCGACAGACATCCAGCGCGGCGTCTCGGGCGTCGCTTTCGCATCGTAATAATGGCTGGCCGGATCGAATTGCGAAGCATCGGGATACGCCGTCGACACCACTTCCGCAATCCCCGCTATCCCGGGCACCGCGCAACTGGAATGATAAAACAGCACCCCATCCCCCACCTGCATCTGGTCGCGCATGAAATTGCGCGCCTGATAATTCCGCACCCCGAACCAAGCCAATGTCGAATCAGGCGCCGCCAGAAGATGATCGAAACTGACTTCATCGGGCTCGGATTTCATTAACCAGTAGGACATGGGACAAGAGAGAAAAGAAGAAAGAAACAGAGAGAAAGAGGAAAGAAAAAAGAGAACGCTGTAAAAGAAAAGGAATGGCAAAAGCCATTCCCCGAGGCGAACCCAGATCTGAATCGGGGTTGCGTAAACTGTAAAAATCATCTGGCTCCGCCAGTGATTTTTACCCACTTCAGCCCAAACAAAAGTAGGTTTTCACTTTTGTTTGATTAATCTACCCCGCCTGTGCCGTCCTCGCCGGCATCCCGAACCAAACGGTTCAAGGTGGTCACAGTTAGTTCAATTTCGGGTTCGTCGGACTAGCGACGCTCACTCCCATCGAACATATCCCGCAACCGGTGCACATAAATGGTTCAAGGAATATATGGCAATCGCGAACACCGCAGGGTGGAACGAAGTTTACTCCGATGTCCCCACAAGTCAAACGAATTTGCCCGTCAAAACAGATTTTCTTGCGGCGTCAGTGCGCTATCGAGCACCGTGTTCATCGCTTCCATTTTCTGCTTGACTTCCATCAGCGACAAGCCGGAAAACGGCCCTTCTCCCGATTTGGTCGACAGCAGTTCGGCCGCGACCGACAGCGCCGCCATGACGGCGATGCGGTCGTTGCCTTTGACTTTGCCGGAGTCGCGCAGCGCCGTCATTTTGCCGTCCAAATAGCTGACGGCTTCTTTCAGCGCGCGTTCCTCGCCTTCGCGGCAAGCGAGGCGGTAGGGATTGCCCATGATGGTGACGTCGAGCTGGATCATGGCGCCACCTCGGCATTCGTGCCGACATTGTCGGCGGCCGGATCGGCGCTGCCGTCGTCGTCTTTATCGACGGCCGGCACGGGGATCTGCGCGATCAGCGCACCGATGCGCTGGCGTGCCTCGGCAAGCCGTTGACGGTGGTTGGCGTTTTCGGCCGCGAGCTCGACATTGGTCTGGCGCAACGCCGCGTTTTCACGCCGCAAGGCCGCCGTCAATTCGGCAAGCTGGTCGATCTTGAGAGAGAGGTCTTGGAATTCGGAAATCATGGCGCAACTATAGCAAATCAAAGAAAAGTACACCCCTACTTTTCTTTGGATCGAGGGAAAAATCCCCTGGCGAAGCCAGGAATTTTACAGGGGACGCAACCCCGATTCGGATCGTGCTTCGCCTCGGGGGCGAACTTTCGTTGCGGCGCACGCTTGTACAGCGGCGACCCTTATTGCGAAATACTTCAAAAGCAGAGCTTGAATTAGGGGGGTATCGTCCCTATAATTAGCACTCGTTGATGGAGAGTGCTAACACCGTCTTCACCAGATTCAAGCAAGAGCGGCCGTAACACGGCTGCGATCCGAAGTATCAGGCAGGCGCCGGATTATCCGAAAACGCCAGTCAAACCATTGATTTTTAAGGAGTTTTATATGAACCTTCGCCCTTTGCACGACCGCGTCATCGTCAAACGTCTCGACCAGGAAACCAAAACCGCCTCCGGCCTGATCATTCCTGATGCAGCCGCCGAAAAACCGGATCAAGGCGAAGTGCTCGCCATCGGTAACGGCAAGGTCCAGGACAACGGCACCGTGCGCGCGCTCGAAGTCAAGGTCGGCGACCGTGTTCTGTTCGGCAAATACTCGGGCCAGGCCGTCAAGGTCGATGGCGAAGAGCTGCTGGTCATGCGCGAAGAAGACATCATGGCCGTGCTGGTCAAGTAATCAGCCGCCATTCATAACAAATTTCCACCTGGAGAATCACACATGGCATCTAAAGACGTAGTATTCGGCGACAGCGCCCGTTCGAAAATGGTTGAAGGCGTCAACATCCTCGCCAACGCCGTCAAAGTCACCCTGGGCCCGAAAGGCCGCAACGTCGTCATCGAGCGTTCGTTCGGCGCGCCGACCATCACCAAGGACGGTGTCTCGGTCGCCAAAGAGATCGAACTCAAAGACAAGCTCATGAACATGGGCGCGCAAATGGTCAAGGAAGTCGCTTCCCGCACCAGCGACAACGCCGGCGACGGCACCACCACCGCGACCGTGCTGGCCCAGGCCATCGTCCGCGAAGGCATGAAGTTCGTTGCCGCCGGCATGAACCCGATGGACCTCAAGCGCGGCATCGACAAGGCAGTCGCCGCCACCGTCGAACAGCTGGCCACCATCAGCAAGCCATGCACCACCACCAAGGAAATTGCCCAGGTCGGCTCGATTTCCGCCAACTCGGATGCATCGATCGGCGAGCGTATCGCTGAAGCGATGGAAAAAGTGGGCAAGGAAGGCGTCATCACCGTCGAAGACGGCAAGTCGCTGAACGACGAACTCGACATCGTCGAAGGCATGCAGTTCGACCGCGGCTACCTGTCGCCGTACTTCATCAACAACCCGGACAAGCAAGTCGCCATCCAGGACAATCCGTTCGTCCTGCTGTGCGACAAAAAAATCTCGAACATCCGCGATCTGCTGCCGATCCTGGAGCAAGTCGCCAAGGCCGGCCGTCCTCTCTTGATCATCGCCGAAGACATCGAAGGCGAAGCGCTGGCAACCCTGGTGGTCAACAACATCCGCGGCATCCTGAAAACCTGCGCCGTCAAGGCACCAGGCTTCGGCGACCGTCGTAAAGCCATGCTGGAAGATATCGCCGTCCTGACCGGCGGCCAGGTGATCGCGGAAGAAGTCGGCCTGACCCTCGAGAAAGTGACCCTGGCTGAACTGGGCCAGGCCATGCGCATCGAAGTGGGCAAGGAAAACACCATCATCATCGACGGCGCCGGCCAGGCCGAATCGATCGAAGCGCGCGTCAAGCAAGTGCGTATCCAGATCGAAGAAGCCAGCTCGGACTACGACCGTGAAAAGCTGCAAGAGCGCGTGGCCAAGCTGGCCGGCGGCGTTGCAGTGATCAAGGTCGGTGCAGCCACCGAAGTCGAAATGAAAGAGAAAAAAGCCCGCGTCGAAGATGCACTGCACGCGACCCGCGCCGCTGTTGAAGAAGGTATCGTGCCAGGCGGCGGCGTCGCCCTGCTGCGCGCCCGCGCCAACATCAGCGTCAAAGGCGACAACCCGGATCAGGAAGCCGGCATCAAGATCGTGCTGCGCGCGATGGAAGAGCCGCTGCGCATGATCGTGCAAAACGCCGGCGAAGAGCCATCGGTCGTCGTCGCGGCAGTGTTGGCCGGCACCGGCAACTACGGCTACAACGCCGCCAACGGCACCTACGGCGACATGGTCGAAATGGGCGTGCTCGACCCAGCCAAGGTCACCCGTTCGGCCCTGCAAAACGCTGCTTCGATCGCCGGCCTGATGCTGACGACCGATGCCATGGTCTGCGAACTGCCGGAAGATAAATCGGCTGGCGGCGGCATGGGCGGCGGCATGGGTGGTATGGGCGGCATGGGCGGTATGGACGGCATGATGTAATTTGCCGGCCCAAGGGTCTGCGGACCCTGCGCTGAAAATAGAAATGGCCACCTTCGGGTGGCCATTTTTTTGTCCCCGTCGTCCTTACTTCGGCGGGAACAGCAGATCCGTGGCCGCCTTCACCATGGCGCCCGTGTTGTGCGACACGCCCGGCACCACCGCGCACATCCAGTTGTAGTGCGCCTTCAGCTCCGCCGCCGTCAGCTCGGCGATGGCGCAAAAGCGCTTGCCCCGTTCGAGGCGGTTGGCCCCTTCGGCCAGCGCGGCGCGGCCGGTCGGCACAAACTCTCCGCTGGTGGCCAGGTCTTCGCTGCCCAGCAAAATGACCAGGCGCTTGGCGAAGGCACGCGCCAGCGCCTCGGGCGGCACATCGGCGCGCGTGAGCACCATCGGATAACGCAGGCCGCCCTGGTGGGACGCGGGATAGAACGGCATGGTGTAGGTGCCGGCATTGGCCGCCACCACCATCGACACGCGCGCCTTGTCGCCCTGCAGCAGCAGGCGGTGGCCGAACTGGGCGCCGGCCGAATGGCCGAACATTTTATAGGTCTGCGCCGACAGCCCCTCCTCGCCGCGCACCTTGTCGAACAAGGCTTCGATGATGGCAGGCGTGCGTTCGGCCGGATCGCTGTTTTCCATGCCGGCCATCTGGTACTGCTCGTTGGGAAAACGCTCCTGGTCGAATTCGGGCGCAACGACGATAAATCCGCGCTGGTCGGCGATGGCGCGCCAGTGATTGCGACTGAGCTTGCCGCCGCGGTCGGCGCCATGCATGGCGAACAGCACCTCGGCATCGGCGCCGGCCGACTTGGGACGGTAGTAATACACGGTGACCGGCTTGCCGGCGAAGTAGCCGGGCTGGGTGTAGACGAAGCTGCCCGGCACGCCGGCTTGCATGATCGCGGCCGAGGCCGTGGTGCCGGCGATGGCGGCCAGCGCCACCAGTGCCACCCTTGCTGCGCATTTCCACCCCATCGTTCGCCGCCTCGTCGATATTGAAGATGCTGCATGGTCGGACGGATCGTAACAAACTGTCAAGGGAAGCACGTATGCATCAAGAATTTGTTGACGACCGCATCGTGTCGCTGCTACTGTACCAAGCGTAATAGTACAGTCAACAGGATCCATCATGACCCGCCGCACCCCGCTGATGCTGCAAATTTCGCCGGGCGATCCACGCCCGATCAACCGCCAGATCGTCGACGGCGTGCGCCGCCAGATCGCCAGCGGGGAACTGGCGGTCGGCGCCAGCCTGCCCAGCGTGCGCGGGCTGGCGCAGCAGCTGACCATCAATCCGAACACGGTGGCCAAGGCCTACGCCGACCTGACGGCCGAGGGCTGGCTCGACGCGCGCGCGGGCCTGGGCCTGTTCGTCGCCGTGCCGCGCCAGCGATTGTCCAACGACGAGCGCGCGCGCCGCCTGGACGACGCCGTGCAGCGTTTTACGGGAGACGTGATCGGCCTCGATTATCCGCTCGACGCCATCCTCGAGCGGGTGGCCGGCGAGCTCGAATCGGTCCTGCCGAAGAAGACGGCATGAAGGTCATCGACACCCGGGAACTGTGCCTGCAATTCAAAGGCAAACTGGCCCTCGACCATCTGAGCCTGGCGATCGAGGCGGGCGGCATACACGCCATCGTCGGCGCCAACGGCGCCGGCAAATCGTCGCTGTTTCGCGTGCTGCTGGGCTTTGAATCGGCCACCGCCGGCAGCGCCGCGATACTCGGCTGCGACAGCGCCCATTTGACGCCGGCCCTGCGCGGACGTATCGGCTTCGTCAACGAGGAACACACTTTGCCTGCATGGATGCGCGTGTGCGAAGTGGCCGCCATGCAGCGCCGCCAATACCCGCTGTGGAATGAAGCGAGATACGCCGATGTCGTCGGCAATTTCAATGTGCTGCCCCGTCAGAAAATCGCCGAGCTGTCGCGCGGAGAGCGCGCCGGCGTCAACCTGGCGCTGGCCCTGGCGCAAAGTCCCGAACTGCTGATTCTCGACGAGCCGACGCTCGGCCTGGACGTGGTGGCAAAGCGCGCCTTTCTGGAAGCGTTGATGGCCTGTTCATTTGACAGTGCAGCCACCATCGTCTACTGCTCGCACCAGATGGAAGAGATCGAGCGGGTCGCCGACAATCTGATCATCCTCGAACGGGGCGCCCTGCGCCACATGTCCTCTCCCTTCGCATTCTGCGAAAAGGTGCAGTTGTGGATCGTCGAGTTCCCCTTCCGGCAACCGCAGCTGGGCACCCTGCCCGGCGTGCTGCAAACGGAGCGCATCGACGGCCTGACCCATATGCTGGTGTTCGGCCAGGGCGAGGAGTTCGCCGCCCGCCTCAAACTGCTGGGAGCGAGATCGGCGCAGTCGATGGCGGTGGGACTGGAGCGCGCCGTCAACGGCTACCTGGCGCAAAGCCACGTTGCCAATCGATCGGGAAGGCAGGCATGAAAGACCTGTACCTGAGCGAGCTGCGGCGCTTTCGCAATGCCGCCCTGATTTTCACCGGCGCCCACCTGCTGCTGCAACTGTTCGCCAACCGCCTGTTCGACCTGCCGCAGCAGCGATGGGAAGTGCACGCGCTGCTGGCTGGCGCGGCAGGCCTGGCGGGCTTGCTGTTCGCCCTCTACCAGTTGATCAGCTACCGTCAGCCCAGCCGCTGGCTATGGCTGCTGCACCGCCCCGTGTCACGCGCGCGCATCTTCGGCGCCATCGCGCTGGGGGCGTTGACCCTGATCGTGCTGGCGATCGGCCTGCCGGCCCTGCTGGCGCTGGCCGGCATCGAGGCCTTCAGCGCACGCACTGTCGACAGCCGCCACTACCTGGGGGTTTTGCAGCTGGTGTTGATCGCCTTTGCCGCCTGGCTGTGCGGGGCCATCGTCGCCACCAGCCGGAACAAGACGGCGATCGTGGTGGTGCTGGCGCCGCTGCTACTAATGGCCCACCTGGCGTCCAGCGTGGCCATGCTGGCGCCAGCCGTGTTGAGTCTCGCCTTGCTGGCCGTGGTCGCCCTGTGGGCCTTCAAGCCGGACCGCATGGCGCCACCGGCCAATGGCGCGGCGCTGGCCGCCACCGCCCTGCCGCTGCAGCTGGGTTTTTATTTCGCCCTGCTGTGGACTGGCGCCGTGCTGTTCCAGTGCCTGCAGATGCTGACCGACAGCCACCCGCTCAACCGCGCCGTGCCGCCGGCCGGCGGCTACATCGAGCTGACCCGCACCGAAGGATCCGCCGCGTTCGACGGCGCGCTGGCGCTGTCGGCCGACGCCCGCGCCGCGCAATGGCGGCGTCAATTGAAACTGCTGAAGACCGACGACATCGAACCGGTCATGCGCAAGTTTCCCGTTCGCGGCCAGGCCAGCAACCGCGACAGCCTGCAACTGGCGGACGCCGTCCACAAGGTCGAATGGACCTTCAGCCACGACAGCATGCGCTTCGAGGGACGCGACCTGTACACCGGCAAAGCGCGGGGAATACTCGGTGTGCACGGCGCCGGCGATAACACGGTTTTCCCCGCCGTGCCGATGCTTGCGCCGCCCATCATCGTCACGCCGCAGGCGCTGTTCGCCTGGGACGCCGACAGCCAGGCCGTGCACCAGTTGCTGCAACTGCCCGCCGGCGAATCGCTGGCAGGTCCGCCACGCGCACTCGGCAAGCACTGGTATGTACTGAGCAACCGCAGATTGATCGCCTTCGCCATTCCTGCCGATGCGCGCTCGCCCTTGATGGCGCAATTCGGCGTCGCCCTGCCCGGCCCTTTGAGCGACCTGGCCCGCGTCGATATCGCCGAATTGATGGATGGCGTGCTGCTGTCCTTCGATGGCGGCCGCCGCATGCTCGATGGTTTCGAGGGCAGCACGCAAACGGTGGTATTTGTCGATGCCGCCGGCGCCGCCACGACCGTGGCGCAGCGCGTTATCTCCCACGATTTCCCCGCCCTGTTCGAGCACCGCGGCTGGTGGCTGTCTCCCGCTTTGCACTTCCTGGTGGCCCTGCCGGAGCGCTTGCTGGACGCCGGCGCCATCGCCGATACCTCCGATGCCGCGCCCAGCCGCCCGCGTGCGGTGATGGCCGCGGCCTTGATCGCCGCGCTGCTGTCGGCGGCCGGTGCCCATGGCTGGCTGCGCGGGGCACCCATCGCCGCGGTGCGGCGCGCAGGCTGGATCGGCGCCTGCCTGCTGCTGGGACCACCGGCGCTGCTGTCGCTGATGCTGCTGCAAGCGCGCGATAAGGCCGTCATTCGATCCACCTGATTTCACCACGAGGAGTAATCCATGTTCGTACCACGCTACGTTCTGGCGGCGTTCGCCCTGACCGTCCTGACCACCCTGCCCGCCACGGCGGCATCCACCTTCAAGCAAGACCTCGCCGCCAGCCGGGCACTGCCGCCGGCGCCGGGCTTGACGGAAGAAACGCTGGGCCGCCGCTCGCGCCTGCGGGAAGTCAAACTCTCGCCCGACGGCACCCGGCTGGCGTGGCTGGAGCAGGATGGCAAAAATTTTAAACTGATGGTGCGGCAGCTGGACCGCGCGGAGCAGCGCCAACTGGCCGCCGGCCTGCCGCGCGCCGAGATCCACTGGTCGCGCGATGGCGAGATGCTGTTCATCGACAGCGGAGACGGCGCCTCGGTGCTGACGCTGAAGGATGGCGCCATCAATAAAATCGCCGCCTTCGACAACGCCAGGCAGCAGCAATTCCTCAAGATCGATCAGCGCCGTCCGCACAGCGCGCTGGTCGACGAATATGACCGCGCCAGCACGACATATCGTCTGAGCCGCCTGAACGCCGACGGCAGCCGCGAGCAGCTGTACGAGGGCGCCAGGTTGGCCGATTTTCTCCTCGACGCCGGCGGCCAGCCGAGCGTGACGCGCACGCTCGACGCCAAGTTCGATCAAGTCGTGCGGTACAAGCACGGCGGCAAATGGCTGGAGGCGGCGCGCTGCAAGCCGCTGCAAACCTGCAGCCTGGTGGCGGCATCGGACGACGGCCGCTTCATCGACATGCTGGCGCCCGGCGCCGGCGGCCGCGCCAGCCTGGTGCGCGTCGACAGCGCCAGCGGCAAGAGAACCATGCTGCACAGCGATCCGGCGCGCCTGGCCGACCTGCGCCAGGTACAGCTGTCAGTGGGCGCGCAGCAGCCGCAGCTCGCCCTGTACGAGCTGCCGGCGCGCCGCGTCTACGGCCTCGATCCGGCCAGCGTGCGCGCCGCCGCCGACATCGCCAGGCGTTTTAGCAATTCCAACGTCAATGTCGGCCTGTCCGATGGCGGACGCTGGCTGCTCACCGAGCGGGGCGCGCGCCTGCCGCAAGAGCGCTACTGGCTGTACGACCTCAAGGCGCGCACGTTCGAGCAGGTGCTTGAGCGGGAGCGGGCGCTGGGCGAGCCGCTGCCGGAACAAGCGCTGGCCGCCAAGATCGCCGTCGATTACCGCGCCTCCGACGGCGCCACAGTGCACGGCTATCTGAGCCTGCCGCCAGGCCGCGATCCGGCGTCACTGCCGATGGTGACGATGGTGCACGGCGGCCCATGGGCCAAATTCGACAGCGAGTATTCGACCCTCGTACAGCTGCTGGTAAACCGCGGCTTCGCCGTCTTCATGCCGAATTTCAGATCGTCGACCGGCTACGGCGACCAGTACACGCAATCGCCCGGCGCCGACTTCGGCAACGGCCGCGTACAGGCCGACATCATCGAGGGCGTGCGCCATCTGCTGGCCAATGGCGTCGGCGATCCGAAGCGCTTGGCCATCATCGGCGACTCCTTCGGCGGCTACGCCACCCTGCTGGCGCTGTCGCACACACCGGAGCTGTTCCAGTTCGGCATGGCGACCACGCCGCCCACCGATTTCGGCCGCACCATGCAGGCTGCCGCCAGGGCTCCCGGCGTCGATGGCGCCCTGCCCTTCGCACGCTATTTGAAGGAAATGGGCGTCGATGTGGACAACGCCGCCGTGCTTCAAAAGCTGGCGGCCGACTCGCCCGCCGCCAATGTCGGCAAGGTCAATAAACCGCTGTTGATCATCGCCGGCGCCAAGGACGACAAGGTGGAGATTGCCGGCGTCACCGATTACGTGGCCCGCCTGCAAGGCGCCAACCGCCCGGTCAGCCTGCTGGTGGAGCCGGACGAAGGCCACAATCTGCGCAAGCCGCTGACGCGCCAGGGCTACGTCTACCTGCTGCAGAAAATGCTGGAGCGGCACCTGGGCGGGCCGGCCGTGCCGGCGCCGGCGCCGGAGCTGGCGGCGTTTTTGGAGAAAACCATGAAGGCGAACGGCGCGCTGGCGGACTGAGTCAACAAATATTGCCCGTTTGCCATGCATGGCGTAGACTGGAAAAATCATCCACTGGTCCACGCCATGCACAAACCCGACTCTCCCTCCAAAAGCCGCCAGCTGTGCGCCCTCGCCATCGTCGTCATCGTCTCGGCGACCGTACTGGGATGCCGCGAGCAGACGGCGCCCGCGCCTGCCGCCGTTAAGCCGGCGGCACTCAATAAGGAGCAGGCCCGCGCCAAACTGGCTGACCTGCCCGAGCTGAAGGCGTGGTCGGCCTACATCGAAAAGGCGTCAGGCGGCAGCGCCCATGGCGCCTTCCTGGACAACGACAGCCCTCCGCGCCTGATCGACGGCAAGCGCTATTTTGAGTTGGGCTTTGTCGAAAACGGCAAGGAGGCCGTGCACCGCTGGGAGAATTTCCTGGTGGGGGAAGACGGGACGATTCTGGTGAACGATGATACGGATGGCGAGGAAAAGCTGCTGACCTTGGAACAGTGGCGCAATACGAAGAAGCCGATGGAACGGGTGCGCTGACGCGAAGCCAAGACACAGAGGGAACTGGCACGCGCTGGCGCACACTTTTCTCTAGACGGTGCTTCGACTCGACAAATGGGACAGGCACCTGAAGTGCCAGTCCCCCTGCTGACCGTTTCCCGTTTTACTCGACGGTTCCAAACCACCCGCCGAACGCCGGCAAGGTGACGACGCCCTGATGCGCTTCGCCCGCCAGCCCATGGCCGTCGACCGCGCACGCGTCCTTCGCCGCCGCCCAGTCGAAGGTCACCGGCTCCGCGCCCAGATTAAAAATCGCCAGCATCGACGGCAACCCGGTCAGATCCCGGCGCAGCGCGAGGATCGGTTCGGGCGCGTCGAAAAACACGATCTCGCCGCGGGTCAGCTGCGGCTGCGCTTTTCTCCACTTGATCAAACGGCGGGCGGCGTTCAGAGGCGATGATGGATCGCCATCCTGCACCGACTCGGCAGCGGCGATGTGCGAAGGATCGAGCGGCAGCCATGGCGCACCCGTCGTAAAGCCGCCGTTCGGTGTCTCGTTGGTCCACGGCATCGGCGTGCGGCAGCCGTCGCGGCCCTTGAACTCGGGCCAGAAGGTGATGCCGTACGGGTCCTGTAGCAGCTCGAAGGGCACGTCCGCCTCCGTCAGGGCCAGCTCGTCGCCCTGGTACAGGCACGGCGTGCCCTTCAAGGCCAGCTGGGTCGCCAGCACCACCTTCGCCAGCGCGGGCGTCGGCTTCTCTCCGCCCCAGCGCGTCATCACGCGGATGCTGTCGTGGTTACCCACCGACCAGGAAGCCCAGCCGCCTTTGACGCGCGCCTCGAACTGCTCCACCTGGTTGCGGATGTGAGTGGCCGAAAATTGCGGCGTCAGCAAAGTAAAGCTGTAGGCCATGTGCAGCTTGTCGCCGTCGGCGGTGTAGGCCGCCATCACGCCGAGCGCATCGTCGTCGCCCACTTCGCCGATCGCAACCGCGCCATATTCATCGAGCAGGGAACGCACGCGCAGCAAATACGGGATGTTCTCGGGCCGCGTCTTGTCGTAGACGTGGGCCTGCATGCCGTAAGGGTTGACGTCGGTGACGGAGGCGGTGTCGCGCGTGGTCGCAGCCGGATTGCTGCGCAATTCGGTGTCATGAAAATGGTAGTTGCAGGCGTCCATGCGCACGCCATCGACGCCGCGCTCGAGCCAGAAGCGCAGATTGTCGAGGTGGGCCTGCTGGACCTCGGGATGGTGAAAATTCATGTCCGGCTGCGAGGCCAGAAAATTATGCAGGTAGTACTGCTTGCGGCGGCTGTCCCACTGCCACGAGGAGCCGCCGAACACCGACAGCCAGTTGTTCGGCGGGTTGCCGTCGTCCTTCGGGTCGGCCCAGACGTACCAGTCGGACTTTGGGTTGTCGCGGCTGGCGCGGCTTTCGACGAACCACGGGTGGACCTCGGCCGTGTGCGACCACACCTGGTCGATCATGATTTTCAGGCCGACGCTGTGCGCCTTGGCGATCAGGCGGTCGAAGTCGGCCAGGGTGCCGAACAGGGGATCGACATCGCAGTAGTTGGCGACGTCGTAGCCGAAGTCCTTCATGGGGGACGTAAAAAACGGCGAGATCCACACGATGTCGACGCCCAGGCCGGCGATGTACTCGAGCTTTTCGGTGATGCCGGCCAGATCGCCGACGCCGTCACCGTTGGTATCGAGGAAGCTGCGGGGATAAACCTGGTAAATGGCGGCTTCGCGCCACCATGGGGTGTCGTTGACGATCATGGATAAGTCCGCTGAATGATGGATTTGTAGATAATATACAGCAGAGACCGGCGTCCGACAATCAGCTGTCTGCCCGCCAATATCATGCACATCAACGGCTTAGCGCAATCGCATGTTCAGGTTGGTAGTCAAACTACAGACTCCGTTGTCAATACGAATTAGCAGTTGCCAGTTCGGCAGCAACATTCTAGTATCGCGGTTGGTCAATACAGGGGGACACGATGTCGCACGCTGCAACGCTGGACGCGCAAGCAAGCACCACCACGGGCACTGGCCGCATGCCGCGCCAGATACCGTACATCATCGCCAACGAGGGCTGCGAGCGTTTCAGCTTTTACGGCATGCGCAATATCCTCACGCCGTTCCTGATCAGCACCCTGCTGCTGTTCCTGCCCGAAGCGGACCGCGCGGGCGAAGCCAAGCACGTGTTCCATACCTTCGTCATCGGCGTCTACTTCTTCCCCCTGCTGGGCGGCTGGCTGGCCGACCGCTTTTTCGGCAAGTACAACACGGTGTTCTGGCTCAGCCTCGTCTACTGCGCCGGCCACGCCTGCCTGGCCGCCTTCGAAAACAATCTGAACGGCTTTTATTTCGGCCTGTTCCTGATCGCGCTGGGCTCGGGCGGCATCAAGCCGCTGGTGTCCACCTTTGTCGGCGACCAGTTCGACCAGACCAACAAGCACAAGGCGAAACTGGTCTACGACGCTTTTTACTGGATCATCAATTTCGGCTCCTTCTTCGCTTCTCTGCTGATGCCGATTTTCCTGCGCTCCTACGGGCCCGCCGTCGCCTTCGGCATCCCCGGCATCCTGATGTTCATCGCAACCGTTGTATTCTGGTCGGGCCGCAAAAAATACGTGCACGTGCCGCCGGCGCCGGCCGATCCGAACTCCTTCATGCGCGTCTCGCGCTCCGCCCTGCTGGCGCACAAGGCCGGCCATGGCCGGCCCGGCTTGATCGTCGCCGCCGTCGGCGCGCTCGGTGCGGTGGCCTCGCTGGCCATGTCCTTCCAGTGGGGCTTCGTGATTGCCGCCTGCCTGGCGCTGGTGCTGATCCTCGCCTTCGGCGGCATCGGCGTGTCCATGCAGCTGGATCGCGCGCGCGCTTTTCACCCGGCCGAGGCGGTCGACGGCGTGCGCGCCGTGCTGCGCATCCTCATCGTGTTCGCCCTGGTGACGCCGTTCTGGTCCCTGTTCGACCAGAAGGCCTCGACCTGGATCGTGCAGGCGAACTCGATGACCCAGCCGACATTTAATTTGTTCGGCAGCGATTTCAAATTTCAGCCGGCGCAGATGCAGGCCTTTAATCCTTTGCTGGTGATGATCCTCATCCCATTCAACAACCTGGCGCTGTTCCCGCTGATCCGCATGATGGGCATCGAACCGACCGCCTTGCGCCGCATGACGGCGGGGATCGGCTTCACCGCGCTGGCGTGGGTGGTGATCGGCGCCATCCAGGTTCACATGGACAATGGCAGCCCGACCTCGATGGCCTGGCAGATCCTGCCCTACGCGATCCTGACCCTGGGCGAAGTGCTGGTGTCGGCCACCGGCCTGGAATTCGCATACAGCCAGGCGCCGAAAGCCATGAAGGGGATTATCATGGCCTTCTGGAGCCTGGCCGTCACCGTCGGCAGCCTTTGGGTACTGATCGTCAACGCCAGCGTCAAGAACGACGCCGTGATCGCCTGGATCAAGACCACCGGCCTCGGTGTCATCGCCGCCCAGATGTATTTTTTTGCCGCCTTCGCCTTTGTCGCCGCGCTGATCTTCGGCTGGTATGCCAAGCGTTACCCGGTGACCGACAACTACCGCAGCTGAGCCAGGAATCGTATGAGCATCGATAAGCGCCGCACCCGTCTGATATTCGCGGGCGCATGCGCGCTGCTGGCCGCGGCCGGCCACGCGGCCGAGTTAGCACTGGCTGCCTGCGACGGGCCGTTTCAGACCGTGCTGCGGCCGGCGCCCGCCAGGACCGATGCGCGCGCCGTCTGGCTCGACAGTCAGCGCGTCCGCTGGCCCGGCGCACCCGCCGATGGCACGTTCAAGCTGTATCACGCGGCAGGCGCCGGCATCAGCGCCCGCGTTGGCGAAAAGGTCGGCGGCTTCGATGGCGCCCTCGTCTTGCGCGCCGCCCAGTCCAGCAAAGTTCCCCGTTTTAATTACGTGGGCGCCGGTGCGGAGCTGATCGTCGCCGCCAGCAGCGATCAGCTCCGCACGCTGCAGCGCGGCCAATTGGTGCTGGTGCAGGAAGATGCCGCCGGCCTGGTGCTGGCCGCCACCCGCCTCCAGAGCGCGGGCGCGCTCGACAGCCTGTACGCCGCCGCCCTCGACACCCCCGACCTCGGTGTCACCGCCACCGACACCGGCGCCACGTTCAAAGTGTGGGCGCCGACCGCGCAAACGGTGTCGGTCTGCCTGTACGACAGCGGCAGCAGCCGCGCTCGCGCCATCGTTGCCATGCAGCGCGACGACGCCACCGGCGTCTGGCGCGCCGCCGTCCCGGGCAACATCAGCGGCGGCTACTACACTTACCTGGTCGACGTGGTCACTGCGAATGACGGCCTGGTACGCAACCTGGTCACCGACCCCTATTCCATCAGTTTGACCACCGACTCCAGGCGCAGCTACATCGCCGACCTGGCGGCGCCCGGCCTGAAACCGCCCGGCTGGGATGCCGCGCGCGCGCCGCAAACGGTGCACGGCCTGACCGACATGGCGGTCTACGAACTTCACGTGCGCGATTTTTCGATCAACGATGCGAGCGTGCCGGCGGCCCACCGCGGCAAGTACGCCGCCTTCGGCGATACCGGGTCGAACGGCATGCGCCACCTGGCGGCGCTGTCTCGCGCGGGGCTGACCGATGTCCACCTGCTGCCCATCTACGACATCGCCAGCATTCCCGAACGGGGCTGCACGACGCCGCAGCCGGCGGGCGGCCCCGCCAGCGAAACGCAGCAGGCCAGCGTGATGGCGGGCGCCGCCACCGACTGTTTTAACTGGGGCTACGATCCCTATCACTACAGCGCGCCGGAAGGCAGCTACGCCAGCGATGCAGCCGACGGCAAGCGCCGCGTGATCGAACTGCGCGCCATGGTCGCCAGCCTGCACAAGCTGGGCCTGCGGGTCGGCATGGACGTCGTCTACAACCACAGCTACCGCTCGGGCCAGCACGAACGCTCGGTGCTGGACCGCATCGTGCCCGGCTACTACCACCGTCTCGACGCCGCCGGCGCCGTCGCCCAGTCGACCTGCTGCGACAACACGGCCACCGAAAACGCCATGATGGGCAAGCTGATGATCGATTCGGTGGTGCTGTGGGCCAGCCAATATAAGATCGACTCGTTCCGCTTCGACCTGATGGGCCATCAGCCGCGATCCGTGATGGAAGAACTGCAGCGGCGTGTCGACGCGGTCGTCGGCCATCCCGTGCAGCTGATCGGCGAAGGCTGGAATTTCGGTGAAGTGGAAAACGGCGCGCGCTTCGTGCAGGCGTCTCAGCTGTCTTTGGGCGGCAGCGGCATCGGCACCTTCAGCGACCGCGGGCGCGACGCCATGCGTGGCGGCAGCGCCGGCGACAGCGGCGAACTCCTGGTCAGCCAGCAGGGTTTCATCAACGGCCTGGTGACGGACCCGAACGCACTTGGCGGCCGCCGCCCGGCCAGCGATTTGCAGCGCGCCGCCGACCTGGTCAAAGTGGGCCTGGCCGGCAGCCTGCGCGGCTACCGCCTGCGCACGGCCGACGGCGTCGTCAAACCGTTGGCCGACATCGACTACAACGGCCAGCCGGCCGGTTACGCCGTCAATCCCGGCGAAGCGGTCAACTACGTGGAGAACCACGACAACCAGACTCTGTACGACATCGACGCTTTCAAATTGCCGCGCACGACTTCCACGGCCGACCGCGCGCGCGTGCAGATGCTGGGCGCGGCGATCGTCGCCTTCAGCCAGGGCGTCGCCTACTACCACGCCGGCATCGACACCCTGCGTTCCAAGTCCCTCGACCGCAACAGTTTTAATTCGGGCGACTGGTTCAACCGGATCGACTGGACTTATAAAACCAATTACTTCGGCACTGGCGCGCCGCCGGTCGAGGACAACGGCAAGGACTATGCCCTCATCAAGCCTTTGTTGCTCGATGCGCGCTTGCGGCCCACAGCTGCCGACATCGCATTTGCCCGCGACGCGTTTCGCGACTTGCTGGCGGTGCGCGCCAGTTCGACCTTGTTCAGAATGCGTACAGCGGAGGATGTGCAGCAGCGTTTGCACTTTCTCGCCAGCCCGGCGCCGGTGATCGCCGCACGACTCGATGGCGAGAGGTATGCGGGGGCCGGTTTCAAAAAGATCGCATACTTTGTGAACGTGGACAAGGTGGCGCATACCGTGGCGGCCGAGAGCGAAAAGGGGCGGCGGTATCGGCTGCATCCGGCGTTGCGGGCGGATGCACGCATCAAACAGGCGCGTTTCGACAGTGACGCGGGCAGCTTCGTGATCCCGGCGCGGACGGCGGTGGTATTTGTTGAGTAGCCACTGGCGTCCCCTTCTGCTAGCCGACCACGCTCACCGCAATCCGCTGCAAGCCAAACGAAAAACTGCTGGCACTGGGGTTATCGACGAACACACACTGTTTGCCGGTCCGCTTGCAGTGATTCTTCACGCGCCAGTACGCACTGTGACTGATGCACCCAGTCTGGCAAATCACCAGATCCGCCGCCGCCAGGCTGGCATCGAGTAAAGCCGCGCTGTCTTCCAGCCCGCCATCGTGATGGGCGAAATTGGCGCCGGTCTGCTCCGTCATGCCGCGGTAGCTGGCCACGCTGCGATTGCGCCCGCCCACGCACAGCACGGTTTTATCGTCCAGCCTCACGGGCGGTGGCGGCGCCTCATCGTCGAATTCTTCGATGACGGTGGCGCCGACCGCTGACAGCTGCAGCCGCAACTCCGCCAGCTCGCGCCGCAGCTCGACCAATTGCGATTGCCGCTCGCGTTCGCGCTCCTCGGCGAACTGCAGCTTTTCCTTCAAGCGCAAGCGCGCTTCCAGATCGGGCATTGCGGCGTTCTGTTCCTGCAGCTGGCGTTGCAGGCGTTCGATGACGGCGTCTCGCCCGACCACCTCGGCGCGCGCTTGCGCCAGCAGCACGTTGGCCTGCGCCAGTTCTCTCGCCTTGTCGAGCAGTTGCTGGCCCTGGCGCTCGTTGGCAATTTGCGTCTGCGTCAACTTCGCCGCCAGCGCCGGCGGCGTGCGCGGGGCAGCGCAAGCGTGATGGTGCAGCATATGCACTTCGCGCAGCAGGGAGTCCTGCAGCTCGTGGTCGCCGGCGGGATGCGTCAGCGCGGCCCAGAAGGCGCCGGCCATGTCGTCGCTGCCCCTGGCGGCCTGCCACAGGTGCTCGACCGCCTGCGCCGTATGCGCGCCCTTGAACTTGTGCAGCATCACGCAGTAGCGCTGGTCGAGCGCATCTTCCAGCAGCACCGAGACGCGGCTTTTTGCCTTGCATTCGGCCACCGCGCCCACGTGTAGATCGTAGTCTTCGGCCAACGCCTTGCCGCCCAGGCCCTTGTTGACCAGCCGCCGCAACAGGGACAGGGGCAAACACAGGCCGATGACGGGACAATGGGCGTTGGCCGGCAGGTCCCACAGGTGCCGGCGCTCAGGCTTGTTGCGCGTGCGCGCTTTGAGGATTTCGCTCTGGATGGCCAGCTGCTCGAGCGGCGACTGCAAAGGGGGCGCATTCGACGATGTACACATGGCGGGCTCCTAGTGCAAACGCGCGCCGTCGCCGGCACTGGGCACGGGACTGTCGCCGGCATCGAAGCCCATCGATTCCCTTCTCGCCTTTTCCAGGGTCGCTTCGCCGCTGGCCAGCAGATGCGCCACCGCGCGGAACGAGGCCGGCGAGAAGCGCAAGGTCATGTATTCGAGTTCGACGTGCACGACATTGCACTCGCAGCAGACGGTGATGCGGCCGGCGCCGCTGCTGGCGACCGGCACGTGCTGGCAGTGCTGCGGATTCTGATCTTCCATCGATACTCCCTTTCAATGAACGGCCAGGCGCCGTGTTCTTGAAAACGAGTATAGCCAGACTATCGTGATAAGTAAACGAGAATCATTCGCATTTAAGGGAACTTCTCTCCCCCCAACTCACACGTCCAGGTGGGAAATCAGCAAGCGGCTCTGTTCCGACTCGCCCTCTTCCGGCGCGCCCAGCGAAATGCCGACCGACATGATATCGATCAGCAGCAACTGCAGCATGCGCGAGATCATCGACAAGAATGTCGTGCTGTCTTCGCTGTGATCGACGGCGAGACAAATGCTGGTCTTTTTCGCCAGCGCCGATTTGCTGCTGGTGATGGCGATGACGTCGGCGCCGGCGGCGCGCGCCGTGTCCACTGCCGTCAGCAGATCGGGCAGCTCGCCCGAGGTCGAGATGGCGATGACCACATCGCCCGGTTTCAGCAGATCCGCGGCCAGGTTGAACAGGTGCGAGTCGCCGTAGGCCGAGGTGGGAATGCGGAAGCGGAAAAACTTGTGCTGGCCGTCCAGCGCCACCACCCGCGCATTGCCCATGGCGTAAAACTCGACCCGGTTCGCTTTTCGGAGCAGCTGAATGGCCCGGTCGATCGAGACGACGTCGAGCTGGTCGCGAAATTTCAGGATCGCGGAAACGGTATTGTCGATGACCTTGGCCGACAGATCGTGGGTACTGTCGGACACCCGCACCTGGCTGTGGCGCACCGGGATGGTGCCGGTCAGGCTGCTGGCGAATTTGAGTTTGAAATCGGCCAAGCCCAAAAAGCCCAGCGAGCGGCAGAAGCGAATCACGGTGGGCTGGCTGACGTCGGCCAGTCGCGCGATTTCCGCGATCGGTTCGCCCAGCACTTTGCGTGGATGCTCGATCACCAGGGTCGCCACTCTCTGCTCGGCCGGCGACAACTCGTGCTGCAGGTGCTGGACGCGCTCCATCAGGGTGTTGGCGCCGCTGCGTCCTCGCAGGTGCTCGGACAGAATCGTGGCCACGCCATAAAAGGCGGGATTCGGCGTCATGATGACGTAGGTGGGAATCTGCGCCAGATAGTCGGTGAAGCGCCCTTTGGCTTCGAAGCGGGCGCGGAAGGGAGATGCGGCGAACCATTCGGCCATGCGCGGCACGATGCCGCCGCCGATGAAAATGCCGCCGAAGGCGCCCAGCGTGACGGCCAAGTTGGCTGCGGCGCCGCCCAGCATGCCGCAGAAGCATTCGAGCGTTTCCAGGCACAGGGCGTCGTTCTGTTCCAGGGCGCCGCTAATGATGTCGGGCGACGAGCGCGGGCTGGCGGCGACGCCATTGCGTTCGGCCAGCGCCCTGTAAATGATTTCCATGCCGGGGCCGGAGATCAGCCGTTCATTGGACACGTGCGGCCATTCGCGCCAGGCAAACTGCAAAATGGCGAATTCGCGCTCGTCGGCCGGGGCGAAATTGACGTGGCCCCCTTCGCTGCCGAGGGTGACAAAACCGTCCAGCGTCGGAATCACACCGGACACGCCCAGGCCCGTACCCGGTCCCAGCACGCCGACCACGGCGTTGGCGGCGGGCGCGCCGGGCCCGACCTGCAGCAGGCTGTCGCCCGACAGCACCGGCAGCGACATCGCCAGCGCCGTGAAGTCGTTGACGATCAACAGGGTCGACAGGCCCAGCTCGCGGCGCACTTCGTCGGTGGAAAATTGCCAGTCGCGGTTGGTCATGCGGATCAAATCGCCGCTGATGGGATTGGCCAGGGCGAAGGCGGCGTGATTGATGCGGGTGCCGGCGTGGTCGGCTAGGTAGGAGTGCAGCAGCGGCACGATGCCGGCGAAATCGTCGCACATCAACACGCGCACGGCGCGCAGCACGCCGGGCGCCGTCTCCAGCGCAAAGCGGGCGTGGGTGGCGCCGATGTCGGCCAGCAGGCGGGGGCCATCGGCGTAGGCGGTGCGGCTGTATTTTTGTTCGGCGTCGAGGTCTTTGGTCATCGGGTCACAGTGTGTGCAGTCTGTCGCATGCAGGGTCGCGGTAGCATAACCCATTGCATCTCTTACATCAAAGCGGGATCGGGCTAATACGAAATCAATGCGATCGATGCTGGCACGGCGAAGGTCACAGAGCCGTTGGCGACGACGGCGCTGCCGCCCGTGTAGGCATCGCGCACGGTCTGGCCGTCGTTGAACACGCCGCGCACGGGAATCGCCGCCGCCTTACCCGCAGGCAGTCCGAGCGCCACCACCACGGCATCGCGCACGCCCGCCTTGTCGTACGAGCGCTTGAAGACATACGGCGCGGCCTGCAGCATCTGGTGGGTGCCGGCGCCGACGGCGATGTGGGCTTTCCTGAAACGTCCCAGCTTGGCCCAGTGCTCGCGCACGTCGGCCACGCCGACGCTCACGCTGCCCTGGCCGCGCGGCGCATTCTTCGCCAGCTCATCCCAGTTCATGAAGCTGCGCAGCTTGGCGTCGCCGCTGGCTTGTTCGACATTCAGCAGGCGCGCCGTCTCGTCGCCATAATAAATTTGCGCGGCGCCGGGAGACAACAGCAGCCGGGTGCCGGCCTCGATGGCGCGCGTGCGGGCGGCGTCATACGGCTCGCCGTCGTCGTGGGAACTGAGGTAATTGAGCACCGATTCGCCCTGCAGCGGCCCATGCAAGGCTGCCGAATACGTACTAAACAGTTTATCGATGTCCTGCTTCGCATCCGACTTCATGCCGAAGTTGATCATGCTGTGAAAGCCCTGGTCGAAATAATCGACCACGGTGCCGCCGCCCAGGTCGAACTTGCGGCCATGGGCGATGGTGTAGTTGTAGACTTCCGCCGTCGTATAAAACGGCGCATCGTCGATGCGTTTATTTGGATTCGCCTTTTTCCAGTCTTCGAAGGCGCTTGCCGCGACCTTGTTCAGATCCTTCCACACGCCGGGTTCGGTGTGCTTGACGGTGTCGGCGCGCAGGCCATCAAAACCGTATTTGCGGATCCAGTCGGCGTGCCATTTGATGAGGTAGTAGCGCGGCGTGCGCGGGTAGCCGGTGCGCTTGAAAAAGGCGTCGAGTTCCGCCACTTCCCGCTCATATCTCCCTTCCGCCTTCCACTTCGCCGCCAGCGCCGGCGGCAGTGTGACGGGCTTGACGGCGCCGGTGCGGATGTCCGGCAGATTGGTCACCAGGGTGCAGTCGATGGTGGTAGCGGCATCCTTGTAGGTGCAGTTGGGACCTGTTCTGACCCAATCCGCCGGCCACACGGGGTCTTGCGCAGTGACGGGCCCCGTGTGGTTCATCACCACGTCGAGAATCACCCGGATGCCTTTTGCATGGGCGGTGTCGACCAGCTCGTGCAGCTCCGCCTCGGTGCCGAGATTGGCGTCGACGCTGGTGAAATCGCGCGCCCAGTAGCCGTGGAAGCCGTAGGACTTGCCGCTGCCTTCGTCGGTGGCGCCGTGAATCTGTTCGACGGGCGGCGTGATCCAGATGGCATCGACGCCCAGATCCGTGAAGTAGCCTTCGCGGATCCTGGCGGTAATGCCGGCGAAGTCGCCGCCCAGGTAGCCGCGCAGGGGCGCGCCGTCGTCCTTGCGTCCATAGGCATGGTCGTTGGCCGGATTGCCGTTGTTGAAGCGGTCGGTCAGCAGAAAATAAACGGTGGCGTTGTCCCAGCTAAAAGGTGCGACAGGTGGCGCTGCCTTGGCGGCGCCCATCGTCAGACCGAGGGCGAGTAGCAGTACGCTTATTTTCATGCAGTGTCCATATCAGGTAATCACGGTGGGGGCGCTGCGGCCCGTGCGGTGTTTTAATTGCGAGAGCTGTTCGGCGATCGCCGCCAGCGAAGACAAGGCCACTTGCGCATCGAGGTCGTGGCGGCTGACATCGGCCTCGTATTTTTCCAGGTACAGGCGCACGGTCGCCCCTTCGGTGCCGGTGCCGGACAGGCGGAACACGATGCGCGAGCCGTCGCTCATGACGATGCGGATGCCCTGCCTGGTCGCGATGGTATGGTCGACCGGATCGGTGTACACAAAATCGTCGGCCAGCGCCACGGTGAATTCGCCGAACTGCTGGCCGGCCAGCGCGCCCACTTGCTCGCGCAGGTCCGCCATCACCGCTTCCGCCGCGCCCGACTCCACCGCTTCGTAGTCGTGGCGCGAATAATAATTGCGGCCGAATCGGGCCCAGTGCTCGCGCACGATGGTGTCGACCGGCTTTCCTGAAGCCGCCAGCAGGTTGAGCCAGAACAGGATGGCCCAGATGCCGTCCTTTTCGCGAATATGGGTCGAGCCGGTGCCGTAGCTCTCTTCGCCGCACAGGGTCGCCATGCCGGCATCGAGCAGATTGCCGAAATATTTCCAGCCGGTGGGCGTCTCGAAACTGGGGATGCCGAGCGCCTTGGCGACGCGGTCGCAAGCGGTCGATGTCGGCATCGAGCGGGCAATCCCTTTCAAGCCGGCCCTGTAACCCGGCGCCACGGTGGCGTTGGCGGCAAGGATGGCCAGGCTGTCCGATGGCGTAACGGCCAGGCCGCGGCCGACGATCATGTTGCGGTCGGCGTCGCCGTCGGATGCCGCGCCGAAGTCCGGCGCATCCTTGGCGAACATGATGGCAATGAGTTCGGCGGCGCTGACGGGATTCGGATCCGGATGGTGGCCGCCGAAATCCTCCAGCGGCGTGCCGTTGATGACGGTACCCGCCGGCGCGCCCAGTATCCCTTCGAAGATGGCGTGCGCGTAAGGTCCGCCCACCGCGTGCATGCCGTCGTAGCGCATGGTGAAACCGCCGGCGAACAGGCGCTTGATGGCGGCAAAGTCGAACAGTTCTCCCATCAGCGCGGCGTAGTCGGCCACCGAATCGATCACCTCGATCTGCATGCCTTCGAATTCGAAAGCGCCGATGGTGTCGAAGTCCGGCGCCGGCGCGTCGACGATGCGGTAGACGGCCAGCGATTCGGTGGCGATGTAGACGGCTTCGGTGAATTTTTCCGGTGCGGGGCCGCCGTTTTCTCCGTTGTACTTGATGCCGAAGTCGCCGTCTTCCCCGCCGGGGTTGTGGCTGGCCGACAGGATCAAGCCGCCGAAGGCGCCATGCTTGCGGATCACGCAGCTCACCGCTGGCGTGGACAGAATGCCGTGCTGCCCGACCAGGACTTTACCGAAGCCGTGAGCGGCGGCCATGCGCAGGATGACGCCGATGGCTGTGCGGTTGAAATAGCGGCCGTCGCCGCCGACCACCAGGGTCTTGCCGTGGCAGTCGCCCAGGGTATTGAAAACCGCTTCGACAAAATTTTCCAGGTATCCGGGCTGGAGGAATTCGGTCACTTTTTTGCGCAGCCCGGACGTGCCGGGGCGCTGGCCTGTAAAAGGGGTGGTGGCGACGGTGTGGATGGACATGGGAGCTCGCGATCGATCAGTTGACGTAATCTCAATACGCTACCATAGCGGGGCCTGTTGACGCGTTCCGCTACACCCTCACACGGCCGGGTCGGCGCGGTCCGTCACCAGCAAGGTCAACACGCCCGCCAGCGCCATCGACGCCCCGCCCAGCACCAGCGTTTTGACCGTGTGCCCGCCGAAGGCATGCACGGTCATCCAGCCGAGCAGCAGGCTTGAAAGAATCTGCGGGATGACGACGAAAATATTAAACAGGCCCATGAAATATCCCATTCGCGCGGGCGGCAGCGCACCGGCCAGGATCGCGTAAGGCATGGTCAAGATGCTGGCCCAGGCGATGCCGACGCCGACCATCGGCACGATCAGCGTGAGTTTGTTCGAGATGAAGAACATGCTGGCCAGGCTGACGCCGCCGATGATCAGGCACCCCGCGTGCACCGCCTTGCGGCTGGTCAGACGCGCCAAACCGGGCAAGATGAATGCGGCCAGCGCGGAGACGCCGTTGTACACGCCGAACATCACGCCGACCCAGTTGCCGGCCGCCTGATAGGCAGGCGACTGCGGATCGGTGCTGCCATACACGGTGTCGGCGATCGAGGTGCCCGTGTAGATCCACATGGCGAACAGGGCGATCCAGGTAAAGAACTGCACCAGCGCCAGCTGCACCATGGTCTTCGGCATCTGCAGCAGGCCGCCGAAGATGCCGCGCACGGCAGGGCCGAAGCTGCGGTTGTGGGCGCGCTCGGCACGGAAAGCTGTCAAATCGGCCGGCGGCGTTTCGCGCGCGGTCAGCACGGTCCACAACACGGCGAGGAAGAACACGGCGCCGCCCACGTAAAAGGAGTAGCGCACGGTATCGGGGATCATGCCGTTGATCGGCACATTCGAGACGCCGAAGCCGTCCGAGAAAATCGTCGGCAGGAGCGACGCGATGACGGCGCCGCAGCCGATAAAGAAGGTCTGCATGGCGTAGCCGGCGGTCTGCTGGCTGCTATCGAGCTTGTCGCCGACGAAAGCGCGGAACGGCTCCATCGACACGTTGATGGCCGCGTCCATCATCCACAGCACCGCCACCGCCATCCACAGCACCGAGGAATTGGGCATCAGGATCAGGGCGATCGAGGCGGCGACGGCGCCGGCGAAGAAGAAGGGACGGCGGCGGCCCCAGGTCGGGTGCCAGGTGTTGTCGCTCAGGTAGCCGATGATGGGCTGGACCAGCAAACCGGTGACGGGCGCCGCCAGCCAGAAAAAGGCCAGGTCGTCGGGCTGGGCGCCAAGGGTGGAAAAGATGCGGCTGGTGTTGGCATTTTGCAGCGCGAAGCCGAACTGGATGCCGAAAAAACCGAAGCTCATGTTCCACAACTGCCAGAATGTCAGGCGCGGCTTGCGGATTGTGGGTGTGGCGTGCATGTCCATCGGGTCTCCGGAATTGTCGTTCCGGACTTGGCGCCGGCTTGCTGGCATTTTACGCTGCCGGCGGCAAGGAGCGCACCGGCAATCCGCCAATATTTGTAGGAAAGTAACATGATGTTTTCCAAGTGTCAATCTAAACCGTTCCATAGTAGAATCGGCGAAGGACATGCAAAGACATTAATGGATTTGTAGTCAAATAACAGGTTCCGAACAAAGAGCCATTTCTGGAGACACCATGCTGGACATGCAACGGCGCCTGACGCCGGCTTTTAACGCCATCATCAGCCTGCCCTCGACGGCGATGGGTTTTGCGCTGTGTATTCAAATTTCGGCATTGAGCTGGCTGCTGTCGACCAAATACCACCTCGACATCCACGAAATCGGCATCGTCTGGGCCGCCGGACCGCTGGCCGGCATCCTCGGCCAGGTCATCATCGGCATGGTCAGCGACAAGGTGTGGTTCTGGGGCGGCCGCCGCCGGCCGTTTATTCTGATCGGCGGCGCGCTGGCGGCACTGATGGTGTTCCTGCTGCCGCGCATCGACCAGGTGGCGAGCCTGCTCGGCATCGGCAACCTGCTGATCGTCGCCGTCATCGTCGCCCTCACCCTCGACCTGTCGATCAACATCGGCTTCAATCCCACCCGTTCCCTGATCGCCGACGTCACGCCGGAAGGCGACGCCCGCACCCGCGGCTTTACCTGGATGCAGACCATCTCCGGCTTCTTTGGCGTGCTGGCCTACCTGATCGGCGCCTTCATCGACAACTACGCGCTGATCTCCACCGGCGTGGTGATCGTGTTCGCGTTTTCGGTGCTGCCGATGTTTTTCGTCACCGAGCCGCGCGACCTGAACGTCAAAGGCGAGACCATCATCGCCACGCCGACCGAATGGGGCCAGCTGTGGCGCATTTATTTTGCCCACGGCTTCGCGTGGCTGGGCGTGCAGTCGATGTTCGTCTACATCATCGCCTTCATCCAGCAGCACATCATCATCGCCGGCGTCTCGCCCGGCGCCTACGCGGCGCAATCGGGCCACGTGATCGCCATCTCGTTCGCCGTGATGAACGTGGTCGGCTTCGTGCTGCCCGCCCTGGTGCTGGCGCCGATCGCCCGCCGCATCGGCCGCGTGCGCACGCAAGTGGCGTGCATGGCGGTGATGGCAGCGGCCTACTTCGCCATCGCCACCGTGGCCAGCACGCCGCACCGGCTGTACGCCTTGATGGCGTTGGTCGGCATCGGCTGGAGCGCGGTGGTCAGCCTGCCCTTCGCCATCATGAGCGAAAAGGTCGACAAGAGCCGCATGGGCTTTTATATGGGGATGTTTAATTTATCGGTGGTGCTGCCGCAGCTGCTGTCGACCGGCGTCGGCTACATCATGAAAAACACGGCCAACTCCAACGTGCTGTTTCTGATCTGCGGCGGCTGCCTCACCGTGTCGGCGTTGCTGTGGTGCCTGGTCAGCGAGAACAAGGCGGCAGCGGCGGCGCCGAGAGCGCATCCGCTGCCGCCTGCCCACTGACCGGTCAAACCTGGCGCTTGAGCTGAATCACCTTCGGCGCTTGATAGGCGTCCATCAAGCCCGGCCACTCGGCATCGAACTTGTCGAGCGCGGCCAGCTTGATGTGACCATAACCGCGCACCTGGTCCGGCAGGTTCGCCAGTTTCAAGGCGGCCTCCTTGTTGTCGGGCCGCAGGCTGCCCGCCAGCTCCTTCGCCAGCGCCAGATAGCGCTCGCGAAGGGCCCGTTCGCGGCGGCGTTCGTGGGTATAGCCGAACATGTCGAGCGGAGTGCCGCGCAGCGATTTGAATTTGGCAAGCACGCCGAAGGCCGGCATCATCCAGCCGCCGAGAGTCATCTTGGCCGGCACCTTCGAACCCGGCTTTTTTCGGGCCAGCAGCGGCGGCGCCAGGTGAAAGGCGAGTTTGAAGTCGCCGTCGAACTGCGCCGCGATCTGCGCGCGGAAGGCGGGATCGGCGTGCAGGCGCGCCACCTCGTATTCGTCCTTGTACGCCATCACCTTGAACAGGTTGCGTGCGACGGCCTTGCTGACCTGCTTCTTCGAACCTTCTCCCTCGATTTCCACTTCGCGGCGCTCGACGGCGGCCACCGCCTGCCGGTAGATATCGGCGTAGCCGGCGTTCTGGTACTGCGTCAAAAAGTCGGCGCGGAAGGCGACCGTGTCGGCCAGCGACTTCGGCGCGGAAAACTGGATGACCTTCTGCTGGCCCGGATCGAGCTTGTCGAGCGCCGCCAGATCGGCAGCGGCCAGCCGGCCAAGGGTGAACGCGCGCTTGTTCATGTCGATGGCGACGCCGTTCAATTCGATGGCCCTCATCAGCGCCGTCAAGCCGACCGGCACCAGGCCCGCTTGCCAGGCATAACCCATCAAGAGGATATTGCCGCCGATCGGATCGCCCAGGAACCGCGCCGCCGTTTCCTGCGCGTCGAGCGGCTGCAGATTGCCTGCACCAGCCGCCGCGGCCAGCTTTGCCAACAGACCTTCCTTGTTGATCGAGGCATCGCGCTCGCGCGTAAAATCGGCAGTGGGAATCTCCCGCTGATTGGCCACCACCCTGGTGTGCCCTGCGCGCATGACCGATAAACTGTCCGGCATGGCCGCCACCACCAGGTCGCAGGCAAACACCGCGTCGGCCTGGCGCAAATCGATGCGCACCTGGTTCAGGCGAGCGGGCGATGCCGCCACCCGCACGTGCGACATCACGGCGCCGCCCTTCTGTGCAAAACCCATGAAGTCCAGGGTCGAGGCGCCCTTGCCTTCCAGGTGCGCGGCCATGGTGATCAGGGCGCCCACCGTAACGACGCCGGTGCCGCCCACGCCCGCCACCAGAATCTCGAACGGTTTGACCAGGGCATGTGGGGCCGGCGTCGGATAGGCGGCCAGCGCCCGCTCGAGGTCGTCCAGCGACAGCTTGACGCTGGCCGGCTTCTTGAGAGCGCCGCCCAGCACCGATACAAAGCTGGGGCAAAAGCCTTCGACGCACGAATAATCCTTGTTGCAGGACGATTGTTCGATCTGGCGCTTGCGGCCCAGTTCCGTCTCCAGCGGCAGAATCGACAAGCAGTTCGACTGCACGCCGCAATCGCCGCAGCCTTCGCAGACGGCGGGATTGATCATCATGCGGCGCGCCGGATCGGGGAACACTTCCTTGCCCGGCTTGTTCTTCTTGCGGCGGCGGCGCTTCTCGGCGGCGCAGGTCTGGTCGTACACCAGCACCGTGACGCCGGCGATCTCGCGCAGCTCGCGCTGGATCACATCGAGCTCGCCGCGGTGATGCACCTTCACGCCCTCGGGCAGGCTCACGCCATCATAATTTTCCAGCTGGTCGGTCACCACCACCACCTTGACGGCGCCTTCGCTGACCACCTGCTGGACGATCTGCGGCACCGACAAGGAGCCGTCGACCGGCTGGCCGCCCGTCATGGCCACCGCATCGTTATACAAAATTTTATAGGTGATGTTGGTGCGTGCGGCGATGGCCTGGCGGATCGCCAGCGAGCCGGAATGATAGTAGGTGCCGTCGCCCAGGTTTTGAAACACGTGCGGCTCGCCGACGAAGCGCGAGGAGCCTACCCAGGCGATGCCCTCTCCGCCCATCTGTGCCAGGTAATTGGTGTCGCGCTTCATCCAGGTGGCCATGAAGTGGCAGCCGATGCCGGCCAGCGCGCGGCTGCCTTCGGGCACGCGGGTGGAGGTGTTGTGCGGACAGCCGGAGCAAAAGTATGGCGTGCGCTTGACGGCATCGGCGCCGTTCGACAGCAGCTCGGCGGCGCAGAAATCGGGCAGCATGCGCGCCAGATCCAGAGATGGCAAATGCGGCATCAGCCAGCGCACCAGGGCCGGCGCGATGCGCGACGGGCGCAATTCGCCCAGGCTTGAGAGCAATTGATGGCCGCCGGCGTCGAGCTTGCCGACGACCACGGGGCGCGCGCCGGACGGCAGATTATAAAACTGGTTTTTGACCTGCTGCTCGATGACGGCGCCCTTCTCTTCGACCACCAGGATTTCTTCTAGACCTTCGGCGAAGCTGGCCAGGCGGGTGCGTTCGAGCGGAAAGGTGAGGCCCGGTTTGTACAGGCGCACGCCCAGTTCTTCCAGCTTGTCGAAAGGAAGGCCCATGCGCTCGAGCGCTTCGACCAGGTCGAGGTAGGCCTTACCGGCGCTGATGATGCCAATGGCAGCATGCGGCGCCGCCACCACCAGGCGGTCGATCGAATTGGCGCGGGCGAAGGCTTGCACGGCTTCGAGCTTTTCGGCCAGGCGCACTTCCAGGGCCAGGCCGGGCAAGTCCGGCCAGCGGTTGTGCAAGCCATCGGCGGGCGGCACGTAATCGGCCGGTTCGACGTAGCGCGGCAGCGGTGGCAACTCGATGACGGCGCCTCCTTCCACGGTTTCCGAGATGGCTTTGAAACCGCTCCAGGCGCCCGTAAAGCGCGACATGGCCCAGCCGTACAGGCCGAATTCCAGGTACTCCTGGATGTTCGCCGGGTTAATCACCGGCATGCTCCAGGCAATCAGCGCCTGTTCGCTCTGGTGCGGCATCGACGAGGAGACGCAGCCGTGGTCGTCGCCCAGGATCACCAGCACGCCGCCCTTCGGCGACGAACCATACACGTGGCCATGTTTGAGGGCATCGCCAGCGCGGTCGACACCCGGCCCCTTGCCGTACCACATGGCGAACACGCCATCGACCTTGCGGGTGGCATCGGCCTCGACTTGCTGCGAGCCCATCACGGCGGTGGCGCCCAGTTCTTCGTTGATGGCAGGCAGAAACTCGACATGATGCCGTTGCAGCAGATCGCGCGCGCGCCACAGTTCCTGGTCGACCGCGCCCAGCGGCGAGCCGCGGTAGCCGCTGACGAAACCGGCGGTGTTGATGCCCTGCGCTTCGTCGACGATTTTTTGCATGCACAGCAGGCGGACCAGGGCCTGGGTGCCGGTGAGGAAGACCCGGCCGCTTTGCCGGGTCAGGTTGTCGTCGAGGGCGTAGTCGGGATCGACGATGGCGGAATCGACGGGCGATGACGGGGGCAGGGTCATGGAATTCATGGTCTCGTTATATCTTTTAGGTACGTTCTTTTCGATACGCGAGGATATGCCCCCAGCAGTGCAAAATTTTTTCTATTTCGACGATCCAAAGGGCTAAACTAGCAAGATCCTTTCGATTTATCCGCCAAAAAATGAAAAACACACCTCTCGACCCCGCTTCCCTCAAAATCCTCACCGAACTGCAGAAAAACGGCAGGATTTCGTCGAACGAGCTGGCCGAAAAAATCGGCATGTCGGCCAGCCCGTGCTGGCGCCGTCAAAAGGAGCTGGAGGAGAACGGCTACATCGTGCGCTACACGGCCCTGATCGACCGCCGCAAGCTGGGCCTGGCCGTGGTGTGCCTGCTGCACATTTCACTATTGCGCCATGCGGAGGGCGTGGTCGAACAGTTCGAAGCGGCCATGCGGCTGCGGCCGGAAGTGGTCGAGTGTTACGAAACCACCGGCAGCTCGGATTACATGGTCAAAGTGGTGGTGGCCGACATGGATGCTTACCACGACTTTTTGCACAATGTGCTGGTCAAGCTGAACGGCGTGTCGCAGGTGAATACCAGCGTGGCCTTGCGGGAGGTGAAGTATGAGACGGCGTTACCGCTGCAGTCTTAGGGATGCAAAACATTTCCCCTAAAGCGCCCCGCCCCGCCATCCCGGTGGCAAAATAGACAGCAGTAAATATGCGACCGGCATACCGATCGACCAGGGGAGCGCCCTTGCAAACTTCGACCACCATCGTCCTCGACAGGATGTTATTGGACCATCTGCCGGCCGGCGTGGTGGTGCACGACAAAAATTCCGCCATCGTCGCCGCCAACCGGGCGGCCCAGCGCCTGCTGGGGAGAAGCGTCGAGCAATTGCTTGGCAAGGTGGCCGACGATCCCGTGTGGCGCTTCGTTCACCCGGACGGCACGCCGATGGCGGTCGAAGAATTTCCCGCCGCCCGCACCTTGCGCGAGCGCGCCGCGATTGCCGACCTGGTGCTCGGCGTGGAACTGGAACAGCAAGAGAATGGCGAACCGGCCATCCGCTGGCTCATCTGCAACGCCTACCCCGTCTTCGATGCCCACGGCGCCCTGCACTCGGCGGTGGTGTGCTTCACCGATTGCACCGCCTTGAAATCGGCCGAGCAGGCGCTGCAGCGCTCGCAGGAGCGGCTGCAACTGGTGCTGCGCGGCTCCGACGAAGCCAGCTGGGACTGGGACCTGCTGACACAAGAGCTGTATTATTCACCGCGCTGGTGGGACATGCTGGGCTATCCCGCCGATGCCTTGCCGGCCACGGCACAGCTGTGGTCGTCATTGCTGCATGAGGCCGACCGCGAGCGGGTGGAACTATTTCTCAGGAATATACTGGCCAGCGGCGAAGAGACGTATTCGATCGAATTTTCCATGCGTCACCGCAATGGCCATTACGTCCCCGTGCTCAGCAAGGGATTCATCGTGCGCGACGCCGTGGGATTTCCGACCAGGATAGCCGGCACCAATACCGACCTCACCGAGCGCAAGGAACTCGAGCGGCGACTGACCATGTCCGCCAATCACGACTACCTGACGGACTTGCCGAACCGTCGCTTTCTGCAAGACAAGCTGGCCCTGGCGCTCTCGAGCAGCGCGCGAAGCGGCCTGTGCGGCAGCCTGCTAGTGATCGATCTCGATTATTTTAAAAACCTCAACGATACCGAGGGCCACGATGCGGGCGACCTGTTGTTGCGGCAAGTCGCCCAGCGCCTGCGCGCCGCCGTCAGCACCAATGCCTTCGTCGGCCGCCTGGGCGGGGACGAATTCATCGTCATCCTCGAACCTACCGCAGCAAGCCTGGACGATGCGCGCGCCGAAGCGGCAAAGGTGTGCAGCCAGCTGAGTGCGGTATTGAGCGCGCCCTACCGGCTCGACCGCAGCAGCCACAGCATCACGCCCAGCATCGGCGTCACCCTGTTCGACGGCGCCGGCGTCTCCTGCGACAGCCTGTTCAAGCAGGCGGATATTGCCCTGTATGAAGCCAAGGCGGCCGACCGCAATACGGTGCGTTTTTTCGACTTGTCGATGCAACGCGCCGTCGAGCAGCGCGCCGAACTGAGCGCGCAACTGGGCGCGGCCATCGATGGCGGCCAGTTCGAGTTGTTTTACCAGGCGCAGTTCGACCTCGAACGCCGCATCGTCGGCGCCGAAGCCCTGTTGCGCTGGAACCATCCTGTACGCGGCGTAACGGCACCTGGTGAATTCATCGACTGCGCCGAATCGACCGGCCTGATCGTGCCGATCGGCGACTGGGTCTTGCGCGAGGCGAGTGCACGCCTGGCCGCCTGGAGCGCCCACCCGCAACTGTCGAGGCTGGCGCTGTCGATCAACGTCAGCGCGCGCCAGCTGCGCCAGCCGGATTTTGCCGCGGCAACCCTGGCTTTGGTCGCCGCCAGCGGCGCCGATCCACACCGGCTGGTGCTGGAATTGACGGAGAGCCAGCTGGCCGAGAACGTCGACGACACCCTGGCCACCATGCTCGCCCTGCAGCGCGGCGGCCTGAACTTTGCCATCGACGACTTCGGCACCGGCTTTTCATCGCTCAGCTACATTCACCGCTTTCCGCTGGCCTCGCTGAAAATCGACCAATCCTTCGTGCGCGATTGCGACAGCGAGCCGAAATCGGCCGCCATCGTGGAAATCATCATCGCCTTCGCCCGCAAGCTGGGCCTGGAAAGCACCGCCGAGGGCGTCGAAACGGAAGCCCAATTGAACGTATTGTGCGCGGCCGGCTGCACCTCGTTCCAGGGATATTTGTTGGCGCGGCCGATGGCGCTGGGACAGTTCGAGTCGATGGTCGAGGCGGCCAAACCGCAGAGCCCGCTGTGCGCGAGCTAATCCCGCGCTACGACGCCTTTAATAAACGGTCGAATTCACCGCTGACGATCAGCGATTTCAGTTCGGCCGCACCGCCGACCAGGGTGCCCTTGACGAACACCATCGGATAGGTCGGCCACCCGGTCCACATTTTGAGGGCGCCGCGCGGCCGCCACTGGCTGAAGTAACTGCCGTATTCCAGGTATTTATAAGACGCCCCGATCGCATCGAGCGCTTTTCTCGCCTTTTTCGGATAGGGATTTTGCGCCATGCCGACGATGACCACGGCGTTGGCGGCAATCGCCTGTTTGACTTCGCCGACCACCGCCGATTCGTAGGTATCGATGGTGGCGCGCGCCAGCGGGTGGATGTGATCGTCGTCGAGAATGGAACGGGTCATGAAAATTCCTGGAGGTGGGGAGATCGATGAATAAAGGGGAATGGCCCGAAAACCATTCCCCCTTTATTTTGGTGCTACGGCGTCAAAGACAAGCGGATCACTCGCCCTTTTTGCTGTACGATTTTTTCGCGCCCTTGAAACCCGGCTTTTCCGCAAAACGGCGCTCGCCCGCTTTTTTCGGCGCGCCGGCCGATTTGCCCATCGGCGTTTCGCCATCGCGCGTGATATTGAGCTGCTGGCCGGCCACCCAGACTTTTTTCAAGTGTTCCATGACGTCCGGCGGCATGTCCGACGGCAGGTCGAGGGTACTGAAATCATCGTAAATTTCGATGCGGCCGATGAATTTCGATTCGATGCCCGCTTCGTTGGCGATGGCACCGACGATGTTGCCCGGTTTTACGCCGTGCGAATGGCCCACTTCGATGCGGAAGGTGCCCATGCCGTCTTCGGCGGGACGCTGCACGCGCTCCTTTTTGAAGGCGGGAACGTCGCCACGGTCGCCGCGGTCGAACTTGGCGGGCGCGCCGCTTGGCGCCGGACGCGCCGGACGCTCTTCCCAGGTCGCCGCCTTCGGCGCACGATCCGGCTTTTCCAGCAGCAGCGGCACATCGCCACGGGCCAGTTTCGCCAGCGCAGCGGCGATATCGACCGCCGGCACATTCAGCTCGCGCTCGTATTCTTCGATCAGGTTGCGGAACACGTCCAGGCCGCCCTTTTCCAGGGTCGCCGTGATTTCTTCCTTGAACTTGGCGATACGCACGTCGTTGATGGTCTTGACGGTCGGCAAGGTCAATGGCGCAACCGGCTGGCGGGTGGCGCGCTCGATGGCTTTCAACAAACCCTGCTCGCGCGGGGTGATGAACAGGATTGCTTCTCCGCTGCGGCCGGCGCGGCCGGTGCGGCCGATGCGGTGGGTGTAGCTTTCCGGATCGGAAGGCACGTCGTAGTTGACCACGTGGCTGATGCGCTCGACGTCAAGGCCGCGGGCGGCAACGTCGGTGGCGACCAGGATGTCGATCTTGCCGTCTTTCAGTTGCTGGATGGTGCGCTCGCGCTGGGCTTGCTGCATGTCGCCGTTGATGGCGGTGGCGGCAAAACCGCGGGCGTTCAGCTTGCCGGCCAGCTCTTCCGTGCCCAGCTTGGTGCGGGCAAAAATGATCATGCCGTCGAAGGGTTCGGCTTCCAGGATGCGGGTCAGCGCATCGAGTTTTTGCATGCCGCTGACCATCCAGTAACGCTGGCGAATGTTGTCGGCGGTGCCGGTCTTGGCAGCAACGGTGACTTCTGACGGCTCGCGCAGATAGGTTTTGGCGATTCTCTTGATGGCCGACGGCATGGTGGCCGAGAACAGCGCCGTCTGGCGCGTTGCCGGCGTCTTTTGCAAAATCTGTTCGACATCGTCAATAAAACCCATGCGCAACATCTCGTCGGCTTCGTCCAGCACCAGCGTTTTCAGCTTGGACAGGTCGAGCGAACCCTTGTCGAGGTGATCGATGACGCGGCCCGGGGTGCCGACCACCACGTGCACGCCGCGGCGCAAGGCCGACAACTGCGGGCCGTAGCTCTGGCCGCCGTAGATCGGCAGCACGTGGAAATCCTTGATGTGGGCGGCGTAGGTCTGAAACGCTTCGGCCACCTGGATCGCCAGTTCCCGGGTCGGCGCCAGCACCAGCGCTTGCGGCGTCTGTTGCTTGATGTCGATGCGGGAGAGAATCGGCAAGGCGAAGGCGGCGGTTTTGCCGGTGCCCGTCTGGGCCTGTCCCAGCACGTCGCGATTGTCCAGCAGCAGCGGAATGGTGGCGGCCTGGATGGGCGACGGCGTTTCGTAGCCAATCTCCTTGATCACCTTGAGTAATGCCGGCGAGAGATTGAGTTCGGAAAACAGCGGGAGAGGGGTATCAGACATGGAGTTGCTCACTTGTATTTATTAAATGCGGCGCTAAAAGCGACAGTTTACTCTGTTGAGAGAAGGCACGTCGTTATTTCACCTTTTAGGCCGCCATAACGAAAAAAACCCCGCCGCTGTCGCGACGGGGTTTTTGCGATTAGTACTGGTGTGAATTAAAACTTGTAGTTTGCGCCGATCAGCACGGTGCGGCCGTATTTCTGGTATTCCAGCTGCTTCTTGCGGTCGCCGTTGTAGGTTTCGTAGGCTTCGTTGGTCAGGTTGTTGACCTGGGCCACCAGGCCCACACCCTTGAGAGCGCCGGTCTGGAAGGTGTAGCCGACCTGGAAGTCGACAACGTTTTCGCCGACCACGTAACGCAGGGTACGCTCACCGGCGAAGTTGCCGATTTCACCGACGAAGTCGGAACGACGACGCTGGCTGATGCGGGTTTCAAAGCCGTTTTTCTCGTAGTACAAGGTCAGGTTGCTGGTATTTTTCGACAGGCCAGGCAAGGTGATGTTGGTGCCGATGTTGCTACCCGGATCTTGAATCGTGATATCGCTGTCGCTGTAGGTGTAGCTCGCTTGCACACCGAAACCATCCAGCATTGGCGAGACCAGGTTGAACGGCATCGAACCGGACAGTTCAAGACCTTTCAAGGTGCCGCCCTTGCCGTTGTAAGGCGCCGTGTAGTTGCCGAACGGGGTGATGGCAGGCGTACCTGGAATGTATTTCGAGAAATCGTAGGTCTGGGTCTGGGTGTAGATGTAGGTCACGAGTTTCTTGTGGAAACCGGCCAGCGCCACGTACGCCTTCTTGCCGAAATACTTTTCGTACGAAACGTCGAAGGCATTCGCGCGCCATGGATCGAGCTGGGCGTTGCCGCCGCTCGCGCCTGGTTTGAAGTCGACGGTGCCGACGCCGAAGTCCAGCGCCGAACGCAGCTGGTCGACGCGGGCACGGGCGATCTGGCGGGCTGCTGCCAGGCGCACGGTTTGCTCGTACGGTAGGCCGAATGCCAGGTTCAGACTCGGCAGCACATCGGTGAACTTCTTGCCGTCGTCGACCGGTTTGATCTGCTGGCCGACCGGCTTGGTGCCGTCGAAATAATTGGCGTGCGAAGACTGGTCGGTGCGCTGCACCTGCAGGCCGAAGTTACCGCGCAGGCTGACCGTTTCCGACAGATCGGTGTCGATATTGCCTTTTACATAGGTCGTGGTGATCTTCTCGTTGACGTCCCAGGCTTTCGAGATCAGGTAGCTCTCGGTGTCGGTCGGCTTGAAGGTCATGTACTTGTCGACCACGCCCGGCACATTCCACGATGGAATCATGCCGCTGCCGGCGAAGCCGAGGTCGACCAGGCCGTATTGCAGGTCGCTGGAAATGGTCGACTGATTGCCTTTCAGGTTGATGTTGCCTTCAGGCTGACGTTTCTGCTTGCTGCGGTCCGAATAGTTCACGCCGACATCGACGCTGGCGATGCCGAAGCGGTCGATCGGGAAGTTGCCGGCAAAGCGGATGCTTTTCAGCTCGTCTTCCACGTGCGGCACCTTGCCGTAGCCGGAACCGTAAATCGTGTTGCGCACGTACAGATTGGCGGGATTGCTGTAGTCGCGGGTGCCGGCGATTTGGGCGAAGTTACCGGCCAGGAAACCGAGTTTCAGGTTGTCGAGGAAGGGGTCGCCGGCGGCGTTGGTGTACTGGGTATTGTTTTCCAGGCTCAGCTCGTCGCGCTTGGCTTTCGAGTACGACAGGTCGCCGGTCAGGGTCATGCCGTTGGTTTTATAGGTGGTGTTCCAGCCGGCAGCGCGGATATCGTCCTGGCGCTTGTTGTACATGCCGCGCACCAAAGGATAGACGTTGTTGGCGGTGGCGCCGGTCAGGATGCCGCCCGAGGTGGCGATCGGATTGTATTGCAGGCCAGGGGTGTAGCCGCCGTTGTAATCGCCCAGATTGGTTTCGAACTGGTTGGCGGTCTGCTCGCTTTTGAAACGCGAAGCGTACAGATCGAGCACGTTGTTCCACTGGGTGTTCGGGCGGAACTGCAACACGCCCATGAAGCCGTCGCGCTCGTTCTTGCCGCTGGTGGCCAGGGACTTGATGCCGTCGGTGATGGCGGTACCGGCCGGCACGCCGTTGCGGTAGGTGTCGCCGCCCTGGGCGGTGGCCGTCTTCCATGGCTCGTACAGGCCGGTCTGGTTGTCCAGGATCGGCGATTCGAGGTGGGCGAAGCCCAGCGCGATACCGATGGTGCGGTCGGCGAACTGGTCGATGTAGCTGGCGCTGAAACGGTTACCGGTGGCCTTTGCGTTGGCAATTTTGCCCAGCGAATTGCGCTCGCCGCGGGCATTCAGGGCCACGGTACGGCTGCCGAAGGACAGCGGACGCACGGTCTGCATATCGATGGTGCCCGACAGGCCCTGGCCGACCAGGCTGGCGTCCGGGGTTTTATAGATGGTCACGCCGCTGAGCAGCTCGGACGGGTACTGGTCGAATTCGACGCTGCGGTTGTCGCCCGTGCTGACCTGTTCGCGGCCGTTGAGCAAGGTGGTGGAGAAATCCGGCGACAAGCCGCGCACGGAAATGACCTGGGCGCGGCCGGCGACGCGCTGGGCGGCCAGGCCTGGCAGGCGGGCGATCGACTCGGCGATCGACACGTCCGGCAGTTTGCCGATGTCTTCGGCGGAGATGGCTTCGACGATGGAGGTCGAATCTTTTTTGACGGAGATGGCGTCTTCGATACCGCGGCGGATGCCGGACACGGTGACGCTGGTGATCGGCGCGTCGGCTGCCGGGGCGGCGGCGGTTTGCGCCTGGGCCTGGGCCGACATTGCCGTGACCAGCACCGTGCAAGCGGCTGCGACCGGGCTCAATTTGAAGAAAAGGCCGGTGCGGGAGGTGCCCGACCGCTTGCTGGCGAAGATGTTCATGTGTCCCCTTGATTTCGTAAATGATGACCTGTTTTTCCGTCGAAGCCGGCTGGCAGCCTTGAAGCCGCTGTGAAACCTGACTACATCGGAGCCTTGAAGCGAACGTTCTTGGACGTTGTCGAAAGAATTTTGTATTAAAACTAGATTCGTCGTCAACGACCGTTCATCGTTCCCCGATGAATATGCGTAATTCGCCGCCTGAATGACGAAATAGCCACACTTCTCGTTGTATTTCGGCTACAAACTGGTGCACGGGATTCTGTAGTTGCACTACATTGGGGAGAATAAGCCCGTAGCCGCCGGGACGAGCCGTCATCACGCCCCGTATCGATGCAGCAGGGGTGTGTAGCTGGACTAGACCGGTTGCGGCCGCGGCGTTGTTGAGTACCGCCTTTGCGCGTATGCTTTTGTCGCATATTGAACGGTTCAGGCCGACGCGCGGGCGCGACTATGTCGGATCGATGTAAGCGAACTACGGCACCGTGCTTGCCTGATGGAATTACTGGAGATGTATTTGAAGCTGTCGTCGACCACCCCGGCCCGCGCTGCCGTCCTGCTTGCCTGCGCGTTGGCAAGCAGCGCTGCGTGCGCTCAGATTCCGGCGATCGCGCCATTCTTCGACGCCATGGCCATCGACGTCGCTGCCGGCCGCCAGGCCCGCTTCGTGGCAGGCGACAACATCGACGGATATTACGCCGGCATCACCCAGAGCACCGGCAATGGCGAAGGGTATGTCACGCGGGCGGGCACGCAAATACTTGACTACGCAAGTAGTTTCGACTCCGCAATCAATCCGCGTGATGGAGCACTCGAGCAGGTCGTGCCATGGGGCCGCCGCTTGCGCCATGCCGGCGGCGTCACCGAAGAACTGGCGCTGCTGTCGAAAAAACACGCGCTGGCGATGGCGGTCGGCGGTCCCCGGCCCGCCAGTCTGTCTATCTCTCCGCTGCTGCGCGCACCGGGAACCATTTCGCAGGTGGACAACGCCGTGCTCGTCGCGCCCGCCGCCGGCGACAGCGTATTCGTCGCCCTGGTCGCCGACCGGCCCTATCGCCTCGATCCCGGCCTGGTGCTGCGCACTCTGGCGCCTGCTGAATCGTTTACGGTGATCGCCGCTGTCGGCGACAGCGCGGAACAAGCCTTGGCACGCGCCCGTGCCGTCGATCCGGGCGGCGCCATCGAGCTCGAAAAAGTCGCACGCTACGCGGCGCTGACCCGCAGCTACCTGGCCACCAGCGACGCCGCCTACAACCAGGCGCTGAACTGGGCCAAGGCTTCGAGCGCCATGTTCGTCGTCGAGGACGCATCGACACTGGGCGGCGAAGGCATCTGGGCCGGCCTGCCCTGGTTCCGCGACAACTGGGGCCGCGATACATTTATCGCGCTGCCCGGCACCTTGCTGGTAAGCGGCCAGTTCGAACAGGCGCGCGCCGTGCTGGCCAATTTCGCCCGCTACCAGCAGAAGCAGCGCGGCCGCGAATACGGCCGCATTCCGAACCGCGTCTCCGCCACTGCTCCCATCATTTTCAATACCGTCGACGGCACTCCGTGGATGCTGCGCGAGGCGCTCGAATACATCCGCTACACGGGAGATAAAGCCTTCGCACAGCAGATGTACCAGCTCGCCTTGCCCTATTTCGAAGGCGCCATCGCCAACTACGTGGACGCCGACGGTCTTCTCAAGCACGACGGCGCCGACACCTGGATGGACGCCCGCATCGCCAACCGCGAGCCGTGGTCGGCACGCGGGCCGCGCGCCGTCGAGATCCAGGCGCTGTGGTACGGCGCCCTGCAAACGGGCACCGAGCTGGCACGGCAGGCGGGCGACGCCGATAAATCGCGCCAGTGGATGGCGCTGGCTTTGAGAGCCAAATGCAGCTTTTCGCGCCTGTTCTGGGACGGCGGCACCATGGCCGACCGCCTGCGCGAGGACGGCAGCCGCGATCTGAAAGTGCGGCCGAATCAGCTGATGCTGGCGACGATCCCTGCCGACGATTTCATTTCTCCCGCGGTGCAGGCGAAGGTGATCCGCAATGCCGCCAGCGCCCTGCTCTACCCTTACGGCATCGCCTCTCTCAGCCAGGACGATCCGTATTTTCACCCGCGTCACGAGAACCCGGCTTTTCACCACAAGGACGCTGCCTACCACCAGGGCACCATCTGGGGCTGGAACGCGGGTTTTACGGTGACGGCGCTGACCAAATTCGGCTACCAGGACCACGCCTGGCGGCTCACCTCGAACCTGGGGCGCCAGATACTGGGCCTCGGGCCCGAGGGCGCGCACGCCACGCTAGGCCACATGAGCGAATTGCTGGACGCCGTGCCGCAGGATGACGGCAGCCTGAAACCGTCCGGCACCTACGCGCAATCGTGGAGCGTCGCCGAATTTGTCCGCAACGGTTACCAGGACTATCTGGGCTTCCGGCCAGACCTGCCGGCGGGTGTGCTGCGCTTCGTGCCGGCGATTCCAGGCGCCTGGACCGGTTTGTTCGCGCGCCTGCCGTTCGGCACGGGCGACGCCATCGAGGTCGATTTCAAGCGCACCGGCGCCGTCCAGTCATGGCGCCTGTCGGCGACGGCGGCGCAGATGGTCGCATTCGATTTGCTCGACGCCGCCAGCCGGCGGGTACGCGTGCACTTCGCCGTCAAGCCTGGGGTGCCCGCGCTGCTGACAGCCAAGCCATGCGCTGCTCACAGCATGTGCGTCGCCCTGAATGGCCGCCCGCTGACCGCGAAAGTGGTGCAGGATTCGCAAACGGCCGTCATCGGCACACTGCGTTTTCGCCAGCCGCCGGCGTATGTGCCGGCCGCCTTCCCGATGCTGCGCGCAAAAGACGCGCTGCAAAAAATCATCCTCGACGGGGACTACCGCTGATGCGCCGCCTGCTCTGCTTGTTCACCCTCGGCCTGGCAATCAATACCGCCGCCGCGCCCATTGAGGTGCCGGCGCCGCTGTTCGTGCGCGGCGGTTTCAATGGCTGGGGCACCGGCAATCCGCTCACCGCTGTGGGCGGCGGCATCTACGAAGCGCGCATCGCCATCCGCCCCGGCTACCACGGTTTTAAGGTGGGCAGCGCCGACTGGAGCACCGAATGGGTCATCGGCACAGGGGCGATCAACTCAGCGGCGCTGGCGCCCGGCGCCGACACGGCGCTGGGCACCCACGCCGGTCCCGAGATCCATTTATTCGTGCGCGAGGCGGCCAGCTACTTGTTCCGGGTCGATGCCAGCAAGCCGGGCCCACCGGTGCTGCGCGTCGAACGCCTCGCACCGGCGCCCGGCGCCGCGGCGTCCGCGCCGGATCCGCACCTGGGCGGCGCGGCCATCGCCACCATGGCGTGGCCGACCTGGGACGGCAGACAGGAAAGCGCGCGCTTTTCCTCGACCCGGCCCGACGCCCCGCTGCGCGACTACACCATCTCGACCAGCATGGTGCTGCGCGATCCGGTGCCATCCTTCGTCAAGCTGCGCGAGGCGCCGGGATCACCCGTATCCCGCAGCGGCAGCCTGGCTTTCGACGCCCTGTTCTCGCTGGCGCTGACGGAAATGCGCCAGGATGCCGTCGGCGCCATCCGCGACGGCAATTACAACGGCGGCAATGCGATCGACTGCGCCTGTTTCGAAACGGGAGAACAGTGGCACTACGTGTGGACGCGCGACCTGTCCTACGCGGCCGACCTGGGCCTGGCCCTGCTCGACCCGGCGCGCGTGATGCGTTCGCTCGATTTCAAGTTGTCGCCGTGGCGTTCCGGCATGGTCAAGCCGGCGGCGGCTGCCGGCAGCGCCGACGGTCTGCAAATCATCCAGGACACCGGCAGCGGCGGCAGCTGGCCGGTCAGCACCGACCGCGTGGCCTGGGCCTTCGGCGCCGCCCGCATGCTCGATCTTTTGAACCCGGAAGCGCGCGCCGCCTTCGCCCCGCGCGCACTGCAAGCGCTGGCCAACACGCTCGACAACGACCGCCTGGCCGCCTTCGATGCCGCCGACGGTTTATACAGGGGCGAAGCCTCCTTCCTCGACTGGCGCGACCAAAGCTACAGCGCCTGGATCGTCGACGACTTGGCGTCGCTCGCAAGCAGCAAAGCGCTGTCGACCAATGTCGCCCATTACCAGGCATTGACCCTGGCCGCGGCGCTGGCGCGGGAACAGGGCCGGCGCACGGCGGCGGACAAATATGCGAGATGGGCGGCCGATCTGAAATCCGCCATCAACCGGCGCTTCTGGCTGCCGGATGCCGGCATGTACGCCAGCCTCACCGGCCCCCATTTCGATGGCGCGCCGCTGCACAAATTCGACTGGCTGGGCCAGTCGCTGGCCATCGTCACCGGGGTCGCCGATGCCGCCCAAACGGCCAGCATCCTCGCCCGCTATCCGCATGGTCCGAACGGCCCGCCGGTGATTTTTCCGCAGCAGCCGGGCCAGCCGATTTATCACAACCGCGCCATCTGGCCTTTTGTGACCGCCTACGGCCTGCGCGCCGCCGCCATCGGCAAGAACGTCGCAGTGGCCGATGCCGCCTACGCCAGCCTGATACGCGGCGCCGCGCTGAATTTGTCGAACATGGAGAACCTCGAATGGCTGTCCGGCCAGCCGCTGCTGCTCGACGAGGCGCAGCCGGCACTGTCCGGCCCCGTCATCAATTCGCGCCGCCAGCTGTGGTCGGTCGGTGCCTATCTCGGCATGGCGATCGAATCGGTATTCGGCGTGTCCGCCAGCGCGCACGGCCTGCACCTGGCGCCGTTTATCACCAGCCGCCTGCGCCGCGAGACCTTCGGCGCCAGCGGCCGCATCGCGTTAAAAGGACTGCGCCTGCGCGACAAAATCATTGACGTCGCCATCGATCTGCCGAAGGCCTCGCCCCGCGACGGCTTTTATGAAGTGGCGGCAGTCAGCGTCAATGGCAAGCCGTCACCGTCCGTTATCGCGTGGGATGCGCTGCCGGCGCACAGCCGCATCGTCATGCGACTGGGCCGCTTGCAGCCAGGGCAGCAGGCGCTGACGCGCGTGACGGCCGCTCCTGCCGAACAGTCGCCCCAGGTATTCGCCCCCCCCGAACCGCGGCTCGCACTTGCTGCACCGGGACGCATCGCCGTTGCCGGCGCCGCCCCGGGTACTTCATATAATCTGTACCGCGACGGCGTGCAAATCGCCACCGGCCTCGCGGCTGGCGAACACGCCATCGACACGGCCGGCGGCTGCTACGCCGCCGAGGCGGTGTTTGCAGGCTCGGGCAACCGCAGCCACCACAGCCGGCCGCTGTGCACTGGCGCCGCCATCGATGTCGCCATTGCCGATGCCGCTGGCGCGCAGGATGCCAGCCGCCGCATCGGCGGCATCAACATCGAAACCGCCGGCCGCTACCACGTGCAGCTACGCTACTACAACGGCAGCAACCAGATCAACCTGGGCATCAGCAGCGGCGTCAAACTACTGACCCTGAGCGATGGCGCCGGCGTCGCGGTCGCCAGCGGCGTGGTGGTGCTGCCGCACACCCGCGATGGCGCCGACGGCACGCCAGCGAACTTCTCGACGCCATTGGCGGCGCAACTGGCGCCAGGCCGCTACAGCGCGCGCCTCGACGATTTCTACAATATGAGCTACCTCGATGCCAACCGCACTTTCACCGGCGCCGGCGGCGTGGCCGGCCCGGCCAACCAGTTCACTTTATTCGGCATCCGGCTGCTTCAAGCGGGCGACTCGACAAACACCAACAAGACACCATGAACTTTCGCCTCAGCGCTGTATTATTGACCATCATCGCCAGTTCGGCCCACGCCACCACGGTGCGTATTCATTATGACGGGGGTGCGTCCGGCATGACGGTGGCCGCTGACAAGGGCACGCGCGCCGCCGCCAGAAAAGACCCGCGCAGCAAGGCGGGCGACCCGGTGTGGACCTACAGCTGGCCAGACTCGCTGGGCGACCTGGCCGTCAAGCCGCAACTGAAAGGGGCGCCGTCCACCGGCGGCCAATACCGCCTGCCGGCCGGCGCCACCGTCGACATCTACCCCTTCTTCGGCCCCGCCCGCGGCAAGGTGGAGATCGCGCCGGAGATCGCTTCTCCACAGCTGAACAACAGCCGCCACCTGCGCATCTACTATCCGCCCAGCTACGGCGAAAACCCCGCCAAGCGCTACCCGGTGCTGTACATGCACGACGGCCAGAACCTGTTCGATCCAAAAACCGCCGCCTTCGGCGTCGCCTGGGAGATGGCGGCCACCATCGACCAGCTGATCGAGTCCGGAAAAATGGAGGAAATCATCGTGGTCGGCATCGACAACACGGCGGCGCGCCTGGAGGAATACACGCCCTGCTGCGACCCCAAGCACGGCGGCGGCAAGCTGCCCGCTTACGAAGCCTTCGTCGCCGACACTGTCAAACCGCTGATCGACGCCAGGCTGCGCACCCTGCCCGGCCGCGAACACACGGCGGTGATGGGCTCCTCGCTGGGCGGCCTGGCCTCGGTGGACATCGCCCGCCACCGCCCCGCGCAATTCTCGATGGCCGCCGGCCTGTCCAGCTCCTTCTGGTGGGCCGGCCAGGCGATGGTGAAGGATGCCCCCGCCAAGCCGCACCCCGCGCTGCCTCTGCGTTTTTATATCGACGCCGGCACGGTCGACGACGGCATGGCCGACACCGAAGCGATGCGCGACGCCATGCTGGCGCAGGGTTTTATCAGCGGCCGCGATCTGATGTTCTACGCGGCGCCGGGCGGGCGTCACAACGAAGCATCGTGGGGCGCGCGGGTGGACAAGCCGCTGCTGTGGTTCTTCCCGTGGGACCCAATACGCCACTAGACAATCGCGATCAACTCGATCTTCAGGCCCGGGATCCCATCGAGCGCATAGACGGCCAGTTCTCCCGCCTTCAGTGCGTTCTCATACAGCGCGCTTCTGGACGACAGCGAAAAATAATAGGTGTTTGGCCGCACCGGCACCGCGGCGGGCACTTGCGGCATGTGCGCCAGCGGCACGCCCGGCAATGCCGAGCCGAGAATTTTCTCGAGATCGTCCGGACTGCCCACTTTGAGGCGTAGCGGCATGGCCGCCACGAGTTCGAGGCCGGGCATGTCGGCGCTGACGGCGAAGCACAATTGGGTATCCTTGCTCACCTTGTCCGGGTCGAGCCGCGCCCGGTACAGCGACGGGCGGCGCGCGTCGGCCACCAGCGCGATCATGAAATATCGGGCCGAAATGACGGTGTCGACCAGGTCGCGCAACAGCACATCCAGCCTGGCGAACACCTCGCCGAGCGCATCGTGCCGGTAGGCCGGCAGATCGGCCGCCTTGTAGCGGTCCGAAAACGTCATCAGGCCGCCGGCCAGCGCCAGCAGCTTCTCGTACAGCGCTTCCGGATGATGGCCGGGCGAGCGGGCCGCATGCATCAACAGCACGCTGGCTGTGCTGACGATATTGAGCATCCACCACGACGATATATCGCCCTTCGACATTTCATAGGTGTCGGCACTGGCCTTGCGGTGCGTGCGCTGCAGCGCGTCCACCTTGGCGACCAGTGCGCTGATCAGGCTTTCCAGCATTCTCTTCAACTCCGGCGCCGCGCCGATCGCCACGCTGGGCGGAATAAAACTTTGGTCGACTTCAAAGCCGCCGCTGTCGGCGCGGCGCAGCCGCACGATCGGGACGCTGGCCAGCGGGTCGCGCGGGGCGAAGTCCGCTATCAGCCTGGCCTGCTTTTGCAGCACCGGCACCTCGATGGTCACGGCATCGCTATACAGGTCGGCGGCTTCGCCGTCGTGCCGGACATAGCGTCCGCCCGCCTCGACATTGCCGCCGTGCGGCTTGAGCGTCGCCAGCGCCAGGTAAAACGTGAAAGCCCGGGTGTCGGCAGGCAGGCCGGACAAATCCACCGCGTCGGGCAACAGGTCCGCCCCCGGCGCATCGTAGGTCGACCCATCGGGAAAAATCACCGACAGGGTATCGACGCCGAGGCGGTCGTGGCCGAGGCCTTCCAGGTTGCAGCGGATCGCCCGCACGCCCCAGTAATGCGTGTTCATGGCCGAAGCCACCGCGTGCAGGCGCGCCTCGTGATACAGATCCTGCAGCTGAAAATGCTGCGGGCCGAGGGTCAACCCTTCCGACCACAAAATTTTTGATCCTGCATGCATGATTTGGCTCCTCAGTGGTTTCCGATTGAACAGATTCCCGAGAGCATGGTCTGCCGTCGCCCTCCTTCACTTGATCTGGCGCAAACCAAGGATTGGTTTTCGAGAACTTCCACGTCATTGCGCAAGCGCAAATTTGCTGGCGATCAAGTCCTGATAATGGCCGCTACGGCGGATTTCGCCGCTTTCGAAAGAACGGCATGCGCAGCTTTTCTCCCGGCCTGTTCGACCGCCTGGCCGATGACGGTCTGCCCGCAGATAAAAAGCGGGCGCCTCAGTCCAGCTCAATCGCAAACAACTGCGTCCCCGTATCCTCCGCCGTCAGCTTCACCATCTTTTCGAAGCGCATCCCCACCCGCCGCAGCACCGCGTCCGACGCGGCGTTGCCCGGGCTGGTGATCGCCACCACCCGTTTCAAACCCAGGCTGCGGGCATGGGCGAGCACGCCGGCGGCAGCTTCGCTGGCGTAGCCCTGCCCGGCAAATTCCGGCAAATAGGCGTAGCCCAGATCGACATCGTCCAGGGTCTCGCGCTTGATCAAGCCGCACATGCCGATGGCGGCGCCGTCGTCCTTGCGTTCGACCAGGTACAGCGAAAATCCCCGCATCGATTGCATCGTCAAAGGGCCGACCGCGAGTGCTTCCCGCGCCTGCGCTTCGGTGCGGATATGGCGGTCGCCGATCCAGTGGATGAACAGGGGGGTGTTCAGCACTTTCAGATAAATGGCGGCGTCGTCGAGGGCGAGGGTGCGCAGGCGCAGGCGGGCGGTGTCGAGGATGTGCATGGACTTAACGGCCGAGGCGGAAGTCGACCGTGGCGGGACGGCCGGGGAGAGTCAGGCGCGCGGCGGCCTTGGGCGCTTCGCTGATCACCTGGCCGCGGCGCAGCACCAGGCGGCGGGCGGCGCGCAGGCGGATCGCTTCGATGGGATTGGCGGCGTCCAGCAGCACCAGGTCGGCGTGGCAGCCGGGCGCGATGCCGTAACCTTGCAGTCCGAGGATGCGGGCGGGTGCGCTGGTGATGGCGTCGAAGCAGCGCAGCATGGCCTGCTGTCCCGTCATCTGCGCCACGTGCAGGCCCATGTGGGCCACTTCCAGCATATCGCCGGAACCAAGGCCGTACCAGGGGTCCATCACGCAGTCGTGGCCGAAGGCGACTTCGACGCCGGCGGCCATCAGTTCCGGCACCCGGGTCATGCCGCGCCGTTTTGGATAGCTGTCGTGGCGGCCCTGCAGGGTGATGTTGATGAGGGGGTTGGCGATCGCCGCCACGCCCGATTCGGCGATCAGCGGCAGCAGCTTGCTCACATAATAATTGTCCATCGAATGCATCGAAGTCAGGTGAGATCCGGCCACCCTGCCCTGCATGCCCAGCCTCAGCGTCTCGGCAGCCAGGGTTTCGATGTGGCGCGACAAGGGGTCGTCGCTTTCGTCGCAATGCATGTCCACCCGCAGTCCGCGCTCGGCGGCGAATTCGCACAGCAGGGTAACCGATCTGGCGCCGTCCGCCATGGTGCGCTCGAAATGGGGAATGCCGCCCACCACGTCGACGCCCATGCCGATGGCGCGTTTCAGATTGTCGAAGGCGGTGGCACTCCTGAGAATGCCGTCCTGGGGAAACGCCACCAGCTGCAGATCGATATAGGGCGCGACCCGGCGCTTCACTTCCAGCAGCGCTTCGACGGCCAGCAGGCGGTCGTCGCAGATGTCGACGTGGCTGCGGATGGCCAGCAGGCCGCGTGCCACCGCCCAGTCGCAGTACTGCATGGCGCGCTCGATCAGGGCCTCCTGCGCCAGTTGCGGTTTGAGCTCGCCCCACAGCGCGATCCCTTCCAGCAGGGTGCCGGACTGGTTCACCCGCGGCAGGCCGTAGCTGAGGGTGGCGTCCATGTGGAAGTGGGCGTCGACAAAGGGCGCCGTCACCAGGTCGCCGCCGGCGTCGATTTCGGCGGCGCCGCTGGCCTCCAGGCGCGCGCCGACGGCGGCGATGCGCGTGCCCTCGATGGCGATGTCGATGCCCGTGCGGCCGTCGGCCAGGCTGGCGTTGCGTATGACGAGGTCCATGCAATCTCCCGTGGCTGAACGCCATGATTGTAAATCACGGCCGCGCGCAAAGGAATTGCGGCTCAGAAAGTTCTGCTGCAATGCAAAATTATGACTTGCACATGACACTAAATAATGCTTTGCAAGCCAAACGAACGCCGATAAACTAGGCTTATATTGCAGCGCATCATAAATAACCACAAGGAACTTTAATGAACCTTTTCCCTGATCAAATTTCCGCAGCGGGCGCTCGCCAGCTGGAAGCGCAATTACAGTTCTTCCGCACCGCCGCAGGCACGGCCCTTGACGGCGCCGAGCAACTGGCCGCCCTGCAATTCGCCACCACCCGCGGCGCCCTGGAAAAATCCACGGAATTGCTGCGCCAAGTCGCGTCCGCCAAGGATCCGCGCGATCTGTTCACCCTGGCCAGTCAGAGCCATTTTCAGTTCGACAACATGCTGGCCTACCAGCGCAAGCTGTTCGGCATCGCCACCGCCATGTCCGGCTCCGTGATCGGTCTGCAAGGCATCGTCACGCCCGCAGCCAGCGCCGCCCTGCAAAAGCTGGCGACGCTGCCGCCGGTCTCCACGCCCGCTGAAGTGACCCTGGTGGCCGACCGCATCATCGAACAAACCAATGAAGTGGTCGAAGAACTGGCCGACGACAGCGCCGATCGGGCGGCCGAAATTCAGGCCGATGCCGCACCAGTGGTCGAGGCAGTCGCCGACAGCGCGCAACCGGTCGTCGACGACATCATCGAGAAGACCAACGACGTCGTCGAGTCGCTGGCGGCCGATAACAAAGCCGAAGCGGAACCCGCGCCCGCTGCGCCTACCGCCGAAGCGCCAGCCGAACAGGCTGCCGAACCGATCGCCGAATTGGGCGCGGTCGCCGCCGCCACCGGCCATCAGCCGCCGCAAGCCAGCGCCGCGCCGTTCACGGTGGGCTCGAGCGACACGCCGATCGAAGTCGAGCAGGTCGAACCGGTCGATGCCGCGCCGCCGGTGAACGTCGCCAAGTCGGGCGGACGTCAGCGTAAAAAATAAGCAGTACGGCACGCGCTGCCGTTCGATACTGATTACGTGTAAATTAGCGGGCTTCGGCCCGCTTTTTAATGGGCGCGCCGGCTTCGAGAATCACGCAAGGACGTCCCATGAGTTTATCCCGCCTGATCGGCGGCTTTGTCAGCCGCCATCGGGGTTCCTACGCCGCGTCGGCGGCGATGCTGGCCGGCGTGGCCACCTGCACGGTCTGGGTGCCCCGTAAAATCGGCGCCATGATCGACGGCCTGGCCGCCCATCGGCTCGACCAGCATGCCCTGTTGATCGACCTGGCCCAACTGCTGGCGCTGGGCGTGGTGATCTACGCGCTGCGGGTCGGCTGGCGATTGCGCCTGTTCGCCGCGGCGTATCAGTTGGGGGTCGAGCTGCGCACGCGTTTTTATGCGCGGTTGTCGGCACAGGGGCCGTCGTTCTACCAGCAGCAGCGAACCGGCGACCTGATGGCGCTGGCCACCAACGACATCGACGCCATCGAGATGGCGGCCGGCGAAGCGATGCTGGCCGGCTTCGACGGCAGCCTGACCCTGATCATGGTGCTGGCCATCATGACCCTCGGCGTCGACTGGCGACTGGCGCTGGTGGCCCTTCTTCCATTTCCCTTGATGGCCTGGGCGTTCTGGCGCATCTCCAGCCACATCCACACGGCATCGACCGATTCGCTGAACCGCTTCGCCGCACTCAACGACCACGTGCAGGAATCGCTGTCGGGCGTGCGCACCTTGCGCGCGCTGGGACTGGAGGCCAGGAGCGCGGCCCGCTTCGGCGAATTGGCGGAACAGGCGGCCGAGGCCAGCCTGGCCGCGCAGCAGTGGGAAGCAGCCTACGAGCCGGCGGTGGGCCTGACATTGGGCGCGGCGGGATTCCTGACCCTGGCGCTGGGCGGCTACCTGATCTGGCACGGCCAGCTGACCATCGGCGATCTGACCAGTTTTACCATGTACCTGGGACAGCTGATCTGGCCGATGTTCGCCGCCGGCTGGGTACTGGCGCTGATCGAACGGGGACGCGCCGCGTGGGCGCGCTTGCAGCCGCTGCTGGAAGCGCCGCTGTCGGTCGACGACCATGGCAACGTCGAGACCTTCAGCCCCGGCCCGCTGGTATTGAATTATCTGCGCTTTCATTACGCCGGCCAAAGCGAGCAGCGGCCGGCGCTGGACGACATCTCGCTGCGCCTGAACCCCGGCCAGACCCTGGGCCTGGTCGGCCCGACCGGCGCCGGCAAATCGACGCTCATCAAAGTGCTGCTGCGCCAGGCCACGCCGCAGGCGGGCAGCATCGGCTGGAGCGGCCACGCGCTGGCCGATTACACGCTGGCCACCCTGCGCGGCGCGATCAGCTGGGTGCCGCAGGAGTCCTTCCTGTTCTCGGCCACCATCGCCGACAACATCGCCCTGGGCCGCCCGGGCGCCAGCCGCGGCGAGATCGAACACGCGGCCAGCATGGCGGCCATCGACGACGACATCCGCCGCTTCCCCAAGGGCTACGACACCAGCGTCGGCGAAAAGGGCATCACCCTGTCGGGCGGCCAGCGGCAGCGGGTGGCGATTGCGCGCGCCCTGCTGGCCGCCAGCGACTTGCTGCTGCTCGACGACGCCCTGTCGGCCGTCGATACCGGCACCGAAACGCGCATTCTCGAGCACCTGGAAGAACTGCGCCGCGAGCGCCCCGGCCGCACCGCCATCATCGCCAGCCACCGCTTGTCGGCGGTCGCCAACGCCGACCTGATCGTGGTGCTGCGCGAGGGCCGCATCGCCGAACAGGGCAGCCACGCGGACCTGCTGGCAGCCGACGGCTGGTACGCCAGCCAGTGGAAATACCAGCAACTGGAGGCCAGCCTCGATGCCGCCTGAAGAACAGACGAATACCGCCGCCGCCGACATGCGGGCCCAGGCCGCACGCGCGATTGCCCTGTTGCGGCGTGCCGCCCACGTCGACCGCCACCATCTCGGCTGGGCGCTTGTGTGGCTGACCGCCGCCGCCGGCTTCGAAGTGGCCGGGCCGATTTTCGGCAAGGCGCTGATCGACCAATACCTGCTGCCGCACAAATTCGACGGCGCCGCAATGGCCCTGCTGCTGCTGGGGGTGCTGGCGACGGGATGGATCGCTTCCTGGCTGCGCTACCTGCAGCTGATGCGCTTGTCGGGCCTGGCCATGCGCTCGGTGCGGCGCTTGCGCGAATGGGTCTACGGCCACGTGCTGCGGCTGCCGATGGCCTTCTTCGACAAGGCCATCACCGGCCAGCTGGTCAGCCGCGTCACCAACGACACCGAAGCCGTCAAAACCCTGTACATCCAGGTGCTGTTCGTGATCCTCGACAGCACCATCGTGCTGGTCGGGACGATGGCGGCAATGGCCTGGCTGGACTGGCGCTTGATGCTGATCGTGCTGGCTCTGGTGCCGGCGGTGGTGCTGATCATCTGGCTGTACCAGCGCATGTCGGCGCCGGCGGTGACCACGGCGCGCGCCCTGCGCAGCGACATCAACGGCCAGATGGCCGAATCGATCGGCGGCATGGCGGTGCTGCAGGCGCATAATGCCGCCGCCCGCTTCGGCGAGCGTTTTGGCAAGACCAACGGCGCCCACTACACGGCACGCATGGCCGAGCTGCGCGCCAACGCGTTTTTATTGCGCCCGGCACTCGATCTGCTCAACGTGATCCTGCTGGCGGTGGTGATTTTCAGCTTCGGCCAGAGAAGCATGAACGCCGTCGAAGTGGGCGTGCTGTACGCCTTCATCAGCTACATCGCCCGCGTGGTCGAGCCGCTGATCCAGATCACCATGCAGTTCTCCAGCCTGCAGCAGGCGGTGGTGGCCAGCGCCCGCGTGGCCGCTTTGCTCGACGAGGGCGCCGCCGCCGAACACCACGGAGACAAGGCGGCCGGCACCCACCTGCCGGCAGTGCCGGCGTCGACCCCGGCCATCGCCGTGCAGTCCCTGAGTTTCGGCTACGCGCCCGGCCAGCACGTGCTGCATGACCTCAGCCTGGAGGTGGCGCAGGGCGACTTCGTCGGCATCGTCGGCCACACCGGCAGCGGCAAATCGACCTTGTTGTCGCTGCTGCTGCGCTACTACGCTGCCGCACCGGGACAGGGCCGCATCGCCATGCTGGGCCAGCCGCTGGCAGCGATAGACAACGACACCTTCCGGCTCGATGTCGGCCTGGTGCCGCAGGATCCGTTCTTGCTGGCCGCGTCGGCGCGCGAAAACATCGACATGGGACGGGGCCTGCCCCTGGAGCGCATCGAGGCGGCCGCGCGTGCGGCCCACGCCCACGGTTTTATCAGCCGGCTCGAACAGGGTTACGACACCGCGCTCGGTGAAGCGGGATCACGCCTGTCGACCGGGCAGAAGCAGCTGATCGCGATCGCCCGCGCCCTGGCCGGGCAGCCTAGAATCCTGCTGCTAGACGAGGCGACGTCGAACATCGACAGCCAGACCGAGCAAATCGTTCAGCGCGCCCTCGACGAACTGCGCGGCCAGGTCACCATCGTCGCCATCGCCCACCGCCTGTCGACCATCCGCAATGCGGACCGTATCGTCGTGCTCAACCACGGCCGCATCGCCGAAGCGGGTACCCACGAGGCATTGATGCAGATCGACAACGGTTTATACCAACGTCTTTACTTATTACAACAGCTCGCCGTGTAACATTTGAAGATTAAAGCTGGTTACAATCAAAACCTTACCTTCTGTGAGCGTGGCGGCGGGCCAACACAGTGCAAAATCTGGTATTGAACTGGTGTTGAGTAAAATACCAAAACGTGGCTTTTGGGGATTCTGCCGCAGAAAATTGAGATTTTCCTGATTGCAACACGCCTATAATTGGTGCAGAGCCCATCAGGGCCGTTGCTTTTATACGTTCAAGGAAAAACATGTCGGTTGGCTTGCCTCGCCCTCCGCATCGCCGCGTAATCCCGGCGCTGCTGCTATCGTTTTGCGCCGCCCTGGCGCAAGCGGCGGGGCCGGCGCCGTCCAATCCCCCCTTGGCCCCGCCGATGGCGGCGGAAGCGGTGGCGGCGCTCGAGCAGCAACTCGACGCCATCCGCGAATTCAACCGCTACCAGCCGGAGACGGCGCTGGCCATGCTGCGCAAGATCGAGCCGCAGGCGCGCGCCGCCAGTGTCGCCATCAAGGCCGAATTTCTCAACCAGCTGTGGCTGACCTACCGCACCCGCGGCCTGCTGCCGGAAGCGCTGGTGCTGGCCGACGAACTGACGGCGCTGGGTCGCAGCACCCGCAACGACGTCGCTCTCGCCAAGGGCTTGCTGGCACAGGGTTTCGTGCGTTTCTCGATGAACGAGCTGGCGGCCTCCCACAAACTCATATGGGAAGGCGCGGCGCTGGCCGACAAGACCGACGACATGGCCTTGCGCATCGCCGCCACCATCACCGCCGGCCAGGCGTGGGCGGAAGACGGCAATTTTCCCGAGGCGCTGGCCCGTATCCAGGCTGCGGTGGCGCTGGCGCGTGCTTACAACCGCCCTTTGCAAAACGTCATGGCGCTCAATGCGTTGGCGCAGGTGTACAGCCAGCTCAAAGAATACGACAAGGGCTTTCAGGCGCTCGACGAGGCCTTTAAAAACGCGGAGCAGACCGATTCGCCGGTACGCATCGTCAATCTGAAAAACACCGAGTATGCGCTGGCGATCGACACCAACCAGCCCAGGCGCGCGCTGGCTGCCTTGCTGACGGCGCTCGATATCCAGCGCCGCATCGGCGCCACCACGCAGATTCCGAAGTCGCTGGTGAATATCTCCGACAGCTACCTGCAAAAGCGCGATTACCGCAACACCCTGCTGTATGCGAACCAGGCCATCGAAGCCGCGTTGCCGGTCAACGCCACCACCACCGAGGCCACCGCCCGCATCAACATCGGCCAGGCCTATCTGGGCATGGGCCGGCTGGCCGAAGGAAAGCGCAGTTTCGAAGCGGGCCTGGCGGTGTTCGAAAAAATCGACAACAAGCCGGAACTGCAGCAAGTGCTGCTCGAATACGGCGGCGCGCTCGAACGGGCCGGCGACATGGCCGGTGCCGTCGACGCCTATCACCGCGAGCGCAAGCTCTCGAACCAGCTGTTCGAAGCGAACCGCCAGAAGGCGGTGCTGGAACTGCAGGGCAAATATGAAGCGGACAAGAAGGAAAGGCAGATCGAACTGCTGCGCCGCGAGAACCAGGTCAAGGGTGCCGAGATCGACAACCGCCGCCTGCAGCAGCGCGTGTGGTGGCTGCTGGCGGTGGTGTGCGCGCTGGTCGCTGCCATCGTCGGCATCCTGTACCGCAAGGTGCGCACGGCGAACGCCCAGCTGAAAGTGAAAAACCTGGAACTGAAGCAGCAGAGTTCACGCGATCCCCTCACTTCGCTGTACAACCGCCGCCACTTCCAGGAATTCATGCGCGGCCAGGCCAAGGGCGATCAGGCCGAAAAACGCGGCGCCGCCAGCGGCGAAGACATGGTGGCCGCCCTGTTCCTGCTCGACGTCGACCATTTTAAACACGTCAACGACACCCACGGCCACGCCGCCGGCGACGCCGTGCTGACCATGATCTCGGAAAACCTGCGCGTGATCCTGCGCGAGACCGACATGATCGTGCGCTGGGGCGGCGAAGAGTTTTTGGCCTTTCTGCCGGCGGTGCCGCGCGCCGGCATCGACGACATCGCACGCCGCCTGCTGGCGGGGATCTCGGCCAATACGATCGACTACCAGGGCAACAAAATCTCGGTGAACGTGTCGATCGGCTTCGCCCCCTTCCCGCTGAAGCCGGGCGAGCAAGCCTTGCCGTGGGAGCGCGCCGTCAATCTGGTCGACATGGCGCTGTACATGGCCAAGGGCCACGGCCGCAACCGCGCTTACGGCGTGCGCGGCTTCGCCGAGGGCGGCACCACCACCATCGAACAGATCGAGCAGGACCTGGAGCAGGCCTGGCGCTCGGGCGCGGTGGATATGTCGGTGGTGCTGGGCAGCTGGACCGACGGCACGGCCGCGCCGGCGGCCGTCAACGGCTGATTCCTCGCTTACTTCTTCGCTTACTTCTTCGCCGATTCCTGGATCTTTTCTCCGGCCTGCTCGACTTTCTTGCCCACTTTTTCGGTCGCGGCATTCAAGCCCTTGCTGGCGTCGGCCGTGGCGTCGGCGGTCGCTTCGGCGATGCGGTCCTTGGCCTGCTGCGCCGAATCGCTCACCTGTTTGGCGGCGGCATTCGCCTTGTCGATCTTGTCCTGCATTTCACGCGCGACCTTGTCGCCCGCATTGTCGACCGCCTGGCCGGCCTTTTGCGCCGGTCCCATGCCGTCGGGCGTCTTGTTGCAGCCGGCGCCGGCCAATAAAGCCATCGCCATGATGGTGCTTGGAAGATAGGTCAATTTCATGCTGTCTCCTGTGGGGCTGGTGTCACTTAGTTGCCGTCAAGCATACACCGGCCAGGCAAGCAGCGGTTGACAGTCGTGCGGCGAATCCTGACAATAGAACGACCGTTCGATTATTCGTCCCTACCGCAGCCGGAGCCGCCATGACCGAAGTATCCTCAGTTCACCGCATCTGCCCGTTCTGCGAAGCCTGCTGCGGCCTGAAAATCGATATCGAAACCGATGCTGCCACCCGGGTCCAGCGCGTCATCAAGGTGCGCGGCGACGACGACGACGTCTTCTCCAAAGGCTTCCTGTGCCCGAAGGCGGTCGGCCTGAAAGATCTGCACGAGGACCCGGACCGCCTGCGCGTGCCGCTGATCAAGCGCGACGGCGTGTTTCATCAAGCCAGCTGGGAAGAGGCTTACGCCGAAATCGCCCGCCGCCTGCCGCCTGTGATCGCCGCCGGCGGCGCCAATGCCGTCGCCACAGTGCTGGGTAATCCGGTCGCCCACAAAATGAGCCTGATGCTGTATTTTCCGCGGATGGCGCGCCTGCTCGGCACCCGCAACATGTTTTCGGCGTCGAGCGTCGATCAGATCCCGAAAATGCTGTCGTGCGGCCTGATGTTCGGCAGCTGGCTGGGCATCCCCGTGCCCGACATCGAACGCTGCGATTTTTTACTCATTATCGGCGCCAATCCGATGGTCTCGAACGGCAGCCTGTGGACGGTGCCCGACTACCGCGGTAAGGCCAAGGCCCTGCGCGAACGGGGCGGCAAGATCGTCGTCATCGATCCTCGACACACCGAGACGGCCGCCGCGGCCGACGCCCACCACTTCATTCGTCCCGGCGCCGACGTGTTTTTCCTGCTGGGGATCTGCCATGCCTTGTTCGACGAGGGGCTGGTCAATTTGAAGCGGCTGGCCGGCTACGTCAACGGACTCGAGGCGCTGCAGCCGGCGTTTGCGGACTATGCTCCGGAGGCGGTGGCGGCACGCTGCGGCATCGAAGCGCCGGTCATGCGCGATCTGGCACGCACCCTTGCCGCTACCCCGCGCGCGGCGGTGTACGGCCGTATCGGCACCTGCACCCAGCAATTCGGCACCCTGTCGTCGTGGCTGATCGACGTCATCAACGTCCTCACCGGCCATCTCGATGCGGAAGGCGGCATGATGTTTCCGCGCCCCGCTGCATTCGGCGCCAACACGCGCGGCAAACCGGGCGTGGGGCGCGGCGTCGTCACCGGCCGCTATGCGTCGCGCGTGTCGAAGGTGGCGGAAGTGAGCGGCGAGTTGCCGCTTACCTGCCTGGCCGAGGAAATCGACACGCCCGGCCCCGGCCAGATCCGCGCGCTGATCGCCATCGCCGCCAACCCGGTGCTGTCCAGCCCCAACGGCGCGCGCCTGGCGCAGGCGCTGGGACAACTCGATTTCATGGTCAGCATGGACATCTATCTGAACGAGACTTCGCGCCACGCCGATGTCATCCTGCCCGGCCCCTCTCCGCTGGAAGACGCCCATTACGACGTCAGTTTTACCCAGTTCTCGCACCGGAACCACGCCCGCTACAGCGCGCCGGCGATGGCCAGGAACGATCGCCAGCCGGACGAGTGGGAAAGCATGCTGCGCATCGGCGCCATCGCCGCCGGCGTGCCCGGCGCCGCCGATGCCGGCTTCGACATCGACGCCTTCGACGATGCCGCCCTGCGCGAAGAACTCGAGCGCGCGTTCGGCGACGCGGCGGCGCCGGTGCTGACGGCGGTAGCCAATCGCCGCGGACCGCAACGCCTGCTCGACCTGGGCCTGCGCGGCGGCCCATACGGCGACCAGTTCGGCCGCATCCCTGGCGGCTTGAGCCTGGCGGCCATCGAGGCGGCGCCGTCCGGCATCGACCTGGGCGCCATGGCATCGCGCATTCCGGAAGCGTTGCGCACGCCGTCCGGCAAAATCGAACTGGCGCCGCAAGCCCTGCTGGACGACCTGGCGCGGGTGGCGCTGGAACTGGCCGCGCCGCGCCCCGACATGGTCATCATCGGCCGCCGCCAGCTACGCTCGAACAACAGCTGGATGCACAATCTGCCGGTGCTGGCCAAGGGCGCCTTCCGCTGCACGGCGCTGGTTCACCCGCTCGATGCGGTCCGCCTGCAGCTGCTCGACGGCGCCATGGCCGTCATCCGCAATGGCGATAAACACATCGAGGCGCAGGTGGAAATCAGCGCCGACATGATGCCGGGCGTGGTCAGCCTGCCGCACGGCTGGGGCCACGATTTGCCGGGCACGCAGATGGCGGTGGCGGCGCTGCGGCCGGGCGCCAATCTGAATGCGCTGCTGGATGAAAATCTGCGCGATCCCTTATCCGGCAACGCGGTGCTGTCGGGGGTGGCGGTGAGCTTGTCGCCGCTGTAGGAGCCCGCTGTCAGCGACGCTACTGGCAGCGGTCGCTGACAGCGACGCTACTGGCAGCGGTCGCTGCGCCAGTCGCTGCCCTTTGCCAGACAGCGCCGCATTTCCCCATCCAGCCGCTCGGCGCGCGCTTTCAAATCGCTGCATTCGCGGGTGTTCGCATCGACCATCGCCACGCACACTTCCATCTTGTCGGCGGCCGCGCGGTAGTCGCCGCGCGCCATCGCGCCGCGGGCGTCGGCCATCAGGTTGCGCACCGATTGCGACTGCTGGGCCGCCGGTTTGACCGCGCTCCTGGCGGGCGCCTTGCTGCGCGTGGCGCGCCGGCAGGCCGTGTCGGCATCGTCCAGCGCCGCCTGCAATCGCGCCAGTTGATCCGCCGTGGCCGTGGTCTTGCGCAGGGCGATCAGCTCGGCCTGGGCGTCGTTCGATTTGCAGGCCTGCGCCAGCGCCACCGCCTTGTCGACGCGGGCGTCGAGCCGCGCCGTCGAAGGCCGCTGGGTGATCCAGATCAGCCACAGGGCGCCCAGCGCCAGCAGCCACCAGCGCAACTGGATGGGGCGGCGGCACGGCGGCTCGGCGGGAGTGGGAGATGCCGCTGAAACACCGGGCGCCCTTTGCGCCGGTGCGGCAGCCGCTCCCGCGACATCGCCTGCAAACGCCGCCGAGGCACGCACCTCCGGCGCCGCCTTGGCCAGCGACACGCGCTCCTCCACAGTCGCCGCGGCCTGCGCTACGTACGGCACCCACGCGCCGCCGTTGCTGGCCTCGCGCCCCTCCACCGGCCGCGGCAAGGCCGTGCTCTGGTCGATGCCGCAGTAGGGACAATAATTGGCCCGCCGCGGCAGCGAACGCGCGCAGGACATGTTCACACACCGGTACATCACTTCGTCACGCACGTCGGACTGCCTCACTGACACCTGCTATCGTTTTCTTCATCGTGGATCGGGAATGCCATCGCCGTCGTCCTGGCGGTGGCCGGACGGATCGGGAATGGCGTCGTCGAACAGGGCCGCCAATTCCGCCACCTGCGCCGCCGCCTGCCACTTGCCCAGCTTCGGCGAATTTTTCATGTTCCACACCGGCGTATCGGCCGCCACTTCGCCGAGCACGATGCGCTCGCTCAGCTGCTCCACCGAAAATGGTCCCTGCTGGGCGCCATTGACAAACAATTTGAAGCGCAGCGGCGCCGCGACGATGGCCGCGTGCTGATTCTCCAGCACTTGCGCCGCGGCGGCGTCGCTGGTCAAAAGCGCCGGACGCAGCACCCGCTTGTCGGCCGACCGCTCGACTTCCCAGTGGTAGGCGTCGCTGGCCGAATCGGGCACCGGCTCGCTCCACTGCGCCAGGCTGGCCAGCGCCGTGTCGAAACGCCGCGCAGCGCCGGCGCTGTCCTGCGCCCCTGCTCTCTTTGTCCACTGCTCCACCAGGCGGCGCGCGGTGATGTTGGGCAGCGATGGCGACGGCAGCTGCGCGCCCGTCTCGTCCACGTCCAGCTTCGGCTCGTAGACCCGCTGCTGGTAGTGACGCATCAAGGCCGCCAGTAGCGCCAACTGGTGCGGCCCCATCGCCGCCAGCTTTTTCTGGGTCGCGGCGACCACCTGCTCGCGGTAGTAAGGCGGCAAGCCGTTCGAGCGGACGGCATATTCATTACCGATTTGCAGCCACTCGCCGGAACCCGGCTCCACTTCGAACAGATACTGGCCGCGTGGCTGAAATGCCGCTTCAAGGTCTCCCAGGTCGGGCTTACGTTTGATGACACCCAGGGCGACGGCCTGCATGAACCACTCGTAGTCGTCGGCCAGGCGTCCCAGCTCGTCCATCGACGGCGAGATGGGATGCCGGAAGCGGGTCGAATCGAAGTGCAGGTGGGTGGGGATTTTCGGGTTCTCGATCTGATAGGAAGTGCGCCAGGTCGGCAGGCCGCGCAGCACCGTCATCGGATAGCCGGACAGCTCGATGTAGCACACCGCCTTGCCGCCGATGCCCGTGTTGACGATGTTGAGCTGGTCGCCGTGGAAGGAGCCGCTCGGCACGGCGGCGCGGATCTCCGCCTCCATGCGGCGCCAGGCGGCGACATCTCCCACCCCGATAAAACACTTGAACTGGTCGGCGCGCGGGGTGAACTCGGCGGAGAAGCGCGCGTTAATCCACGGCATGGCGCTCTTGATCCATTCGTTGAACACGCGCGCGCGTTCGCCGGGGGCCATCGCGCCCAGGCGTTCGAGCAGCGGGTCGGGCGGCGCCTCGCCGGCGATCTGTTCGACCGAGAGCTGGGTCTGTGCACGCCTGAACAATTTCAACAGCAAGCTGGCGCGCAGCCGCTCTTCACCCAGTTGCGGGAACAATCTCGCCGAGCCGCCGAATTCGAGCAGCACCTCTTCGCTCCAGGCGCTGACGTCGCCCGTCAGCCGCACCGGCGCCGGCTCGCTGTCGCTGGAGAGCTTGATGTAAGTGGCGTGCTCCTGCTGCGCATCGGCGCGCAGCTGGCGGATGCGCTGGTCGACCGCGCCCAGCATGGCTTGCACGCTCCTTCTGCCCTCCTGGAATTCGCCGGCGATACCGCTCCACAGGGGCTGGCCGTATTCGTCCAGCGACTGCGGATCGCCCAGCCAGGCCGACATCGATTTCATCACTTCGACGGACTGGCCGGCCGCCACCGCCAGCAAATGAAAGCGCAAATAATCGGCGATGTCGCGTTTTAGATGCGCCATCACCTCGCGCGCCTGGGCATCCTTGCCGAACAACTTACCGGCCGCCTGCGACAGGTTGTTGAGCGACTCTTCCACCTGGCGCGTGCGCAGGGCGTCGCGGATGTCGCGGTACCGCTTGCCGTTGCGCTCGGCCGTGCCCAGATCGCGCTGCTGCAAGCGCGCCTTGACCTGCTCGAGCAGAGACAGCACGAATTCCAGGCCGCCCTGCTTGCGGTCATCCAGCAGCGCATACAGCTGGCTCCTGGCCTGGCCCTGCAGCCGTTTCATCTGTTCGGCCGTGTGGCGCTTGATGCGGTCTTCGCTGGTCTCGGCGGTGGCGCCGGCTTCGCGGATGGCGTCCCTCTCCAGTTGCGGCAGCAATTCCGCCACCTTCTCGCGCCACAGCTTGAGATCGTAGGCGCCCATGATGCGGTCCATCTCCAGCTGTACCTTGCTCTCGATGCGCTCGAGCAGGGAGCGGCCGTCCTTGTCCATCAACAGCTGGTCGGTCAGCGCATATTCGGGGAAGGCGGTAACGTCGACCGTACCCTTTTTGAAATCGGGGAAGATGTCGAAGGGGCGCTCGCTCAGCGCCAGGAAGTCGCGCATGAAAGCGTCGCGTTCCTGGTCGCCGGCGCGTCTAGCCGCCACGCCGTCGGTGCCGGCCAGGCCGAAGAAGGCTTTCACCATCAGCGCCGCCAGCTCGTAGGCGCGGATGTCGTCGCGCAGGCTTTGCTGGGTGTCGAGCACCGACTGGCCGAAGGCCGAATACACTTTTGAGTAGGACAGGCGCATGTCGCCGAAGCGCTGTTCCGGTACGCGCGGGTTGTACGGCCCCAGCTTGTGCTGCTGCTGATTGACGGCGATCGAGCGCTTGCGGTTGGCGAAATCGGCGGACGCAAAATCCTCGAACAGGGTGTCGGCCACCATCTGGTAGACGTCCTTGATGTCTTGCGTGGCCTTGTTGGCCAGGTTGGCGGTGTCGACGAAGTACACGTCGTCGAACGGCGCGCCCTTGCCGATCACGCTGTCCGGGTCCATCCACTGCACCCGCGCGTTCATGTCGCGCATGGTGGTTTCCAGCTCCATCAGGGTGGCATAGGCGTTCGCCTCGGTCCGCTCCTTGTTCGCCTTGGCGAAGCCGGACGGCATGAACATCACCAGGTCGACCTGGTTGTCCGACACTTCCTGGCGGGCGATGGCCTTGCTGATCCAGCCAAGGTCGATGGCGCTGCCGGCGCCGGTGCCGCCGGCGCAGGAGGCGATGACGACGATGCGAAATTTCGAGGTGTCGACCTGCAGCCCCAGCCTCTGATAGTTCTCTTTACGCTCATTGCCCGCATTACTGCTCAAGAAATTCAGGGCGCCCTTGATGCGGCCCCGCAGTTTGGGATATTTGTCGAACAGGTAGAGGCGTGCCAGCGCGCGGATCTGGCCGGCGCCTTTCGACGGATCGATGCCTAGCGAGCGCAGTTTTTTGGGCCGCAGCGGCATCCACGATTCGATCAGGGGAAAACGCGCCAGGCTGTCGTCCGACTCGTGGTACTGGGGCAGATCGAGTGGTTCGACCAGCCGCTCTTCGTCGGAGAGTTTGACCAGCTCGTACCAGGGATCGGTGCGCAGCGATTTGCCCTCGTCGATGATGGCGTGGTTGTCCAGGTCGAAATGCAAAAAGCGGGCGACCGGAAAGTCGGCGATCGATTCGACGCGCGTCGGATGCTGGCGGTTCCACACGTTGGCCAGGATGCGGCGGCGAATGCGCATCATGACTTCCACGCCGGTGCCGCCGGCGCCGATGAACAGGGTCGGACGCAGATCGACTTTCAGCTCGCTTTTCAAGGCGGCTGCGTGGTCGGCGCTCGAGACTTGGGGAAATTCTGCCATGTCGTTCTTTCGGTAGATGACTCGCTAAATGAGTCGGTAGATAACTTAGCGGCGGCCGACGACGACCGTGGCCACCAGGGCGATCAGGCCGATGGCGACCAGCGGCACGGTCACACCGAAGGTCAAGAACTTGCTGGCATTGACCATCGCCAGCACCGCGGCGGCGCTGATGAAGCAGAAGCCGACGAACATCATCCAGCCGGCGCTGCCGGCGGCAGACGGCGCCACCCGCCGCACCACCAGGTGGTGCACGTAGGCGTTACGGGCGAAGAAAAAGATCACCAATAAAATCAGGAACGCTGTGCCGCCGATGGCGAGATCGCGCGTGGACGTGTCGGCGGCAACGGGGCTGGCGGCCGGCGTCACCTCGAGGGTGCCATTCGCTTGCGCCGGCGCCGATGCCGCCGAAGCGGCTGAGGCACTTTTCGCCGCCGTCGCCGGCTCCTGCCCGGGCAATTTGAAACCGGGATCGGCGGCTGGGGTTTGGTCCGCGGCGGAAGCCGGGGTTTGCTGATTTTGCATGTCTGGTTCTTTCTTTGATGATGTCGAATATCGTGCTCTTTTAGCGCCCAAGCCGCACTTGCGCGCCGTCGATCAGGTCGATCAGCCGGCTGCCGAACAAGGTCGTTTGCAGCTGCGCCACCTTCTGCCCCGCCTTGTCGAAAATCGGCTGGGTCAGACCGGCGCGGGTGCGCATCGTCCTCGCTTCGCCATCGACCGTCACCAGGGTTTTGCGTGGCCGCCCGTACGCCAAGGCCGCGGCGCCGATCGCGGCGATGGCCGCCAGCCCGGCGGCAATCAGCGCCATCAGGGGCGCCATGCCGTAATGCACCCGCACTTCCAGCGGCAGCAGCGCCGTCGATGCCTTGATCCGCTCCGGCGGCGTAAAGATATCGGGCAGCGGGTCGCCCGGGAACAGCGCCGCCATGCGCTGGCGGAAGGCCTGCGACAGCGCCAGTTTTTGATCGGTAAGCTGCAGCTCGATCTGGCCGGGCAGGACGAACGCGGAACCGGCCGCTTTTACCGCCTGCATCGACCATTTCGACGGCAGATCGTTCCCCGGCAGTTGCATGACGGAGCCGAGCGGCTCGGATTTGCCGGGCGTGAGCGCGTCGACGTGATCGCGCGCCAGCACGATGGGGCGCTCCTGATCGGCCAGAATCGAACTGGCGACCAGGTGGGCGCTGACGATGGTGTACGGATAAATGGTGTTTTCCAGGTTCCAGGCGATTTTCGCGGTGGGCGCCAGGGCGTCGTCGATATCGGCGCGCAGCACGCCGTTGGCGGTCAGTGAAAAGGCCACGCCCTCGGCATTGCTGACCCGGCGCGGTACCAGCCGCACCGTATCGCGGTCGAGCGGTTTCAAACGCGCGGGCCGCTCGGTGATGACGGTGGCGATGCGGCCGGTGGCGAGCAGCGCGTCGAGCTGGCGGCTGCCTTCAGCGCCGACGGCGAATACGTAGACCATCAGGCCGTTGGCGCTGTAATGAGCGCTTTTCACCGGCATCTTCAAAGGGAAGGCCAGCGCCTTGGTGATGGCGCCGCCCTGGTGGATGCGCTCGTAAAATTCGCGGTTGCGGCGGGCCGTCGCCTGGTCGTTGTTCGGGCTGTTGCGGTTGTTGGTGAACAGCCAGATCAGGCCCGGCTTGCCGGCCAGCGCGGTGTCGATGGCGGCGCCCAGCGCCTCGCCCAGGTCGGTGTCGGCCAGCGCGGCGTTCGGGCCGCCCGGTTTGCGGGCCGGCTGCAGATTGGCCAGCGCCTTTTCGACATTCGCGCTGGTGGCCGCGCCCACGCGCGCGGACAACAGCGCTTTCGGCGATGGCGCGTCGGGCAGGCTCTGGTTGAAAGCGGCCAGTACGATGGGATCGCCGGGCTGGGTTGCCGCCGTCACCAGCGCCGCGATCAAGGGTTTATATTGGGAGGCCGGGTCGCTGTAAAACGGCTCCATCCAGCCGGAGTTTTGGACCAGGAAGACCTGCGCACCGGCTTGGGGAATAGATTCGGCCGCAGCTTGCGCACAAACGCCCAGCAGCAGCAGCAAGGCAGCGAGCGCGCGCATCACGATTCGCTCTCCAGCCGCCAGCCGCGGATCTGGTTCCAGTCGGGGTGGTGCAGCCACAGTACGCCGTCGTATATGAACGGGGTGCATTCGAGGGGCCGCGCCAGGCGCACGATCTCGTCGAGGATGACGTTGCGGCGGCCGATCCATTCGACGGTGGTGCGCGCCAGCGTTCTGCCTTTGAGCGCTTCTTCGGCGCGCCCGGTGTACTTGTGAAAGCGCAGCACCAGGCCGCTGGCCACACTGCGCTCGCTGTGCAAGCCGCGCAGCAGGGGCAGCACCAGCGAGTCATCGTCCTGCAGGTCTTCGACGTTTTCGATGTCCCACGGTTCGCCCGCCACCTCATGGCCGCGGCGGAAAATAAAATTGGCAAACCCCAGGCGGGCGCCGCTGATGACTTCCAGGTCCGGCAGCGCCCGGCCAAGTTCGATGAATGCGTATTCGTCGCCGGTATGGCCGATCTGCCACAGGCGGCCGTCGCGGCTCTGGGTCGGACCGCCCAGCTCCAGGCGCGGCGAAAAACCGGCGGGCCACTGCAGCCATTGGGGAGCGCCGCCCGGCTGCCAGATCAGCTGGCCCTCGGCGTGCAGCCAGGTCAGCTTGCCGTCGTAAGCAACCGGGCGGCTCCAGCCGGCTGCGGGCGCGCCGGCGCAATCGGCACTTTCGGCGTTCTCGCCATCGTGCTCGCCGTGAACCTGCGCGCTCCACAACCGGGTCATGCCATCTTCGATGAACAGGCAGGCGATGTGGCGGCGCACGGCGCCAGGCGAAGCAACCAGCCGGGCGGCGAATTCGAGATCGGCGCGGCAGCTCTCGCCCACCGGATTGATCCACAGCCGGCAAAGGCCCGCATTGGTCGGCACCAGCGCCACTTCGCCCCGTCGCGGATTGGCCACCGGCAGCCAGGCGTAGGCCGACCCGGTAAACGTCAGATCGGCGCTGCCGTCTTCGGGACTCATGACATGCCACTGCTGCGCCAGCGGATCCCAGTATTGCAGCACATTGCGGGTGGTGGCCAGCGCCAGCAGGCGCGGCGCCGGAAAGCCGTAATGGGCGGCGGCGAAAATGCACAGGGAATTCGGCGGCGCCGGCATGCTCGCGTCATGACGGCCGATGGCCGGCGCGGCGGGCCGCTGTTCCAGCGCTTCGCCCAGCGCCAGCGAGGTGACCGGCACGCCATGCGGCACGTGGCGCGGTAAAAAGGCGTCGCTCCACGGCCCCCACCAGTCGGGCTGCGAGTGGACCGTGCCGGCCAGGCGGCGCAGCGGCTTGCCGCAGTCGGGGCAAAAGGCGAACCCTTCGGGATAGATGGGCGAGCAATCGCAGCCCAGCGGCAGCGATGCGCCCAGCAGGTGGGCGACGTCCGCCAGGCGGCTGCCGGCCTGGCCCTGCCAGTCGATGGCGGACAGGCCGGCGCTCGACGCGAGGCTGAAGCCCGTCTCGTTTTCCTGCCAGACGCTGGCCGGCGTTTCCCATCGATAGTTCATGTCGGAGCCCGTGTTAACCATCGGCATATGCATGTTGAACACGGCCTGCAAGCGTCGCGGCCGCCCTGTGTTCACTGCATAAATCATAGCGTAATCGGCTGCTCGCGGACGTTTGATTGCCCGGTATCGCCTGGCGCGCCGCCGGGGCGCGGCATATGGGATCTGCATGTTTCAGTCGGAGGCGTTTTGCGCTGCCGCAAGACCATTAAAAGTGACTTTCAGCGCTTGCGGCACATCCAAAAGCCCATTGAGCAGGCTCAAGCTCCGTATAATTGCGCCATGAATCCGCTTTCCCCGCCATCGCCCACTGAATCCGTCTCTGCCTGGGGCGACGTCGCAGCTGGCGATGTCGACATCGCCAGCGCCCATATCGGCGCCATCCTCGCCACCGTTTTCGACCATGGCCCGGGCAGCAGCCAGGCGGCGCTGGTGGTCAGCGATGCCCGCACCGGCCTTTCCCGCGCGCTGACGGAAGCCTACCGCCGCAATCTGCCGCACGCCCGCTTCATCGATTTCGACAGCGTCGAAGCGCCCGCCGTGCTGGCCGCCTTCGCCGCCTTGTCGCCGGACGACCTGGTGGTGCTGATCCAGTCGACCAACTTCCGCCTCGACGGTTTCAGACTGCGGGTCGAACTGTTCAAATTGAACCTGAAGGTGATCGAACATTTGCACCTGGACCGCATGCCCGGCATCCAGGGCAGTTATTACATCGCCGGCCTGGCCTACGATCCCGCCTACTACCGGGTGATCGGTCCGGCGCTGAAACGGAAAATCGATGCGGCCCACTCGGCCCGGGTCGACAGCGGCGGCGAAGTGCTCACCTTCGCCTCGAAGCTGGAATCGGCCAAACTCAATATCGGCGACTACAGCACCATGAACAACGTCGGCGGCCAGTTCCCCATCGGCGAAGTGTTTACGGAAGCGCAGGACCTGGAAGCGGTCGACGGGCGCGTACGCATCCACGTGTTCGGCGACACCGCCTTCATGGTCAACTGCCCGCCCGAGCCGATTACCCTGATCGTCGGGAAGGGGCGCGTGACGGGGGTGGAAAACAGCACCGCCGAATTCGACGAGGTGCTCTCCCGCATCCGCGCCGACGAGGGCGAAGTCTGGCTGCGCGAACTGGGCTTCGGCATGAACCGCGCCTTCACCCACGAGCGCCGGGTCGACGACATCGGCACCTACGAGCGCATGTGCGGCATCCACCTCTCTCTGGGCGCCAAGCACGGCGTCTATCCAAAACCCGGCTTCAAACGCAAGGACGCGCGCTATCATGTCGACGTGTTCGCCGTCACCGAGGCGGTGTACCTGGACGAGGAACAGGTTTATCGTGACGGACAATGGCAGGTGTGAAGGGACCGCATATGCTCAGCAAACAACAACAGGACCAATACCGGCGCGACGGCTACCTGGTCATCCGCGGCTTCAAGGACGCCGCCTCGATCGCCGCCCTGCGCGCGCGGGCGCTGGAAATCGTCGACGGCTTCAATCCCAGCGAAGGCAGTGCGATTTTCACCACCCAGAACCAGGCCGCCACCAGCGACGACTGGTTTCTGGGCTCCGGCAGCACGGTGCGCTGCTTTTTCGAGGAAGCCGCCTTCGCCGAAGACGGTACCTTAAAGCAGGCCAAGGCCCTGTCGATCAACAAGATCGGCCATGCCATGCACGACCTCGACCCCGTCTTCGAACAGTTCAGCCGCGACGCCCGCCTGGCCGCCATCGCCCGCGATATCGGCTTGCAGGACGCCAAAGTCTGGCAATCCCAGTACATCTTCAAGCAGCCCGGCATCGGCGGCGAAGTGCGCTGGCACCAGGACGCCACCTTTTTCGACAGCACGCCAATCAGCGTCACCACCTTCTGGTTCGCGCTGGAAGCGGCGACCGTCGACAACGGCTGCCTGTGGGTCGAACCGGGCGGCCACACGGGTCCCATGCGCGAACGGTTTACTCGCGACGGCGACGTCATCGCGATGGAGCATTTGCACGACATGCCCTGGCCCGACAACAGCGTCGCCGTGCCGCTCGAAGCGGCGGCGGGCGACCTGGTGATTTTCCACGGCCTGCTGCCCCACTACAGCGCGCCGAATACCTCGCCCGTCTCGCGCCACGCATTCACCTTGCACGCGACCGACGGCAACACGGCATATTCGCCGCGAAACTGGATTCAACGAGATGCTGCGTTGCCGGTGCGCGGCTTCGAATGATCAACCCAAACGAAAGCAGGACTTTACTTTTGTTTGTCTTACCAAGCGATTATTGATGGAAACCGACCCGATCGACACCGTGGCGCAGGCCCGCGAAGCACGAAACGCCGAGGAAGGCAAATCCAGCCTGAACGTCCTGGTGGCGATCACCGTCGCCCTGCTCGCCACCTTCATGGGCATCTGCAAGGTCAAGGACGACAACATCGTTCAGGCCATGCAGCAGGCGCAGGCCGACAAGCTCGATCACTGGGCGTTCTACCAGGCCCGGAATATCCGCGAGGACCTCGCCCGCGCCACCCTGGTGCAGCTGCAGCTGGCGGCCGCCACGGCGCCATCGGCCTCGCACGCCGCCTACGAAACGGCGATCGCCCGCTACGAGAAGGTGGCGACCGAGCAGAATCAAAAAAAGGAAGAACTGAAAGCGCTGGCGGCGCAGGACCAGCGCAATTACGACGACGCCAATTTCCGCGACGACCAGTTCGACCTGTCGGACGCCTTCCTGGCCATCAGCGTGGCCCTGCTGGCGGTGACGGCGCTGACCGCGCAACGGTGGCTGTACTGGCTTAGCCTGGCCCCCACCTGCATGGGTGTCCTGATGGGATTGGCGGGATTGTGCCGCTGGCCGATTCACCCAGGCTGGCTGGTCGGCCTGCTCACTTAAGCCGCCTCGCCCTGCTGAATCGGCGCCACCATCGGCATCATCATGGTGATGCTGGTGCCCTGCCCCGGCGTCGATTCGATGCTGATGCTGCCGCCCAGCATGCCGGTGACGACGTTGTAGACGATGTTCATGCCCAGGCCCGATCCGCCCTGTCCCAGCTTGGTGGTGAAGAAGGGATCGAAGATCTGGTGCAGGGTTTTTTCGCTCATGCCGACGCCGTCGTCCTTGAAATTGAGCACCACGTGGCTGCCGTCGATGTCGCCGGCGCTGATCGAGATGCGCGACGGTGCATCGGGATGGCCGCCGCCGTCGAAGGCATGCAGCAGGGCGTTGTTGATCAGGTTCGACAGCACCTGGCCCAGCCCGCCCGGGTAGGAATCGAGGATCAGGCAAGGGGCGATGTCGACGTCGACGCGGCAGTTGGCGCGGCGCAGCTGCGCGGCGTAGGTGGCGACGGTGTCGCGCACCACCTCGGCCATATCGAAACGGCGGCGCTGGTCGCTGGTCTGGTCGACCGACACCTGTTTAAAGGAGGTTATCAGATCGGCGGCGCGGCCCAGCGAGCTGGCCATGATGCCGCAGGCCAGGCGGGTGTCCGCCAGGTGCGATTCGAGCGCCGACCTGCGGATGCCGCCGCCGGCATACTGCTTTTCGAATTCGGCCACCATGTCGGCCAGCGCGGTGGCGGTCAGCAGGCTGTTGCCGATCGGGGTATTGAGTTCATGGGCGATGCCGGCCACCAGGGCGCCTAGCGACGCTAGTTTTTCGGAAGTGATCAAATTGGCCTGCGCCTGTTTCAGGGTGATCAGCACCGACGACAAATCGCCGTGCGCCAGTTCGACGTGCTGCTTCTGCTGCTCCAGCTCGACCAGGTTGGCCTGCTTTTCGTCGAGGATGGCGCGCAGGCGCTGCTCGAGAATCACGCCGCGGTGCGACGCCAGCAGCAGCGCCGCGATGAGTGAGCTGATCACCAGGCCACCCAGGCCGACCAGCACCGGCGGCGTGATATCGCGGCCGTAGCGGCTGCCGGCCAGGGCGCTGTAGCGCAGTTGCCAGCGCCGCTGGGCGACGTCGACGTGGTTCTGCAGCACGCGCTGGGCCAGGATGCGGCCCCCCTGGGGACGGCTGTCGAACAGCAGCGTGGTGGCGTCGGCCGCGACCGGTGCGGGCAGCGCCGCCGTGGGCGGTGCGGTCTGATCGACGTTGCCCAGGTCGACGATCTGCAGCGCCAGGTGTTGCAGCACGGCCGGGTCGACCACCTCGGTCATCAGATCGTCGACGCGGAACACGATGGCCACCACGCCGAGAAAAGCGGCGCGCCGTTCTGCCACCGTACCGGTCGGCATCTGCTGGCGGTACACCGGCGCACGCGCCACGAATCCGGCGTGGCGGGTGGCGTCCTGCACCAGCATGGTACGGCCGGTGGCGACGATTTCTCCGCTGTCGCGCGCCCGCTCGACCGCCTCGCGGTGCAGCGCGATACTGGCCAGATCGAGGCCGAAGGCGTTTTCGTTGCCCTTCATCGGCTCATTGAAATCGATGATGAAATGGTCGCCGCTGTCATCGCTGCCACCGCTGGCCGGCGCCGGGTGGACGGTGAACAGCGGCGTATCCTGCTGGCCGGCGGTCTGCCGGCGCACCCTGTCGCTGAAGTCCCCCACTTCCCCGGCCGGCACGTAACGGACGAACTGCACGGCCCGAAAACCGGGATAGCGCTCGGCCAGGCGCAGCTCGTGCACGAACTGGCCGAACTGCGCGCGGTCGACTTCACCGTTGACGGAAAACAGCGCCTTCAGGCTTAACAGGGTGTCGAAGTAGGTGCGCAGGCGCGCCGAGGTGTCGGCCGCCACCTTGTCGGTATCGCGTACGAAACTGCTGCGCAGCTGGGCGTCCTGGGCATCGATCACCAGCAGGCAGGTCCAGATGGTGAGACAGATGCCGATGGCGAACGCCAGGTAGCCATTGATGCGCAGCGGCTCTCTAGCCATGAACTGCCTTTCAGCCGGCGTCGGCGAGTTCGGCCGCGATGGCGCGGAAGCGCTCCTCGATCGCCAGCACGGCATCGGCGACGTCGGGATCGAAGTGCTCGCCGCGCTCCTGGCGGATCAACTCCACCGCCGTCTCGTGGGTGAAGGCGGGCCGGTAGGAGCGTGCCGTGACCAGCGCGTCGTAGACGTCGGCCGCCGCCATCAGGCGCGCGGACACCGGAATGGCGTCGCCCTTCAAACCCTGGGGATAGCCGGAGCCGTCCCATTTCTCCTGGTGAGAATGGGCGATTTCGGCGGCCACGCGCATGAAGGGCGTGGCGCCGCCCAGGGTGCGCGCGGCCGCTTCGATGGCGTCGCGCCCGCTGGTGGTATGCATCTGCATGGCGGTGAATTCCTCCGGCGTCAGTTTGCCGGGTTTGCGCAGGATGGCCGCATCGACGTTCACTTTGCCGATGTCGTGCAGGGGCGCCGCCTTGACGATCAGCGCCATGTTTTCAGGGGTCAAAGCATGGCGAAAGCGCTCGTGGAACTGCAGCTCGGCGGCCAGCGCCGCCACCAAGCGCTGGGTGCGCAGCAGGTGCCTGCCGATATTCGGGTCGTGCGCTTCGGCCAGCGCGGCCATCGCCATCACGGCGCCGTCGTTGACCAGGGTATGGGCGAAGGCCTCGTCTTTCGGTGCCGCATCGGCGGCGCGCAGTTCCGCCAACTCCAGGTGCAGGGCCACGCGCGCGCGCAAGGCCGGCCCGGAGACCGGCTGCGAGATGACGTCGGTGGCGCCGTCGCGCCAGGCCTGCGCTTCCAGTTCGGCGGTGTCGGCCAGCACCAGCAGCGGCAGCGCCAGGCTGGCGTCGCCGCGCAGCGACGCCAGCACGCCGGCGCCGTCACGGTCGCCGGTGCCGGCAAGCGCCGCATCGAGCAGGATCAAATCGGGACGGGGCGCCATGCGCGCCAAAACAAGGCAATCGGCGCCGCTGGCCGCGAGCTGGATGTGGTAGCGCGCCTGCAGCATCTCTTTGAGCATGTCGAGGGCGCATGGGTCGCCATGGGCGATCAACAAGCTTGCCTTGAAATTAATATCCATCCGCGCGGAGCTTTCTGACGTGCCGGTGTGTATGCCGATATGCATCCCATCATACCGGCTGGCGTGCATTGTTTCAGCTTTTTTACAATCCCACTAAACAATTGACTTCAGGCTAGTATTAGAATCATCATTCCAAAATTCTTATAATCTACAGGGTAACCATGATACGTTTGCCGATCGGATTGGCAGCTTTATGCCTCGCCGGCGCCGCTTTTGCGGCTGAACCATTTGACGACAAGTTCCGCCAGCTCGAGGAATTGTTACCCACGCCGGGGGCGATTCGTACGGCCTCGGGCGCACCGGGGGCGGCCTACTGGCAGCAGCGCGCCGATTACACCATCCGCGCCACCCTCGACGAGGCCAACCGCAGCATCAGCGGCGCCGAGACGGTCACGTATCACAACAATTCGCCGGACGCCCTCTCCTACCTGTGGCTGCAGCTGGACCAGAACCTGTTCAAGCCCGGCTCGGACAACCGCAGCACCGCCATCCTGCCGTCGCGCGAAGCGTGGTCCAAGGGCCGCACGGCGATGGACGGCGTCAGCTTCAACACCATGCAGTCGCTGATGGAGTCGCGCACCTTCGAGGGCGGTTTTAATATCAAGTCGGTCAAGGGCCCGAACGGCGAGCCGCTCAAATTCGTCATCAACAAGACGATGATGCGCATCGATATGCCGCAGACCCTGAAGGCCGGCGGCAAATTCGTCTTTTCCATCGAGTGGAACTACAAGATCAACGACGCCAAGGTACTTGGCGGCCGTTCGGGTTACGAGCGCTTCGACGACGCCGATAAAAACGACATCTACGAAATCGCCCAGTGGTTCCCGCGCATGGCGGCCTACTACGACGTCTACGGCTGGCAGCACAAGCAGTTTCTGGGTTCGGGCGAATTCACCCTCGAGTTCGGCGATTACGACATCCAGCTGACGGTGCCGAGCGACCATATCGTCGCATCGACCGGCGAATTGCAGAATCCTGATGCCGTCCTGACCGCGACGCAGCGGGACCGCCTGCGCCAGGCCCGCACGGCGACCAAGCCGGTGATCATCGTCACCCAATCGGAAGCGGAAACCGCGGAAAAATCGCGCAGCACCGCCAATAAAACCTGGCACTTCAAGGCGAAGAACGTGCGCGATTTCGCGTGGGCGTCCAGCCGCAAGTTCATCTGGGATGCGCAGGGTTATAAAAAGGACGGCACCAACACCATGGCCATGTCCTTCTACCCGAAGGAAGGCAACCCGCTGTGGGAGAAGTACTCGACCCAGGCCATCATCCACACCATCGAACAGTACAACAAGTACTCGCTCGACTACCCGTATCCGGCGGCGATTTCCGTCAACGGCCCGGTGGGCGGCATGGAATATCCAATGATCTCGTTTAACGGTCCACGTCCGACCAAGGACAAGAAAACCGGCGAGATCACCTATTCGAAGCAGGCCAAGTATGGCTTGATCGGCGTGATCATCCACGAAGTGGGCCACAATTACTTCCCGATGATCGTCAACTCCGACGAGCGCCAGTGGACCTGGATGGACGAGGGCCTGAACAGCTTCGTCCAGTACCTGGCCGAGCAAGCCTGGGAAGAGCATTTCCCGCAATCGAGGGGCGAGCCACGCGCCATCGTCGACTACATGAAGTCGACCAACCAGGTGCCGATCATGACCAACTCGGAATCGGTGCTGCAGTTCGGCTTCAACGCCTATGCCAAGCCGACCACCGCCCTGATCATCCTGCGCGAAACCGTGCTGGGACGCGAATTGTTCGACTTCGCTTTCAAAGAATACGCGCAGCGCTGGAAATTCAAGCGTCCGACCCCGGCCGACTTCTTCCGCACCATGGAAGACGCTTCCGGCACGGACCTCGACTGGTTCTGGCGCGGCTGGTTCTACACCACCGACCGGGTCGACGTCAGCGTCGACGGCATCACAGAGTATGGCGTCAGCACCAAGAATCCGGAGATCGAAAAAGCGTGGAAAAAGTCGCAGAAGGATGCGGAGCCGATTTCCATCACCGACCAGAGAAACAAGGGCACCCTGGCGCGCCGCGTCGATGCGCATCCTGAGCTGAAAGATTTTTATAACGACCATGACGACTTCACGGTCACCAATAAAGACCGCAACACCTTCAACGAAAGCGTCGACAAGCTCGAACCATGGGAAAAAGCCCTGCTCTCGCAAGGCAAGCACTTGTACCTGGTCGATTTCACCAATGTCGGCGGCTTGGTGACGCCGCTGGTGCTGGAGATTCAACTGGCCAGCGGTAAAAAATACATCGAGCGCATCCCGGCCGAGGTATGGCGCTACTCGTCGAAGAAGATCACCAAGTTGATCGTCACCGACGAGCCGATGGTCGGCCTGACGCAAGATCCGTATTGGGAGACGGCCGACACCGACGTGTCGAACAATTCCTGGCCGCGCAAGATCCAGCCCTCGCGGGTGGAACTGTTCAAGTCCGAACGCGGCAACGCCAACGACTTGATGAAAGACTTCAATACCAAGCTGAAAACGAAAGACGACAAGGACAAGAAGGATGAGTCCAAGGCGGATTGATCTTGTGATCCGCTTGTGATCCGCTTGTGATCCTACAGTAAGCCTGCCGGCAGCCGCGCGATGACTTTCGCGCCGCTGCCGGTTATCATTTGTGCCCACGCTTTAAAACTCTCCATGAAACCGATCCGACTCCTCGCCGCCGCCTTACTCCTCGTCTCCTTGTCCGCCACCGCCCAGAAGTTCGACGACGACAAGTTCCGCCAGCTCGACGAATTGCTGCCCACGCCCGGCGCCACCCGCACCGCTTCGGGTGCGCCCGGCCACGCCTACTGGCAGCAGCGCGCCGACTACAAGCTGCGCGCCACGCTCGACGAAGCCGCCCGCAGCATCCAGGGCGCCGGCAGCATCACCTATCACAACCGCTCCCCCGACACCCTCGGTTACCTGTGGGTGCAGCTGGACCAGAACATGTTCCGCGCCGATTCGGACAACCGCACGACGGCCACCGTGCTCTCGCGCGAGGCCTGGGCGAAAGCGAAAACGGAGGCGGACGGCCTGAAATTCGAACAGATGCGCTTTGCGATGGAGAGCCGCAGCTTCGATGGCGGCTTTAAAATCGATGCGGTCAAGGACGCCGGCGGCCGGCCGCTCCACCACCTCGTCAACAAGACCATGATGCGCATCGACCTGCCGCAGCCATTGAAACCGGGCGCCAGTTTTACCTTCGAGCTGGCCTGGCGTTTCAATATCCCGGAAGTGAACGTATTGGGACGGCGCAGTGGCTACGAACGCTTTGACCAGGAAGACAAGAACGATTTGTTCGAAGTGGCCCAGTGGTTCCCCCGCATGGCCGCCTACTACGACGCCGCCGGCTGGCAAAACAAGCAGTACCTGGGCGACGGCGAATTTACGCTCGAATTCGGCGATTACGATGTGCAGCTGACGGTGCCCGCCGATCACATCGTCGCTTCGACCGGCGTGCTGCAAAATCCCGATGCGGTGTTGACGCCCGCCCAGCGCGAGCGCCTGCGCCAGGCGCGTACTGCCAGCGCACCGGTGCTGATCGTCACCCAGCCTGAAGCCGAAAACGCCGAGAAAAACCGCAGCACCGCCACCAAGACCTGGCACTTCAAGGCGGCCAACGTGCGCGACTTCGCCTGGGCCTCCAGCCGCAAATTCATCTGGGATGCGCAGGGTTTCAAAAAGGGCGGCAGCGATGTGATGGCGATGTCCTACTACCCGAAGGAAGCCAACCCGCTGTGGGGCCGCTACTCCACCCAGGCGGTGATCCACACCATCGACCAGTACAACAAATACGCCTTCGACTATCCCTACCCGATCGCCATCTCCGTCAACGGCCCGGTGGGCGGCATGGAGTACCCGATGATTTCCTTTAACGGCCAGCGCCCGACCAAGGACAAGAAAACCGGCGAGGTGACGTACTCGAAGCGCGCCAAGTACGGCTTGATCGGGGTGATCATCCACGAGGTGGGACACAACTATTTTCCCATGATCGTCAATTCCGATGAGCGCCAGTGGACCTGGATGGACGAGGGCCTGAACAGCTTCGTGCAGTACCTGGCCGAGCAGGCCTGGGAAGACGGCTACCCGCTGGTGCGTGGCGAACCGCGCAACATCGTCGATTACATGAAGTCGACCAACCAGGTGCCGATCATGACCAACTCGGAATCGGTCACCCAGCGCGGCAACAACGCCTACGCCAAGCCGGCCACGGCCCTCAACATCCTGCGCGAGACGGTGCTGGGGCGCGAGCTGTTCGACTTCGCATTCCGAGAGTATGCCACCCGCTGGAAATTCAAGCGCCCGACACCGGCCGATTTCTTCCGCACCATGGAAGACGCCTCCGGCACGGACCTCGACTGGTTCTGGCGCGGCTGGTTTTATGGCACCGACCGGGTCGACGTTAGCGTCGACGGCATTACCGAATATGGCGTCAGCACCAGGAATCCGGAGATCGAAAAAGCCTGGAAAAAATCGCAGAAGGACGCGGAGCCCGTCTCCCTTACCGACCAGCGCAACAAGGGCACGCTGGCGCGCCGCGTCGATGCGCACCCTGAATTAAAAGATTTTTATAACGACCATGACGATTTCACCGTCACCAACAAGGACCGCAACACGTACCAGGAAGGCGTCGACAAGCTCGAACCGTGGGAAAAAGCCCTGCTCGCCCAAGGCAAGCATTTATATCTGGTCGATTTCACCAACGTCGGCGGGCTGGTGACGCCGCTGGTGCTGGAAATCCAGCTGGCCAGCGGCAAAAAAACTATCGAGCGCATCCCGGCCGAAGTGTGGCGCTACTCGTCGAAGAAGATCACCAAGTTGATCGTCACCGACGAGCCGATGGTGGGCCTGACGCAAGATCCGTATTGGGAGACGGCCGACACCGATGTGTCGAACAATGCATGGCCGCGCAAGCTGCAGCAATCGCGCATCGAACTGTTCAAGCAGGAACGGGGCGGCAACGATTCGATGAAGGATTTCGGCACCAAGCTGAAAGCCAAAGACGCCAAGGACGCACCGTGAAATTCGTCAGAGCCATGGTGGCGGCGCTGCTGCTGATGTGCAGCGCAGCGTCGTATGCGCACCAGTTCCACGTCGCCTACACCGACCTGTCCTTCAACGCCAGGACCGGCAGCCTGGAAGTGGTGCACACCCTGCACACCGACGACGTCGATGCCCTGCTGTCCAATCTGTACCAGCGCCAGTTCGACCTCACCCAGCCGGAGGACGAGGCGGTACTGCGCAAGTATGTCGACAAGCAGTTCTGGATTGCCGGCGCCGGCGGCAAGCGCCTGCCGCTGCACTGGGTCGGCCTCACGGTCGGCCCGGAGACGGTGGTGGTGTACCAGGAAATCGAAAACACCCCGTTGGCGCAGGCGGCGCTGATTCATCACGCGGTGCTCAGCGACTTTTTCGCCGACCAGACCAATACCCTGAATCTGAACGAAAACGGCGCCGTACGCACTCTCAGCTTTACGCGCGAGACGGTCGAACGGCCCTTGCATTGATGACGCCAAAATTCTCGCCGATCGCGGCCGCCATCTGCGCCATGTGCGCCATGTGCGCCATGTGCGCACATTCCGCTCATGCCGACGACGACATCCTGCAACGGGTGCTGGTGCAAGGCTCGCGGGCCAGCCAGCTGGGCGTGGCCGACAGCGCAAGCGCCGGCTTCGTCAGCCAGAAGCAGCTCGAAGCGCTGACCGCCTACCGACCAGGCGAATTGCTGGAAGCGACGCCGGGCCTGATCGTCAGCCAGCACAGCGGCGAGGGCAAAGCCAACCAGTTCTATCTGCGCGGCTTCAATCTCGATCACGGCACCGACCTGCGAACCACGGTGGACGACATGCCGGTCAACCAGCGCAGCCACGCGCACGGCCAGGGCTGGACCGACCTGAATTTCCTGATCCCCGAACTGGCGGCGCGCCTGGACTATAAGAAGGGGCCGTATTCGGCGCAGGAAGGCGATTTTGCCTCGGCCGGCACGGCGGCGGTGACCTATTCCAATCGCCTGGCGCAAAATATCGCCACCGTCTCTCTTGGTCAGAACGGCTACGCCCGCACCGCGCTGGCGGGCAGCGCCGACCAGGGCGCAGGCGCCCTGCTGTACGCGCTGGAAGCGCTGCACAACGACGGCCCTTTCGTGCATCCCGACGACTACCAGAAACTCAACGGCGTGCTGCGCTACAGCCAGGGTTATGCCAACAACGGCTACGCCATCACGGCGATGGCGTATCGGGGCAGCTGGAACGCCACCGACCAGGTGCCGCGCCGCGCGGTCGATGACGGCACCCTGGGGCGCTTCGACGCCGTCGATCCCACCGATGGCGGCAACGCCCGGCGATTGAGCCTGTTCGGCGTGTGGCGGCGCACCGCCAGCGATGCGACGTCCAAGGTGTCCGCTTACCTGATCCGCAATCAGCTCGAGCTGTATTCGAATTTCACGTATTTTCTCGACGATCCCGTCAACGGCGACCAGTTCAGCCAGCCCGACCGCCGCGTCACCGGCGGCGCCAACGCCAGCCACACCTGGCACGCCCACCCGGGCGGCGTCGAAGCCGATTTCAGCGTCGGCATCCAGCTGCAAAACGATAATATTTTTAATGGTTTATACGATACCCGCGCGCGCCAGCGCCTGTCCACCACGCGCGAAGACCACGTGGTCGAATCGAGCGCCGGCCTGTTCGTCGAAAATCACACGCGCTGGTCGAACTGGCTGCGCAGCACCGCCGGCGTGCGCTTCGATGCCTACCGCTTCAAGGTCGCCAGCGACCTGGCAGCCAATTCAGGCACGGCCTCGAGCCGCCTCGCCAGCCCTTCCCTGAGCCTGGCCCTCGGCCCCTGGCGCCAGACCGATGTCTATTTCAACATCGGCGACGGCTTTCACAGCAACGACGCCCGCGGCACCCTGACGCGCATCGATCCGAAGTCGGGCGAGGCGGCCACTCCGGTGCCCGGCCTGGTGCGTTCGCGCGGCCTGGAACTGGGAGTGCGCAGCGAAATCGTCCCCGGCTTGCAAAGCGCCCTGTCGCTGTACCGTCTCGATTTCGCTTCGGAGCTGACTTTCATCGGCGACGCCGGCACCACCGAGGCGGGCCGGCCAAGCCGCCGTACCGGTGTCGAGTTCTCGAATTACTACAAGCCGCTCAAATGGCTGACCATCGATGCCGATGTCGCCTTCGCGCGCGCCCGCTACCGTGATTTCGCCGCCGAAGGCGAACGGATTCCCGGCGCCGTCGAAGGGGTCGGCCAGCTGGCGCTGACGGTCGACGCCATCGGCCCCTGGTCCGGCTCGCTGCGCCTGCGCTACTTCGGTCCGCGGCCCCTGATCGAAGACGACAGCGTGCGCTCGCGCGCCACCACCACCGTCAACGGCAGGCTGGCGTACAAGATCGACAAAACGCTGAAACTCGAACTGGAAGGTTTTAATTTGACCAACCGGCGCGATTCGGCCATCGACTATCTGTACGAATCGCGCCTGAAAAGCGAGGCCGCCGCCGTCACCGGCATCCACTTTCACCCGATCGAAGCCCGCTCGGCGCGCCTGACCCTGATTAAAAACTGGTGAAGCACGACGCAGAGCAGGCAACAATGCTACGCTATCAACAATGATGACACCCGCCCCACCGTTTACCGATCCCGCCGCCCTGGCCGACGACTTGCGCAACAGCGGCTACGCCCTGCTGCGCCCCCTCGACGTCGCCGCGCTGGCCGGCTGCTCCCTGGCCGACCTCGACGCGCTCGTTCCCAGCTGGGACCAGCTGGCGCTGGATAACTACCTCAAGGACGGCGGCAATTACCGCCGCCGCCGCCATTCCTGCTTCATCGACGACGGCGCCCGGCTGGCGCAAACCGCGCACCGCGCGCACTGGCAGCCGGTCGAGTACAACGCCCTGCACGGCGGCATGCACCGGCTGTTCGAACCGATCGCCCCGGCCACCGTTGCCGCGCCGGCGTGGACCGCGCTGCTGCACGCGCTGGGCCAGGCTTGCTCGCAAGTGAAAGGCGCGCAGCCGTGGTTCGTCGAGGCGCACCAGTTCCGCATCGATACCCTGGAAGGCATCGGCCGGCCCACGCCGGAAGGCGCACACCGCGACGGCGTCGATTTCGTCGCCGTGCTGCTGGTGGCGCGCCACCACATCAAGGGCGGCGAGACGCGCGTGTTCGAAGCGGCGGGACCGGGCGGCAAGCGGTTTACCATGACCGAACCCTGGACCCTGCTGATGCTCGACGACGCCGCCGTGATCCACGAGTCGACACCGATCCAGCCGGCCGGGGAAAACGGCCACCGCGACACCCTGGTGCTGACCTGGCGAAAAGGCGCTTTCCAGGGAGAGCAGGTTTAGACTATCAGGCGCATGCCCCCCGGGCGCCCATGCAACACCCCACGGTATCAGGAGACGAGCTTGGAACAGCAACCCACCCTGCAGACGCAGGACCACGAAGTGCTCATCGTCGAAGACAGCCCGACCCAGGCCGAGCGCCTGCGCCGCCTGATCGCCGCCGCCGGCTACCGCGTGCGGCTGGCCACCAACGGCCGCCACGCGCTCGAGTTGATCGCGGTAGCGAAACCGCAGCTGATCGTCTCCGACATCATCATGCCGGAGATGAACGGCTATGAACTGTGCCGCGCCTTGAAAGCCGATCCGGCGCTGTCGGATATTCCGGTGATCCTGGTGACGGCGCTGAACGATTCCAAGGACATCATCCGCGGCATCGAATCGGGCGCCGACAATTTTATTCGCAAGCCGTATTCGGAAGCCTACCTTCTCAATCGCATCAGCCAGGTGCTGCTGAACCAGTTGCTGCGCAAGGACACCGGGCCCGAGGCCGGCATCGGCGTCTACCTGGGCGAGCAAAAGCATTTTATCAACGCCAGCCGCCAGCAAATGCTCGATTTGCTGATCTCGACCTACGAGCAGGCGGTCCAGGTGAACGGCGAATTGCAGGCGCGCGAGCGCCAGGTGATCGAGTTGAACATGCGCCTGTCGCAGCATGCTGCGGAACTGGAAGAGCACAACCGCGAGATGGCGCTCAAAAACATCGAGCTGGCCGAGGCGAGCCGCATGAAGTCGGCCTTCATCGCCAATATGTCGCACGAGCTGCGCACGCCGCTGAACGCCATCATCGGCTTTACCGGCACCCTCCTGATGAAGCTGCCCGGCCCCCTGCTGCCCGACCAGGAGCGCCAGCTGACGACCATCCGCGCCAGCGCGCGCCACCTGCTCTCGCTGATCAACGACATTCTCGACGTGGCGAAAATCGAGGCGGGCAAGGTGACGGTGGAATCGGCGCCGGTCGACTGCCAGCTGCTGTTGATGGAAACGGCCGACTCGCTACGCCCCCTGGCCACCCAGAAGGGACTGATGCTGTCGGTGGAAGCGCCGCCGGCCACCATCGAAATCGTCACCGACCGCCGCGCCCTGTTGCAGATCGTGATCAACCTGGTCAACAACGCCATCAAATTCACGGAAAGCGGATCGGTCAAGCTGGCGCTGTCGCAGCGCGCGGAAGGGCAATCGGTCGTGACGGAATTCGCCGTCACCGACAGCGGCGCCGGCATCCGCGCGGAAGACCAGGCCAAGTTGTTTCAAGCTTTTTCGCAGCTCGATTCCACCTCCACCCGCCACGTCGAAGGCGCCGGACTGGGCCTGTATCTGTGCCAGAACCTGGCCAACCTGATCGGCGGTCATCTGACCCTGGCCAGCGATTTCGGCCACGGCAGCACGTTTACGCTGGTGCTGCGGCATCCCCGCTGAACTTGCTAAAAACCTGCAAAGTGCAGGTGCAGCAGGCAAAAAAAACGCCCGAGACCTGAAACAGGCCCGGGCGGTAATCCAATTTGCGGGAAATTGGAGGAGACAGGTCCAATATAAGCCGATTTATTGTGCAGTGCAATAGAAGCTTTCCTCTAAGCGCGAATTAATTGGAATCCGGCGCCCCGCTGTGGCAGATTTGGGAAAATTTTCACCAGTTGCCTGTCCTGCATCCCCATGTGACGCTCGGCGATTTGCGCCAGCACGGCGCGGAAATCGGTGGTCACCGGCAGGTCGCGCCCTTCGTTGAGCGCGGCGTCGCCCACCCCTTGCCAGTCGCCGTACACCTTGCCGCCGTTGACGGCGCCGCCCATCACCCACATGACATTGCCGTGGCCATGGTCGGTGCCGCCGTTGCCGTTTTCGCGGGCGGTGCGGCCGAATTCCGACATGACGACGATGGTCGTGTCGTCGAACATTGGGCCGAGGCGCCTGGCCAGCACCGCCAGGCCCTGGCCCAGCGGCAGCAGGCGGTTGGCCAGCTGGCCCTTGCCGGCGCCCTGGCCCGCGTGGGTATCCCAGCCGCCCAGGTCGACGAAGGCTACCTGCATATTCGGATCGTTGCGCATCAGGGTCGCCAGGCGCGCGGCGTCGTCGGGAAAGCCGTTCGGCAGGGGCGCGCCGCGGTCGGCCGGATTTTTTTCATTCTCCGCGCTGGCCGCGGCGGCCGCCGCCATCACTTCCTGGTGCGCCGTTTTACCGTCCTGGTAAGCGCGCCCGAAGCGTTCATGGCTGGCGTACAGCTGATCGAAGGCGGCGCCGACTTCCTTGCGGTCGAGGATGTTCGCCTTGGTGGCGCCGGCGCCGTTCGGCAAATTCATGGCCGCCGAGGATCCCGACAGGATGCGCGGCATCACCGGGCCGATCGACAGCGCGCGGCTAGGGCTCGCCGCCCCTGGCAGGTTGGCCACCAGCCGGTTCATCCAGCCGTCCGGGGTGCTCTTGCGGCCTGGGGTGGCCGATTCCATGTAATCCTGGGCGTCGAAGTGGGAGCGCGTGCTGTCCGGCGAGCCGCTGGCGTGGATGAAGGCCAGCTTCTTTTCCGCCCACAGCGGCTGCAGCGACGCCAGTGCGGGGTGCAGGCCAAAGTATCCATCGAGGTCGAGGGCGCCGCCTTCCATGCCGGGTAGGGAGAGGCCGATGGTGGGGCGCAATCTCAGATAATTTTCGTCGGCCACCGGCGCCACCACATTGAGGCCGTCGACGGCGCCGCGCAGCATGATGACGATGAGTTTTTTCTGGGTCGGCGCCGCGTCCGGGGTGCTGGCGGCCCATACGCCGCGGCCCAGTGGCGTCAGCAGGCTGGCGCCCAGCGCCATCGAATGAAGGAAGGTTCTGCGTTGCATGGTGAACTCCGCTTAGCGTTGCATGAAGTCGGGACTGCCCAGCAGCATGGCTGCGCGCAGTGGTGGGGCGCTGGCGGCGACGGCGCCGCGCGTGCGAGGCGAGATGGCGTCGCCCAGGGTCGCTTGCAGCACGGCCGGATCGAGCGCGGGGGTCGAAGCCGGAGCTGTCGGCACCGGCGCGGCGGTTGGCGCCGCCATCATCCCCATCTCCGGCGCCGGCGTCGCTGCAAGGCCGGCCGGCTTGGCCGCCAGCGGCAGCTTGCCGGCCGCCAGCGCGGTGGCAAACGCGATGCGGCGGGTCAGGGCGTCCGGATTGAGCCAGGCCTGCTCGGTGTTTTTATAGCCGTCCGGGGTCTGGCAGCCGTACAGCGGCATGCCCAGCTGCGTCATGGTGGCCAGCAAAGGCGCCACATTCTTGACCGGGGTGGCACTGGCGCGGGCGGCCGATACCACGAACTGGTAGGGCGTCTTGAACTTGGCGCCGGCGGCGTCGGGCGCCAGGAACTGCTCGCTGGCGAACAGCACCCGCAGTACCGAGCGGATATCGCCGTTCGACGCCAGGTAGACGCGCGACATGCGTTCGACCAGGGCGTCGTTGGGGCGGTCGGCGACAAAATACTGGGCCAGCTTGTAGCTGATGTGGTGCGCCGTGGCAGGGTGCATGGCCAGCACATCGAGCGCCATGTCGCCTTCGGATTCGCCGCTGGCGGCGACATCGCGGCCCAGCCAGTGCTTGGCGCCGCGGTCGTGGCGGGCGGCGTCGAAGCGGAAGGTTTGATTAAAGCGGATCAGCGAGCGCTGGTCGTAGGTCCAGCCGGTCAGCATGCGCGCCAGCTCCGTCACATCCTGCTGGCTGTAGCCGCCGTCGACGCCCATGGTGTGCAGTTCCATCAGCTCGCGCGCGTAGTTCTCGTTCAAGCCGGTCGACTTGGCCTTGGCGCCTTTCAGAGCGCCCTTGCCGCCCGGCGTATAGCCGTTCGCCGTCGACAGAAAATTATCCAGGTAGTACAGCATGGCCGGATGGTGGGCGGTGGCCTTCAGCAGGTCGCCGAAATTGCCCAGCGCGTTGGGGCGGATGGCGTCGCGCTCGTAGCTGGCCACCAGCGCGCGGTCGATGCCCTTGCCGGAGAAGACATTGAAATGGTTGTACCAGAAATCGACCATCACTTCTTCCAGCTGGCGCGGGCTGTCGATGGCGCGCGCCAGCCGCGCCTCCGCCGTCTCCAGCGCGACCGCGGTCAGCGCGGCGCGTCGGCGCTGCTTGGCGCCCTCGTCTTCGTCGCGCACCTGTTTTTGCAGTTCGACGAATTCGCCGACCACGTCGCCGGCCTTGCGGTTCGGGGTGGCGAGCTGCGACAGGCGCTGCGTCAGTTCGGGCGGGTACGGCAGCGCCTCCGGGTGCAGCTGCTCATCGAGATAGTTTTGCACGCCCATCCGGCTGACCCGCTCGATGTCGCCCGGCTTGGGGCCGAAGGCGACGCGGTTGAGGACGTGGACGGCTTGCTGTTCGGTGCTCATGGCCGCCGGCGCGGCGCGCACGGAGCCCGTCAGCGCCGCCGACAGGGCAAGCACGGCAATCGATATCGATGACATTCGCATGGTCAACCTCGGCAAATTAAACGGCGTGCCATCGAGCGGCACCGAACTCCCAGATGACTTTATACCCCCGCCGGGCTCGCCTGATAAGTGCTGCCAAGTTTCGGCTGTAAGGAGATGTAACAACAACTTGGCAAAACGTGTAACAAGAAATCAAGCGTTCGTTTGACTTATATCATTCGTTTGATTTGTATGTTCTAATGTGTGTATGGACAATCACGATCAAATTCACACTTCAACGGACCAGCCCGACGAGAGCCGCGGCGTGCGCGCCGACGGCGCGCAATCGCGCGACCGCCTGTTGAAAGCGGCCATGCGGCTGTTCGCCGCGCAGGGCTTTGCCACCACCTCGACCCGCGAGATCGCCCTCGCCGCCGGCACCAACATCGCCGCCATCAGCTACTATTTTGGCGACAAGGCAGGCCTGTACCGCGCCACCTTCCGCGAAAAATCGCCCTGCACGCCGGACGCCGTCTCCAGCTTTGCCGATCCGGCCCTGCCGCTGCGTGAAATGCTGACCCGCTTTTACGCCATGCTGCTCGGTCAACTCAAGCAGGGAGAAGAGGCGCGCGTCAGCATGCGCCTGTGGTTCCGTGAAATGCTGGAACCCACCGGCCTGTGGCGCCAGGAGATCGACAACGGCATCCGCCCCGCCCACAACGCGCTGGCGCTGGTGCTGGGCCGCCACCTCGGCGTCGATCCCGGCTGCGACAAGGTCGCCCGCCTGGCCTACAGCATCGCCGGCCTGGCCATGCACATGATGGTCTCGCGCGAAGTGATCGATGTGCTCTCGCCGCAGCTGATGAAGGACGAGGCGGCGATCGACACCTGGGTGGCGCGCCTGGTCGATTATGCCGAAGCGCTGGTGCAGGTCGAACGGGCGTCGGCCGACGGCGTCGTCAGGCACGGCGCCGAACCAGTTTCCCCACCCTCCCCGCCCCGAAAGAAAAAAGCATGAAGCATCTGCCTTCCCTCGTATGCCTGGCCGCGCCGCTGTTGTTGATCGGCTGCGCGGTGAACGCGCCGCCCGCCAGGGTGGATGTGCAGGCGCCGCCCGCCTGGCAGGCGCAGGCTCCGCACAACGCCAGTCTCACCGATCTGGCCAACTGGTGGCAGCGGCAGGGCGACCCGCTGCTGGTCGACCTCATCAAAGCCGCGCAAACGGCCAGCCCCACGGTATCGGCGGCGCGCTCGCGCATTGCCGCGGCCAGGGCGCAGAATGTGGCGGCCGGCGCCGCCCTGCTGCCGTCGGTCGATGCCGCCGCCAGCATCTCGCGCGCCAGCCAGCAAAGCGCGCTGCCGCTGGGGACGACCTCGCAGGCCGGCTTCCAGGCAGCCTGGGAAATCGACCTGTTCGGCGCCCGCCGCGCCGACCGCAATGCCGCCGGCGAACGGCTGGCCGGTGCCGCCGCCGGCTGGCACGAAGCCAGAGTGTCGGTGGCCGCCGAAACGGCCAACCAGTACTACGCTTTGCGCAACTGCGCGGCACTGCTGGCGGTGGCTGAACAGGATGCCGCCTCGCGCCGCGACACCTCGCGCCTGACCCAGCTGACCACCGAGGCCGGCTTTCAGTCTCCGGCCAACGCGGCCCTGGCACGCGCCAGCGCCGCCGAAGGCAGCAGCCGCGTGATCGCCC
>JACXTT010000165.1_pt1 | contig 103646 bp, 110 predicted proteins | sample 9270951 | NCBI WGS metagenome assembly JACXTT01 (sample SAMN15532306, study PRJNA645909) | rock metagenome | isolation source: weathered quartz diorite | place: Puerto Rico | collected 2017-06-21 | reverse complement strand
CCTCAAAACGACTTTATGCATACCTGGGAATGGAACGATTGTCGCATTGTGAATTACTCGAAACGCCGTTCTGAGTTGAATAATGGGAAATTAATCCCACAACATTTGGAACGGTATCGCTGCAAAAGCATAAGGACATAAAAATGAATTTTAAAAAACTCTTCCTAGTGGCAAGTTTGGCCTTAATTTCCTCAACCTCTTTAGCTGTTTCAAGTAATCAACTTGGTGGTTACGAAAAGAATCAGAGCTTCGTACAAGTACGTCGCAACAATCACAACCAAGTAGTTACCTATCTCGATCATGTGATGGGTGTCGGTTTTGGTAAGGGTATTTCTGGTGTTCTAGTCCGCCAAACGCTCAACGAACTCACTTTCAAAAGTGTGGATTACGATGACATGAACAACTGGGAGACCGAGGTTATGGTGCCAGAAAAAGACGGTTGCGAATTTTCACTTAAATTTTCACCTGACGGACAAGAAGTTGAAGTCAATGCGGGATCGTGCAGCAGCTGGATTGAATTTTCCGCGAAAAAAGTTAAGAACTAATTCACTTGTAACTTATCCAAATCATTTCTAAGAACGCGCTGACTCCAAAAAAGCAGCGCGTTTTTTTTATCTCTCGCGCTGGCACGCTTAGTGCGTCCATTACATCTAAGATGTTTTTTCATCCGCGACCTTGCTCTTTTAGGATTCGTTAACAATATCCTAGCGCTAGAGTGAAAGGCTTAACGATGAAAATATAATTAACTAATGGAGGTGCTCATGGATTTATTCAAAATTATTGAAATCAATTTGAAATTATTTGCAAGAGGCTGCTTTTAACATGCTTCTTCAGCCAAGAGATCTAGTGCTCTTGGAGAACTTAAAAAAATACGGTGTTCTTTCAACACCTCAAGTGATCAGACTTCACTTTAAATCAATCGCAAAAACTACAGCACTCAGACGTCTACGGATATTGGCTCACGGAACTTTCATTCGTCGCTCAGTTCCTTTAGATGACGGCACAAGCACATGGACCCTTGGACAAAAGGGAAAAAGACTTCTCGCTGTTGACGAACCCATGCACTTCTCAAATCGCAATACGATCTTTCATGATGTCCTTTTAAACGATGTTCGAATGAAATTTGAGTCTATGGGATTAGGAGCTGATTGGACTCCCGAGTATCAATTAAAGGCACATGCTTTTAAAAACAATAAATATCGCCATGCCAAAGAGCGCTTGATTCCAGATGGAATTTTCATTGAACCTATTAAAGGTAATGAGATTAAAATTGCCACGGAGCTTGAACTTACAAGAAAGAGCGAGCAAAGATACAAGTTCATTTTTAGAGAGTACCGAGATCTTCGTGTTAATCACATGTGGTATTTTGTAAATACCTTAAAGGACAAAGAGGCGCTCTCGCACATCGCAAAAAATGCATTCGGATTTGATCCTAACGTGCTTCTGTTTTCTATCATCTCTGATTTTCTAAAGTCCGAGATCCCTTGTCTTTACTTCCACGATAGTACCAAGCCAACACCACTATCAAAGATCAATTTTAAGCGTTCCAAAATCTATTCACCTGCTCACAGCCCTGATCAAGGGGTGAGCACTCTAGAGGCCCCTGAAATCGTGATCAGGGAAGAGCCTATGTCCGCGATTTCATAACCCAACTCACTCATTCCAGCGCCACTACCGTGGCGGGTTCATCACCCCTGACCCCTCACCCCCAACGTTGTGGTGGCAAGGGGTCAGGGGTGATGAACCAGTATGGGGATGGAATGAGTGAGTTTAGAGTAAGTAGTAATAATAGAGAGAGGAAAAAAAGGAAATGGGAACGAAGGATGTGAGTGAATAATAAAAATTTAACTAAGGAGGTCGTATATATGCAAAGGAGCGAAAATAAATGGAACTGTGAGTCCATAAAAGTCATTAAAAACGAAATTACAGATTCTGAGTTTAACGAAAAGCTTGAAAGCGTCTGGGAGTTGTTGCAAGGTTTGAATTGCCAGCCCCCAAATATCTTTCACTTAGAAACTTCAGTTACTGATTTACGTAAGCAGGACCCAAACCAAATTGGGAGAGCTGCATGAAGTTATTTAATATTGGTCTCTACGTCAGAGTATCAACCGAAGAACAAGCCGAGAATCCTGAAGGTTCCATTAAAAACCAAGAAGCGCGCTTACGAGAGTATGTGAAGCTTAAGCAAATGGTTGGGGCCTTTGGCGAAATCAAAGAGGTCTTTATTGACGCTGGGATTTCAGCGAAAGATATGAACCGCCCAGCACTTCAGGGGCTTTTAAATAAAATCAGATCACGCGAAATAGATATGATCCTAGTGACCGAACTTTCAAGGTTTACAAGATCCATCAAGGATTTCTCAATTCTAAAAGAGTTCTTAGAAAAGCATCAGTGCAAGTTCTTAAGTATAAAAGATAATTTTGATACCTCCACTGCGGCCGGAGAACTTGTCATGTACATGATGGCAAATATTGCTGAGTTTGAAAGGAAACAAACCGCTGAACGCATTTCCCATTCGTTCTTAGCTCGTGCGAAACGAGGTCTTTACAATGGCGGCTCAGCCCCTTTGGGTTATGAAATCGATAAAGAAAAGCAAGGACATCTTCTCATTCACGAAGAAGAAGCTGAGATCGTTAAAAAGATATTTGCAACGTTTCTAAAGGAAGAGACCTTAGTAAAAACAGCTAAATATTTAAACGATCAAGGAATGACCTTGCCTCATCGCATGCGTGGTAGTGGCGGCACTAGAGCTTCAATTTTCCGAATGGACCAAGTCCGTAAGACTTTACGCAATAAAGCCTATATGGCTGTCCGCGTTTTCACTGACAAAGAAGGCAATAAACATCAAGTACCCGCCGTGTGGTCACCGATAATTGATGAGATCACTTTTGAGCGAGTTCAGAAATTACTTTCATCAAATCGTTAGCATAAACGCACGCATTTAAACCAAAGGTATCCCTATACGCTTTCCGGGTTTTCTTATTGTGCGGTTTGTGGAGATCGAATGGCTGGAAAATCTGCTCATGGGCGTAATGGTAAATTTCCCTACTATGAGCACTCGTGGGCCATAAAGAATCAAGCATCGCTCTCTAAAAGGCTTTTAAAGTGCGAACCGCAAAGGGTTCCTGCGGGAATATTTGAAAAAGCCGTCTGGGAAGAAGTGAGATCATTTTTACTAAGCGAGGATGTCGCCCAAGGTCTCTTAGACGCAGCTAAAAGGCTTATCCCAGAAAATAAAGTGGATGCTGAGATAACGAGACTAAAAAGAAAGTCTCAAGCCCTCGCCCTGCAATCAGAAACGCTGACAGAACGGATCTCAAGGCTTCCTAAAGGCATGAATGAAAAACCATTCTTTGATCAAATGATGAAACTTCAAGAGACTCAAAAGCTCATCGAGTTTCAAATGATTGAGCTAAAAAGCCAACTTCAAGCTGACGATATCATTGATCTAGAAAATCTGATAAAGTTCACAGCCGCGCTAAAGGCATTAATAAAAAGGCAGATCATAAACCTGAGATTCAGGAAGAGATTCTTCGCAAACTTGTCCACAGGGTCGAAATCCGAAAAAACGGCTGCGAAGTTCATCTGCATGTTGGAAAAGGCTATTACAGGCGAGAGTTCGAAGATAAAGAACTCAGCCCCAGCGAAGGGCCTCGCTTAAGAACACCCTACCTACCACAATTCCAAAATAATAATGGTTCGAAAAGATTGACTAGTGGTGGCGTCACGATGGCGCGAACCGAGCGAAGCTCGGCAGCAGCTGAGCCTTGGCGTGCCGAACGCAGCATCAGTAAAATCTTAACTCTTCACCAAATCCCCGCATTTAGCACCATACTAATGGCGCTCGTTTTAAATGGTCCTCATTTTGCTCCTTTCCTAACGAACGATTTTAAATCTATTGAGGAGCATCCAATGAGCAAAAACCTATTCGCCGTAGCCATATTTTGTCTCCATGTCATTCCTTTAAACAGTTTTGCCGCAAGCTCAGCCTCTTCCGCTGATATCGACTCTTTGGTCGAAGGCAGCCGCAGCGAAGCAAGAGAAAACATCCGCGCCAAGATCGTTGAAAATCAACGCTTGGTTCTTGAAATTTCTAAAGTTCAAGATCAACTCCATGCCATCGAAAAGGACATCGCTGAGCACGGGACAGAGGCCAAAAAAGATCTTATTATTGCTGGGGGATCGGCCCTGGGCGCAGCGATCATTTCTGTGGCTCTTTATAAAACCGCTGGTTCTTCTGAAGTCGGCATGCAGCTCAATATGATGGGAGCGATGGTTGTTTCTTTAACAGGGGCTTCCTACACGATCCTGAACGGCGGCAAAGCTGGGTATGAATATCTTCTTCTTAAATTGGATGAAAAGAAAATTCCAGATCTTGAGGCGCAACTGGCGAGCTTGAAAGATCAATTGGAAAAACAAACGGAAGAACTTCTTAAATAATTTTGATACCACAAATAAAAAAAAGGCTTCATGGTGTGAAGCCTTTTTTTATTTATTAAACCGGCAGCCAAATCACAAAGCGAGTTTTAGCTTGGCTCTCATCTAGATAAAAGCGTCCGCCATGTCCTTGAATAATCCCCGTGGAAATACTCAGACCAAGTCCGATTCCTTTTCCAACCTCTTTAGTGGTGAAAAAAGGCTGCATGATTTTTTCGCGCAACTCAGGCGGCACTCCAGGTCCAGAGTCAGTGACACTCACTTCAACTCCATTACTCACGCGTTTTGCCTCAACAGCGACAACTCGCATTGGCTCTTCGCAGACAGCGTCATAGGCATTGTTCAAAAGATTCAACAACACTTGGGATATTTGATACGGACGACACTTTACTTGTAAGTTCGATTCAATATCCGTAAGCAATGAAATCTCATCATTCTTAAACTTCTCAAGGCAGATCGCCAAGGTGTCATCGATAATCACGTCAATACTCACCACTTGATCATCCCCGTCATGGGACTCTCGAGAGTATGTGCGCAAACCTCTGATGATCTTAGCAATACGTTGAACCGTGGACTCAATGGAATCAACACGACGAATGATATCGCCGTCACTTTCAAGGCCCTTCTGTACCAAGTTCTTTCTTAAAACACTGACGTAACCGGAAATAATCGCCAGTGGATTATTGATCTCGTGAGCAATTCCAGCCGCCATTTCCCCTAAAGAGGCCAGGCGTGATGAACTCTTAATAATTTGTTCTTGCTCACGCAAAAGGTTCTCACGTTGTTTTTTCTGAGTGATGTCTTCAAAGATCGCCATATATCCAGCTATCTTCCCCTGACCGTCTTTAACCTGACTGAATGAAGCTATCGTCGAGATTCTTCGGCCATCTTTTGCGATCAATGTGCGCTCGTGGGCCACATTGTATCCAACATCAAAGAAAGCTTCTGCATAGGCACGAGCCGATTTGAGTGAACGACCCAAATCGCGCTCCAATTGTTTGCGCGTCGACCGAACCTCTTCCCGATCAATAAAAAACAAAGAATCTTTGTTCTCAAATTCTTCTTCAGAATATCCTAAAGTTTTCACTGCGGCCGTATTGACGTCACGAACATGCAAATCTGCATCCGTGGAAACAACAATCAACGAAACACTGTTACGTCCCGCATGCTGCCATTCAAGGGCTTCTCTGACTTTGAGTTCTGCTTCTTTTGTTTTTTGATAAAAGCGCACCGCCAAAGACAGTAATACTGAGATCGTCACACCAAATAACAAAACAAAGGACGGCAAGACCGAGGCATTGGCCCGCACCAGTTCCAGCTTCGGAGTCAGTACGATCTCCCAGTCGACATTCAAATTCTGGTAACGAGTGTAATGAGTCCAATCCCGAGCAAAGACCCCATCGGGCTTTCCTGTGCTGGTCAACTCTGCTCCATTTTCCAGAATCGTCAAATCATATCCGGGAATATTTGCGATCCGTTCAAAAAAAAGCTTCCCAACAACGGCAGCCGAAACTATTCCCAAAAACTCTTCATTGCGATAAATAGGCGAGAACAAAACAAATCCGCGCCCACCTGTTTTCAACTCAAAACTTGGAGTGATCGCAGACACACGATGCTTCATCACGGTCTCAACGGTCTCTTGGACATCAGGTTCTTCCGCGATATTTACATTGAGAATCATCTTTCCATTATTGGTAAATGGATAAACCCATCTGGTCACAAAACTGGGATCCGCCCAAGTGATGCGCTTTAGACCATTGAAGTCTTGCACAAAACTTTCAGCATCCAATTCCCACATGTCATAGGTCTTATAGCGCTTTAAAGCAAAACGCTGCGCCATGTTTTCCAAAGATGTCACTAACGGATAAAACGAGTTGTCGATATTCGTCTTCAAAGCATCTGCACGAATTGCCGTTACGCCACGATTTCTATCAAAATCCTTAACGACCAAGAGCTGCCAAATCAAAAGAGAAGTCATGATCCCCAAGCTCAACATATAAAATGGAACAAAGTAGCCCGCCGGAGGATTGTCTTCACGCACCTTTGCCCGCAGTTGCAACATGAGAGCCATCGCTAAGGTCATAAAGCATAGCGAGGTGTGAATCGCCATACGCGAAAAACTTCCCCACCCATATTCAGAGCTGAAGCGAAAGAAATACCCCAGCAAACCAATGGCTCCAAATCCAAAAGCCAAGCTAGCGCAAGTCGAACGCACGTACTGGCAAAGCGCCGTTTTCTTATTAAAGAACAGCCCTACCGCCAGCAACATCATCGTGATGGAGGTGCTGGAAGCCATTCGTCCTGCTGACGAAGTTCCTACTCCGTAAAATGGCTTTACAAAAATTGAATCAATTCCCAGATTGATGCCCAACGGAAACTGCAAAAAGACCAGCCAGGAAAAGATCAACGCCAGGATCGAAAAAAATCGACCAATTTTGAAATACTTGTAATCAGAAAGAAGAATCCCCAAAGAGATACAAAAAAACAAAAAGGCCGCATTGAAAACCATGGGCGCAAAGCTCGGATGAATTTGAATCAGAACGGGATCTTTAAGAATCCATCCCACTATCACAGATGCCGCCACCGCCATGACAGACAGGGCCAGCAAATTGTGAAGACGGGAAAGGACTTTAGTGAATAACACGTGATACACCGATGATGCCTTTGATCTTCTGAATCTCGTAAATAGCCTGATTCAGTTGCCCCGCATCTCGTACACTCACCTCAAAATTACAAACTGCCTTTTTATCTTTTGTCGTACGAATCTGAGCTGATTGGATGTTGATTCCCTGTTGCGCAAATGCCTCTGACATCAATTTCAAAAGTCCCGGAACGTCTTGAGAAATAATTTTTAGACGAACAATTCTTTCTTGGCCTTCACTGGCCTGTTTCGCATTCCAATTCACATCAACTTTGCGAAGCTGATCGAATTCAAAAGCTTTGCGACAGTCACTACGATGAATTGTGATTCCGCGACCGCGACTGATAAAGCCGACAATGGAATCTCCAGGGATCGGATGACAACACTTCGCATAGTGCACAAGCACGTCATCCATGCCATCGACGCTGATAAGAGAATTGCTTTTTTTAGTCTTTTGCGTCGCCGCTTTAAAGACCTTCTCCATGAAGGTAGTGCCTTCAGTTTTCGCTGACTCTTTTGCAATGGCCTCTGGGGAAACTCGCTCTACTAAAACCCGTGTTTCAAGTTTTCCATAGCCAACAGTGACATAAAGTTCTTCTGTATCTTTGATACCGTGATCTTTAAGATATTGCTCGTAGTGAGCACCTTTAAGATGTTTTGCCGCCGCCATACCAAACTTGCGGAACTCTTTTTCCACAAGTTCTTTACCCAGCAACACAGCTCTGCGACGTTGTTCTTCTTTTACGAAGGCGCGGATTTTTGCTTTGGCTTTATTGGTAACTACAAACTTCAACCAATCCTTTGACGGCTGCTGAGTTTTAGAACTGACAATTTCAACGGTGTCCCCGTTTTGCAGTTGATGCTTCAACGGCACCATCTTGCCATTCACACGAGCGCCGACACACTTATTCCCCAAATCCGTATGCACGGCATAGGCGAAATCGACAGGCGTAGCACCTTCAGGGAATTCGCGCACGTCCCCGTTCGGAGTAAAGACATAAATCTCTGACTCAAAAAGATCGGTCTTCACCGTATCCAGGAATTCGTCAGAGTTGCGTGTTTGCTGATGTAGATTCACCAAGTCGCGAAGCCAGTTGGCTTGTTGCAAATCGGAACCATCTTCCATCTTGCCGCGTTCTTTGTACTTCCAATGGGCCGCGATCCCGCGCTCCGCGACCAAGTTCATCTCTTGGGTACGAATTTGAATTTCAATTCGCTCCCCGCCAGGCCCAATCACGGTCGTGTGCAACGACTGATAGTTATTGGTCTTCGGCATGGCGATGAAGTCTTTAAATCTTCCCGGAATAGGCTTCCACAATGAATGCACCAAACCTAAAGCGGCATAACATTCAGCCACTGTGTCGACTAAAACACGGAAAGCCAGAACGTCATAAACTTGATCGTAATCAATATTACGACTTTGCATTTTGCGATAGACGGACCAAAGATGTTTTGATCTGCCGTAAACTTCAGATTTGAAACCGGCTTTGTTAAGTTCTTTGGAAATTTTTGATTTCACGTCGTCGATATAACGACTTTGTTCGGCTTCGGTCTTTTTTACATGTTGAACCAAAGAGTAATACATCTCGGGACGATAGTAACGGAAGCAAAGGTCTTCCAATTCGATCTTCCAAGAGCTGATACCCATACGACCCGCAAGCGGACAATAAATCTCTAATGTCTCTAGTGCGATACGCTCTTGCTTATCGAAAGGCATGAAATTCATGGTGCGCATGTTGTGCAAACGATCGGCAAGTTTCACAAGAACAACGCGTACGTCTTTCCCCATGGCCACGATCATCTTGCGAATGTTCTCGCCTTGCTTCTCGTGACTATTTTTAAATTTCATCTGACCGATTTTAGTTACACCATCCACCAAGTGCGCGATGACGTCACCGAACTCACGACGGATATCCTCAAGCGTTGCCTGAGTATCTTCCACTGTGTCGTGCAGAAGCCCCGTCGCAATCGTATCCAAGTCCAAACGCAAATCCGCAAGAATGGCAGCGACAGAAAGAGGATGAGAAATATAAGGCTCACCGCTTCGGCGAATCTGACCTTCGTGGGCTTTCTCTGAAAAGTAATATGCTTTTTCAATAACTTTAAGATCCGCGTTCGGCCAAAAGCTGCGAATGCGGTTAAGGAGGTCGTCGACTGTCTTGACGGGCTTATTGCTAACGCCGTCCTCTTTCAGGAATTCTGCCATATCCCATAAGCATACCTGAGGTCAGAGGTCAGCTCCAACTACGATTTAAGTAAGACTTGAAATTTCTTAGTATTTTTAGGGTCTTAGATCTTGGTCGAGGATCTCAACCGAGGGTTAGACTTTACAAGAATTAGAACTCATAAGAACGGCTTTAAAGGCCACAGATCAGGGCCCATTTAAGAGGGCCCGCCATCTTAAAAAGACCTATTTATTAAGGTCTTTTTCGATTTGTTTTAGAGCGTCTTGAGTATCAAGATGTTCAGCGTAACCAACGTTACCGATAGCCACTTCACGAAGTGCGCTTACGATGTATTTATTGCTTCTAGTTGATACAGTTGCCTCAGCACCTTTTAGAAGTTGCTTCGCTCTTTTAGCGACCATCAATACAAGGGCAAATCTGTTAGGAACTTTTTCCAAGCAATCTTCAACGGTTACACGAGCCATTCTTGTCTCCCAGGATTATTAGATACAGGGGGTTAAAGTACTCTTAACCTAGCAATTTTTCAATGATTTTTTTGAATTCAGAGTAGGAATGCTCGAAGTTGTCGTTCACGATCTGAAAATCGAACTTAGAAGCCTCGCGGATCTCTTTCTCAGCATTTGCCATACGAACCTCAATATCAACCGGCATCCCTCCATCGCGCTTTTCAATGCGACGGCGCAGCTCGTCAATTGACGGCGGAAGGATAAAAATAGTCTTAGCGTCGGGATATTTCGATTTGAAGGTCTGAACGCCTTGGATATCGATATCCATAATGGCGCACTTCCCGATTTTCCATGCATTTTCAAGGGACTCAAACGAGGTGCCATAGAAGTTCGTATGAACCTTTGCCCACTCGACAAAGAAGTTCTCTGAGATCTTTTTTTCGAAATCCTGGTGATTAATGAAGTTGTACTGAAGACCGTCGCTTTCGCCTTTACGGATGGAACGTGTCGTAAAAGTAACTATGTCGACCAAGCGATCATTGTCCTTGGTGATTCTTTCGACAAAACTACTTTTTCCCGCACCGCTCGGGGCTGCGACGATAATCATCCGTGTCTTCATCATTATTGCACGTTTTGAACCTGTTCTCTTAGTCTCTCAATGAGGGTTTTTGCTTCTACCACGGCTTGAGTGATCTTGGCTACTTGAGACTTTGACCCAATCGTATTCACCTCGCGGAGCAGCTCTTGAGTATAGAAATCCAATTTCTTACCCTCTGCTGACTGATTTGCCACAAGTTGACGATAATTCTTAATATGCTCGCTCAGACGTGAAAGCTCCTCATTGATATCGGCTTTTTCCAGCTGAATCACAATTTCCTGGGACAATCGAGTCGGATCAATTTCATTTCCCTTAAGACGAGCACGGATTTTTTGCTCAAACTTATCTTGAAGTTGTGCATTAGCTTCTTCACGCAAGCTGGTGATGGTCTTTACTTGTTTCTCTAAAGAAACCAGCAAGCCTTCTAGGTCCTTACGCAGAGCTTTACCTTCGCGGATACGCTCTTTGTCACAGTTCTTACAAGCTTCTGTGAAGGCTTTTTTTAAAATTTTTTCTTCTCCAACAAACAACTCATAACTGTCTTCAATTTTGATAATCTCTGGCAGACGAGCCATGGCTTCAAGATGCACGGTAAAAGGAACACCCAATTCTTTTGAAAGATGTTTATATGCCGCCAAATATTTTTTAGCGAGAGCATCATTCACCGTCATCTTTGACTTCCCGCCCGCATTTTTCACACGACGAGAAACAAACACATCGACAGTTCCGCGCAACAAAGAAGCGCCCAATACTTTTTTTAGATCCGCTTCAAAAGCAACAAATTCACGAGGAAGATGAAAACGAGTTTCCAAAAAACGACCATTCACAGAACGAATGCTTACTTCGACTGTCACATCTTTAGATTGAACTCTCGCGTTGCCGTAACCTGTCATGCTTTTCATATTTTTACATTCTCCGTGGGGCTTCAATAAGGGTCAAGTTTTGAGAAATTTCTCGACCAGAGTTCGCGCCTCTGAATAACCTGAACTTCCCTCGAGCCAATGAATCTCTTTATCTCGCTGAAACCATGTTCTTTGTCGTTTAGCTAATTGTGCCGTATTGATCGAAAGGGTTTCCAAAAGCTCGGATTCCGCAAGCTCCCCTTTTAGGAATTGAACGGCTTCTTTGTAACCAACACTGCTCATAGGCGCCCAAAACTCCAGACCTTCATCGAGGAGCTGCTTCACTTCTGCAATCAAACCGCGATCAAGCATAATCTGACAGCGCTGACGAATACGTCCACGCAACACTTCGCGATCCCAACTGGGACCTAACTTCAAAAGTGGATACGGGAATTCCGCTCGGGCTTCTTCGAATTCTTTTTGAATTTGCGTGACGGATTTACCCTGACTGCGAATCATTTCAATGGCACGACCAATGCGATAGTGATCAGCTAAATGGATCTTTGCTGCGTACTCTGGATCCACCAAGGTCAGTTCACGGTGAAGTTTTTCCGCTCCGCCGACTTCAGCAATTTCATTTTCCACTTGTTGCTTTAGCTCTGGTGAAACCTTGGTCACGGGATACATGCCTTTTTCAATGGCCATAAAGTAAAACCCAGTGCCGCCTACCACAAAGACTGGAGTGCCTTCTGGGATTCGCTCCATGCATTCAAAAAAATCCCGGGCGTAATTTCCTGCGGTCATCTCTTCCGGAGGCGAAATATAATCCAACAAATAATGCGGCACCAGCGCCTGTTCTTCTTTCGAAGGCTTGGCAGAACCAATATCTAATTTTTTATACAACTGTACGGAGTCGCAGTTAATGATGACACCTTTAAATTCCTGCGCAAGCTTTAAGGCCCACTCGGATTTCCCAGTGGCCGTTGCTCCAACAACAAAAATCACAGGCTTGTTTTGTTTCATCATCACACGATTCGGCCGAAATCTTTTTCCAATTTATAGAACGGATACTCGACACTGACAGGACGCCCATGGGGACAGAAGCTTGAAAGGGGGAACTGATCCATCTCACGAAGAAGATTCTTCATCTGATCAATGCTCAAAGCTTGTCCAGCACGTACGACTGAATGACAAGCCATGGTCGCACAAATATCACCAACGGCGCGCTCAAGAGAATAGCTGCCACCCTGCTCAACGACTTCGCCAGCCATTCGATCCAACACATTGCCCAGGATAGAATCCTTAATAAACAACGGTGCTGCTTTCACGCCGATAGTTCCCGGGCCTAGGGCTTCGATAAAAACACCCAAACGTTCGATCTCTTTCGAAAGAGTCAAAATGGCTTCGACTTTTTCTGGAGACATATCCACAGCCATAGGAAAAAGGAAATCTTGAATATCAATCTTTCCACCCTTCCACGCATTCATCAGACGTTCGAAAGCGACACGCTCATGGGCCGCATGTTGATCCACGAAAACAATTTTTTCGCGGTTTTGAGTGACGATATAAGTTAAATTCGCCTGCCCCAAAACTTCCAATGAAGACCAGTAGCCACGCACCTCTGGAACTTCCGCCGTGTTCTTTACTGGTGAATCAAAATTTTGGCGGGACTCTGCCGCTTGAGCCAAAGTTTGATAATCCATCTTTGGCTGATTCACCGTCGACATTGGAAATGAGAAATCTTTTTTCTGAAACTGCGTCACACCCAAGCTTGCGTCTTCAAAGGAAAGATTTTCCTTCGACATAACTGGGATCGACGGATTGGCAAAGTTCGGCAACCCTTGAGTCGACTTGAACTCTGAATTAAAATCACTCGCTTTGAACTCATCGGATAAATGCGAATTCGCCGGAATGGATTGAGACGTTTTCGGAATCCACGGAGCCTGCTCCAAAGTAGCGCGCAACGCGCCGGCGACTGCACGGAATGCCAAAGAAGGATTTTGAAATTTCACTTGAGATTTTGTTGGATGAATATTCACATCGACACAATCGGGATCGACTTCCACCCAAACCGCAGCTATGGGATATTCGCCGTGCATAAGAAGACTGCGATAAGCTTCATTCACCGCCGCTTGCAAACTGCGATCTTGAATCCAACGATTCTGCGCGAACATCCAAATATTTCTCGCGGTCTTCGCGACATTGTGCGGATCCGCAAATACCGCGTAGGCCTTTACATTTTCACGCACAGCCTCGCCTTCAAACATCGGCTTAATTTCTAGAATTTGTTCAACACGATCTTTGCGAGATTTACAAGCTGGCCAGAAGTTCACAAGCTTGCCATTTTCCTGAATGCGAAACTCCACATCAAAATGCGACAAAGCCATAGCCTTCAAGGTTGTCTTGATCGCCGTGTTTTCTGCCGCATCTGATTTTAAGAACTTCAAACGCGCTGGGGTATTATCAAAAAGATTCTCCATTAGAATCGTGGTCCCTTGGGAACCTCCGACTTTATCGATGTCTCTTTTTTTACCGTACTCACTGACCAGCTGATGAGCTTGCTCGTCACCTTCACGACGGGACGTGAGCGTGATTTTACTGACAGCGGCGATACTCGCCAAAGCCTCACCGCGGAAACCGAAAGTTTTTAGTTTCCAAAGATCATCTGTTTTTGAAATTTTACTGGTCGCAAAACGCTCTAAAGATTTTGGCAAATCCTCTGGCGACATGCCTTTTCCATTGTCGATAACTTTAACGATGCGTCCGCCATCAAAGAACTCAATATGCACTCGCGTGGCATTCGCATCGATGCTGTTTTCAACAAGCTCTTTAACCAAATGCGCGGGCCGTTCGACCACTTCGCCGGCAGCGATTTGGTCGACAACTTCTGGAGATAAAACATGGATATTAGACATAATTCAGCGACTCTGCATCAGCCGCTTTGCTCTGTCAAAAGGAGTCAAAAGGTGCCAGGTACCTTTTCATCGCTCGGCGCGTTAATGCCTATTCAGGCTTCGCGCAGGGACCGTATTCCTGACATTTTAAAAGCTTAGATCGCAATTGTTTGACTTCAGACAATGTGAAATCCAACTCCTGATCGAATCCGTATTTTAGGCCCCCAGCTTGGGAAACAAAAACGAAAGGAAACTCGTTAGGAAAATCTTCAGCTCGGAGTGGACCTTGGTTATAGGAAGTGAATTTTATTTTCGAAGTGAACTTCGTCAAATTCCAGATGAAACGTTGCTTTTGAGCTCTGGCTTTATCTAAACCACCTTGAAAGCTTTTCCAGCATTTCACTTCTTGAAGAAGAACAACTTTATGGGTTTGTTTTTCCAAAATCACTAAGTCCAACTCACCCACGGTTTCCCCGCCAGTATCGTACTCAATGCCATTCATGATATCGTAAGTCGATTCTGGATAGGCAGCTCGTGCTTTCAAAATAGCCAACTGCTCGCAAATGGCGCCATCTGGTTCATAGTTTACTTTTGAATCTTGAAGCGCCGTAAATGCAGCTTCCAAATCACCAGCAAATGCAGAGGCCGAAACAAAAACCAAACTTAGAATGAGTGTGAAACGTAAAATCATGGAAAGCTTGTGCCTGAGCCCAAAGCCCTTGTCGAACTATTAGCACTTATTGCAGTGAATTATTTCACAGCATTTCTTCAAGACAGATTAGAATTCCCAACCCAAGTTAAGACCCAAGCCGTAGTACTTATTCTTTTCCCAATAGTAACGGGCATCCGTGCGTACTGACACTTTCCCGATGCGATATCCAAGTCCCGCATTAAACAAGATTCCCAACGCCATATCATCCGCAGAATACTCGTTCGTTCCTCCGGAACCATTGGCAAGATGCAAATCAAAGTGAGAGTAGCGCCAAGTGGGACCAAATCCATAGAAAAACAAAGCGGACTTCGTCATGGAATTGACCGTTTGTAAAAGAAAATTCGCGTTTACAATGTAACCACCCGCACTCTGCCCGGTGGCATCTTGATAATAACTTGGAGCACCACTGTGAAATAAAATTTCAGCGTCGGTGTAAATCTCTCCGCTGAAAAGAGTATTGAAGCCATTCCATTTCAGACCATAAAAAAGAGTTCCAGCGGAACGCTCTTGCCCCATGGTGTCTTCAGTATAATTCAAATACTCAACCACAGGTCCCCAGTAGCGAGTTGCAAAGAATGGGCGCTTGGCGTGCTCTTGCTCTTGTTGCTCTTTGATTTTTTCAACTTCGGCTTGGGTCTCAGGGGTGACCTTTATAACTCCAGGTTGAATGTCCGTTTCAACAATCCACCCCACCGTTCCCGGCTTCACGCGGATTTTATAAAATGGACCCTTTTTCCCTTTGGAGATGCTGTAAACTTTCCCGACTGGAAGAACTGTAATCACCGGTGCATCAAAATCAGGATCCTGATACACCTGCGCTTCATCACCAACAATAGTTCCCTGCTGGGATTGAGCCCAGACAAAAACAGGAAACAACAAAGTGATAAAGAGGAGTGTAGCTCCTCTATTTAAAACGCATGAGCCAAACACGATAGAAGGCCTCGATCACAATTTTCAAAGACATTTTACTTTGTCCAACACGACGATCCTCAAAAACGATCGGAGACTCTGCTCCCTTAAAGCCTTTTTTCATAGCTTTGTATTTCAATTCAATCTGAAAACTGTAGCCATTGGATTCCACAGTGGAAAGATCGATGCCCACAAGAACTTCTTTCTTCCAAGCATTGAACCCACCGGTCCAATCATTCAAAGGGAAACCCAAAATCAAACGAGAATAAATCCCACCACCGCGAGAGATAATTTTGCGCATCAAGCCCCAATTCACCGTTCTGCCACCTTCGACATAACGAGAGCCCACAGCAAAATCATTAGCTTCCATTGTCTTAATCAAACGACCTAAATCTTCAGGACGGTGAGAGAAATCCGCATCCATTTCCACCAAAGCCTCAAAGCCATGGTCCATACCCCAACGGAAACCCGCGATATAAGCTTTGCCCAAACCCTGCTTTCCAGGGCGAGAAAGAAGATGCAATTGCGGAAGAGATTTCTGCATCTCACGAACAATGGCACCCGTTCCATCCGGCGAATTGTCATCCACAACCAGGATCTCAACTCCCAAATTCTGCGCCAAAATAGCTGGCACAATCGTTTGCACATTTTCTTTCTCATTATAAGTAGGAACAATAACCAATGTTTTCATGGCTCTAAAGTGTCATAAACAACACAGTCTGGCAATAACAAGCAGCACCCACAAAACCAATTAAGGCATCATTAAAGCCGCATAAAAACGCAGCACCAGAAACTCCCCCAAAAAATCCCGCAGAAGTAAACGGCTTCAAAGGCGTCAAATGCAAGGAGGAAGGCGTACTATCAGTACGCCGAAGACGCGCAACGAAGCAGTTGGCGCTTTTCAAGCCGTTTTATATTGAGCGAGAGACAAGCTTGCCTTTTTCTTTTGTTTGTAAGGCTTTTGATTTTTGCGCGGATATTGCGGGCAAATTTAATGGCTTCGCAAGCAAATACTTAGGATCTTCTTTGCGACGATCTAACTGCAACTTCACTTTTGCCGAAGCCGCTTCGGGATCTTTAACGTACAAAATGGGATCAAATCCACATGTTCTGCAAACAACTGCAAGTCTCCAGCGAATTTGCACGAATACTTCAGAAATAGCCAAACAGATTACAAAAACAATGATCGCGCGGGGATCATATTCCTGCCAGATCGCGAACATAACCACAACCGACGCCATCAAGCTCGCAAGAATATTCATCACAGAAATATTTTTCTTGCGATAAATTCGACGAGGACTTTTACAGAAGGCGCAGTAGCAATTGTTTTTGGCTTTAAATAACATCCCTTTTAGTTTGCCAGCCACCAGGTCCAGAAAGAAAGATCAATTTTTGAAAAATGACAAAGCCTTGCTAGAATCAAGGAATGACATACAAAAAATCGGTAAAAGTTGTATTGGCGAGCGTTTTATTCCTCTTAACTCCGACTATGGTCTGGGCTGCTTCTGGTAAAGATTACGAAGAAGTTTCTTACGATGATCTTCTTACAGAACTGACTTCCAAAAAACAAAAACTACAGCACGACAACAATGTCGGCGAAACTCCTCGTCTTCATATCGGGATCGGTTATGCAAATTCCTTCTCTAACATCTCTACAGGTGGAGAAAAATTCAGTCGCCACGCCACGGGCATTCAAATCAATGCCGGTACGGATTTAATCTCTCCAGAATGGTATGCAGAAGGTATCTTCAGAAATTACGGATCGAACACTGAAGGCACGGAAGATTATTCTTTGCGCGAACTAGAAGGCAAAATTGGCTACACCAATCTTTTGCAAAATGTTTGGCACTACACCATCAGCACAGGCGTTTCAAATCGCTTTATGAAGTTCTCGGATTCATCTCGCAATATCAATGTTGATGAATCAACACCTTCATTGGTTATTTCCACAGGAATCTTGGCGCAAGTTCACAGAAATCTTTCGATTGGCGCCGAAATCAGCGGTCGCACTGCCATGGTCAATCGTTCTGCGGATCAGAACTCCTTTGACTTTGCATTTCGCCTAAACACCTCTCTATAATGAGTGAGTGGATGCTCTTCTAATTGTTCTTTCATTATTTGTTTTCACAGTGGCCCTCGCCGTTTTTTCAAATCGCGCCCGGGCCCGCAAAGAAATCCCCTTCGATCTTCATCCCAACTGTCTTTTAACTCGCTGGCCTTTACTTTTTGTCACCGGCCCACGCAGTTTTTTTTATTTCGACACTTATTGGAATGGCTACACTTCCTTCCTGGCAGAACACGGCTATGAAGTTTTCAAGCTGCAACTTCCTTGGAATAAAAGCGAGTTTCGAAAAAAGCACTTCACAGACTTCATCAACCAGCAGGAAAAACTCGGCCGCAAGTTTCATCTGTTTGTCGACAGCCCTACGTTTGCGGAGCTTGAACCCATACTGCGCGCTCAAAACTCTTTGGCCATTATTAGCCTGACAGAGATCACAGAAACAGATCGTCAATTTAAGCCAGCCTCATTGAAAGCAATGCCTTGTCCTTTTGCCACGGTGGAGATGCTGCCTTCGAGGAAAGCTCCGTTGCTGACCAAGCTTACTTACTGGCTCCATGTCTCTTCATTGACACAATTTAAGCTTCCTTCGCTGAGCACTTTGGGGGCCTGCGAAGAAACGGCTTTGCAAAATGGTCGTCTTCTTTTGGAACGTTCAAACACTTTGGCAGAGACTGATTTGCGCGACTAATAATACGTCTTGCCAGAGTCCGGCGATGGTGCTGCAATTATTCTATGAGCGACTACAGAGATGTGACACCCAATCAACAATCCGCTTCCACTCAAAATGCCAAAGAGGTCGTCAAATATATCGTCGACTACCTTCGCCATCCGATTCATAAAATTAAAGCAATACCCGATTGGCGCTGGACAACTTTGATTATCACTCTGGTTGTGATCTCGATGATCTCAGGAGTGGTTACAGGTTTGGTACCGCCTAATTTTTTCCGCATCATGAGTGGAGTGATCGTCTCGCCACTGGTCGCAGTCGTGACGGCCTTCATCGGCTCTATGTTTATTTATTACTACTTCCAAGTTTTTGAAAAGCGCACCTGCTCTTTGCGCAAGATCTTCACGCTGATCCTTTTCGCCGACATCCCATTTTTCATCTTCCAAGCAGGCAGTGAACTCATCCCACCAATCACCTTAGTCGGATTCGCCTTCACATCCCTACTCATGGCCGTAGGCCTCACCGAAAACTTCCAAATGGAAAAACGCCGCGCCCTCCGCCTCGTAACAATCCTCTTCGCCATAGTCTTCATCCTCTGGCTCTGGAACCGCATAGACGCCGCCCGCCTCTAGGGTACGCCGTACCTTTTTGCCACGCGATGCGTGATAACGAAAAGGTGCCTGCCATCTTTTCAGAAAAAACGGCAGGCACTCCCAATGAATCAAAAAGAAAAAGCCTTTCTCTCGAAAGGCTTTTTTCATTTATAAATTTTGATGCACTGCAGACGCAAAAAAGAAGCAGGCACCCTTTTAGGCGCGGCCTGTGGAGCCGAAGCCGCCGGCTCCGCGTTCAGTGTCGGAGAGTTCGGTTACTAGTTCGAAGTTTGCTTGGTAGACTGGGGCGATGACCAGTTGGGCGCAACGTTCTTGGTCGCTGATTGTGACGGATTCGTTGCCGAGGTTGATGACGATGATTTTTACTTCACCGCGATAGTCAGCATCGATGGTGCCCGGTGTGTTCAATACTGTGAGACCGCTTTTTGCTGCCCAACCGCTGCGTGGGCGGGCTTGGATTTCGAAACCCAGTGGGATTTCAAAGCTTAAGCCTGTTGGAATCATCGCGCGTTCGCCTGGGTTCAACGTCACAGGGCCAGAAAGTTGTGCGCGCACGTCGACGCCACTGGCTCCCGCTGATTGATAAGCTGGAAGTTCACCGTGGAAGTTTTCAAGTTTTTTGATTTTTACCGTGAGTTTATTCATAGTTCTAGGTCTCCCCACCACTCTTTAAGGTCATTCACACCAGGCCCAAGTAATACGCCAGATGCCTGACCAAGATCAATTTCATTACGTAGATAGTAATTCACCGAATCCACTGTGACCTCGTTGATTTCTTCAATCACCGATTCCACGGAGCGATATTCGCCGAACACCATTTCATTCACTGCTAAAGATGTCATACGATTTTCAATATCATCAGACCCCAACAGGATACTTCCCGTCACTTGAGTCTTAAACATTTCCACATCGTTCTTCGTCACACCATTTTTACGAATTTTACCGAATTCCTTAGAAATCAAATCACCGACTTTGCGAACATTCTTAGCTTCCGTACCCGCATAGATGTTCAACATTCCAGAATCGATGTTTGTGTTCAAGCTAGAGAAAATGGAATAAACCAACCCCTTCTTTTCGCGAACACTTTGATAAAGTTTTGAAGTCATTCCGCCACCCAAAAGAGTGTTCAGAATCACCGCTTCGAAACGATACTTGTCTTTGAAACTTGCCGTCGGCAAGCCCATCAACATATGCACTTGCTCCGCTTGTTTTTCCACGACATGACGTCGCTTCAACCAACGCGGTTTTTTACGGGTATTCTTCAGTGCGTATTTTTGCTTTTTACCAAGGTGCTTTTGTACTCCGGCCATGAACTCTTCATGATCCAGGCAGCCGGCTGCACTGATAATGATATTCTTACCGGTGTAATTCTTTTTGTAATAAGCCATCACCTGCTTTTGGTTCGCCAAAGCAATGGACTTTGGAGTTCCCAAAATAGGGCGCCCCAACGGATGACTTCCATAAACCTGATCATAGAAAATATCGTAGATCACGTCTTCGTGGTTATCCTCAGACATGGCGATCTCTTGCAAGATCACACCTTTTTCAAGGCCGAACTCTTTTTGATTCAAATGCATATGCGACACGAGATCCGAAAGGACATCGAGCGCTTTCTGCCAATGATCTTTTAAAACAAGAGCGTGATAACAAGTGTATTCACGAGTCGTATAGGCATTCAGGTCGCCGCCAAGGGCTTCCAAAGACTTCGCGATTTGATAAGCAGAACGAGAATCCGTCCCTTTGAACACCAGGTGCTCAAGCAGATGCGACATCCCGGCAATTTCCGAAGTCTCGTCACGAGTCCCCGTCAACACCCAGACACCGATAGAAACGGCACGGGACCCTGGATGAAATTCACTCATCACCCGGATCCCGTTAGAAAGTTCAGATTTTTTGAACTTTATAGTCATGCTCCTTCGCTTTCAGCTACGGCGCACAAGTTAGTTTAACAATGCTTTGCGAGAAAGCTTAACGCGACCCGAACGGTCTACTTCAAGAACTTTCACGTCAATCATCTCGCCCTCTTTAAGTACGTCAGTCACTGCGCGCACTCTTTCGTTAGAGATTTCAGAGATGTGTAGCAAACCTTGCGTGTTAGGCAAAATTTCAACAAAGGCACCGAATTCAGCGATTTTTACAACGCGTCCTTTGTACACTTTGCCAACTTCAGCTTCCGCAACGATGTCGTTGATCATGCCGATAGCTTTCTTCGTTGCTTCTGGATCCGCAGAGGCAATGTTGATCGTTCCATCGTCTTGAATTTCGATTTTAACACCAGTCGCTTCAGTGATTCCGCGGATAACTTTACCTCCAGAACCGATAACTTCACGGATTTTATCTGGTTTGATTTTGATCGTCTCGATACGAGGAGCGAACTCAGAAAGTTGTCCACGAGGAGTTTTGATCACTTTTTCCATTTCATTCAAGATATGAGAACGACCGTCTTTAGCTTGCGCCAAAGCTTGTTCCATAACTTCGAATGATACAGAGTCAATTTTGATATCCATTTGAAGAGCCGTGATACCTTGGTTCGTACCAGCAACCTTGAAGTCCATGTCACCCAAGTGATCTTCATCACCCAAGATATCAGTCAAGACAGCAACGCGGTTGCCTTCTTTGATAAGACCCATTGCAACACCGGCAACGTTTCCTTTAAGAGGAACACCAGCATCAAGCAACGCTGTCGTACCAGAACAAACAGTACCCATTGAAGAAGAACCATTTGATTCCAAAACTTCAGCTACGATACGAATTGTGTAAGGGAATTTTTCATAATCAGGAAGAACAGCTTTCAACGCACGTTCAGCCAAGTTTCCGTGACCGATTTCACGACGGCCCGTACCGCTCATACGACCCACTTCACCTACAGAGTATGGAGGGAAGTTGTAGTGAAGCATGAACTTACGTTTTTGCATACCAAGCAATGAGTCAACCATTTGTTCATCATCACCAGTACCCAAAGTTACAGTACCCAAAACTTGAGTCTCACCACGAGTGAAAAGACCAGATCCGTGAGCACGTGGCAACAAGCCAACTTCATTCGCGATAGGACGTACAGTTTTTACGTCACGACCATCGATACGAACAGCTCTGTCCAAGATCATTGTACGAGCTTCGTGGTATTTAAGTTCTTCAACGATAGTGTTGATGTCTTTTTTACGTTGCTTCAAAAGTTCTTTGTCTGTGATTTCAGCAAGAAGCATTTTTTCAGCGTCAGCTTGTGCAGCGTAACCCGCAGCATAACGATCTTGCTTTTCTTTGATTGCTAAAGCAGCAGCGATTTTAGGTTTCAAGATAGCTTCAGCTTTAGTTTTGAAATCTGCATCGATAGAAGGAGCTGTGAAAGCACGTTTTGCTTTAGAGCCCATTTTTTCACGCAATTCATCTTGCGCGTTCAAAAGAGGCATCATTGATTGGTGACCGAATTTCAAAGCAGCCAGTACATCAGCCTCAGTGATGAATTTAGTTTCACCTTCAACCATCAACAAACCATTGCGAGTCCCCGCAACGATCATGTCCATATCTGATTTTTCCATTTGTTGTGGAGTTGGATTCGCAATGAATTGACCATCTACACGACCAATTTGGATCGCAGCAGTTGGACCGTTGAAAGGAATTTCAGAAACGTGAAGAGCTGCAGAAGCTCCCAAGCTTGCAAGAATTTCTAGAGGGAATGCACCGTCAGCAGAAAGTACTGTTGCAACAACTTGTGTTTCATGACGGTAGCCTTCAGGGAAAGAAGGACGAATTGGACGGTCGATCAAACGAGCGATCAAGACAGCGTCATTAGTTGGCTTCGCTTCACGCTTGAAGTAGCCACCTGGAATCTTACCAGTTGCGTAGAATTTCTCGATGTACTCAACTGTCAAAGGAAAGAAATCTAGCTCAGAAGCTTTTTTAGAAGACACTGCTGTAACAAGAACCATGTTGTTACCACAAGTGACTAGAGCGGCACCGTCCGCCTGTTTTGCCAAACGGCCTGTTTCGATAGTGATTTGTTTTCCACCTACCGAAGTAGTTACAGTCGTTTTCATAATTTCTCCTTGAAATATTATCGAGAGCTCATGCTCCCGCTGTGTGGATTCATCTTTTTCTTTTTTGATGAGCCCGTTATTCTTATTTGTGACTTTATTTAATATTCAATTTTTACGAAGGTCAAAAAGTAAGAAGGGGCTTCTCGCCCCTTCTAAACTCAGATTACTTACGGATGTCCAAAGCTTTAAGAACAGCTTGGTAAGACGTAGCGTCTTTGCGGTGAAGATAATCCAAAAGTTTACGTCTTTGGTTAACCAAAGTTACAAGACCACGACGACCGTGGAAATCTTTTTTGTGCTTAGAGAAGTGACCAGTCAAATCGTTGATTCTAGCTGTCAAAAGAGCGATTTGCACTTCTGCAGAACCTGTATCTAGGTCGCTAGTTTGGAATTTTTTGATGATTTGCTGTGTTTGTTCTTTAGTGACTGCCATTAAAGTCCTCCGTTTTGGATCGGCCCCCTTTTTAATCAGGCAGCCTGTTAAGAAGCCTTCCGCGAAATGCATCTTGGCTTTACCCGCCGGGGTCGTCATGGCTGTCGACCTAGCAGGAAGATAAGGTTCTATATGTTCCTTCAAGAACGGTCAAGTCCTCAAAATCACCTAATATTTAAAGACTCTTTTTAGGACAAAACCACGTCCCTGTTCCAACCCGATGAGGGCCAATAATTTGCCTCCATCTTGAGCAAGAATCTGCACGTATTGATCTTCTTCTGGCTTAAAGAGCGATATAAGCTGAGCCCTCAGGTCATGGCTGATTTGTCCATTCCCTAAAAGAACTTGATCTTGCCCTTTAACTCGAATTCGTTTGATCTGAGGCAATGAGACTTCCATGCTGACAAAAGCAGAACTTAAAGTGCCTTTTTTCACACAGTCTTCAATAGATTCCAAGGTTTGGGCCTGATCCAATAGATAAGGAGCCGAGTAGGTCCTACGAAGTGCACTCATCGCCGCCCCAGGCCCCATGGCTTTCCCTAAAAGATCGACCCAAGTACGAATATAACTCCCTTTTGAACAGCGGAGATTGAACTCAGCCCAATCCTCGCCCATATCTAGGAATTCGATATCCCAGAAGTTCATGACTTTTTTAGGGATCACGACATCCTTTTCCTCGCGAGCATATTCGTATAGTTTTTTACCCTGAATTTTAATCGCAGAGTAGATTGGCACTTCCACTTCCATTTCACCGGAAAGCTTAAAGGCCTCTCGCAAGAGCATTTCTTTTTCAATTTTGCCAACGGGTTTGGTTTCTAAAACTTCGCCAGTTGTATCCAAAGTATCCGTGCGCACGCCAAACTGCAGACGAACACGGTAACCTTTGTCACCTTCAAGAATATATTGGCTCAGCTTTGTGCCTTCGTTGATCAAACAAGCCATCAAACCAGAAGCCATGGGATCAAGTGTTCCCGAGTGACCAACTGATCTTGTGCCCAAGATACGACGAAGACGTGCGACCACGTCATGACTGGAAATCCCTGAAGGTTTATCCACCAACAAGAGACCATTGAACGGCCCGCATTGCGACGCCGTCGGAGTATTTTTATTCGTCATCAGATTCTGATTCTTCTGTCTTTGAATTGTTAGCTTGGCGTTCCGCCTCAAGCTCGTGAAGAATGCGCTCAACCTTCAAGACCTCTGCTGTAGCATGGTCAGGATAAAAGGAAAGCTTTGGGCAATAACGCATTTTCAATTCTTTGCCGATGAAGTTTTGAATTTCAAAAGCGCGCTCTTGAAGAAGTTCAAGAGCTTCGGCTTGTTGCTCATCAGAGCCTAGAATGCTGACATAAACTTTAGCAGCACGAAGATCCGCGGGCATTTTAACCGAAGCCACAGTCACAAGACCTGGCAAGGGACTTTTAAAACCACGGATCAAAAACTGAGCGATGGTAGCTTGAATTTCTCGTTCTACGCGAGCGACTCGGCGCCCATCACCCATATTCTTCATACTTAAGCCTTATCACCTAGTTCGCGAGCAATTTCTTTCTTAACGAAAGCTTCCATCATATCGCCAACTTTAACGTCGTTATAGTTTTCAATTCCGATACCGCATTCGTAGCCGGCTGCCACTTCTTTAGCGTCGTCTTTGAAACGTTTAAGAGACGAGATTTTTCCTTCGTAAACGATTTTATTTTCACGAAGCAAACGGATTGAGTTGTTACGTTGAACTTTACCATCAAGTACGAAGCAACCAGCGATCAAGCCGACTTTAGGTACGTTGAAGGTATTACGAACTTCCACACGACCCATAACTTCTTCAACCACATCTGGAGAAAGAAGACCGGACATAGCGGCTTTCATTTGATCAACCAACTCATAAACGATTGAGTAAGTTCTGATATCAACGCCCAACTGTTTCGCTTTGGCCTGTGCACCCAAGTCAGGACGTACGTTGAAGCCAATAACGATACCTTTAGAAGTGTTCGCCAAAGTGACGTCACCTTCGTTGATACCACCCACTGCAGAGTGAATAACGCGAGCCTTCACTTCAGAAGTAGAAAGTTTAGAAATCATACCGTTGATGGCCTCAAGAGAACCATGAACGTCAGCTTTCAAGATGATCGCCAATTCTTTAACGTCACCTGTTTTAACTTTAGAGAAGATCTCATCCAAAGACATTTTTGCAGTCGGAGTTGAAGCCGCCTTCAAAGCCTGTTCTTTTCTTAGAGATGACATCTCTTCAGCTGTTTTTTCATCTTTAACAACGTCGAACTTATCGCCCGCCGCTGGAACTGCATCAAGACCCAAAACTTCGGCTGGCAAACCAGGACCGACAGATTGAACTCTTTCGCCTTTGTCATTCGTCAATGAACGAACGCGGCCTTTCATAGTTCCGGCAACGATGTACTGACCTACTTCAACAGTTCCATCTTTAACTAGAAGTGTTGCAACAGGTCCTTTGCCTTTTTCCATTTTCGCTTCGATCACAAGACCTGTGCCCGAACGTTTAGGATTGGCTTTAAGTTCAGCAACCTCAGCAACCAATTTGATTTGCTCAAGAAGCTCTTTGATACCTGTTTTTTTCAAAGCAGATACTTCCACGAAGATCGTGTTTCCACCCCATTCTTCAGGAACGATTTGTAGCTCTGTCAATTGTTGCTTAATACGATCTGGATTCGCACCTGGCTTATCCATTTTATTTACCGCAACGATGATTGGAACGCCTGCAGCTTTAGCATGATTAATAGACTCTTGAGTCTGAGGCATCATACCGTCATCTGCCGCTACTACGATAACCGCGATATCTGTCGCATTCGCACCACGAGTACGCATTGCCGTGAAGGCTTCATGGCCCGGAGTATCTAGAAATGTGATCAAAGATCCATCTTCCAATTTTACAGAATAAGCACCGATATGCTGAGTGATGCCGCCGGCTTCGCCTTTGGCAACGTCTGCATTACGAATAGTATCTAGCAATGATGTCTTACCGTGGTCGACGTGACCCATGATAGTCACAACTGGTGGACGAGTGACCTTTTCGGCTTCCAAGTCACCAAATGCATTTTCAGTAGCCACGTTATCCGCAGTCTTGAAAACGTTTTGAGCTTCCCAACCAAATTCAGGTACGATCAAAGCGATCGTATCAAAATCCAGGTCTGTATTCATGTTCGCCATCACACCGTTCGTCATCAAAACTTTGACAAGTTGCGGAGCTTTCAAGCCCATCTCCATAGCCAAGTCAGTCAACTTCATCGTGTTATTAACTTTAACAACACGTTTGTGAGCTGCAGCTGTAGTGATTTGAGTTCTCATGGCATCGCGATCCAATACGCCTTTTTTCTTTTTAGGTTGGAACACCATCTCACGTTTACGGAACTCAACGGCATTGAAGACTTTGATTTCTTCTTCTTTTTCTTTCTCACGAGCACTTGGACCCGCGCCAAAACCAGTTGCTGCTGGAGCCGCTGGTGCGCCGAATCTCTTACGCTTGTCGAAATCTCTATTTTGGAAGTGACCAGCACCTTCAGCAGGTGGCATTTCGGCTGGAGCAGCTTGCGCTACGAAACCAGGACGAATGTTACGCTGAGGAGCGCCGCCCGCTGGACGGTTGAAACCACCTTGTTGGTAACCACCAGGACGAGGTGTGTAACCTCCGCCTGGAGCACCTGGAGGTGGACGCTCACCTTGAGGGCGAGGAACATATCCACCTTGTGGACGTTCCTGGCGCTGAGGAGCTTGTGTTTGAACGCGGGATAAATCCATACGTCCAATGATATTTCTTTTTACCGTTGTTGCTGGTGTTGAAGAGCTTGCAACTCCACTTGTACCCACCACGACCTCTTTCTTACGAGCTTGAGGAGCCACATGTTGTTCAACAGGGGCCGCTGGAGCTGGTGTTGCTTCTACTTTTTTTACTGGAGCTTCCACTTTCGCTTCAACCACAGGTGCTTCGACTTTCGGAGCCGGAGCTTTTTTAACTTCTTCAACCACCGGAGCAGCAACCACTTCTGGTTCAGGAGCAGGTGCTGGTGCAGCAACTTTTTTAGCGACAACACGAACCGTCTTCGGAGCTGCCTCTTCAACTTCAGCTTCTGCAACCTCTGGTTTAGAGATCACTTTCGCTTTCGTTTCAACAGGAGCTGGCTCCTCTTTTTTACGACGGATCACAGGGGCTTTAGCCGATGCGGCCTCGGCTTCAGGAGCAGCAGCCACTGGAGCCGCTTTCTTAGCTGGGGCTTTTCTAGTCGCTGCTTTTTTTGGCTTAGCCTCTTCAGAGGATGTTCCCCCGCCGCTAAGTTTGATTTTAATTTGCTCGAGAACGCTCGGTTCCAACTCCGCCATGTGACTTTTCACAGGCAAATTCCACTCGCGGATTTTATCCATGAGGGCTAGCGGGGTCATCCCGACTTCTTTCGCAAATTCAAAAACTTTTGGATTACTCACTCAGTCTCCTGCTTGCACTCCGGCTTCGCCGGAGTAGTTTGCTTGCTTTAACTCCGATTCTTTTCGGAGTTGTTATCTCTCACCTCTTGTACCCTTGAGGTATTCGAGGCCTGATCCAAAAACACTACTTAATATTAAAAACTATTCTTCTTCAGCTTCTTGAGAGTTCAATTTCTTCAACTCTTGTTTCAAGAGAGCATCTGCCTGTTCTTTAGCAGAATTTCCAGATGACTGTTTACCACCTGAAGACGCTGTTACAGGAGCAGCTGTTGGTACCGGAATACCTTCGGACTCATACTTTTTAACCAAAGCTTTCGCTTCGCTCAAAAGTTTTTCTGCCTTTTCAGGATCGTCGTAACCTGGGATCGTCATGATGTCCTGAACCGCAGCTGAAGCCACAGACTGGAATGAACCGAAACCAGATTGGAAGATATTTTGCGCCATTGTGTCGCTCATGCCTGGGATCAACATCAAATTGAAGATTGATTCCGCAGTACGAGACGCCGCAGATGAATCAGAAATGATATCCAATTTCCAAGTCGTCAATTTAGCTGCCAAGCGAACGTTTTGACCACGTTTACCGATTGCCAAGCTCAATTGAGAATCTGGAACTACGATTTCCATTTCACGGTTTCCGTCATCAAGGAATACGCGAGAAATTTCAGCCGGAGCCAATGCATTACATGCAAAACGAGTGATGTCTTCGTCCCAAGGAACGATGTCGATCTTCTCGCCACGAAGTTCTTGTACGATGTTTTGTACACGAGAACCCTTCATACCTACGCAAGCGCCCACTGGATCTACTGAATTGTCGTTAGAACGAACCGCGATTTTCGCCCGTTGTCCTGGCTCACGAGCCGCAGCCATGATCTCAACCACACCATCGTAGATTTCTGGAACTTCCATTTCGAAAAGTTTCATCAAATAACGTTCATCAGCGCGAGACATGATGATTTGTGGTCCACGAGTTGTTTGACGAACTTCAGACAAGTAACCTTGGATACGATCGCCGGGCTTGTATTGCTCACCAGGGATTTGTTCGCGAGGTGGAATGTAAGCTTCTGTACGACCTAGATCGACAACGATAGCACCTTTTTCCACGCGACGAGCGATACCAGAAGCGATTTCACCTTTACGTTCTTCAAACTCATTGAAGATGATATTGCGTTCAGCATCTCTTACTTTTTGCATGATGATTTGTTTCGCTGTTTGTGCAGCGATACGGCCCAAATCTTCAGCAGCCATTTTGATACCGATAGAATCGTCCAATTGAACGTTTGGATCTAATTTAACAGCTTCGTCGTAAGGAATTTCAACTTCCTCATCGATGAATTTTTCACGAGGGACTACTTCTTTGAACTCAAAAAGTTCAACTTCGCCAGTATCGTCATTGTAAGCCGCTTCAATTTCACGGTAAGTACCGTATTTTTTGCGAGCTGCTACAAGCATTCCTTGAGTGATAGCATCGATAACGACTTGTTTGTCGATACCTTTGTCTTTTCCAACTTGTTCAATCACTCTGGAAAGATCTGAAAACATATTTTCAGCCATGGTTCCCTCTCTAACTACTCTGACAACGTCAGAGCGTATTCAACAATTACTTTTTCTGACCTTTATTAATCTCAAACAAAACTTTAGCTTTTTCGATGATCGCGTATGGAATCTTAAAATTCACATCGCCAACCGCAAACTGAACGCCTTCGTCATCTGCGCCTGTGATCACGTTTTCAACCGTTTTAGCGGCCTTCAACTTCTTATCTTCAACACCCACGCTCTCAAGAGCTTTAGATGTTTTCAGATAAACTTTTTTCCCAATCGCTTTTTTAAAGTGCCATGGTTTTACCAAGTGGCGCTCTAGACCTGGGCTGGAAACTTCCAACGTATAAGAAGCCCCCGGGATCAAATCTTCATTGGCGTCCAAGAAAACATTGAATGCTTTTGCAACATTCGAACAGTCTTCGATACTGATTGCGCCTTCTACTTCTTTGTCGATGAATAAACGAAGAGTTCTGCCCTTACCACCGCCAATGAATTCGATATCGTATACAAAACAACCCTCTTGAGTTGCTGCTTCATTGGCAAATTGTTCTACTTTTTCCATCCAAGATGGGATTTCTGACATCTTTAAAAAATTCCTTCACTTCATTAAACAATCTTCAAGTGGCATTGCCCAAAAGACGACCCCGCATTACGGGTGATTCAGCTTGCTAATGAAGTGACTCTTGCTGTGACAAGTACGCAAAGTACTTACAGCATTGTGACGGCTCAAACGCTATTGAAAGCATGCTTTTAGCTTTCATTTACGTATCTGGTCGACACTGCCCGTGTTCAGGAAAAATCCTGTGGCAAAAAAAAATGGGCCTAAGGGGCCCATTCGTTCGACCTCAAGCTAGCAAAATAATTGAGCAAGCGCAAGGGGTTATCTCAGTTTCTAGGGACATGAGTACAGGAGCGCTGTGGCCCCATCCTTATAATAACGAGGACGACGCCCCGTCATCGTAAACCCGAGTTTTTCATAGAGTTTTTGGGCCGAGTGATTATCCTGGTGAACTTCCAGCCACAACTCGACTCCTTGACCCTTTGCGGCTATGAGATGCGATATAAGCGCTTCCATAAGCCCCCGACGGCGAAATTTGGGGTGAGTGGCAACCAAAGAAATCTCCCAGGCGCCGGGAACTTCACGATAAAGAACAAACCCAGCCAGCTCACCTTCTTCAAAAATACCCACCGCTTCGGCTGTGGCCATCTCGGCCCCCAACAGGTCCATGGGCCAGTAAAAACCCGCATGCAAACCTTGATCGGCGATAATTGCTTCAATCAAAGCTCTCATCGCGGGCTTGTGAGGAGTGTAAAGAGATTCAATATTCATATTACTGACGGTCTGAAATAAAATTGCGCACTTTGTACTTTCGCTTGATCACTTCGAACCAAGAACGAAGACGCTCTTCCAATTGTTGTTGCGCAAGAAAGGTCTTAATATTTTCCTTAAAGGAAGCAAAAGGCACATTGCCGAACTTCAAACGATTCTTTTCGTAATAAGCTTCCGCCTCTTGATCCGTGATAATTCCCGCCATGGAATTAGTTTTAAATTTTAAGAAATTTTTGGCGACGAATTTACGAGTCACAAACTTTTTAAGCTCTGCATCTGAAACTTCCAACTGACCCCAATAAGCTTTGCCTGCCACTGTTTTTTGAACCTTGCTGATGCCCAGCTCAATATCTTTATCACTCACACCGGCCACACTAAAGGTCTCTGCCTCCATGGCAACGACGACTTCCAATAAAACAGAAGTGACAGCATTAGCGAAGTCCGGTTGATCCAGACGCAGCTCGATGGAGTTGGCTTTATTTGAAAACACAATGCGTTCAATGGCCGTGGTGATTTGCACTTCGCGACTTGTGGTCACATAGTCTGCCACTTGCCCCACTGCTTCGGTAACAACAGGGGCCGCGTGGACATTCATTGAAAAAAGAAGAGATAATAGAAAGTGCATGACTTGATCTTCACTGAAAGAATTCGTGAAGTCTAGCCTTCGCTGACTGCTGTGACTGAGCAGGCCAGTCATTTTTGTGAGAAATTGACATTAACGATGGGCGACAAAGCACAATACCCGCTATTTCTAGCGGGTATCTGCTTACCACTATGAGACTTTATGAACTTATACTTATCAGCCTACCTGATAGGCCCGAAACACTTAGAAGTTAACGCGTCCAACTACTGACATTACGTAGTATTGAAGCTTTTCAATCGGTGTACCGTATGAAGGTGAATTAACCCATGAGTTTGAATTCGCATCGATACGGCTCGACATATTCCACATGTATCTGAAATCTAAACCCAAAGAGTATTTAGGACTGAACTCTAGATCCACACCCGCCAAGGCACCGAAATCGATCGCATGTGATTTCGCATCGCTGCCATAATTTTGGTAGCTGTTAGTCAAAGTGAATGTTCTGTAAGAGTAAGAAGCCAACGCACCAAGCACTGGTCTGATCACACCAGAGAACAGCTGAACTTTACCAGCAATCTGTCCTGTATATTGATTCACATCAACATTGAACGGATTGTTTGTTGAATTCACATTCAAACCATAAAGACCACCGCTTTGGTCCACTGTGTAGTTAGAATAAATGAAAGCACCCTCAACAATGAAGTTGTCATATTTATTACCGAACGCCACACCCAAAGAGTAGTTACCCTTTACGTTACGAACATCTGGCAAATCAGCGATACCCGCCATAGCCGCAACATATTTAGACTCGATAGGAGCTTGAGCTGCTACTTCTTCTGACTTCAAAGCTGAAGCAAGCTCCTCACGAATGATGTCGCGAGTGTTTTCTTTAGGCTCATGAACTTGTTGAACCGGCACAGGAGCTTGCACCTGTTGAACTTGCTGTACTTGTTGAACAGGTTGAACCTGTTGCACTTCTTGTTGTTGTTGGCTGTTTAAAGCGTTGAATTTATCACCGAACAAAACGTTAGCTCTTCTTTTTTCGTCTTCCATACGAGACTGTTCAAGCTTTTCAACGATTTTTTGTTCAGTTTGAACCTCAGCATCTTGACGAGAACGACGGATTTGATCCGCGCGAGACTCTGTCAATGGAGATGCCTCAATCACTGTAGTAGGTTGTTTTTGAACTTGTGATTGCACTTGTGCTGAAGCACTAGATGGAGCTTGATTTAAGATATAAATCGGTTGGCTTCCATTTAGATTTAAAGGCTGTGCCTGTTGAGCTTGAGCGGGAGCAGTTGCTTGAACGTTTTGAGCATTGGATGCCTTTTGATTCGCATACATTTGATCAAGTTCAGCATCTACATCGCTTTCGAGGGTTTGAGCTGCAGCCATAAGAGGCGCCATGCTCAATACCGCGAGGATATAAAAATACTTTTTCATAAAGTCTCCTTAACTTTGTGACTTTCATCACGCACACACGATCTACATCGCGAGTTATAATAGTGGTAGTGGTTAACTTAAACCTTTTTTAGTCAGGGATCGCTAAAGCAAGGCCGGTGCCAACCTGGCCGAAATTCGTCCTCAGCGTCTAAGTATTTGATATCTGACATTTCTCGTCCCTCCTACTGCCACCCCCATTTCGTGTCCCAGGATAAAGAAGTGACAACTCACGAGACGCTTTCTGAAATTCTTGCAAAGCGGAGTCATTTCGCACCGCTGAGTTCGAGCATTTGATAAAACCTCCGCTTCAAGACTTTTTTTAGATCCCCTCAATTCGGGGACTTATATTAGGTATTAGGAGAATGAATGAAGGCCTCATTGATCGGGAAAACCTGTGCTCTCGCCTTATCTCTATCTTTTCTTGCAGCCTGTAGCAGTGGCGGCGGAGATGCCACGAATGCAAATCTAGAAGTTCAGAACTGTGAGCTAAAAGGTCAATCCTATGGCATTATTTCAGGCAATACTCTGAGCAGCAGCAATCCCCTTTCTGAAAGCACTGTCCTCGTTATCTTCCTTGGAAAGAAATCTTCCATCTGCACCGGAACTATCATTGATAATGACAAGGTTCTGACGGCAGCACACTGCACCTCAAGATCTTCCTATGATAAAACCCTTATCGCCTTTTCTAACAATGTCGGTTGCGTTTTGAAGGCTAAAACCAGAACGGTTCGCCCTGTGACGTCAAGACAAGTCCATCCCTCTTATGTCTATTACGAAGACAACAAAGGACATGCTGAGAATGCGACGAACGATTTGGCTATTTTAAAATTCAGTGGTTCGCTTCCAGAGAACTACAAAGTTAGACCCTTGCCTACCAAGTCCTATGACTTCACCAAGGCTAAAGAAATCGTCATGAGCGGTTATGGTGTGACTACAGAAGAAGAAACCACCGAAGATACTTCTGGGATTTTGCGCTTCACAACGGCAGAACCTTCTCGCCTTTCAAAGTCCGTCGTCACTCCAAGTGGAGAGACTGCTAGAATTGATAAAACCTTGATCATGGTACAACGTCAAAACGGAGTGTGCTCTGGTGACTCCGGCGGTCCTTTATATGCGAAGGATGAGAATGGTCTGACTTTGATTGGTGTGACCTCTATGGTGGCGGATATCTATGCAAAGAATAAAAATGAAGCCCGCTCTTGCCATGGCATTAGCATCTTTGTGGATGTGAGAGATCAACTGGATTGGATTGAAAAAACAGTGAGCCAGCTTAATTACTAAGCAAATATTAAGAAAATGCGGTGCATTTAAAAAAAGATCTTGAGGTTTGACCTCAAGATCCGTTACAAAGGTTCCTCACTGCGGGTGTGGTGAAATGGTAGACACAGAAGATTCAAAATCTTCCGCGAAAGCATGGGGGTTCAAGTCCCTCCACCCGCACCAATCTTCGCTAAGGTTGGTCAGCCGTTTAGGCTAATATGAAAGGTCATCTGAGGATGGCCTTTTTTCGTTTCTGCCTTCTCTCACTTTTCTATATTCGCCTTCATTACGTTTTTAATTCCAAGAATACTTACTTGATCCGGTGACCTGAACCTAACAATCCCCTTGCTTGGAATAGCCTGCTGAACTATCGCCTTATCATCGCCTCTTTAGCATAGCTCAACGGCGATTGAAAGCATGTAAACTTCTCCATCAAATACGAGGGATGAGCCGATCTTTTGTTGAAGTCGACTTTTCAAGCGGAAGAAACGCTCATCAAGATTTAAATTATGGTACGAATCTGGCCAAAGAATTTCACAAATCAAATCTTTTCCTAGTGGCCCTTTTGCTAGAATTTTAAGAAGCTGTCCTTCTAGTGAGTTCGGTTTTATCTTCGCAAGAATCTGCTTATTTTCGCTGATGATACGATGAGTTTTTATTTCCCAGAAATATTTTTTTATTGCCGTTGTATTTTGTGTCTGTGTTTTTTTGATCCAATGACTATATCGTGCTTTCCAGTGAGAATTCAAATCAGGAAAAAGAGATTCATCAAGCGGAATCCCGCCAAGCTTTGCTTGCATATAAGCCCGAGGAAATTCAACACGAGCGTCGACTTGGTGAGGCAGATAGTCGAGATACACACGGGCTAGATGTAGATCCTTACTTTCAAAAGCGCAGTCCGAGGCGTGAATCAAAGAGAGATGAAAATCAGACACCGGACCGTGAATCTCGAACAAGGTCAAAGCTTCTTTTACTTCCTGCAAGCTCGCAAGAAAGCGGTCACTTGCAAAGTAAGCATAAGATCGTTGGCGTAAAGCCATTGCCTGAATACTTGGAATTTTTTTCTCACACGCATCTCGCAATATTTCACCGCAGAGATTGATTTCATCCTGCGGAGTCAACTGCCCGGCGTTAGCAAGTGCAATCAGAGAATTAAATCGACTTAAAAGATGCTTATCAAAGCGTCCTTCGTCTAAGTAAAACTCAGCAGCCCTTAAAAAGGCATGTGACGCATCTAGCAGCTTTTCTTTGTAGGAGAAAATGACTCCCTTTACAAACCATCCTTCGGCACATAAAAAACGGCTTTTCGCATCGTCCGCCGGCAGCTCAGATTCGTCTAAATACTTTCCACTACCAGCCTTAATCGCCAAACGAAATGTTATTAATTTATGCTCAAGAATTTGATCGAATTGAGGCGCCTCTTGTTCACGCAAAGAACGAATGTGTTGAAGTGCTTCTTTCGTTGAAGCCTTAAAAAGGCCTTCTAAAGCAACGTCGTACTTTTTATTCTTCATAGAAGCCCTCCTCTCAGTTCGACTGGGCTCATCGTCTATTCCTGCTCTCACTCCTTAAAGGAGCGCATTCTGTTCTCTAAAGCGTTTTTCCTTTCATAGGAAGGCTCCGAAGAGAAATTAATCTCCTTCATCCAAAGTTGCGATTGGTTGTTGTCGCAAGACGGATCAAGACGCAATATCTTAATCGAAAGAAGTCGATCTTCTTGCCCTAAATTGATATCTACATCCGCCTGTCGAGTTCGAATCTGATGTTTCCAGCGGTTGCCGACAGAATAATTTTTAGCATTAATCTCGACGTTACATCGATTTCCGAACTGGATGGATCCAGAAGCCGAACTGGGGTCTCCCAGTGAAAGGTTAACTTGAACAGATTCGTCTTTGTATTGTATGCGTATCTTAGATTCCGTGCAAGAAAGCGCTCCACTGAATCTTTCTTCCTGCTTCGAAGCAGAGGCAGATACAGCCACTCCTTCACTGCGTTCATAAATATAGGAATGCCCGTTTGTATCGGCATAGTTTGTCGTGGAGGTGTTCTTCATTGTGAGAGACAGATTCGGGCAAAGAGGTTCTTTGCTGCGGCGCTCTGGCAACGCGTTCCCCCGAGACAATACTGCATAAGCCTCAGCGAGGTTCGTTACTTTTTGAATCTTACCATCAACAAACATGGCGTCATAAGTTTTCCCCAAATTATCTTTTAAAAGCACTTTTTGACAGGGATGATCGCGCTTATAGGACGTCAGATTTCCTTCTCTCGTTATCAGCGCATGGGGATCGGGAGACATCAATCGGCTGTTTCTTAAAGTGGCAGCACTTCCTCCGCCTTCGCCGTAATCGCCACCAGAAGTACGTTGTTGGACAGCTTTTAACTTGTCGAAAGATCCACGGTCAGGGCGAGTGATATCCTCAAAAAGGCGATTTTTCTCTTTGAGATCTTTTTTTACTTTATAATCCTTGATCAGATCGGGAAGAACTTTTGTGAAAGTGACTCCTTGAGACCACTCTGAAGAATCGACGGCAGCATCTTCACAAATCTCTGTGTAAGTGCGTTGTTCACCGTTACGATAAGTATAAATCAGCTCTTGTTCGCGCTGGAGAGAGTTGTTTTGAATCGTGTTCTTGTAATGAAGGCGTGCTGGCAAATTGTTACTTTTTGCATAAATGTCGACCTCAGAATTCTGTTCCTTCATCAAATCCGGAAGAGTTCTTAAGATGACAGGCAGAGACACCCCTAAAGACCTTGATCCATTGACTTCGGTTTTCGTCAGCATACCCATCAAGTAGTATTGCATTACAGAGTCCGGACTCATTAGCAAATAAGAATCATTCGTTGGAATACTGTCGGCCTGAACCGTGATAAAGAAGGGTGCTCCGCTAAATCCAGGTCGAATAGCAAGCGCTTCCACAACGAGAGAACTTAAACCACTTTCAAAATGGGCAATTCCCATCTCTTCAGAATCGAAGGTGGAAAAATCTGTCGTCGCTGAATAGTTGCTGTCCACATAAGGCGTCCGGTAGGAGTTTTTTTCCTGTTGACCCAAGAGGCGCAAGAAGGATTTAGCGAAATGGTCCGGATTGAACACTTGAAAGATCTCTCTGTCCCGATCCTTAAGATGGAGCTTTACTTCTTCGCGTTTTTTTAACTGAATGAGTGGGAGAGCGATATCTTGAAGGTCGCGCAGCGGGCGTAATAAAGCAAGATCCAGAGTTTCAGTGCGGCTTTGAAGTTCAAGAGGAAAAATGGAATTTTCACATTGACCAGCAATAATGTCAGCGCCGGAAATCACATGAGAAGGAGTGAGGATACGATAACCTTCGTCAGCCTGAATAATCCATCCGACTCCCGTTTGGGTAAAGACGCTACCGTTTCTTTCCGTTAGAGAGTGAATCTGAATAATTCTGCATCGACCTGATGCATTTGTTCTTTGGGAATAGATCACTGGCTGTCGGTATTCATTCGTCGCAGCCGCAGAAAGGCTCAATGCCATCGTGAATATCAAAATGAGATATTGCCATCCATTGTTCATCACAAACCTCTATCTCAAACGTTTTCAAGCAGTATGCCATCCATAAAGAAACGGAGGCCGTCTTGGCCTCCTCGAGAACAACTTTTGTCAATAGCAATGTCGAAGAACACAACAGACGTTTTCTTCAGCCTGCCGATTTTTATGGGACCAATGCGCTAGCTGTCCAATTACTGCTAGCGCCGCAATAAAGGTAGCCCACGACGTTTTTGTTAGGAAATGCAACCGACCGTTCCGGCCACTTATTGGCAACGGATTGCCCATCATTCCTGCTTACAGAGATTTCTCCAATAACAAAATCGGAAGCATCATCACGAACGATACGGAAAACATAATACGCCGTATACTCTGGAGTGTGGACTTTTGCCGGAGTAACGATTGATACAAGACCTTCTTTGCTTTGAACGTATGTCGTTGGCACCAGCTCACCTTCGACCGGCTTATAGTTTTTTGGCAAATCTGTTCGGCTAAAGACAATCCCACTTCTTTCAAGTTCAGTAAATATATTGGTTCTGACGCTATAATCGTTAGGCTTAGCAGAGAACTCTGTGCAATTAAGACGTAAGACCCAACCATAATAATTGGTAATCATTGGGTCGGCTTTTTCAAAGGCATCTCGAATTGCTTTAGCATTCGGATCTTGGGAACTTGTTCCCGCAAAAACTGACATAGAAAAGCTTAGCATTAAGATAAACAATACGGTTTTCATTTTTATCTCCTGTTTTTAAATTAATTTTTTTCCACAGCAACACAGCTGCCGTAATCAATCCATATCGTTGAGTAAGTAAAAGGGTAAGACCGATAGCGAACGCCGTCTTTTTCGAAAGTTGTGTACTGATCAAAATCCACGTTCATACTTCCTCGTACCGGTGAGCGAGTGACGCAGAAAAAGTTTTGTTCGTCGCCGTAGGTGTAGTACATGCAGGAGTTCTTGTACGTGGTATTATCTCGAACATAAGTGCGTGCATTCAGTATCGTAAAGCTATCGCTGTTCGTTTGGCACTGAAGCGGAAAGCTCACATCAGCAGGGTACTCAACTGCCGCTGTCGCAAAAGAGCTGAAAAGGGTGAGCGAAATAAAAAAAGCTCTAAAGGTCTTCATGGATATTCCTTTCTTCAGAAAAAAGTTTTCTAAGTTCTGATGTGGCAGAAAAATAACAGTATGCAGCAGAAATCTCCACGAACGCTTTTGGACGAAAATAATGCAATAAAATCAGCAAGATATGGACGCATGACAATCAGCTGGCCATCAAAATCGAGGTGGTTCCAACATACAATCCAATAATTTCATGCGGGCCCGCTGATACCGAATTGAGCCTAATCTAGTCGAACCAGGTCACCCCACGTTAAATTCATTTATAGCGGTTTCTTGGGCGAAAGAGACTCTCGACCTAACGGAGCTGGCACGTTTGCGCTGGGTTGAGAGATGGAGCATTAAGCAGCCCTACGCACGCTTACATACACTTCACACAAAAATAACTCCCCAACTTCCTCAAGGCTCGCACCATTTCGAAATTGTGCGCAAAAATGGCCAACCACAAAATCTAAATCATTCCTTTGATGATCGAAGCTCCATAATAGCAGTGAGTTATAATTTTGATGTGACTTTATTTCATCTCCGAGCCAATATTTTTGCATGATTGAACTTAGAAAAATGAATCCCCAAGAGTTTTCTGATTATATGAAATTCGCAGTAAATAACTATGCGGCGGAAAAGCAAAAAGGTGAAGGTCTAAGTCAGGATGAGGCTCTCAAAGTTTCTAAAGAGTCTTACGAAAGACAACTTCCTCAAGGCCTGGAAACTCATGATCAATTTCTCTTTTCAGTGATAGAGAAGGCAACAAATCAACCTGTCGGAATTCTATGGTTCGCCAAGAAGCTTAATGGTCATAAACCTTACGCATTTATTTACGATATTGAATTAAAACCGCAGAATCGCGGAAAAGGACTCGGAAAAGCTCTTATAAGCCTTATGGAGGACGAAGTTCGTCGATTAGGCTGCTTGTCCGTTGGACTGCATGTTTTTGGTCACAATACCGCCGCGATTGCTCTTTATGAAAAAACTGGATTTCACACGACAAATAGAATGATGAGAAAAGACCTGGAGAAGTGACTTTGGAAGGCCTAATTTATCAAGATGTGATCAGGGAATTAGGAATAACTTTTTAAAATCAGCTGCCATTGCTCGCGTTTGATTTGGAGTTCTTTACGGGCAGAAGAGTCCGTGATGGGGCTTTCAAGAAGGGAATCTATTTTTTGAATCTCTTCCGTCGCCTTGGTCCTCATCGTTTGCTGAATATTATTCTTTAGCGCAAGAGCTTGATCTGGAGTTTGCTTGTCAGAGTCTTCTTTGGAATCTCGATAATAATTCCACGAAGAATAGGCCGCGCCACCCCCGACAGGAGCAATCATCGCCGCTTTAAAAAGCTGCGGTGAGAATTCCTCTAAAGGACCTAATATTTTTTTAAGTACAAGGCTAAGATATCGTGCACCAACCACTGAGACAGAAATTGCAACGACCTTCCCAACAGAGTCTGCAATGAGTAAGTTACGTATAAATGCGAATTCTTCGTCCTGAGAGCCGAAGCATTTTCTGAGGGCGGGGCTCGTTGTTGGATTCCGCAAAAGCTCATCGAGCATCGGCGAAATGCCCCGAGTCCCGATATTATTCGAGACTGCATCTGATGAAAACGAAAAGAGCTGCATAGTGTTCGCGATACTTGCGCGATATACATCTGTATAAGTTCTGAACTTAAAATCATCTTTGTCGGCAACACAGGGCTGATAGATATTTTGATATGATGGCTGATACTGAATGTCGTCCTCGGCCGACAGGCCAACTGTCGGATACAAGAAACAAAGCAGTATACAGATTAGTCCTCTCATATTTATCATAACCATCAACCCTATGGACCTTTAGTTCTTAGCGATTTCCCAGAGCATTTTCCAATGTGTCAATTTTCTTTGTCTCATCATCGATAGCGGCCTCTAATTTACTAATTTCAGAGGATTTCACAACGACATAGACGATGGAACCAACACTCGCCGCAGCGCCACCGCCAAGCACGACCCCGCCGAGTGGAACAATTCCCTTGAGGCTGCCCTCTGATGCGACAAACACTGAAGCACCAAGGACAGTGACTACGAAGCCAACCAATGTAGAGGCCGCTGATAAGCCAATGCCGATTTCACCATTAGAACGCAAACGTTTTTGTCCATCCAATTTAGCCCGTAAGTCAGCAAGCTCGCCCTTTTCTTGTTGCAGAGCCACCACCGGAGATGCCACAACGTCACTAGCAGTACCTGCTCTCGAAAAACTTGCACTCAATGTAAGTAAACCGACAACCAAATAAGTAGACAATGTTTTCATATATTTCCTTATTGCCGTTTCAAATGCATTGGGATTAATTTCCCAATATTCGAACTGAACAGCGCTTTCGAGAGGTCAGTAACGCAAGAATTGTTCCAATCTGAACTTGCCGTTATTTAGATTTGAGGAACCGCACTGGTTAACAAATGTTCATTGAGATGGATCCCCTGTTAATTATGTTGGGTGATTTCAATATATTCCGTCTCGTCGTGAAAAACACTTCGACTAGTGCCAAATTAGAGCGAGCCCAAGACTAAAAAGAATACGTCAGAACTCTGGCTAGAATCACCCAGCGTCCCCCTGTCCAAAGTTTCGACACTCAAAACTTCTCAAAACCAAATAGATAAGAATTGTGCAGGCCTCTTCGTTTTAGGCTTGCTCCATTCGTAAAGTGACCACAGCAGGAGTTGTCACCACAATTGCTGGCGCCCTCTTCGTTGATATGGGCCACAAACTCAAGCTTAGCTCAGACCGATGGCGACTCATCTACTGGGAACATCAAAGATGTTGGTTTCACCATGGCCTTTGATGCCCAGGGAAATCTGTATATTCAAGACAACCAAACGATTAGAAAAATATGGAAAGATGATTCCGGAATTTTCCAGACGAAAACAGTCCTTGGAGTTCTTAATACTAAGTACTCTGGCACAGCTTCAGGACAAAGATTTCTTGGTTCAGTTACAGGCTTCGCGGTTAAAGATGACGTTCTCTATGTCGCTGTCGACGCGGCTGTTGCAAAAATCGCCTTGTAATAAAATCTAATTTTAGAAATCCGCTGCCGAAAGCAGCGGATTTCTCTTTACGAACCATCGCAAAGCTCACTTGATTCTTATCAGGTCCGGACGACTCATGGAGCGATCTGGAAAAACGGTTTGTGCCTCTAGCCGCCCTACTGCTCTACGCAAACTAACTTTTGCTGTAGAACTCCAGTAGTAAGGTTTTCGCAGTTCGAAACGCTGTAAAATAAGAAGGAAGCAATACCTGTCTGTGTAGCATTTCCTAAATATGAACCTGACTGATCGGCACTGGTATAGCTCGAGCAAAGTTCTGCGGGACTATACGACGTCCAATCCGTCTTAAGCCCCAAAAGAGTAAAAACAATATAGCCTGGAGTTACTGGATTGGAAAAATCAGATGTAAAGATACCCGCCGCGCTTGTTGTGCCCAAAACGAGTCCTTCAGACGTATAGTATGTGACATTTGCGGCAAGTGGCCAATCAACGTTCTCGGAAGCTCCTCCACCGCAATATGGGGTCGCACAAGCCACTCGTGTCGCGCCATCTGTGATCATAGCCTTGATCGTCGCCGTGGTATCAGTAACTAGGTTTTTATGACTGCTGCAGAAGTTGTCCGCGTTGCTGAGGGCTCCAAAATTGCCCGGTATCCAGGAAGTTGAAAGATACAGAATTTTTCCAGTAACACGCCCCAAAGGATAATACATGGCAATTCCGCCTCGAGCATTTTTAATACCGACAACATAGTAATGGAAATCGCCGGCACTCAAACCGTTAAGCGTAACACTTGTACTATTTGTCGTCCAATCCTGAACAAGCCCCGCACCTGATGTCGTGATGGCATCGAATTTATCCACAGTATCAACACTGGAAGTAGAACTTGCCTTTACTACTTTGTATTTCAACTGATTCGTGGCATCGATAACGTCTGAAGCAGTTCCCCAGTTCACTGTTAAGCCCGAATTGCTCACTCCACTAAAGGTCATGTCAGATCCAATATCGGGAGGAGTCGGAACCGAAGAAAAAGAAACTGTACAATTAGATGTTATGTTGCCAGTCGTATAATCAGTGCCAGACCATGTGCCTGCTGGACATGTTCCTCCAACAGTTGAACCACTTGTGTAGCCGACAACCCCTGAAACCGTGAACTTTACAGCGCCACCAGACACAACGGGTTGGCTGAGCTGCGATATTGTCAAATTCGAGTCACCCGTCGCCGAAGCAATATATGAAATGGAAATAGAACTAGCCTGGCTGCTCTGATTGTTAAGACCGCCCCCAGTGCACGCCGACAAAGAAGTCATTCCTAGAGTCAACAACGTCAAGCCACTTAAAATTTTCATTGTGTTATACCTTTTCAACTAGAGTGATTTTAGATTGTTATTGCTTTTAGAGATTCAAAGAGACGCCGGCGATGACTTCAGAGCTGCTTGGACTAATATTCACAGATCTATAGCCTAAAAAAATAGAACTTAACTGAATTCCATATTTACTGAATCCCTCATCACCGACCGATTTTAAAAATCGGTAATGGGCTTCGGCCCCAAGTTCAGAACCTGTGCCGTGATCTGCGCCCCAGGATTGAAATCCCGCAAGACCACGAAAGCTCCAGTTGCTACTGAAATTAAATGCACCAAACAAAGCGCCTTCGAAAGCTCCGTAAGTTGCATTCGTATCGCCATCTTTAAAGCCTGTCGCCCCAAGCACACCACCGAAACTCCAGTGCTCAGATAAGGACCTTTCTGGAGCCCAAATTATAATAGGAGCCCCACTGGATCCCCCGCCCTGAGAAGCATTGATGTAACCGACCGCGATATTGCGCAACTGCCAATCGTAAGCCGGTTTAGAAGAATCTGAAGCAGTAGACACACCCACTTCTGCAAATGAAGAACTTGAAAATAGTAGGGCCGACGTCACTAACATCGAAGAAAACAAACCATAACGACTAAACAAAATCTGCTCCTTAGTTTTGATAGACTCTTTATTCTTCTTATTTAATTTTTCTTTTTTCATATGATTGACGTCAATGCGAATTCAGATATTGCTCAATGAACAAGTCCTATAGTACTCATCCATTTGGATGATCTAGCAATTTTTCAGTTCGCAAAAAGAAATACAACACGACATGTTCGAAGAGTTCTTCAAAATTTTAAATCTTGATTTTCGACTTTCTTTATTTCTACTCACGTTAAAATCCACTCCCAGGTCTTTTTTTATCTAGGTTTCAAATGCCGATGAACAAGTCTCTTTTTAGGATCTCAACTGAGACACCCGTATATTACATTTATGCTCCAACATAATAGATTAGAACTGTTCTGATGAGTCGCTCAAAATAGGAGCGATAATTGAGGCCTTTCCTTTTAGCAGGGAAATTCCGTGGCCGATAAGATCTGTATGATGAGGCTTTCTGTACTTTCGATTCTTGCTGCACTTGTGCTCTCTCCGGGGGTTCTGGCCTCCCCGGCTTCGCTGAGTTATCAGGGACGTATCCTTAAAAGTGATGGGACCCCACTTGAGGTCAACAACGTTAGCTTCCTCTTTCAAATCAACGACCCTTCGGGACAATGTCTTCTTTATCAAGAGCTGGTCAACGGCATCAATATGACAAACTCCGCAGGGGTTTTTGATGTTCCCATTGGTCAGGGTTCTGTCCAATATCCTCTTGGAGGAGCGGCCTCGGTCTTAGATTCCTTCAATAACTCATTACCCTTTACGTGCGGATCCTGTTCATTAGTTAATGGAACCTATGTCTGCGCGAATAGCACCAGCACTTATTCTGCATCTTTAGGCGACACACGAAAATTACGGGTTTCTTTTTTTGATGGCTCAGGTTGGAAAACAATTTCTCCTGATTCTGTGATCCGCTCTGTACCCTTCGCAGGTTACGCTCTTTCGGCGCAAAAATTAGGAACTAATATTGCCAGTGATTTTCTTACCAAAGTCGGTCTTCCGGTTTGTAGTGCTGGAAACTTTCTGTCTTGGGATGGAAGTAGCATGACTTGTATAGCCAGCACGTCCAGTCCTTCAGGAGCCGCCGGTGGAGACTTAGTTGGAACCTATCCTAGCCCTGCGCTTGCACCCAGCGGAGTCGCTGCGGGCACTTATGGCTCTGCCACTAGTGTTGCTCAGATCACAGTGGACGCGAAAGGTCGTGTGACTTCTGCTGCGAATGTTGCGATCACAGGAGCTGGAGGTTCTCCAAGTGGAACAGCCAGTGGAGATCTGAGTGGAACTTACCCAGGCCCTTCCGTGGCAAAGCTCAACGGCGTCGCACTATCTATATCTTCACTGACCGCTGGAAATTATCTAAAATATAACGGAACAAATTGGGTCAATGCGACTCCTTCTACGGCAGATCTTTCTGATGCCTCGTCGCTAATTAAGGCCAGCCAAATGCCAGCTAACTGTTCTGCGAATCAAACTCTTTCATTTTCAAGTCCCACCGGAACATGGACCTGTTCAACTGTCGTACTAACAGGTGCTTACATCAATGGTGGAAACTCTTTTGGAGCCGCAGCGATGTTGGGCACCAATGATGGCAATACGTTTGGAATTAAAACTAACAACTCAACCCGAATGTTTTTTGATACTTCAGGCAATGTCGGAATTGGCACAACATCGCCCGGCCAAAAGCTTTCTGTAGCCGGAACTATTGAGGCAACAAGTGGTGGTTTCAAATTCCCTGACGGGACAACTCAAACCACAGCGGCAGGATCAACGAGTGGGACCTCGGGATATTTGGCGAAGTTTTCAGGATCTTCTTTAGTGAACTCGCTTGTACAAGACAATGGCTCTATGGTGAGTGTGGGAATTACGCCGGATTCTTATAATCTTGCCTCAGCACCTTTGCGTACGGGTACCATTCAAATGGGGAATACATCCAATTTTAGCAATCAGGATTACTATTTGCTTGCTGGCGCCAATACGACGACCACGGCCGTTGCAAGCACTTATCCTTATGCACTTATCGCGGGAACATCTTATCAAAACTTCAATGTCGTGGGCATCGGAGGTTCCGCAGATGCAAATAGCAGCGTCGCTGCGGCTCAGAGGATTTTATTTTACACGAATCCAACGTTCAACTCGACCACATATAATGAACGTATGCGTATTGATTCATCTGGCAATATTGGAATCGGCACGTCATCTCCCTCGCAAAAACTAGAAGTCGCCGGAACCATCTATTCGAACTCTGGCGGATTTAAATTTCCCGATGGAACAACTCAAACCACAGCGGCCGGTGCTGGCACGGCTCTTTGGACAACAAGTGGTTCTGATATATATAACTCCAACTCTGGAAATGTTGGCATCGGAACCTCCAGCCCAAGTCAGCCTTTTGAAGTGAACTCATCGACAACAGTTCCATTGATCACATCAACGGGAACCTATGGTGGCAACTATGTCGGTGGTGGATTCTTGGCTCAAGGTGCCCCGCGAGCTAATGGATACTTTGCCTTCGATACATCGAAAGAATGGTTCATGGGTATCCCTTATGGCGGCAATTCCGGTTTTGCTATCAACTACAAGGCCACAGCAAGTCATACCAATGCAACTTCGGATGTGACGGGCATTGGAGGAAGTTCAAATTATTTATTCATTGATACCTCAGGCCGAGTTGGTATTGGTACGACCAACCCGTCAACAAAACTGCAAGTCGCAGGAGAGATCTCACCTTCCGCAGATAATTCGTATACCCTTGGGGATTCTTCGTTGCGATTTACTTCTGTTTATGCGGTCAATGGTGCAATTCAGACATCGGATGCTCGACAAAAAACGAACATTCAAAATTCTGATCTCGGTCTTGATTTCATTAATAAGCTTCGTCCCGTTTCTTACAACTGGAAGTCTGGTCCTGATTCAGCTGTTCACTACGGTTTGATCGCTCAAGAGACTGAAAAGGCTGTGGTTGATGCTCGCCATGCAAATAATGACTTCCAAGTTCCTATCGTAGACCATGATGAGAAAACAGACCGCTATGGATTACGCTATACCGAATTGATTTCTCCGGTTATTAAAGCCGTCCAGGAGATTTACAACAAACTCGTAGGCCATGATGAGCAGTTAGCGACCCAAGCCCGTCAAATTGCGAGTGTCGAGTCTTCTAAGGCCAATAAAACGGAAGTAGAATCCTTGAAAGCTGAGAACGCACAACTTAAATCAAGTGATGAAGCTAAAGCACGGGAGCTTAAAGTTTTGAAAGCATATCTTTGCAACAAAGACCCTGCGGCTTCGATCTGCAAATAAACGTCTTTACTTAATCTTCAATAAATTTTTGATAAAGCAGTGTCATAGATTGTTCAATGTACTTCTGGTCAAAAACCTTTTCGTTTCCAAAATGGAAAAGCATTAAGCCTTGTCCCGCCGCCAAAAGAATGGACGCCGCCTTTTGAGATTCCAATTTGGATTTCTTACTTACAATACTAATAATTTTTCCCATGGCATCCAAATAGGACTTATTAATGACGGCCACTCGACTGCGCAGTTTTGCATTGCGAATTCCCACCATTAAAAACTCAGTCATTATCAAAGTTAAAATTTTATCTCGCGCTTGGTTTAGATAGTACTCGCGGACTTGCAGCTGAAGACTTTCTTCAGGAGACCTAAGCAATAATTCCAGTTCTGACAGAAGAGCCGTCATTTTAGTTTCTATTAAGGAAAGGAACAAGTCTTCTTTGGACTTAAAATTCGAATAGAAAGCTCCGCGAGAATAGCCTGCTTGTGCTGTGATCTTATCAACGGCAGCTCCAGCAAAGCCTAATTGAGCAAATGCCGCCTCTGCAGCCTTTAAAATCTGAGCTTTGGTCTCAAGTTGGCTGTCCGTTCTGCTGACTCTTGTGGGCCTACTGATTCTTTTTGGCACTAAAAACCTCTTCCATTTGACATACAATATTGTATTCAGATACACTTATGTATGTCAATAACTTAACGGCCGCAATGGCCTCGGGAGAACAAATGGAACTAAGTAAAGGACAATGGGCTCTGGTTACGGGTGCATCCTCTGGAATTGGCAAAGCCTATGCAGAACACCTAGCGAGCAAAGGCGTCAATGTCGTCTTGGTTGCGAGAACAGAATCTCAACTAAATCAATTGGCAAAAGATCTTGAAAGCACCTTTAAAATCAAAACCCTCGTGATCGCTAAAGATCTTTCACTACTGCAAACTCCCCAAGAAATTTTTGCGGAAGTTCAGAAACAGGGTCTACACATTGACATCCTGATCAATAATGCTGGTTTTGCGGTTTATGGTAAACTTCATCAAACCGACTTTAAAAGAAATCAAGATCAACTGATGCTCAACGTGGTTTCATTGTCATCAATGACTCAACTCTTTCTTGAAGCGATGACACAAAAGAATGCCGGTATTGTTATCAATGTTGCCAGCACTGCTGGCTTCCAACCACTCCCCTATATGGCCAACTATGGTGCCTCTAAGGGCTTTGTCAGACAATTCACCGAAGCCCTGTGGGCAGAGTACAAAGATCAGGGCATTCAATTCTTGGCAGTCTGTCCTGGAGCCACGGAAACTAACTTCTTTAAGGTTGTAAACGCCAAAGAAGCCTCTGTCGGAAAACGAGATACGCCTGAGAATGTTGTGAACGAAAGTTTTAAAGCCCTTAACGAAGGCAAGGTTTACGTCATTCCGGGTCCTCTCAATAACTATTTACTATCTCAACTCGGCAGAGTTGTGACTCACAAATGTGCTTCGGCTTTGACTGAAAAAGTCATGCGTCCTCGATGAAGAGCGACGGTCCGATAGAAATCTGAGCAAAGTGCGAACGAATAGTTCGCACTTTACCCTAGTAAAGGCTCATCGTCTTTCACAGACTTATTTAGCTCTTCTATTTGTTTCTTTTGTCTATTTATAATTTGCCAACTGCGGTGAAATTTCCTTGATTGCTCGCTAGATCAACACGAATCAGCTCTTGCAGTTTTGCATGCTTAACTGATTTTAATCCGCCAAAGAACGCGATTGATGACAAGAACCTTCCTAACTTTACTCCCAGAAGACTTCAACTCACTTCTGCCAAGAAGCAAGTCCCCCGTGCCTCTGAAATTAGAATATATTCTACACTGACTCGTTCAGCGACTTATTCAGTGAGGAGGCTTATGAAAATCTTTGCCGATCGAAAAGAAGCAGGACGCCTTCTTGGTGAAAGACTTTTACCGTTTAAACATCAGTCCCCTTTAATTTTAGCCATTCCCAGAGGCGGAGTTCCCATTGGCTATGAAGTCGCCAAAATACTGAAAGCTCCTTTAGATCTTATCATGGTCAAAAAAATTGGTGCCCCAAGAAATCCTGAATTTGCGATTGGAGCCGTCAGCGAAGATAGCAAGCCCTATTTTAATGATGAAGCCATCAAACTTTACAATTTCAATCGACATGAAATCAAAGAAACTGCCAAAGAAAAAATCAATGAAGTTCGAAAACAAGTCAGCACCCTGCGAGGAAATAAAGCTCCTGAACCCATCAAAGACCGTCTTGTCATTTTAGTTGATGACGGCATCGCCACTGGAGCCACTCTTCTTTCGGCGATTCAGTTTCTACGCACCAAGCAACCTAGAAAAATTATCGTTGCGGCCCCAGTTGGTGCCAGAGATAGCGTCTATAAATTGCAAGCGGCCGCTGATGATGTCATCTGCCTCGAAACTCCAGATCAATTTAGTGCTGTTGGATTATGGTATGAAGTTTTCAATCAGGTCACAGATGAACAGGTGTCTCACTTTATTGCCGTGGCAAATGGCATGAAGACCCACGGGCTTATTGAGGAAATCACGATTCAGGATGGATTTGTCACTGTTGCAGGAAGTCTAACCACCGTCGAAAACGCCAAGGGCCTCGTGATTTTCGCCCACGGTTCTGGCAGCAGTCGTCACAGTCCGCGCAATCAGTTTGTGGCCCGAGAATTCAACAAAGGTGGCTTCTCGACATTATTGTTTGACCTCTTGACCCCCGAGGAAGCCAATGAAAAAAGAAATGTCTTTGACATAGAGCTGCTAGCGCAAAGACTTATGAAAGCCACGGACTGGGCTGCAGAACACTTTCACGAATCACCGATGCCCATTGCTTACTTTGGCGCCAGCACAGGAGCCGGTGCCGCACTCATCGCCGCTGTGCAAACTCACCAATATATTTACACCATCATCAGTCGCGGTGGACGTCCCGACCTTGCAGCAGAATATTTAAAACAAGTCAAAATCCCAACGCTTCTGATCGTCGGCGCCAAGGATTATGAGGTCATAAAGTTGAATGAAAAAGCTAAGGACAGATTAAACTCAAGCAAACTTCTTCTGATCCCAGGAGCCACCCATGTCTTCGATGAGCCCGGAACTTTGGAGGCCGTGGCCAATGTTTCAGTAGATTGGTTGGAACAGCATCTACCAATGAACCAACATCATATTACTCAACCCGCACAACAAGGCAGGATTTCTAGACGAAGCAGACATCCCTAAACTATGAAATGGCTGAGGATCTTCTTTATCGTTGGGATTTCGATTCCAATACTTTGCCTGGGGGACTGGGGACTGCCCAATCCCCCGAGCACTGCTATTGGTGAAACTGGAACCCTTTATCTTGCAGATCCCGGTATTGTCCTAGATGTCCATAACAATGATTGGATTGGGCAAACTGATAAACTTACAACTTACTCTTCAGCGTTATCTTATTTTCGGGCATTGCAAACTAAAGAAAATAAGCAGCCGACGCCAGAGGCATTTAAAGTTGCGCTAAATTCTCGCTTGCTCACCCCCATCATCAATACTCACTTTGGCTCTGAAGACCTGAATCCGCCAGAGGGAGTTTTGGCCGAATGGTTGGAGTTGCAATTTGCCTACAGCCACTTTTTTGATCGAATAAAATTGGAACTTTCCTATGACGTCGATTTCTTTGGAAACTTTCATTCAGATGATGTCTATCGCACCATCCATCGCATCTTCGCGTCCCCGGATGATTGGGATCGCTACGGGGAGCGCTATGAAGGAACCTACGGAGCAGGCTCTGTCGGAATTGGCTATCTTTGGAATGATTATTTATTGTCGATGATTTATTACGACAAGAGCATAATTATGGAAGACGAAGTGATTGCCACTTCTTTTATTTATCCTTTTTCTGACGCTTTTTCCCTCGCCGGAGAAAACCGTTTTGTGATTCAGCTCAACAGTCATGTTTATGGAGACGAACGTCCTTATCGCCACGAGTGGGCCTGGGGATTTCGCTGGTATTTCTGGCAGGTGAACTTTAAGTATGTCTCCCCGTATCTAGAAAGAGATCGCTACGGGCAATACTTTATCAGTCCTCTGGTCATCAATTGGCGATTTTAGATTTCAACTTGCTTGCTAATCCACGTTTCCAATTCAGTGATCCCCGCATACAACTCTGGAAAAACCGGATAAAGCTGCGCAAAACTGCTTTGAATGGTTTCTAACTTGTACGGCTTATTTTTCAATGCCAAGGTTAGGGCCTCAATCAAAGCAGGATACAAACAATCCGAAAAGATTTGTAAATCTACGATCACACCCTCTTCGACTTTAAAGTGAATATCAAAGAAGCCCAGGGACAAGTACTCATCCATCTTATGACTGAACTCGAGAGTATTGCCATACAACCAATTCCAAGAACTCAAACTTTCAAATTGAGTTTTCAACTCTTCATTTTCTTGAAGCGTCTTCATGCTTAAAAATTCCGTATCGGCTTTGGCGCCATAGAAATTCTCAAAGGATTTAATCATCTCTTCCACAATTTCTTCATGTCTTAAATCCGGCGAGACTTCATTCAAATTTGCCACACGGGCACGGACCGACTCTTTCCCTTTCGCTTGAAGCTTTTTCGGATTTGGCGTCAGGTAATTTCCCAAACGAGTTAAATCCGCATGCAACAATAAAGTTCCATGATGAAAGGCACGATCTTTTTTCTCTCGGTAAGCGCTGCCACTAAACTTGCGCGGACCATCTGCAAATGGAATCAGCAAGTCATTGCGACCCGAAGCCTCTCCCTTGATGCCAAATCTTTTAAGAGCGTCGAAAATAATTTGGATGTTGTTTTCGCGACTGTAGGATTCCTTCGGAGAAAGAAAAGTGAAGTTCGTATTGCCCATGTCGTGAAAGACCGCTCCACCGCCTGTGGTTCTGCGGGCTAAAGTGACCTGATCGTCCTTCATTTTCGCCAGATTGCATTCTGACCAAGGATTCTGATTACGTCCAATAACCACAGTGTTGTCGTTCCTCCACAGGAATAAAACCTGGCTTGACGGATCCAAATTGTGAAAAATCCACTCTTCGGTCGCTAGGTTCAAATGGGGATTAAGGCTTTCAGACAGGAAGATCTTTAATTTCGACATGGCAGAAGCTTAGCAAAGGCCCTGGATTCTGTCATCTTCCCCCGTCCCAAAGCCCCTGGCCAGTTGGTCAAAATCTATAAGATGCTATTTAAGCCTTCTTTTTTACTCTGATATGCATTAAAAACCAGGCATCGCTTTAACAAAGGTTCATGCATGCTCGTCGAAATCGGAAAATTGAATAAACTAAAAATTGTGAAAAAATCTGATTTCGGACTTTTCTTGGATGGTGGAGACGACGGTGAAATTCTTTTACCAAAACGCTATGCTCCCGCAGAATTCGAAATCGGTGGAGAACTGGAAGTCTTCATCTACGTCGATTCAGAAGATCGCCTTATCGCTACCACCGAAACACCCCTAGCGAAGGTTGGTGAATTTGCAGTTCTTCGCGTAGTCTCTTTGTCTCCGGTAGGGGCTTTCTTAGATTGGGGCTTGTCTAAAGACCTTCTTCTTCCCTTTGCTGAAAAAACGAAAGCTCTGCGTATTGGCGAAAACTGCTTGGTTTATCTTTACAACGATAACAGCGGTCGCATTGCTGCTACGATGCGCGTGGATCGCCACATCGATAAGACTCCGGGCGATTACACTCCGGGACAAAGTGTTGATTTGATCATCGCTCGTATCACTGATATTGGCATCAACGCCATCATCAATGGACATCATTGGGGTATTCTTTTCAGCAACGAAGTTTTTGAAAGATTGATTCCAGGTCAAAAGATATCTGGCTTCATTAAACAAGTTCGCCCTGATGGCAAGATCGACTTAACTTTGCACAAAACAGGCATGGCTGCGGCGGATGATATTGCCGAAAAAATCCTTCGCGCTTTGAAAGACGAAGATGGATACCTCGAGATCAACGACAAAACTTCAGCTGAAATTATTTACGAATATTTTGGCGTCAGTAAAAAGAAGTACAAGATCGCTTTAGGCGGATTGTATAAAAAGCGTTTAATCACCGTGGACGATGACGGCATTCGATTGGTTCCACAGAAATAGTCCAAGTAGCTCCCCAGAAATAGTTCCTCAAAAGAAATAACTGGAGGCAAACCTATTAAGCCTGCCTCCTGCAATTTGAGTCAACTGCCCTATTCTGCCTTCGTAAATAGAACAACAAGACCCGTTTTAAGATTGCTGCAGGCTTTGAAAATTGGATCCGAGACAGCCTCTTTGACAAGACGTGTTCCCACAGAGCAAATGATCTGGCTACTATTTCCCACCGCTTGACGACAGCTGTATGAACCGTAGGCTTGATCGGTCATATCTTTTTCTTTGGTGCTTTCGTCATACGCCCACGACGCAAAGTCTGCGCTTCTAGAATTGATTTCGTAAGGTCCTTGGATGTTATCCGTGATTCCCACATTCAGAAACTTCACTTGGTGTCCTTCGAATGCTAAAGTAAATACCGAACCATCATGATTTTTTATTCCCGATGAATCATAGGCCGTTCCATGCATAATGTTTTTGCAGTTTGCATGTTCGTAGACTGCAATACGTTTCCAATTTCCATTAATATCTGTGGATGAAATTTCTTTGGCATTTTGCCAAACAGTTTGTGCTTCCGCAAAACTAGACGAGCTTGCTAAGGAAGCTTCCGCCGATGCTTTGACGGATATCAAAAGAACAGGAAGGATTGCGAGCTTAACTAATTGATTCATGATCAAATCCTTTCGTGATTTCTGTCTTCACGCTAGAAAAATTCCAGTGTCCTCTCAAGTGCCCCCGTGAAATAACATACAAATAACACAAGATATCAGCACGTACTTTGGCCAGTGCAGTCACTCATCTTGACCTCACCCTATTATTCACGGCCAAATAAAATATATGAGAACATGGATTGCTATTTTCATGATCTTTTTCTCCATAACTCCCCGTCCGGGATATGCCACCCAGGACGCAGCCTTTAATATCATCACCTATTGGCCCTTAGGATTTCGCGTCGACGACAGCATACAGGGCCTGCGAGTCAAGCGCCTGCTTAGCAAAATGCATGACCTTGGCGCCAACACCGTGATCTTCAACTTTCGCGGAAAAATGATAACTGGCAAAGGATCTGACATCAGATCCGACGTGCCAGAGCAAGATCAAGCCCAAGAAGAAGAACTGCTAAAGCAAACCGTTCTTTACGCAAAAAATTTGGGATTTCAAGTGGCCTTCCGTCCCATACTTTTGGTCGTGGGACCCCAAGGGGAATTTCCCTATGTCGAGAATGGCTTCACATGGTGGCATGGCAATATCCGCCCCGACAATCCGCAAGAATGGTTTGATCATTATTTTCAATATCATCAAAGATACATGCGCATCGCAAATGAGGTCGGAGCTTCTTGGTATTCCATTGGTGCAGAGATGCATTCTTTGACCTCAGGCATCGGCAGTCGTGATTTGACTTGGCGCTTTGGTTTTCCAGAACTTTGGTTGAATCTTATCGCGAAGGCTCGAGCTATTCTTGGTTCTAAGGTGCAAATAACCTACGGCGCAAACTATACAGATCAATACGTCTTGGAGGATGGAATCAAAACCTGGGGCGGAGAATTTGCTCAGTGGTACCATGACATTACTTTCCTAGCTAAAAGTGCCGAGGAACTTCGTCATCAAAGTAATATGCAAAAACTCTGGCTAGCCTTGGACTTTGTCGGACTGGATTACTACCGCGCCCTTGGCAGCGCCACTGCGGACTACCCCACTGGTTACACAGATCTGGTAAACATGCTCAGTAAAAATTCAATCTATTACACCCAGGGCCTTGATAGCATCGTCAAAAATATTAATGCACTCTTAAAAATCTCCAGCCACTTAGCAGTTCAAGAAGTTGGATATCGAAGTGTCGAAAAGTGTTTTGTAGCTCCTTACCTTTATGAAGATGATCACACACCCATCAACTACGAACATCAGGCTGCGGCCTGGGATGCTTTACTAAGAGCTGTCTGGACACCGCAATGGAAATGGATGAACGGTGTAGGCATCTGGCAGGTTCTCTTGGATGATGACTCTGACCAAAGTATCAACGGGGGCTTCTCGCCCCTTGGCAAAGCCCCCGCTGAAAAAGTTATGAAAACCTATTTTGGAGCTCACCCGTAGGCTCGTGCCACTCACACCAGTTCTGCTCCGGAACATTCTTCCCCATGGTGATAAAGTCCAAAACCTCCACCATGCTTTGACCGACGCCGGCTGCAGAGGCTGGGTTCTGACCTGTGACGAGGCGACCACTTTTAATCACATGCCCAGCGAACTTCGGTGCTTTTGTGATCTTTGCTCCACGCTCTTCCAATTTGGATTGCAACAAAAATGGCACGACTGATTCCAGCCCCACCGACTCTTCTTCCTCGTTGGTGAAACAAGAGACCTCATGGCCTCGAACTAAAAAGCTTCCATCGGACAATCGCACATTCACCAGTCCGGCAGGCCCATGGCAGACAGCACCAACCACCCCATTGTTCTCAAAAATATCCGCCGCCAGTTTTTGTAAGTTCAAATTATCTGGGAAATCAAACATGGCTCCGTGGCCTCCAGCAAAATAGATCGCGCAATAGTCGCGGCCGTTCACCTGCCAAGGACGAACCGTGTTTTCTATTTTCGAAAGAAACTCTTCATCGTTCATCCAGGTGGCATTGATGGGATCATCCATCAGCACGCCATCTAAGGGAATCTTTCCCCCTAGAGGACTGATCATATCCACCTCATAACCTGCGCGGGAAAACTCTTCATAGGGATGCGTGATCTCTGAAAGAAAAGCCCCTGTATGGTGGCCACTATTGCCAAGCTTTCCAGTGCTCGTTAGCACCGTTAATATTTTTTTTGATCTCATAGCAACTGCCTCCTGATTTGATTCTCGGGGAGGCTTGGGATGAACTCAAATTTCATGAGGTCTCTTTGTAAATGAACAAAGTTTGGGATGGACTTTAGTTGGACTTTTTAAATTGATTTCTGTAATGTCGCGCCATGAAGCTACTTTATCAGGACGAATATTTTGTTGCGGTTGAAAAACCATCTGGTTTTCATGTGCATCCCCCGGAGGATGGCTATCCTGTGCCTCGCGATAAAGTTTGCCTATATCTTGTCCGTGATATGCTTAAGCAGCATGTTTATCCAGTTCACCGTCTGGATGCGGGAACCAGTGGCGTTTTAATTTTTGCACTTTCATCAGACTCAGCTCGGGAACTGTCTCGTCTTTTTGCCGAACGCTTGACTAAGAAAACATATCACGCGGTCGTGCGTGGCTATACTCCTGCCGAAGGTGATATTCATATCCCCCTCGAACTAGATTCAACCGGTGTCGCCGTCGAGGCCCATACCAGTTATAAAAGATTGGCCACCATTGAGTTTCCTGTCGCTGTCGGGAAAAAATTTCCAACGGCCCGATACTCGATGATTGAAGCAAAACCCCACACCGGTCGCTTCCATCAAATCCGTCGCCACTTAAATCGCATCACTCACCCCCTTTTGGGAGACTCTTATCACGGAGACTCTCGACACAATCAATTCTTCAGAAATCACTTAGGAATCGAGGGTTTGTGCTTAAAAGCTATTCAACTGGAATTCGTTCATCCATGGACCAAAGCGAATATAAGCATCACCGCGCCTAAGTGTGAAAAGTGGAATAAAATTCAAAATCTTTTTGCGGCGCCCCCGTCTTTCCGCCCATCCTCACGATAGCTTCTTTGCCCTTCGGCAGGCTTCAAGCGGTCCTCTGATCACACACTCAAATCCCTTTGACGGCCGGGGTTTCCCGGCGTAAAAAATGCGCCGTTCAGAGGTAAATCATGTCGAAGTCTCAAGCTCTTCACAAATTGATATTTGTGACTGGCCTATTGTTTATTTTGTTAGTGACCCTGCAAGCGCCGGCGCAACCGAAGCCCCTTCAAACCGAAGGGTCCACGACTTTGCCGATGATTCAGCATAAACTTGATGTCGAGATCTTCCCGACATTAAAAATGCTCAAAGCCCAAGATACTTTGACGTTCCCCGCAGACACTCCTCGCAAAATCAGCTTCTTGCTTCATAAAGATTTGCAAGTGAGCGTTACCAGTCCCAATGATTCTTTGATTGTCCTACATCCGGCGACACAAGGTGAATCCTTTGTCGAGTACGGTTTGACTTTGAGTTCTCAAGATCACAAGGCCACTTTAGTTTATTCCGGAGTGATCTATGACCCCGTTGTTAATGATAACAGCGATGGTTTGATTTCCTCTGACGGTGCCACTTTATTTGGTAGCACTTATTGGTACCCTACTGTTTTAGGAACACAAAAGAATTTTGAAATTTCCATTCGTGCCCCAGCAGATTGGAAGTCTTTATCACAGGGACAGATGATCAGCCTTGAGAATCAAGGTCTAAACAACGTCACTCGCTATAAAGAAATTTATCCCCAAGAAGATATCTATTTGATCGCCGGCCCATTCAAAAGCTATGAAACAGAAACTGCCTCAGGCAAAAAGTTGCGCGTTCTTCTGCGTAAAGATGAACCTGCTTTGGCACAAAATTTTTTGGCAGTGATGCCCGAGTATATTCAACACTACTCTGATACCATTGCCCCTTATCCCTATGCAGGATTTTCCGTGATCGAGAACCTTTGGGAAACGGGATACGGCATGCCGAGCTTCACTTTGCTTGGGCCCACGGTGGTTCGTCTGCCATTCATTTTGAATTCTTCATTGCCCCATGAAATTTTGCATAACTGGTGGGGTAACAGTGTCTATGTCGACTATGACAAAGGAAATTGGAGCGAGGGTCTTACCACTTACATGGCGGACTACTGGCAACAAGAAAAAGCCAATACAGATCGCGCCTATCGCATGAAGACCTTGGCAAATTATGCAGACTTTGTTTCAGCCAATCCCGCAAGTGACTTTCCTGTTCGCCAGTTCCGTGGACGTCACAACTCGAGCTCACAGGCTGTAGGTTATGGAAAGTCCATGATGCTTTTTCATATGCTCGAGTTCCGCTTTGGCAAAGACCTTTTCCAAAAAGCCCTGCAGGATTTCTATTCTGAAAATATCTACAAACGAGCCACATTTGGCGACATTCAAAAAAGTTTTGAAAAGATCACGAATCAAGATCTTGGAGTGTTCTTCTCTCAATGGCTGGATCGCAAAGGGGCCCCGGTTATAGAACTGACTGATGTAAAAGTGATGCGCTGGTTAGATGGCTCCAATGCGACGACCTATGTTCTGAGTCAAAAACAGGAAGTGACTTATAATCTTTCGATTCCCGTCATTTGGACTTTGGAATCCGGTGAAGAAGTGCGCCAGTTGGCAAAACTGAATGACAAGTCACAAATCTTCACTTTGGTTTCACGCTCTCGCCCGGTGAAAATTTCCGTCGATCCCGATTTTCATGTTTTCCGTTTTTTGTATCCTGAAGAGCGTCCTGCGACAGTTTCCTCTGTGCTGGGCTCTTCATCCGTGCATTTCTATTTTGATGGCAACAGCGGCAGTGCCCAAGAGTTCGTTCAGACTTGGAATAAATCCATTGAAGGAAAGGCAACCTTTCATAACGTCAGCGAGACTTTTGAAGTTCCCAGTGAGGGTGCCATTGTCCTTGTTGGTGACAATGCGGCCTTTGCTAATTTCATGAAAACCCAGCTCAGTGGTCAAAAGTTTGATCTTTCCGAATCTTCTGTGACAATCGAAAATCAGTCCTATGCCCTTTCTGAGGTCAGCACTGTGTTGGTGACACGTTTGAAAAGCAAGCCTACTCAGCCCGTTATTTGGGTGCGCTGGAGCGCTGATAACAACCCTGGTGAATGGGCAAAGCGTCTTACTCACTATGGCAGCGCAGGTATTTTGGTTTTCAAAGGACGACCCGTCGTATTACAATCAAGCTGGCCCGTGACGGAGTCACCTCTTCAACGTAATATGTAATTGGCCTGTGATCCCATAGCTCAACAGGATAGAGCTACGGTTTCCTAAACCGTAGATCCCCGTTCGAGTCGGGGTGGGATCACCATTTGTCAAGCTACTCGAACGGGGATCTACCGTTTTTTTAGCTAATGACACAGTTTTTTTGTTCGTTATATCGGGGCAGCCAAAAGCTGCCCCGTTTTTTTTGTCTGAAAGAGTTTTACCAATATAAAAGACGACCTCAAGGCCATCCGTCCGGACAAGGACCTTTTTAACGATCTTAGCTATGATCTTGGTTCTGAGCTCAAGATTAGTATCAGCCGGTTCTATAAGCTCTTTGAAGCCCTTTCTAAAGGTCGATAAAGACTGAAGACTAATAGCTTCTTCCTTTGGCTTTTGGGTGCTCTTAGACTCCATAACTTTCGATTCCATTTCAGCTTTCAGGCCCTGAAGCCTTCGCAACTGATCAAGAAGGGGTTGGGGATCAATATCTTTACTGAGCACACCAATTCGTTCGGCAAGAGTTTCAATTTGGGAAGACAGCAGCTTATTCTTCTGTTCTAGTTTTTTGCCTTCATCCTCCTCTCCCGTGACAGACTGAATCTCCTGAACTTTATTTAATAAGCTAATGCAAAAAGAATCCTTAAGAAGAAAGGACTTAACCGCAGCCCATACCACAGGCTCGATCTTTTCTGCTGGAACTCGATGGGGATCATGCTTAGGAATACGTTCGTGCTGAGCTGCCTGAAGTCGAGTTGATTTTATATGCTCATAGTATCCAACTTTTCTAACACTTCCATGAGCGGACTTTCCTGACATCCTGTCACCGCATTGCTCACAGAAAACCAGCCCTGAAAGAGTGTATGGAAATCGACTTTGCTCATAAGTTCTTTTGTGAGAACAATTGGCCTCCAGAATTCGGTTTGCACGATCAAAAATAGCTTTCGAAATAATCGGCTTCCAAACTGCTGGAACCTCTTCCCATCCAGCTTTCGTAGAATACACACGAATTCCTATGTACGCTTTATTCTTCAAGAGCCGATAAGTACTTTCGATTCCGAATCGGCCTTCCCGAACGGCACCACTTCCATGAACCCTCTTTGGCACACGCTTTCCCCTGGCATTGAGAGACTTGGCAGTAGCAGCCAAAGTTCCTTCCTTTAAAAAGGTGTCAAAGACATGACGAACAAGTTCGGCCTCTTCGTCGTCAATGGAGAGATGCCCCGGCTTTTCTTCGTCGATCCTGTATCCCAGAGGAAGGCTTCCTCCGTTGTATAAGCCACGCTTTGCCCTGGCCAAAAATGCGTGAGAGATCCTTTCAGCCGTTTGTCTGCGCTCAAACTCCGCTATAGTCGCCATCATATTCATTACCATGGCACCAGCAGCACCAGAGGTATCAAAGTTCTCTCGCATACTTAAGAAGCGGCAGTTATGGTCATCTAAAAAATCTTGTAGTGTTGTGAAATCCTTAGTTGACCGAGAAAACCTCGACAACTCCGTGACGAGTATTAGATCCACATCACCGTTTTGAACGGCTCTTAACATCGTCTGAAATCCTGGCCTGTTTGTGTCCTTGGCAGATTTGCCGGGATCAGAAAAGACCTCTACAATCTCTCCGAATGGCTCTACCATATTTTTGAGTTTCACAAATTCACGGATACGCTGTTCTTGATTCTTGATGGAGCCTTCCGGATTTTCAGCTTGCTCCTCCGTAGAAACACGAACGTAAGCCGCAATCCGATATTTACCAGTTTTTACCGGCAAACTTTTCTTTTTAGACATTGCCTTTCCCCTTTCTTTTTTGGGGACAGGCAACTTGTGATGACAGTTTTACCCTCTGAGCATCTTTTGAACGTTTTGAAGATAACAAGATCTGCCACAGCTCCGCAAGCAAATCCTGATATTCATGTCCCGGTATTTCCTGACTTCCTATAATGACTTTATCTGCGTTCCATTTGACACGGCTTTGCATTAAGCCTCGCTAACACTCTCCTGGGGTTTCTTCGAAGGATCTTGCTTGGCTTCAATTGCAGATCCATTTTCTAAAGCCTCTGACCGCTTATCATCTTTTGGAGGCTTCGGTGTTTTCGACTTTTTAATAAAACCAGCAGACGACGATAGAAACTCGTCACGAAACTTCATGAGATCGGCAAATAAAAGACTCATGCCTTTCTTTTTCGCTTCCTTCATTTTGGTCATGGACCAACCAAGCCAACGGGTTTCATCATAGTAGCGTCGGGCAATATCACTTACTTCTTCTTCCGAAAGCTTCGATGGATGGCTGGCAATCAGGTAGTTCACCATATCGGCCTTCGAAACTTTAACCAGACCGTCTGCCTTTTCATTAAATTCTCGCATCCATTTGCTCAATAACTTGGCTTCACTTTTCCCCAGGATCACTCTGTCGACCTGTGCTTCCTCTTTCGCCTTTTTAGTTTTAACTACTTCTGATTTCTGACTAACTTCCAATCAAACCTCCAAAAAAGAAAGCCCTTCGTGATGAAGGGCTAAAATAAAAATCCTCAAAATGTATCTTTCGATAAGACTGTTAACGAGTCCAAACGGACTCGTTTTCAAGCAGATATTTATAGTAACCGTCGCGGTAAACCTTACCCCCATCTTCGATAGCTGGAGGGACCCAGATTTTTCTTACCACCGGGCGCATAAGTTTTGGCGCGTCGGTGCTACTGTCCGCTAATCCCTTCTTAGGTTCAGTAGTACAAGCTACGAGTGAAAGCAAAAAAACCGACGAGATAAGAGAGCGGATCATAAATGAAGTCTCCATGAGATAATAAATAATGAATATATTCCTGCACCTTAAGGTGTGAGGACGCGAAGAGGGTCAACCGATGCGCTCAAACCTTTGAACTTCCTTGGGCTTTTCGTATCCGAGAGATAGATGGTCATTGCTCTTGGTGACGTACTTGTGACGTGGATGTGACTGGCTTGTGACCGGGGTTGTTGCTGCAACAAGGTCCACACGGTCTTACCGGCAAATTCACCCCAAAGAAAAGTCGCGGACCATCCATGGTCTTGTACATCTCTTTTCAAAACGAAGTGATGGATCGAAGGGCGTCTACGCCTTACTGCCACAATCTGTTGGGTAATTTTTTGAATGATTTTTTCATCGGCACAAAGCCACATTACCCAATTGATTTCTTCTTTCTGATCCAGATAGCGAACCATTTCTTCGTATCTTGAATCTGACTTTGTTGAAAGTTCTATTTCAAAAGCAACAACTTCGAATTTTCCGGCCTTTTCAATCCTTGTTAAGCCATCAGGAATATGTTCCTTTGTCTGCGGAACCCAAGACGGCAAATCCGCTATTTCTTTAGCCGTGAACTCCTGTTCACTCACCATTTCTGTATTTTTTGGGAGACTCAGTAAAAACTCTCCCAGTTGAAAAGCCATGGCCCAATAGTCGTGCGCCAAAGCCTGAGGTTGAAATCGCCTCTGCACAAGTTCCATCGAACCGTCATTGATGTATTGAAAGCCTTTTTTGGTAAGTGTCCACATTAAAACGGAACTCTTGGAATCGGATACCTCACGAATATAACCTTCCAAATATAAGCGCCGAAGCATTCGGTAAAATCGCCAGAAACTTCTTCTAGGTGCCGTCGCATACAAAAGAGTCATGACGTTGGCTAACTTCCACTTCCACAGAAACTCAAGAATCTTCACGTCGAGGCGTGTAAGAACTCGGTGGGAGGTTTTCAACTTTGTTTTCAAGTTCGACTCCTTTCTTTGCTAACTCATTCGATTGAAAATAGGCATTTTTTCTTTTATTGGCTTTGTCCAGATCTTCCTGTGACAAAAATGGTGCCTGCACTTCCACTTCATAAGAGCCGTGCTTCCAGATACCACGACCTGGAAATTCAGCGTTCAGATCGGCTGCGTGGGAGTTTCCTAAAACAACAACACTTTGACTAAAATGGCTTACTGGAAAGCAGACAACGCCCGGCAGGTTAGCTTTGATTGTTGGGTCGAGGTTTTTGTGATCGGGCTTTTGTACTCCGATCACAACGTGAATGCCCACAGCGCGACCAAGACGAGTAAAACGGTTAATCCGTGATTGTATCTTCGCAAGACGACCTTTTTCAGGATTTGAAACTGAAGGAACAATTTCCGCAGCTTCGTCCACCACGACAAGAATTCTTTCCCATTTATTTTTTGAATGTTCCTGCTTTTGATTATACTCATCAATATTTTTAAAACGTCCTTTCGCAGACAACGACATGCGAGTGTCAAGTTCTGTAGTAATTTCTGAAAGGCGTTCTTCAACTTGAGGAATCTCGCTCAATAATTCGATGCGATCAAATCCCTGGAAGACTTGGTTTTCCATGCCGCCTTTCATGTCGATAAATAGAACTCTCAAATGTGGGTTATTTAAAACCAAAACCGAAATCATCGCCCGGATGAACGTTGATTTTCCCGAACCAGTTTCACCAGCGACTAGATAGTGCGGAATTTTCTTTAAAGATCCTTTAACCTCACCATCTAATGACTTCCCTATAGGAAAGGAAAAATCTTTATAGCTCCAAAGATCCTCGAGCCTCCATCCTTCGGGCATTCGGCCTAAAGAGTAAATCAGATCTACAAACTCGTAATTCCCTTTAGGGTTTTCAAGCTTGGACAAAGCTACATTGAGCCCTGATTCTAAATGCTCTTTACCTTCACGGAATTTTGAGAGAGGAATTCCAAAGGCTCTTAGACGAAGTTTTCTACTTGTTGATCCCACGGGACGGTCAAACATAAAAAGAGGAAACTCTTCGAGTTTTGTCCGAAGATTTGCTTCCAAGAAAACACGGTTCAATTTCTTTTGAAGATTTTTCCTCATAAAAACTTGTCGCAAACCCCAGAGATGCAAGCCAGAGATCAAAAGCCATAAGCCGAATGCCATGGTGAGACATTGAGAGTGCGCGAGTTTGCCGCCATACTTCTTAACAAGATGGGAGAACAATCCTAGATACTGAAGGAAACTTAGGAGACACCCGATGCAGACAAGTTCTATGACTGGAATTGCCCGCTCCTGGTATCCGCGAATCACCTCAACAAATGGATCAATGCCAAAGACTTTCAGGGGAAGGATAAATTTCTGAATATCCTGACCTAAATCTATTTTCTTTTTTTCCATGATGATAGTTCCTAATCACTAACGTCATTTCCAAAAATAACGATGATAGGTGTTTCTGCGCCGACTTCGATTCTTGCCTGGTCATTTTTCATGGACTCAAGCATAGTTTTTCCTTGTTCTGATGTGGCTGTTGCAACGCCATTTAAAGCCGCATCCTTTACGCTCGGCTTTGCTTGTGGAGCAAAGATATTTACCGAGTCGTTTGATCTGAGTCCGTCGGCGAGGCCACTTAAAAAAATAAGTCCTGAGCTTGCGGCAATCTTAAAAGCTACATCAGAGACTTTCTTTCCCTTTAATCCGACCATTCGATCCTTATTATCAAAGACTTGTGCTTGGATATCTTGCTCTGACTTATCCGGCAAGATGGCTTTTTTAAAACGGATAAAAAGTCTGTCTTCACTAGATGATCCGCGACCGAAAAGAACGGTTCTAGCTGGCAGAACTGCTTCGCCATCTACCAGAACGGAATCTTGGAGTTTAGCAATGACAGTGCCATTCGTGCCCCCGCTCACAAGCACCGCCGAGACTTCTGTTCCGGTCGGAATTCCCTTGAGCGTTGATAGCCGAATAGTTTGAAGCTTTCCGACAACTAAAGGTGTCTGAGATTTGCGTAGTCGCATTTTCTCTTGAGCGGAAAATTCTATCTGCTGTTTTTGTGGATCAAAATTTGGAATCTTCAAACTGTCGGTGGAATCACCAAAATTCAGTTTTGGACTATCGATTAAACTTGGTCCTTTGTTGGAAGGATTACTGGCGAAGCCTGAAAATAATTGCAATACGGCAACCACGATTGCGATACATCCAACCAAAACCTTGAGTGCGAGCGGAGAAACCCGTCTTTTATGTCCTTCTCGGATAAGACCATAAAACTTAGTTCTCCATGAATGTTCGCTAATCCATTCAGCGTCATCACGTCCAAAGTCTTCAATCATTGAAACCTCACTTCAAACTGTTTTTCCTCTGGATCTCGAATAAAAATAATATCGTCGCCTCCAATGGGCACGGTTACGAAGTCAAGACTGCATCGTCGTTCTTGCAGATAAACTGCTACGTTTGTTTTTGCATGAGGGTTCAAGGCCTTAACGTTGAGGTCGTTCTTTATCTGTTTGAAATCAAATACTGCCTCACCAGGAAGAATCTCTTTCGGAGTAACTGGGAAGTTCAAGGTCGTGATCCGTCCAAAAGTAACGCGCACCTTCTGAACTTTTTCGTCGGTGCAGAGGACCACTTTCTCGTCTTTACGAGGCTTCATGACAAGCACATCTCTATTACCTGAGGTTTTGACTTGAACCGCAGCAACCTTGGTACTTTCAATTTTGTTTTTGCCTACAGCATCTTTGACAGAAACTAAGAAACACAACGTGAATGCCGACAAATGAATAGAAAAAATCAACAGCACCTTCTTAAAAGTCACTTTTCCCCCTTAGTTTTGGAACTTTCACTGCTTTGCGCAGGTTGAACGTTAGTAATTAAAAGTCCGTAGGGATTACCAATGGAGCGAGAGATTTTAGCAATTTCGACTTTGAGCGGAAATCGAAGGACAGTTCGAACATCACCCGAGGCAATAAAGCGATCTGCATTGACGACGAGCGTTCCATCCTCGGCCATATCTACTTTATTCACCATAATTTTCTGGGTAAGTTTTTGTTTTGAAAGCTCGCTCTGCTCGCGTGCTCGCGCAATAAGTTGATCTTGGGTTAGAAACTGTCCGCTCTGCGCATCGGAATCAAACCTTGATCCTAGGGCAATCTCCAAGAAACTTGCAGTTTCTTCTTTGGTAGTAGCAGCATTAGCAAGGGTGAGTGATTTTGAAAAGCACGAACGCTCGATCAACAGTGGGTCTTTCATTGACACATATAAAATGCCGGAGCAAAGAACCACAGCTAGAACCAAAAGACCGATGACGGAAAAGCGTAAGACTTGATTCTCCTTTTCTAGAGAATCAAGCGCAACATGAAACCTCATGTAGAACTCCTTTAAATTTCAATTAAATATTAATTTTGACTGCCATTGCTGGCATTAACGCCATTTTTAACATGCGCGCCGGGTTTGGCTTGGCGCTTGGGTTTTGAATCCATGGCTTTCCTCATTCCATCCGTAGTCAGTTTGCTTGCAACTAGAGCCTTGGCTGGAGTTATTACAAGATCGGAAAAGACTTTGCTACCGACACTTGAGGCCACCGAGGAAACTCCGCCACCTAAGAACGCAGCCGTGATCTTTGGTGTCATAATCACTGAAAAAGCCAGCATCAAATTGAGGATGATGACCGTGAGGAAATTAATCCCGTGCTCAGGATTATTAATATCCGAAAGCGCCATGCTCCATAAGAGAGCCGACATCACACACCAAACTATTTTCCACGCACAAACTTCAATGAGACTTTTAAAGAGCATGGTCGTGGCATTTGCGGTCATTGGAAAAATATAAAATGCAATCAGAAGTGGACTAAAAACATAGATTAACATCCATGAATAGAGAAAAAACGCATCTGCCAAATAAACACTGATGTAAAATAAGAAGAAACTTAAGTACGAGATGAGAATAATAACACTGTCCTTTATGGAAACCCAACTCCAGCTCATCTGTCCGAATTTATCACTGAGCTTCTCTAAAACATGTTTAAATTCCAGAAATTGACCTATTTCTTTCGTCATGGCATCCGTGACCAAAGCCAGCGTATTCATAATCTCTGGGATTGCGATCAAAAGCATCGAGGCTATAAAGACCCGTGCCACAATTTGTGGAAATTGTGGCATAGAGCCCATAGAAATCTTAAAGAACTCTAAGACCACGCCGATGACTAAAAATGTTGTTACTAGCGCAAAAAACATATTAGAGAATATCACATGCAAGGTCTTTGCTTCTGTTGCTAACCAGTTTATGTCCATTTAAAACCTCGGAAATTCAAAACTAATATTTTTTGTCTTCATCGCGGTTTTTAAAACCCCTGATTGATCAAGATAAGCGCGCGTATCATCTTTTTCCTTTTTGTTCTGAATTGCCAAAGCCTGCGCCTGAAGTTTCATACCCTGTCCCTGGGCTTGAATTTGTCGACTCATAACATGAACCATGACCCCTAACGATTGGGCAGTAAGTTTCGCCGCACCTCCGGGGGACACATCGTGAGAATAGGCCTTAATATTTTCAGCAAGCTTGTCTAGTTCTTGAGAATAGTCATAAAGCTGATTATTCATATTCAGGCTCTCGGCTACCACAGAATCTGTATCTTGCTGAACCTGCTGCTCTGGCGATTCAGTGATAGCTCCGTAGACATTCTGCAAGTGACCTACGATCTCTGCCGTTTTTCTTAAATCATGGTAAAGGCCAGGGTCCATGTAGGGACCTACAGAGTCTATGAGCCGAAGAGAGTCATTGATTCCACGATTGATATCTCGCATGAGACCCAAAGTATCTTGACCGCCTTGAACGATCTTTTGCATTTCGATCAATTGCTGAAGGGCATTGGCTAGAATCTGCGTGAGAATAACCACGTCACCACCGAACAAGTCTGCTTGTGCGGGCTTTGAAAATGCAAAAGAGATCACAAACAAAGCAAGCAACACCAGTTTTTTAAAACTTTTCATTTAACCAGCTTTCGTCCATAGGGCCCCATGAGGATGGGATTTGCTTAACATTTTCATAATAGTAAGATCATTGGCCTTAGGATGTTCTGCCTTGAGTTTTGCTATTAAGACCAGATCGCTTGGATCTGTTGTTGCCAGCCAATACTCAAGGGGCGTGGACTCGATTCTGACTACCACTTTTTGATTTTCAGCCATTAGGAAGCTTTCAGAGTAAAAACCCTTCTCGGCTGTAAGACTCGCGATAAGTTCCATTTCTCGATCGTTTAACTGCAAAGTCTTTTGTAGAGCACTAGGATCTGAGCCTTTTTGTCTTAAGATCCACTTAATAGCACTATTGGGCATGACCGCCGACGCGATTTTTGAATCTGCAAAGTCGGAAATCGTTTGTGAAATGGCCACCGCACTTGCACGATACTTTCTAAAAGTTCTAAAAACCGGAGCAATGATAGCGGCTCCTTCTTCGCACTCTAGCAATTTCCAACATTCATCGAAAATAACAAATTTAAAGACACTCTTATCTTTCTGAACTTCTCTCCAGATTAAATCAGTAATCAGGAACAAGCAGACAGACTGCAAATCTGGATAATTCTCGAGGTCTTTGAGATCGAAGCAAACAACATCGGAAGTGAGTGACACTGAAGAATCACGATCAATAAATTTACCAAAGGGAGAATCTCCACACCAAAGAGACAAGATCTTACCAACTCTGCGAATTTCCGGCTCATTGTGATCAACAAAAAGATTTCGTAAATCGGACAAATGATTTTTGGAGCCCGCTTTCATCAGAGTTTGAACTGTTTTTTCAATCTCTGCTTTCTCTAAACGCCCCAGAGGTTTGTCATTTTCCTTAGACATAATTTCAACCAAAGATGAAATCAGCTTAATCTTCTGATCCATGGCCTCGTGATCATTCGAATCAATCCCTTCAGTATCCAGAGGGTTGATAGAAATGCCTGAATTAATGCCAAGACGTATATACTGGCCACCGAGAGTTTCGCAGAATCTTTTATAAGAGCCGCCGATATCTAAAATAAAAATTTTAGGCTTTATTTTAAGGTTTTGAGCCAAAAGGATATTCGTCAAAAATGACTTCCCAATGCCGCTCCCGCCAGAGATCAGTTGATTTGCATTCCCAAGCGCGGACGAAAAAACGTCGATTTTGACGAGCCCCTCCGAGCGATTTCGCAAAAGAATATGCGGGATTTCATGGCCAGCCCAACGCCCGTAAACAGGTAGAAAATCCGCGAATACGGAAGTGTTCAACTTTATACTACGTTCTTTAAGCTTTACCTGCGGAATGGCGAACTCGGTGAAAATATCAAATGCGGCGACAGTTTCAACCATGCCCTCAGCCCCAGAAAGTGTTCGTAAAAGGGATAAGGTGTCGGCCACCTGCGTTTCTAACTTATCTTCAGACGTCGAACGTAGGAGAATTTGCAAAGAAAATCGAAAGACTCGCTCTGATCCTTGAATCATCTGCTCAAGCAAGGCCTCGATATCTTGAAGCTTTGCTTGTGAATCTAAATCCGAAACGCCTTTTTTCCCAGCGGCAGAAGCGTAGGCCAACCTTCGTTGAGTTTGCAGGCTCGTCTTTTCTTTTTCCTGATCCAAGACTTCGGCAGTGAGATACATTCTGGAATCAAAGGGCAAGTCTGAAAGCATAGAAGACATTGCAGAAAAGCTCGTCTCCGGTAACATTTTTAAAGAAATGACTTTGTGATAGAATTTTCCAAGAACAAAGTGATCCAAGCCTACTACGCAATCCGTAAGTACAATTTCGTCACGCACATCCTGACCAGAATTCATTTGCACTTTGACTGGCCTGTCAGGATTCCACTGGTTATAAGCGACGGTTAGCACTTCTTCATCAGAAAGTCTTTTTGCAGTAAGGCCCAAGTTCAAGAGCCCCAGTTCAATATTCTCGACAGCTCGTTCAAATATCGAAATTTCTTGCGCTAAGATTTTTTCACTTAAAGCCGCCGGGCCTTTTAATAATCCAGCAAAACCTTTACGCTGCCTGTTTACAGACATAGGCTTTCTTAAGAAAAGATATAGATTTCGTTTTGGAAGAAGACCTGCATTATCTAGTTCACGAAACCGTTTAACACGTTCTTTAGTTAACTCAACTGTAAGGTCGTTACAGCCTTGGGCAAGGGTGTTTTCATGGGACTGAATAACAACGTCATTACCAGACACTACTTCTTGAACTATTTGAAAAGTTAGTCCAGCAGGAAGCCCGTTTAAAAAGTTTTTGAGATTGTACTTAAGAGCATTTATTTGATCATCCGTAGAGACTTCAATGTCTAATGGGGTAAACTTTAATGCTGTCCCGAGTGTCTGATCACGAAAGACCATCACACCGGACTCAAATCCCCAAAGATCGAGTTTACGGCTCAAAGTGGAATCGAGCATGAGAGCCTCCAGTTTTTTTCATTTTTAAAAGTTCATTTTTTCCGGCTAGTGGAAAAGCTTTAAATATGCCGGGACTTAAATGGTAGCGGACCCAATGCAGAAGGAAATTGTCAGCCTTGCCGGTTTTCATCACACGCAAGAAGAGTCCTAAAATGACCGTTGGACAAAATGTGAAAAAGAATTTTAAATCTGAGGTGGCAAAGACGAAGTTGAGTACGCACAGCAGAAGGCTTAATGCAAAAAGATCCGGTAACTCAAAACCAAGAATAAGCGTCTTTTTCTCGAGGCATTTATAAACTTGTGACTGCTCAATCAAGAGTTCTCCTTTTTATTGAATTAAGCCACGCAGGAAAGACACGATGGAACTTGCGCCGAAGCCGACGATGGCTCCTACAATGGCTAGAACTAAATGATTCCGGGCATTGGCATTTCCGCTCACATAGCTAAAGCCCGCAAAGACGAATCCAAGAATCGCAACTAGGGGCAAAATGGTGCCGACCAGCTTTGTCTGAATCGTCATTAGTGACGACTCTACAGAAGCCGTGGCGATGATAGGCATTGCACAAATGAACAATAGCGTTAACGCACGAAGAAGCTGTTTTTTGAACAGCATGAAAACCTCCAAATTATTTTTGAACTGAGAAATAAAAAAAGGCCGGATATCCGGCCTTTTAAAAATGCATGTTGATGTTAGAAAGAATTAGGCGACGTCGCTGAACTTCTGGGTGTCTCCCTCGTCGTAATGGTAATCAGCGGGATCTAGCTGAATATAAAAAGTCTGATTAAGATCCGGCAGACTCAACTCAATCACATTTTCTTCAGCGGCCTTATAGCCAGAGCCAACACGGTGAAAGAATCTGTAATTTCCATCATCTTTTTTTGCGTGTCCTGAAAAGATAATGTACTCTGGAAAACCTGACCAATTTTTCGCCAAGAAGAACGTAATTCCTGGTAAAATGCGCAGATGAATCGTAAACCTGTCTTGTCCCTCAGATTGGTAAGCCGATCCCACGATGCGATTGCCAATCGCAGTCTCTTTTTTTTCTGACGTTACAAGAAAACGTGTTCGCAAATTTTTATCTCCGTTCATAGCCATTCTTTCCCCCGTACTTTTTTACTTTCAAGTTGTTCAAATTTCTCAAGGTCCAAATCCCATGGCCGAGAGAGCAAAAGGTAGAATTTTGTTAATAACTTTTTAATTGATTTCATTTTAAACTCTTTCTTTTCGACACTTAGGCCGACTGAAATTGCGGTCTCGAAATCTGTTGCCGTTCCTCAAGTAAGCGAGACATTTCATCGCTTAACTTTTTAACAGCCTCATCAATCAGACTGTCGGTTTGTTCCCAGGTAAAACCTAGAACATCGGCCACCCGTGCTATTGGCAATGCTTCTAAGAAGCGCAAAAAGATGATTTTGCGCTCTTGTTCATTGAGCTTCTTCAAACCCATCTCCATCACTTGCTGGTAAAATTCCACTGGCATTGCGGCGATGGATTGGCACATCACGGACTCTTCTTTTAGAGCACGCATTTTTATTTTTTCCTTCCATGAGATCATTTGAGGTAGCTCCCTTCTAGATCCACGCGGTAAACCTCTTTGATTTCTTCATCTCGGCTTGCCGGAAGACTGAAATTCTCAATCCCTCCTATAATGTAGCTGGGGGTGTGTAGGGCATTTGTTAGGAAGTCCTTGATTTGATTCAGAGATATAATTTTGATTTGCTGAATTCGAGCAAATGAAAGAGCTTCAATCTTTGCAATCTCGCGAACCGATTTATCTTCCCAATATTGAAGGCGCACAATTTTTCGCGGACGCTCTTCAAGGCGTCTTACTGAGCTGTTTATTTCTTTTTGAACACCTTGAGGAAGTCGACGTGCGGGACCCCAGTTGGTTTCTGTTAACTGCTCACAGAGACCTTCGTATTTGTCGGAAAGGACTTCGTGAGCCGATAGCTCTCTTTCGACAGTGGAATTCAAAAATGACTCCCACGTTTCAGATGTCCAATTTTTTGAGACGCTCTTAATTTGCTCGTCGGAAAGAATTTTTCCGTTTTGGTCTAACCATGGTGTATTTTGCTGTGCCTTCATTTTCGATTCTCCGTCGTGTTGACTCGCGAAATTGCGAGACGGAGAATCCCTTTTGCGAAATGCGGGGATTTATGCCGAAATAAGATAAGGCACTAGAAGCTTTGGAATATTTCGATTTTTTGAGGATATGACGGATTTCCGTCAAAGAATTAGAAATGACGGTACGTCGTCAGACGACGACGGATATCCGTCATGCGGATTGATATCGGCTATTTTGAAAGAGATTTGCGATTTAGCGGCAGGCCGAAAAGAGGAGCGTTTTAGGAAGGATAGCAATGCCAAGGGACCCTGAGAGTTCGATGGCATCGGGATTCAAGTAGTCACTTGTCGCCAGATAGGCGATCTTTCCACTTCCAAGGGTTCTGATGACGTCAAGACCATTGATAGTATCTCTTAAGTGAAGATCTATAAGATACGAGAATTCAGACGATCTTGGAGTTTTCTCAATCCAATCAAAAAGAGTTTGGGGATTGCCAAAATACTCCCGATCTCCAGGTGTATTTGCCCATGCAAACTTTTGGAACTCAATTTCATCATCTAGGATTGCCATACGTTTGAGGGCTGCATCCGACGGCAACGCCTGAAAAATTGCCTTAGTGTCAGCCAAGGGAATTTTTAACTGAAATACGGTTCCAGTATTGGAGGATTCAGCAACGCGAATTTCGCCTCCAAAGCTTTCAGCCTTTGATTTAACGAACGCAAGTCCTTGACCAGTTCCATTAGCCTTACCAAAAGTCGCACCTTGCTCAAACAAGCGAGGAAGGAACTCCGGGGCAATTCCGTTTCCTTGATCTGCAATTTCGACTAAAACTGATCCATTTTCCTGCCTAACTCCAACCTGTACGCGAGCGCCTTTAGGACTCGCCTCTATTGCGTTCTGGAGTAAATTATTAATCATACGGCGAAGATGATTTGGTTCGCACATGACGGGACTAAGCGTTCCGGTATTGTATTCGAACTCAATTTGAATTCCGTTTTTGCTTGAAAGGACACCGGATTTCTCATCAACAGCGGCTTGAATAACTACTTCAGCAATTTCGAAGGTAAGACCTTTCAGGGAAACCGCATCGGTGGTCTTTTTCTTTTGATCTAAGTCACTGATAATTTTCTCAATAGAAACAATTGTCTGCTTTAGAGAGTCAGATTCTTCTTTCAGTCCTTGAATTCCACCAGCAGTAATTTTGAGAGCCGAAAGAGGTCCTTTCAAATCATGCCGAACCATCGTTACTAAATTCGCAAACTGATTTGCTTTTATTCGCTCTTCTTCTAGGTCTAAAATAAGTGTTTTGGTTTGGGTAAGCTCTGATTGTTTTTCGACTAAAGATGTTTGGAGGTCTTCAATAGCAGGTCTTAAGCTCGACGCCGAATTAACAAATATTCTCGCCAAAAACCGAGACATCAAGTTAGCTTTAGAAAAAGAGTTGTTCGATAATCCCAAGCTTTTTCTTATTTCAGATACAACTTGAACTGACCACAGTTCCCGGATGGTCCGTATAAAAAGAGTCGCCAAAATTCCAATGGTCAGAAAGACAATAAAAGCCAACGCGATTTTTTCAATTAGTGATGCCTCAAATATTTTGTACTCTTCAAATTGAAATGAGATCTCATAGTCAGGCATATTTTGGACATGACAAGTTTGAGTGTAGGCATTGGCTTGCTCGATAGAAGACTGAGCACCTACTTCTTTTTCCCCACGCTTGACAAGGACATCGACATGCAAGTTGGGACTGTGCTTATGCCAAAAAGAATATAGCTGGTCGTGAACATCCCGAGTTGAACCGGCCTGCGCCCGCGCCGACACCATATCGCAAGCAATAGCCGTAAGTTGTTCAATTTGTAAGCGCTCTCTATCTCTGGCAATCCATTGAGCAAACGTGCCCGTTGCAATCGACAAGGCCAAAATTAGGATTAAACGCTTAGCACTCATAAAACCGGATTCCTTTCCGGTATTAATGTAGGAAGACCAAATTTCGCAAGCTCTTTGGAGATAGTTTCTAGATCCTCTGCCTCAAGGCGATCTACCACAAGCAAAGGAAGCAGGTCTTTTGAAAAACAGAAAGATCCAAAAAGCGGAAAGTCTAAATTCCATCGCTTCGATAGATCGAATGTCTTAATTTCTAAAGACGGAGTCGGTAATAATTGGACAATACCTCCTTGAACAAAATTAATCTTTTCAATTGGTTTCATCATCCAATTTAAAATTCCTTGTTCAATAGGCATTGGATTTAGCGCTCTTGGAGACCGGACAAACTTCAAGAAAGGTTCAATCTTGTCTACGCATTCATGAATTGCGTGAGACCATCGCGCTGAGTTTTCTATTTCTTCCGACTTATCTACAAAATAGCCGAATGAAAGGCCCGGAAATCTCTTTGAATTTGCTAAAGCCATTCCAGCTCGCAAACCATTTATTGAATAGCGTGATGCTATTAAGGTTAGCTCCTCATCTCCATGAGTTTGTCTTTTAATCAGCTCAAACCCGTTCCAACCATCCTTTAGGTAGCTATATTGTAAAAGATGGCGTTCTATTGCCTCGTTCTGAGCAGCTTGAGAGGCTTGATCTTGTATCAAGTGAACGGCAAATCCATTTGAAGTTTGAAGTGCTTTCGGGATAAAGGAAAGCTCGCTAATAAAGGATTCCTTCATCAGTCGTCTTTCATAAAGTTCAGCAATAGCCTTTACTAAGGCATTTCTTTTTGTTGGTCCTCGTCCAAATCCTGCCAGACCCTGGCTTTCTGCTTGAGTTAGAAAATACTTTTCATTGTCCAAATAGCTTTCTCGCTCAATAAGAAATGACCCGGCTTCGTTTGCAAAGTGCTGAAACAACTTAGTTTCAGCAACAAAGCTCGGTAGTTCAGTCAAATTTTTAGATGAGGAGATGTTCTCGATCATTTTTTAGTTATTCTCCACAACTCTACTTCGGCATCAGATGGAGGCTGATCTCCAACACTCAGTATTTTTTTGTACATAATCTGATGACGAGCTAAAAATAGTGGGATGGCGAATTGATCTTTGAGCAGTGCCTTCTGATAGTCTCTTAATAAGTCTTTCTTTTCAGGTGAAAGCTCCGGTGTTTCAGCCTGCTTTAAATCAATTTTTGGTCCTCTGACTTCTCCGGTGATATAACGAAGCTGTACGGCTGGATACCGCTCAGATGCCGCATAAACCCCTAAGACAAAATCAATGCCTTTCGGAGAATGACTTTTCTCGAGGGCATCGAACCACTCTTCTCTAGAAAGGTCCACAAGCTCAATTGCGACACCAGCCTGAGCACCGGCTTCTTTGAGAAGATCATAAAACCCCTTTGACAAGTATGTCCAAGGGACTCCAACTTTAATTGTCTTCGCCGTCGTTTCTGATTCAGATGGTAATTCAGATAAAAATTCATTACGAGACAGGGAAAGCCCTGGATCAAAAGGCAAAAAGTTATCGGCTGCAATAATGCCACCGTCTGAATTCTTGCTCCATAGAATTTGCAAGTATTCACGAGAAATTAGCCTCTTAGGCTCCTTGCCAGTTCCATGCAAATATAACAAGGTCGCCGGTGCAGATCTAAAAACATCCACTCCTATTTTTTCTAATGATGTAAATTCATAGGGATTATGGCTTCGGATGACAACATCAATGGCACCATTCTCCAACTCGCCCATAACCTTATCTGCCGCCATCGTTTTGATGCGAATATTTTTTGGAGAGTTTTTGAATGACTGCGAAATAGGATTCTGGTCATTTCTTGCCAGTTGGAAGCCAAGTTCATCAATTTTATTAATTTTGTAGGGGCCGGAATATTTAGTTGGCTTAATCTCAAGAGTATCTGGATTTATGTCACCGGCAAACCAGATTCCAGTTTCAGGTGACGACATCTGCAATAGAAACGATTCAGCTTCTTTCTTGAGTCTTATGTCAATTCGTCTTTGGCTAACTACTCGTAATCCCGAACAATCGTCTTCCAGGGTCTTTAGACTTTCACAGTTTTCTAGATAATCCCAGAGAGGGAAATGAGTGGAGGTTTTACGAATCAAGAGCCTCTTGATAGACGCCACAACGTCGTGGGCAGTGATCGGCGAGCCATCACTAAATTTCGCATCTTCTTTCAAAGTGAAAGAGTGGACACCACTAGAATAAACTTCGTAATCGGCAAGGAGAGGTTTAAATTTTCCTTCGATATGGTCAAATTGAGAAAGGCCCGAAGATATATGCCCTAATACATACCACTGCCCCGTATTCTTGATGCTTGCTGGATCTGGCAAGCTAGCAGCAACTGGCAAATAAACATTTAATTTCTCAACCTGAGCAGTCATTAAAAATTCCTTCAAAAAGCCACGGCACAAAAAAGCTATGGCTACGATGACTAGAAAACCCGTTAAAATCAAAACGCTACTTTTACTTTTCATTTATCTAGTAGTTTCGAATGTTGGAGCGTGGTTAACTCCATCTTTCTCCTCGGTTTTACCTTGCTCTTTCAATTTCTCAATTTCACTTGGCAAAGTGTCTTGCTGGTCGATAAGCATTTGAATTTTCACCTGATCCTCTTGGTTCAAGGATTGATATTTTTGGATATCAGCGTCGGTCGGATTGACAGCAAGATTCCAAGCTAAACTCAATAAAGCCAATTCAGTGAAAGCCATAATTTACTTCTCCGTTCCTAAGTATTGATAAGGATCTATTTTGAATTTTTTAAGCCTGTCATTTAAAGTCGTTCGTGCAATACCAAGTGCCTCTGCGGCATTGGAAATGAACCGCGATTTTTTTAAGGCCTGAATGATGAAATCTACCTCAATCGAATCAACGGTCAAATCCAGTTTCTCCAGTGTTTTGTTTTCATTTTCACTTTTCGCCGATAGCCTTTTTGCCAAATAAATTTGAAATTGCTCTGGAGTGATAACTTCATCTTGTGACTTCATAATAAGATCATCAATGACGCCGTCTAACTCCCTGATATTGCCTGGCCAAGAATAGGCTTCCATTTCACGAATGGTTTGGGGATGAAGAACTCTGGATAATTTATGCTTAACGCAATACTTTTCAGCAAAAAATTGTGCCAATGGTTTGATGTCTTCCGGCCTTTCACTCAAAGCAGGAATTCTTATCTCCGATTTGGCTAAGCGATAATACAAGTCCTCTTTGAACTCTCCATGTTCCATCATGGATAGGATTTCTGGCTTTGTGGCCGCCACAATTGTCGCATCGAATGGCATTTCTTGGCCGGAGCTATCGCCCAGTCTTCTAAACTTCATTTCTTGTAGTGTCCGTAAAAGCTTACTTTGTGCTGTTAAAGAGAGACAATGCAACTCGTCCAAGAAAATCACTCCGCCATTTGCGACTTCGAAGGCTCCGCGCTTATCCTGATCCGCGCCAGTATAGGCACCCTTTTTATGGCCATATAATTCGGATTCTAAGAAATGCTCCTGGCCGGACATGAAGCGCGTACAGTCAATGGCATAAAATGGCTTGCCCGGAATTTGAAAGGCCTTGGCAATAGCTTCTTTTCCAGATCCAGTGGGGCCTAATATCAAAAATCTTGATTTGAATTTTCTGTAGTTTTCAACTTGTCGTACAATTGAGTGGAGTGCTTTAGATCTTCCAACGATTCCGAAAGTACGAATTTCAGATTCTCTCTTCATCTCGTCCTCAAGTGTGTCTTCTTCTGGACGATTTTTTATTCCTAGTTCAGACAAGGCCAGACGAACAACTTCGACTATGGTTTCCGGTCCAGTGCCTTTTTCTATGAAGTTACGAGAAGATCCAACTTTCAGCATGGCTTTTAGAAAGTCTTTGTCGTCAAAACCGCTCATGAAAATAAAAGGCTGAAGAGGATTTTGTCTTTTTATTACTTCGGCTAAATCAGCTCCGGTAATGTCTGAATTTTTAAATTTGTAGTCGATCAGCAAAAGGTCGAAATCCATTCGCTCTTGCGAATAAATCTTCAGAGCATCTCCCGGGCTTGAAGCAACGCTGGTGCGATATCCCTGCTTTCTCATAATAGACTTCATCGAGCTCAGAAAGCTCAAGTCGTCATCAATAACTAGGATATTTGCACTCATCGCGCCCCCTAAGTTTGTGCAGAGACAACGAAAATCTATGCAATCCCAGTGCGCGGGGCTGATGCCGTGAAAACCTCGTATTATCGTATAGACTTGTGCAAGTTTACCCCCGCCAGGTAAAACATTCACTGTTGAATGAAGCTTCGCCAAAGAGGTATCAGGTTGACACCTCTTTGTAGCCGTTAGCTTAGGAGACCATTCTCTTTAATGAAGCAATAAAGGCCATAGATTCGATCTTTGGCAAATACTGCCCTCAAGGTATTATCTGGCGGTAGATCGACGCTATTAGGGTTTGCTGTAAGTATAATTAGGGGGATCTCGGGAAAGTGTTCCCGCATCTGGTGATAAAGCCATGTTCCTGTGCCATTTTCCATTTCAAGATCACTTATGACCAAATTAAATCTGATCTTACTAAGTTCTAGAGAGGCCGCTTGACCTGAATCTGCCTCGATGACAGCGCACTGGAAGCTTGAGGTCAGCATGGATTTTACCAATACACGAATATCTGGAAGGTCATCGACAATAAGGACATTGAGTTTCACAGGCGACTCATTTCAGAACCTCGGTGATTATCGGTTGGATCTCGCGCTTACTCTGGCCTTGCCAAAAAATTGTGACCGCATCTTGTCCGTGACCTTAGCTACGATATGTTCCAACGTGATTTCAAATAGCTCATCAACGTCAATTTCATAGATTGCCGACAGTTTTTTTAGAGTTTCGATAGGAGGCTCCGATACTCCGCGCTCCCAATTAGAAACAAACTGAGGACTTGAGTATCCAAGCTTATTCGCGACAAATGCCTGAGAAAGGCCCGCCATCTGCCGTTTCTGTTTTAGATATAGCCCGAGCTTATTATTTGTTTTCATGATTGCTCTATTATTTCCGTTTCTCTGGGCTCAGGATTTTCATTCTCATTGCAAACTGGTCGCCCTGATAGTGTTCATTAATTTTGACCAGTGGACTGTATTCCATGAGCTTCTTAGGCCTTACGACGCCCTTTTGCTTAGGTGACAGACCTGCCTCGGGCAATTGAACGACAATGACCCCTTTGCAGCGAGGGAAATACAGTCGAGGAGCCTTAATTGGCGCGAATTCAATTTCAAGGTATTCCGGCACAATCATTTTCATCGAAGGGTTCCGGCTTTTTTTCATATCCTGAAACAAAGCCAGGGCCTTCATGAAATAGCGCTGATACTCTTGAAATGACTCAAAGACGTCCTCAATTTGATAAATACGATATGGCGATTCATTTTCGATAGGTTCATTCATGCCCTGACTCTATAAACATATATTGAACCAATCAAGTATTATTTAGGTTCAATATTTGAATTAGTAAGTCTCTGTAACTACGGCATAATATCCTGAAAACAAAGGATATTTTCCGGAATGAGCGACATAGACAAACGGGCCAAACAAACACTTTCAAAACTTTTAACGTGGCTTGTTCCTTCGGGAATGACCCCAAAAGAGCGCAACAGCCTCGCAAAAACCTCCGGAATTAGCCCTGAGACTCTTCGCACGACTATAAAACGACAATCTATGAGTGCAGACACTTTGCTAAGACTCTTGTTCGCTAGAGGCGTAGATCAGCAGACTCTTGAAAACTTACCTCAAACGAACTTCAAAACATTGCCTCCTAGCGAGGCTGCATGGATAGATTTGGGACGTGATATGTCCGAGACTGAAAGAAAAGAATACGCAGAATTAATTCGTTTTCTACGCAATAAGTGGAATATCAAACCCAAGTAGGTCATCTACAGAAATTCGAACTTTCAGCTCAATATCATCGCCCATGCAAGAATTGCTTTAGCTAGCAAGATTTAATAGTTTAAGCTATTATTGTTTAGCTATCAAACAAGAGGCTCAGATGAATAAATTACTTGCAGTTGGAATCAAAAATTATCGTTCTATCGAGAGTCTTAAATTGGAAATTTCGAGTGAATTTCGAATCACATCGATTTGCGGAGAAAATAACGTTGGTAAAACAAATGTATTAAGAGCAATAAATTTATTCTTCAATCCATCAGAATATAAATCGGAGGAAGATCGTCCGCAATCAAAAGTCGAGGGTCGATGGGGCAAAAAAGGCTCACCGGTAATCTTTATTGAAATTGAGGTGGACTCTAAGCAATACCAACTCACCCGAGATTTTAGAACCGAAAAAGACACAATTTCCGGTTTCGAAATTAAAACTTCTGGAAAAAAAGAGGAAATTACTTCTGAAGTTTGTGATGGCCTCACAAAGAAATTTCTCTGCAAATATGTTCCTGTTTTAAATCTTTCTATTCCTAATCTGATAAATGAAATTGTTGAAGACATGTATGATTCCGAGTACGAAACCGCTCGTTTTCGAGGCGTAAAAGCTGATCTAAAAGAAGCTTACGATAAGTACTCAAAAGGATTACTCGATATTTTAAAACACCTCGCAGAAGATCTGACCCCATCCTTCAAGCATTTCAATGAAAACTGGGAAGCGGACGTAGAACTTTCTTCTAATACAAATACGTTTAGAGAGTTGATCTCGGATGATTTGGAATTTTTCGTAAAAGACAACTCTAACAAACTCATCTCAAATAAGGGATCTGGCCTCCAAAGGCTTACCTATTTGTTAATTTTGAGTCGAATTATTGAGAAAATTAAAAATAAGACATTTTTACTTTTACTTGATGAACCTGATGCATATTTGCATCAACGCCTTCAAGAGAAGCTGCATTCTTTTCTCTTAGACCTAGCTAGTAAATCAAAACTCCAGATTTTGCTTACTACTCACTCGTCCGTTTTTATCGATACTTTTCATCTCAGAAACGTCTTCTTGTTAGTTCAGGAAATCGATGGTTCGAAAAATATCAGAACTACCAGCATTAATCTAGACTCTGTGAATGGCGAAGAGAAGATCCGTAGCCAATTAGGAATTCAGCAAGCAAGCTATTTGCCTCTGGACAGGTATAATATTCTTTTTGAAGGCGAAAGCGACCTTCATTATTTTAAACAACTTGCCGGATATTTTGAGATAACCCTTCCCAAGACTATCTCGGCTAATGGAGTATCGAATATTCCCAAATTGCTTGAGTATTACAACAGCCAGATGTCCAAGGACAATAGAGCTTATTTATGTATAATATTCGATGATGATTCAGCTGGTAGAGAGGTATTCAACAAGGTTACTTCTGATTTTAAAAAATATCCGAACTTAATTCTCAAATGTCTGCTTGTTCCGAATTTCGCAGGTGAGGGTAGCGGATGCATCGCGGGAAAGGCGACTGGTGAGTACGACAAGAATTTTAACTGTGAATTGGAAGATTTCGTTTATCCAGAATTATTTTGTGAGCTTGCTAATGGTATCTTAAAAAAGAAATCTATGCGACAGGTTGACACAGCTGAAGTTTTAAAGAAAATCATACAACCTGCATTTAAATCAAAGGGAATTTTGTCTTTATTTGACCACGAGAAAAATGCAGCGAACCCAGAGAATGGACACCTTTGGCCTCTTAATACTTCTAGCAATTCAAGTAATCAGATAAAAACAGGAATATCTTTAAGCTTCAAGCTTGAGGGAAGCCGTAGTCTTATAAGGAAAGTTCAGGAATTAGATAAAAAGTATCCGGAAGTCCGCAAATTCATGGTGCAACTAAATAATTTTGAAGATCTATTTAAAGTAAGACCCTAAAAGTTGCCAGCTTTCATAGAAGTGACCACGTGATTTCGCGGATCTGAATCCGTGAAACAGGACAATGGACGGATTGAGATGCTTCTCAATTCTTCTCGAATTTGATCAAGCTGATTTAAAAGCTTGCATTTTGTAGCACAAGACCTGCCGTTCGATCTTTTTCGCAGATCTTAAGTGAACATAGATCCCATGAGAATGATTTGTTTCCTGACCGTTTGCTCGATTCAGAATTTTGGAATTCCAAAGCAAATTAAATGCATAACGGGACTTTTTTCGGAGGGTGATTTTTTTCAGTCGACGAATTTTCGACAAGAATCCAGCGTCTTCTGAATCGCAAACTGTAACGGTCCAATGTGCATTCCTGAAAAACGGCCAATGAAGGTCCCCATTTTCAGCGCTCTAAATTTCACCGCTTTTTGTCGGTGGTGAACAATCAAGCTGAGTTTCTGATTTCACAGAAAAACCTGGCACTCGCGCAGCGCCGGCAAGGGGGTGGCTGCGGTCAGGAATTGCACGTCCTTTGACTCATTTCTAATTCTAACCCGGGCATGCATTTATCTCATTTTTTTCCCACCCGAAACCAATCGATATTCAAACATCGAAGCTCTTCTGAAGGCGATGGATCTATGACCTGATCGACCTCCTCCAGGAACTTAACTATCATTTCCCGAATCCTTGTAGCGTCTTTTTTGGAAATTGTTAGTGGCGCAGTATAATGAAGTTTCGCAACCTCGTCTAAATTCATGTGTTGAATAGCTTGCTGGCGCCAATTTGTGTGATGCACGCGCACCCATGGTGAACTTGACTCTAAGTGAGTGCTGCTAGGACCGATGCGGATTTTCCCCTTTTCTTCCTTGCACATACCTGTATTTAAAAGAAAGTCGACAATGGATCGTGTGTATTTTTTAGGGAGATCAAAATATTCAGCGATACTATCCAAATCCTGAAACCCGTTGATCGCAGAAAGCTGCCTGACTGCGGAGTAGGACCAATCGGAATAAAAGATCGCTCTCTTTTCCTCACTAATTTTCTTTTCAGCCTGAAGTCGGTGAATGAGCTCAGAAGACTTTTTCTTAAGGCCATCTATCTGTCGCCGCAAAATCGTTCGGAGGGCCTCATTGCCAGCCCTATCCAACTGCACGAGTAAGACGAAATATTCGCTTTCCAGTTCTGTAAGTCCCATATATTCACAAGCCAACGACGCTTGTTCTAACGTGAACGTTTTTAACCCGCTCAAAACTTGGCTGATTAGGGTTGTGTGTACCTCCAGAAATTGCGCCAGCTTATGTGCCTGGCCATAGCCCTTCTTTGGCATCTCTGAAAATCGATCTTTTATAAACTTCCGAAAATCCGAGTAGTTAAACAGGGAAATCATAAATTTTAACCCTTAAAAATGTTTACCTATGAGTATACTCTTTTCAGTGAAGTTTACATTAAAAATCTATTACTGCGCGTCAAGCCCTGTATATTAGGCACTAATTTTGAACATAAGAAAAACCAAGGAGTATTTGAAATGAAATCGAATAAAACCCAGTTGGAGCAAGTCCTCTTGTTCAGCTTTTTTTCAATTCTGCCGCTTTTGAGCGTAGATGTGGCTTTCGCCGCCGCTACGAAACCAGGCGTTCAACAAAGCTCCGCTGCTGACCAAGCTATGGCCGCACAACTTGAAAATGCAAATTCTCCGCAGAATTCGCAACAGCGACCGCCGGCGCAGCAAGAAACTGAAGTAAGGACATTGGCAATGGGGACTAAGGATGGGGGCGGAGCAAATTCTATAAACGGAAAATTGATCGAAGAATATTTGCATCCGATTTCATCGGAGCCTGCGTACAAACAGTCTGTACGTCCACTCCTCGCGGTCTTGAATGCAAAGTTGAAACCTGCTGCTGAGCCTGGAAATCTTCAGATAGGATCGCAGGATTGGTGGAAAAGCGAGCTGCAGGATTTATTTGCCGCGTCCCAAAAGGATCTGACCTGGTATTTTATCTCAGGAAAACTCAAACAGCTTACCGAACCCGTCACGGGTATTCCATTTCCTTCTGACCAAGTCGCTGTTCAAACTGCAGCTGGCGAAGTTTGGGTGGACGAAGATCTATTTAGGTCCAAAAAGTTGAAGCCAGATGAACTGCTAGCGCTTCAAGCTTCGACGATTGTTCATGAAATTGTGCTTCGTGCATCGATAAAACAAGATGTTTATCTCGCCTATCAATTTCACCATGAATACCACGGGCTTCGAACTCAAGGGCAAATCATGAAACAGGTGCGGCTGACAAATTATTACATCCTTCATGAACTTGATCAGGTTAGCCCAGCGGACTTCTTCGATGGGATGATCTCTTTGCAGTGGTTTAATTTTGGTGATCCCGTATATCCACAGCCTCAGTAGCCCAATAATAAAAACATAGATTATTCTTCAACAATTTCTAAAACCGCCTACGGGAAAATACACTTCCTGCTGGCGGAATATTATGAAAAAGGAGTCAAAATGGAGTGCTTTTTAAAACTTTTTACGAAGATCGGAACTGGCTTAGTCTTGTGCTTATGCGCCTCGCTTGCTAACGCCGTAGAAACCACTACAGATTTACCTTGCGTTCGGAACGCGATGTCTGTCGACGGGATTGTAATTGGAGCCGCAATATCTCTCACCAATCCAAATGAGACTGCTGATTCCCTTGCAACTCGTATGGCGATTATTTCCGAAAATCCCTGCTTGCATGTAGATCTCGCAGACATAAGCACCGGGGCAAGCTTTGAAGGAATGAGGGAGCCGACTTCGATTAATATGTTTGTAGTTCCTCGCAAAAATCGAGCAGCCTGTGTAGTTTCCGCTCCCCAGTATGCTGCAGAAGTAAAACAAGAGATTTCGAAACTTCAGGCAGCAGCCGCTGCAAACCAGATCAATCTTTACTGCGTCGATGGTGGTTTAAATACCCTAAAGGGCGAATGATCAAAAACTTTCGAGGTCGGTGTGCGGCGTTTGAGTATGCCAGCCTTGTCTACAAATGCTTAGGAGCCCGCCCAGCCAAGGTCCAACTCCCTCAGTGAACCCCCATCAGCAACGGTTAATAGAACAAAATTGCGGGCATTTCTGAACTATCGTTCGCAATATCCGGGGAGGGCTGTTCAGGCGGCGGGCTTTTCCCTGGGACCTCACAGACTTGTGACCGCAGAGTTCCTGAAATCCAAACCTAGGCCAATCATTTGGTTCATATACAGTTCTAATTCCAAAGCATAGGCCGCAAAATATTAGATTAGCTATAACTTAAATAAGTCCAAGTTAAAGCAAGCGACGACTTCGCCTTCACTGGTTTTGACGGTTTTTAAGAATTCCTGGATGACTCCAACCATTTGTTCTCTTAGTAGTCCAAAGTCTTTTTCAGAAATCGAAAAAGGAGCGGTATACATAAGCTCTTGATCGCTTACCGAATCCATTTTTTGCAAGGCCTTCACCCGCCAATTGGAATGGTGGCGATTTAAATACGGTGAGCCTTTTCCTAAATGTGTATACCGCGAACCTATCTCAAAGCGCGCACCATTTTGTTTTATAAATCCGGTATCGCGCAAAAACTCCACAACAGCCAACACCTGCGACCGAGGTAGCTGCAGCTTCTCTGAAATATCATCAATGGTTTGCCCCTCACCAATGGAACAGAAAAGACGAATCGCCGAGTACATCCAAGAAGAATAAAAAGTCGCACTCTCTTGATCTGTGAGTAGTCTTTCTGTATCGATTCGGTCGGCAAGTTTTAATGCTTTAACACTGAACTCTTTGATTTTTTCTTGGTGATATTTTTTTAGCTTCGAGGTTCCAGCTCGCTCAAGGCGAAGAAGCTCTAAGAAGTAGTCTTTTTCTAGAGCACTCAGGCCAAGAAAATCACAAAGCTCTAAAGCTTGCTCTTCAGTGAAGTCACGTTTGCCCACCATAACTTGGCTGACCAACGTAGTATGCACCTCTAAATGCCTTGCCCAGGCCTTGAGGGCTCCTCGTGATTTAGGTAGCTCCTTAACGTAATTCCTCAAAAAATCACGGTAATTATCGAAATTAAAAATCGTCTTTTTCATCATACTTTCAATATCTTACCATGATAAAATACAAATTTGTCATTTTTTAAAGAGATAATAGATATCAATCATCTAGATACCAATAATGCACAGAGCTATATTGGCCAGGAACTTGAATCTAACTTAAGGAGTATGAAAATGAAGGACTCAAATCCATTTAAGCTCGGCCTCGTTGTAGCGTTTGTGACAATGCTATTACCGAATTTGGCACTGTCTCAAATTAAGACAATGGGTTCCTTACCTACAAGCGCTTTGAAGTCTCTGACATTGCAACAAGATCCTAAGGACCTCGCGAAACTTAACAAACTCAATGAAACAAAGAAATTCAAAGCAGCACTTGAGACATTAAAATCCACACGCGGCGGAACTGGTGTTGATGGCGGTGGTGGCAATATCTGTATGCTGACTCCGGATTCAGATCCTGTGCTTTTGGATTTAGTTCCGGCAAAAGGCTCCCCTTTAAATATTTCTCGAGCAGCGGGCGAGAAAGTGAAACTAACAAAGTTTTTGAATGAAGTGGGCTTTATGAACCTGAGCCCATTGCGTGACAATGAACCAGACCAATTCTACACGAGCCGTTTAAAAACGGAAGTACAGCGTATTTTATCTTTAGGCCTTCAATCATCGCCGATCACAGCTCGCTATATTGAAGAGTATTTGAACCACTCTCAAATTTTTGGCGTCAATACTAAATTTAATAAGAGCTATGGCGCGGACTACTCGAAAGCTCCGGAGTGCTCGCATGGAAATACGCGAGCTGTGATCTACAACATAGGTGGAACTGCGATTTTTGTAGAAGTCGAACTTTGGAATAAAATGTCCTTAGGTATGCAAGCGACCACATTAATCCATGAGGGCTATCGCTTTATTCAGTCTATGGTGACGAACCCTCCTTCTCATATTGACGTCCAAAACTTAGTTTTAGAAATGGCCCTTGGAAAAATGATCATAAATCTTGATGAGGTCTTCGAGTATCGCGACAACCAAGAAGGTACTTTTTTACTTTCTTCAGATCCGAGCCTTAGCATGTGGGTAAGGACGTTCCATGACTTAAAATTCGCAGGATCGAGCCTTGCGAATCACTTAGACACCTTGCGAATTTATATGTTTGAAGAAAAAGAGAATATGTTTATCTTGAACCCCAAACGTCAGCGCTATGAAAAGTTGTTATCAAATTTGCATCAAGCTGTTCTAACTGGAATTGCCGCGGGAATTCAAAGCGGAAGTCTGTCGACCTCCGATATTTTTGAATACTACATGAGCAAAGTAGAATAACTCACCGACAAATTTACTTCCAAATATAAAATCCAATAAATAAAAAGGAATATTTTATGAAAAAGATATTTTTGGTATCTCTTATGATTTTTTCAACTTCATCTGCTTTTGCAGAAACATTGCCGCTGTCTAGCGATGCACTGACAGTTCTAACGATGTTAGGCCACGTACCTGCTCAATACCAAAAGCTCATGACCTATGGAAACCGCGTGACGGAGGTCAACACTATCGAGGGTTATAATAAAAAATATGAAATAGTAGTTAAGCACTGTAAATGGGAAATGCAGTCATCAGGCCCTGATTATGTTTGCGTGGGCGGGGCTAAGATGGAAGTGTCGCTCGTCGGAGCTAGTGTAGTTGCTTCTGAGCCTGTATTACTGAATTAAACCACTTGCATCCTTAGCAGTGGCTATCTTGATTTACACTGACTTTCAGTATTTTGAAATTTCGTCTCCGTCGTGAGAGATATGACTTCACGACCGAGACGAACATTAGCTGGATTTTTAGGTCATCAGAGGGCATGAAATGAGTAAGTTAGTGATTAAGGCTTTTGATTTATCTCTGGAAAGATGACCTCTGTCTTTTTAGCTGGTTCTTCAATTTTTACGTCTTTCGTTTTATTTTTCGCGTCCTGTTCTTCTCGCTTCATCGCCGCTCGTTCAGCAGACACAGAACCGTGACTGCATTTAGCGACCGAAGCAATATTGCGATAACTCATACCAGCTTTTAGGAGTTTGCGAATCAGTTCTGAGTCGCGGAGTTTTTTTCTTCCGATCAGTTTTCCTTTGGCTCTTGCATTTGCAAGACCATTTTTCACACGATCACTGATAAGATCCCTTTCGAGTTGAGAAATTGATGCCAGAATCGAAAAAATCGCTACGCCAACCGCGCTATTAGTATCGATTTTTTCGGTCAATGAGCAGAAATGCACATCTTTCTTTTTAAAAGTTTGAAGCGCATTTAAGAGGTGCGTAGTCGATCTGGCGAAACGAGAAAAAGAATAGACGACACAAGAACTGATCTCGCCTCTATCAACAGCGGCCATCATTCGATCAAGGGCTGGGCGGCTTGCTTTTGTGCCGCTGACGCCTTCGTCGGTGAAAAATTCAACATTCGTGATATTGTTCTGCTCGCAGTATTGCTTTAAAACTCGAATCTGTGATTCCATACCAGTTGACTGATCGAGAGTACTGACACGGGCGTAACAAGCAACTTTCTTTAAATCCATAAGAACTCCTCAAAAAGAAAGGGCCGGATATGATCCAGCCCTGAAAATGAAACTTAAAATGTGAAAAATTAAAAAAACTATTAATGACTATCAGGGGGCCTTGGTTTCGCCTCGGTCATCGCCTTTGTGAACTTGGCATAACTGATTTGATCGAACTGATAGGCGTGCTTGGCAGACAGCGCCGTCTGTCTTGCTGTGTCATATATTGAGCCCCCAATACCGACAGTAAGGCCAATTCCCAAAAAAATGCTAATTGCCTTAAACATCGTCTTCTCCTTCGACCATGCGGTCGTTTGAGCCCATGAGTCGGTACTTTCGTGACTTTATCCGTGAACGAATGGCCCCGTCCTCGATAAGGTCCGGATTGGCTTTAATCTGGCCAAGTATTCGCACCACGAGAGTACGGCCCCAACCGAAGTGGGAAGCGAGCTTATCGACGGCCCAGCGGTCGCCCCAACGCTTTTGAGCCAGGTCATTCAGATCTATCTTGTCCTTATTCCACGCCAGAGGGTAATAAACCGGCACACACAAGCTACCTGTCCGTTCGAGTATCTTGTCGCTGCCTTCACCATTTTACCAAGCCCGCTGAGTGACCGAGATGTTCACACCATCGTAATAGCTGGCTTGAGAAAAGTCCGACGCAAAACCTCATGACGATGCGTAAAAAGTTTATTTACGAACCACGCGACAAATCCACTCGCAAAACGTGGTTGAAAAGTCAGTCGATCGCTTAAAATAATATCTCCCGAACCATCTGTCGCGTCTACTAAGAACCGCTCATGAATCCAAAGCTTCATCGAGCCCATCGGAGATTGCTCTTTAAATGAACACAAAGGATTAAAGTCCACCAGAGTTAAATCTGAAAAATCCATAGGCAGAACACCAAAAAGAAACAAATAACTGCGGAATAACCTTGTTCCGGGCTGAACCTTCACATCCGCTAAATTGTGTATATTCCCCGGAACCGACATGCGAATCAAGGGATGCAGCTCTCGAGAGATGCCCTCCACCGAAGTGATCCAGTCCCAAGCCGTTTGACGCGAACAATGAAGCTGAGAATTAAAACTTAATTGAATCATTTTTTACGCGCGAGCATCAAGCCATCGCCAACTGTCATAAGCACCGAACTCACCCGAGAATCGTTGCTGATTTTTTCATTCAAATGCCTCAATGCTTTTGTGGTTTCATCTTGAACTTGAAGGTCAGCAACATCCCCATCCCACAGCATATTATCTAAAACAACCAAGCCACCAGGACGAAGCAGTTTCAGACAAGCTTCATAATAGGCGTCGTAACCCATTTTATCCGCGTCAATGAACGCGAAATCAAAAGTCGCTTGCTCACCATTAGCAATCAAAGCATTGAGAGTCTGCAAGGCCGGTGCAATTTTTAATTCAATTTTAGAGGCAACATCGGCCTCGTCCCAATACTTACGACCGATGTTGGTCCAATCTGCACTAGTATCGCAGCAGATAAGCCTTCCATCCGCAGGCAAAGCCGAAGCCATTTTTAGCGCCGTGTAACCGGTGAAAGTTCCAATCTCCAAAGCTTTTTTACCGCTCACGGATTGAACCAGAATGGCAAGCAACGCGCCCACATCACTGCTGCTGATCATACCACCAGAAGACATCTTACGAGTTTCTTGGCGAAGGCGTCCTTCCAGCTCAGAATCGCGAACAATTTTTTCCACAACATAACGAGCCACGGGCTCGGCCGTGATCGAACTTTTAATCGGTAAAGAAGCCGTCATATAAAACTCCCCATGAGAAACAACAAATAATCCTGACTCCAAACTAACACCCACACCCAGACCACGCACCAATTTTTAAAAGAAGACAAACAAATGAAACCTAAATTTAACGAGATAAGATGAACTACTTTGCTCGGCCAGAAGAAGCCCCGAGTAGTTTAACGCTGCCTTCACCATCATAGAATCTCGCCGGCAACTCGGCTCCTGCCGGGATTCCAGTGCTGGGTGCTACCGGGATCTCGGCAGACCGTAGGCGAAGGCGAATAGGTTTACTTTGGGAGCCATTTTTACTGGCACTGCTCTTGCCTTAGTGATTGGTAACAACAACAACACATTAAGGAGAAAAATATGAAAAACGCAAAACATCTGATCACGGCTTTGGTAACATTGGCTGGCTTGTCGCTGTCCTCAGTTTCGAAAGCAGATATCTCGCCTATTACGACGGTGAACGACACGAACTATGGGATGTGGATCACCATCTACGATCCTTTCGACAGTGGTCATGCGGACTATGGTTGTGTGCCGCCTAGGCAAACTAAAAGCTGGAGTTCAGGAAATTATATTTCCATCATGGCACCTTACACTGTTCGGGCTGAAATGATGAGTACAGCGGATTGTCGCGGTAAAAGGTTGGATGACTTGTCGGTCGGCGCCTCTCCAAACCGAAAATACATGGTGAGCTTTGTTAACGGAGGTTTCATCTGGTCAAGAGTTCTGGCGAGTCCCGCACAAGTCCCTCATGAAGAAACGGCTACTGAGCTAGCCAATCCCTAAAAATTTCTACGACGCCAATCGCAACGCTCTAACAACGGACGTTGCGATTGTATAGAAAAAACTAAAAAACCCGTCCATTTCTGAACGAAGGCCCTTTTGGGGGATGATTTTCTTTACCTGCCGATAACGAATGGCCCAGACTCTTTTCTAAAAATGAAAGGAAATAGAAATTGTTCTCGGTTATTTTACGCCGGTATTTGACCGTAACTAAAATCAATCCTTAGAAAGGAAAAATTTATGATTAAGACAACTATCTTCAATGCATTTTTCGCAGTTTTTTCCATTATTGTCGTAGGCTCAAATGCCTTAGCTAACGATGCATCTACCGCTAATTGTATTCGCTCTCAGATCGTGGGAAACCAAGTTGTCTGTATGACACCTTCTGCTACTGATAGCTACGGCAGAAAACTCTTGTTTGCTGCATCTACAAAACCGGCAGATGTGTGCAACTACGTGACTGGCACCAAATGGGTCACTGGCTCTGAAGTTGGTATGACGGATCTAAACACAGCAGCTGATCTAGCTATCGCACAACGATTCAGTGGAATTGTTTCCTTTACCAGAGCCGGCGAAGTGAAGAGTATTGAAGCCATTGCACGTGGTTATGAAGTTTATGCTCTCGTAGTCTGCGAACGTCATATCGATCCTCCCACTTTCGTCATTGGACCCGTCCAAGTTGGCAACCCGGATGCTGGTGCCTATTGCAGAGCTCGCTACGGATTTCTTTGCAATTTCTTCCGACACTAGTACCCACCGCATGGATTGATGAGGTTATTGAGATAACCTCATCCCTTAGCAGATTACTGATCCAGAAGACTGAAAGGGCAACAAATGTTGTCAGTCGATCAACACGTTAACGTTTCATTTTTTTTGAAATCATGCCTGAATGTCATGAACAGCGAGTTGAGTGTTTCGACATTGGAACGGTCGTTGCTCCCCTTTGTAGCTATAACAATCATTGCGACGCTGAAAGGGAAAATTATCCCATCGCGATTGCAACGGCACTAATTAGGAGAACTTATGAGAACCTTAATTGCGCTTACTGCTTTATTGTTTGTCACATCATCAAGCTTTGCTTCGGAGTACATCTGTACAGTGAACGAGAACGGTACAGTTTCCACAAAAAATCTTATTCTAAATTCAGTCAACGATTATGCTGAAATTACCGGCTTGTTTTATTTGAAGCTTTCATCGACAGGAAATTTACGAATTCTTACCTCCGCAAGTTATGGAACCTTCGTTTATGGATTTGAAGGCACCAAAACTTCCGTAAACGCTTCGAGCTCTACCAACGGAAAAATAGACTATTCCTATGTTAGGTGTGACCTTAAGTAATTACAGATTCTTGCTCTCACACTTGGTTTTTCTACACAGGGTTGCTCACAAACATTGAATAAAACATTTTCCTTTATTGGGAATCTGCCAAGATTCCACTAAGGTTGGAGGAAAATATGCCTAAATATATTATCGAAAGAAAAGTTCCCGGTGTTGGCCTGAGCAGTCAAGATCAGCTGCAGGAAATGTCTAAGGTGTCTAACGACGCTCTTAAAAAACTTAATGGCGAAGTCATGTGGCTAGAAAGCTATGTTACAGATGACGCCACCTTTTGTGTCTATGTAGCGCCGAATGAAGACCTCATTAAAAAACATGCCCAAATGACCGGATTCCCTGCGGATCGGATTACGCGGGTTGATACAGTGATTGACCCATCGACCGGAGAGATGCCAATCGCATCACGAGTAGCCAGCAAGGAAAAGATGTTTGATAAAAATATCAGGCAATAATAGGTCTCTAAACCCTGATGCGACCTTAGAAGGCCTGCTCATGCGGAAGGCCTGCCTCTTGTCCTCGGTCGTCTAACTTTTAGACGATTTAGAAAAATGTATTTTCTGACTCTGTTTTAATGATTCACAATTGGGGATTTTGTTAAAACGGTCTCCGCAATGACTATTTTGCGGAGACCTTAGGTTATGAAAAAATCAGTTCTTTATGTCTTAAGCCTTCTTTTCTTTACGCTAACCGCATTTTCTGCAAAAGCAGACTGTGGACCTGATGATATCTGTTTGAGTATTGGCACGAGCGATAGCGCTCAATCAGTTTTCTATGTCACGCAGATTTATGTTCCCGCTATTGGCCCGGGCCCTAATGGAAAAACCATCAGTGTATTTAATGTCGGTCCAACCAAACTGCAAATTTCTTCAGGATCTGCAGATGTGTACGCAATCCCTGCGAATGGGCCTGCTATGAAAATCGGAACATTGCCGCAACCTTTTATCAACTTCGCCAGTTCTCCGATGGAATCCCCTTTAATTTTATCAACATCGCTCTCGTACACGGTGACAGACAAAACCAATACGGTATGTATGAAGGCCTCCCACGATGCAGTTTTCGCAATGGATTCATGGGTTCAGCAACTGTATAAGGCTGTCGCTTTTACATTCACTGATGGAGGCAACTCGGTCAGCATTGCTGGAAGCAGATTCGAAGGCTTCGGCAGCAGCAGAGTCGCTTTGTTTGGATGTCCTAAAAATTAACCTGCCTATTCCCTAATTTCTGGTCTTGAAGCAATTAAACCTATCCGTGCCTACCAAGACCCATATCATCGGCCCCAGGGCTTTGTACTTATTTTAACATTTGTGAATTTTAATTTGACTGCCATTTTAAACAGGCATATCTAAGCCACCAAGCAAGGTCTTCTTCATGAAGGCCTGTCTTTCCTAAAATACCGCGTTCACTTTTACCACCTCTCACCGAGGTGACTTTTCGGCTCGCAAAAACAACTAACACAATTTAGTAAGAGGTTTTTATGAAAGTGTTTTCTGCTATTTTTGCGACTCTTTTGTTCGGTACAACTTGTTTTGCTCGCCCTGAAACCAGCGGTCATAAACTTATGCGTGATATTCAAACCCTGGCGTTGAAGTGCATTGTGCACAATTACTCTGTTAGCAATGAAGGCAGCAAGCTCTTCACAAGCTTTATGAATACTTGCCCGCAAATCAAAATTCAAGACAAAGCGACAGCTCTTGTTTATCTAAAAAATGAAACATTTACGATTGTACTTCGTGAATCTGAAAACTCAGATGGTGGCGATCTAAACCATGTTTTAGTTTACAACTCTGACAGACAAATGGTCGCACAAAGACTTAATGTTCTAGCTTTTGACAACATCTTCCTTGGCCTTAGCGGCGGAAGATCTGATTTTGCTGAAATGAACGAATCGTCAAACTAGATTCTTCTGCAAGATACAAAAAATGAATTTTAAAAAAAACTGTGATTAAAAATCACAGCTTTTTCATTCCGGAGCAATAAGGCTTTTCTAATCAAAAAAATCAAATGCCCGGCAAATACGAAAGCTCTCTGTTCATTATCCCCTCTCTTTAATGTTTTCGTTGAACATCAAAGAGAGGGCTCGTCACTGGCAAATATCTTAAAATCCTTCCGCCGATTTAATTTGCGCACGTCCAGACTCTTTTACTTGAGGACTGGTTTCTGATCTGCGGTTGCTGGCTGAAAAGTCCGTGGCTTTAGTGATTTTCTTAGCTTCGGGATTATGAACCACGTGCGCCGTCAAAGAAGCACTGTCGCCTTCTATGATCTTAACTAATTTTTCTACGTTGGTTTGCATTGATGCAGCCTGAGCCGTCAACTCCTCAGCAGAAGCTGCCACTTCTTCAGAGGAAGCAGCATTGCCTTGGACTGTTTTATCAAGCGAGTTCAACGCAATAGAAAGCTGATTGACGCCTGTGGACTGCTCAGTACCGGCTGATGCGATTTCTTGATTCAGCTCTGAAATCTTTTTAATAGATCCGCTTAAGCTCTTCAGTAATGTATTATTGGATTTAGCAATCTCAACCCCATCTTCGACTTGAGCCACGGACTGCTTAATCAGCTCTGAAATATCTTTCGCTGAACTTGCACTCTTAAGAGCTAAACTGCGAACCGCTTCGGCAACGACGGAGAATCCTCTTCCTTGATCACCCGCTCTTGCCGCTTCGACCGATGCATTGAGGGCGAGAAGATTTGTTTGGAAAGCAATGTCATCGATGACGCCAATAATCTCTTCGATTTTTTTCGCCGACTTCTGAATATCATTCATACAGCCGCCCAGACGCTCCATCTCATGAAGGCTGTCTTGTACTTCTTTTGTGACATTTGAAGAAAGATTGGAGGCTTCTTGTGCATTGCCGGCATTCAAACGCACCATACTATCCAATTCTTCAATAGAAGCGACCCCCTCTTCCAGAGAAGCTGCAGAACTGGAGGCGCCCGTTGCCAATTGTTGTGCTGCATTTGAAAGTTGCTCAGACGCATTTGATACTTCAGAAGAACCTTGTGCCAGCTGATCCGCAGCATGGCCAATATGCTTCACCAAGAACGTGGCAATGAGATAGCCCACCCCAATGGACAGAAGGATCCCGGCAATGATCACTCCACTAACGATACTGTTCATTTGCCCATTCAATTCGTCCCCAATGCTCTCACTTTTTTTGACACCGTCAGTTTCAAATTTAATAAGTTTTTTGAAGGCTTCGTCGCGGGAGTCTAATAATTTAGCGTACTCATTTCTCCACAGACGATCCCGAAGCTGCTGATCGGACTTATTATTTGTTCCCGATAGACGAATCATCTCTAAAGACAGATCAAAGAACTTCTTTAATGTTCCCGCCTTAAAATCATTCCAAAACGGCTCCTCGCCCTCAGTGAACGGCAGATCTTCATAAGCCTTGGCCGCAACATTAAATTCTTTAATTGCTTTCTCGGCGGAGGCCTTTGCTTTGGCGGCATCTTCAGATGTCGACGGAGTATCAATCAAAGAAGCCACCGGCACCACGAGCTCAGTCAACTGAGTTCTCATATCAATAAACTGCACAAGATTCGGTACATTTTCTTTGGCAATGGCTCTGTAAGTCTTGATTGTCTTGCTTGAAAAATAGTAGGCGGTGGCGCCGACTACAACGGATACTGAGGCGCTTAAAATAAAAGCGACAAGTAATTTTGTTTTTATGCCCGTATTTTTTAACATGCTTGATTCCTCTGTTATATTTTTTTAAAAATTAAAGATATTTGAAATTAAAAATCGATTGTCCATCAGTATCTTTCCTTGGGCTTTACAACAACCGCCGGTAGCGAAGCGTCTTCATAGTCTCAGATTCCCGCGCAATCTTTTCTCGCTTCGCCTTCATTTTTGATTTTGTTGTATTTTCAGAAACTTTTTTGCCTGTCTTCGCTAAGGCCTGGGGAGGATTCGCGGAAACCATCTGCTTCACACCATTGCTGGTCCAAATGGTAGCACCCCAACCATTTTGGGATTTTGAGAATGACGTCTCATAGCGAAATCCATCCTTTTCGAAGAAGGCTTTTAGGACGTCACCATCACAGTTCTTTCCCGTAGCAAGTTGCGGTTGTGATTTCAATGCGCAGTTTTCAAATTTGAATTGAACTTGGGCATCTGAGCAGTTGTGGCCTTCGATAACGGAGGATTCACCGCATAAAGAGACACTCGAGGAGTCTGTTGCGTAGGAATTCTTTGCAACACCTAAAAATAAAATATAAATCAAAAATTGTGACACATTCACAGAATACTCCTATATCAATGGCTCTCTTATCCATCACCTGTTCCGGAATATTCCTAAAATTGACTAACCTGGACTAATGATCTGTTATACTTGCTGAGACCAATTCTCTTCTTAACAATTGTTCGGACTACAGTTAACAAAACTTAATGGGCAGGGAAAAGAATCCCTTCGATCTAAATAGAATCCGAACAAAGAAGAAAAACTCTAGATCAACGTCAGTAAATAACTTTCTTTTACTCACTGGGGTCAGGGATCAGCTCACTTCATCTCAATTCGCATTTATAAATCTGACCAAATATCCGGCCATTGCAAATAAGAAAATCCTCGCGAACAGCTTCTGCCTTAGCCGTCTTAGTGTCACAAAAACCAGAATTGATGGGAGCCTTCGTTCTAGACAATTTTTCTTTTGTTTCGTTATGACATACTCTAAATTTTGTTTGTCAGGATTTGGTTGGGATTGGTCAGGCAGACTAAAGACTTCAACAGAGGTCCCCAACATCAACCATATAGTTAGAGAAAACCACTTTTAGATTTATCTTTCTGTCTTCCGACAGCATTTCCCTACGTTCCGCATTCCAATCGTAGATAACACATTGCCATCCGAGGGCCCCTTCTTGACATTGCCGTGATTCCGTTTGAAATCTAGTTATGGCGCAAATTCTTAAAAAATCCATTTTAGTTTTCATCCTGATATTTTCTTCTGCCAAGGTTTTGGCAGCGGCCTCTTACCAGGATGGCGATGTCATCGGTGAATCTGAAATCACGACGGATGCTTCCACTTCTTTCTTTGAAGCTGCCACGGGAACTCGTTATGGACATGTCGGAGTGATCTTTAAAGAAAAACAAGGATGGATGGTTTACGAAGAATTTCCTCCGCAGGCTCAGATCGTGACCGTGCAAGAGTTTTTATCTCGCAGTCATGGGACCTATACGGTTATTCGTAAGTCAGAGGCCCTCACCGCTGAGCAATTAAAGCTTGTTAAAAGTTTGGCCCAAGACATTGTAAAGCGTAAAGTGCCTTACAACTATTCACAAACTAGCAACTCTGAAAGTATGAATTGCTCTGAATTTGTAAAGGCTGTTTTTGCCAATGCCAAACTGAACGTCGGCAAAATTGAAACTGTGGGAAATTTGAACTTAAAAACATTCCACGGCTATCTTTGGAAAATTTGGAAACAAGCCAGTCCCGAGACTCAGACCACGGACCCCGTGGTGACTCCTGCCTCTGTGATGAGAACTGCCAATTGGATCATGGTGGATGGAACTGTTGATCCCCATGTGACATTAACGGATGCCCAGCTGACGGCCCAATGGAAAAAAGAGTCCGCCCTGAATGGCGTTGCTGCAGAATGGGGTATCACTCCTCAGCAAATTGAAAAGCTCGCACAACCTTAAAGGTCATCATCATTCAGAACAGGGTCCAATGTCGCCTTCACGGCATTTGGCATCAACAATGAGGCCACTCTGTTATTGATTTCAGAATCTGCCTGAAGAAGATCTAAGTTCACATCATAGTAATTCGTTCGACGATGCTGAGAATCCAACATCACTGCCGTTGAAGTTTCGACCAAACCGGCCTGCCAAGCAAATCCACTTGGTGAAATAATTCTGCGACTTAAATCAAAGTATTGAGAAGCATCCAAGTTCAACTTCTTGGTCATTAAAAGGAAGTCACTCCACTTGTCTTCAATTTGTTGTGGATCCACATCCACCGCTTGCAAATAAGCCAGCACCAACACTTGCGAGCAATAAGCCGCACCCTTTGCATTCGCAAATCCTGAGGCAAACCCCATTGCATCTGCTGACACCAGATAATGATCCATCATTTTAAGAACCCTTGGGATGATAAGGCCACGGTACCAAGGCTCTGCTTGATCCAAAGAATAGCTCGCCAACTGCGCAACGTCTTCTGGTGTTGCCAAAGTCTTAATCCAAGTTTCTTTACTAAGATCCGAAGCGATTTGGTCATCATTCAACACCGCTTCATAGGATTTCCAAACATTTTCCTGATAGCCGCGTTTCGCAATCGCGCCTTTATAGTACGACATAAACTTACGGCTATTATAACGAACATAACCAACTTTTTGAAAACGCTCTTGGAAGGCGAAACCTTCGGGACCAATGAAGCGAATTCCTCCCGCTGAACTATTAGGATATATGTCCCAAATCCACGGCATGCTAATTCCCGATTCAATATCGTTCTTAACCTCGACAATGCCCACATGAGAATAACCCTCCACGGACATCGACTTTGTCATGCGCGCATATTTTCGTTTTTCACTCTTAGTTAAGGGCTGATTGTTGTGAACTTTATCTGCAATGGCTTCTTCTTCTGAAGGCGTTGCATACATGGCCACCTGCCACAAAGCACCTACTAGTTCACTTTTCTTTGCCAACTTTTTATTGGCATTATCACCGGGCTTCACACCAATGGTGATATAAAAAGCCTCTGTCCCGTGGGAATATTCATTGGCAAAGTCGCCGGACTGCAAAGTGAAACTTTGCACCTTGTGATCTTTATTGTGCAGATATTGCGTCGCACTGATATAGTTCTGTAAGTTGTCATTTTGTTTACTTAAAACAAAATCGAGATCTTTCTCCAATTCCGGTTGTTTTTCTAAATGTGCATGGCGAACCAAAAGAGCGGCCATGGCGCGGCCCCAGTATTGGGTATTTTGCAATTCCAGATACTCAAACTTTGCGCGGAGATAGCTATCAACATTGTCCTTGAATGTATCTAGAATGATGGACTCCGTAAGTTCACCCTTTCCAGATATCGCTTGAGATGACATCAACAGATCCGCAATCGTCGCCAAAATTTTCGTTCGTTCCTCGACAAATCTTTGACTGGCGATTTCCGTCAAATACTTTTCCCGTGCTGAAGAAAAGTCAGAAACGTTTTTAATCGACTTTATGTTATCCGGTAATACAACATCCGTTAGCAGAGCGTGAGGTCTTAAAAGATGCCCGCTTAAGCGCACGGCTTTTTTACGAATCTGCGGGTTATTAAGGTTGTCTCGAATCCCTTCGTAAATTTGAACCGACATATCGCGGGCCAGATCTACGATTTTATAACGATCTCTATTGCCTTTCAAAACTGTGCGGGACACCTCATTGAGCTGCCCTTGATCCAAGGTGACTTGAATTTGCGCTGAATACTTCTCAAAACCCAACCGAGCGAGAAAGGCCTGATCCGCCTCTGCCTTAGCGACGTCCTGGGCCCGCGCCTTAGGGGCGAAGGCGTTTATTAGAAACAAGGCAGAGGCTATTAGAATGGATGGCTTCTTCATGATCGTCCTCACGTCATCCCGCTAAAAAATCGTTTAACTGGAAGACATAGAGACAAATAAGGGCACAAGCCTTCATATTTCTGTCCATAAGAACCTCCCAGTTGGTATTTAAATACTGGGAACGGTAAGAGCAAAAAGAAGGCCCACTATTAATATTTGTTGCGCTGGTAAGTTCCGCCAGTTTACCTGAGCCCTTGCCTTACCCGGGAAGATCTAAGAAAACCGGTCGCATTTCATTCAATTGTCGAACTTTTTACAGAGGACAGTCCCCATTTAGCTTCTATATTTCCTGTGGGTATTGTGACTTGCACTTGCACCCCCTTTCGCATTAGATTCGCCAGTCTATCGGAGGCGCTTATTAACTGGATTTCAACTTTAGAAGTTTTGCTGGCCAATCTTTTCTGGGGCTTCGGCTTTACTGCCACAGTCTGGAGCTTGCAAACTTGGTCTATATTGCAAATTCTGGTTTTACGTTTCTGTATTGTCGGATTCTGCGGACTACTTATCGCTTTGATCGTTAAGCCAAAAGAGTTGGGCCGTCTTTTAAAACTGACTTTCGTGCCAGCACTCTTTCTTATCACCGAAATCGTTTTTCAAGTTTGGGGATTAGAGCACACATCCGCGACCAAGGCCGGATTTCTTTTTGGTTTATATATTATCATCGTCCCATTACTTGAGGGTTTCTTCTTTAAAAGGAAAATTCATCTCTATCACTGGATGTGGGTTTTCGTTGCCTTGCTTGGCACCTTCTTGATGATTGAGATCGATACTTTTGAGATCAATATTGGAGATCTTTTAGTTTTGGTTTCTTCTTTAGGTGCAAGTCTGCACATTCTGAGTATTGATAAGGTTGGCAAAACGGAAAAAAATCTTTTTATCGCCAATGCCCTGCAATCAACTTGGGGGGCAATCTTAATCTTGCCTCTATTACTTTTGCAGAATACCCCATGGCCTACAGAGGCACCATTGAAGCCTCTGCTTGGTTTGTTATCGCTGACCTTCGGCTCGACTTTTTTGGCTTTCTATCTGCAGATGCGTGCGCAAAAAAATCTTTCGGCATCCATCGCCAGTGTTTTATTTTTATTGGAGTCCCCGTTTGCAGCCATCTTTGGCTACTTTCTACTTGCGGAACGTCTGAACTCAATTCAATGGATCGGATGTTCTTTGATCGTTATCGCCGCAGCGGGAATTACAACCCGCCACTTCTTCCAACCAAAGAATCTAGTTGGGCAAAATACCATGCCTGCAGAGACTTCTGATATTTAATATCTCGAAGAATTTCTTCGCGGGTTTGGACATACTCTGTCGCCGCTGGAAGATCTGGGTCATTGGCGCACTCCACGGTCCATTGCTCCGTGGTTTCAGGATGAAATTGGAAAGCCACGATATTTTTCCCATAAGTATAGGCTTGATCACTACAGCAAGCATTGGTCGCAAGAAGCTCAGCCTGAGGTGGCAACGTGAAGCTGTAGCCGTGCCATTGAAACACTTTAAGGCTTTCCTGATTCGACAAAGCCACAGATTGCCAGCCCACTTCCCAATGTGGGTGCTTTTGCACAGAGCCACCAAGAGCTTCCGCTAAAAGCTGACTTCCCAAGCAAAGGCCCACAATCTTTTTATTTTCTTTAATGGCCTGACGAATGAACTCTTTTTCTTGAACCAGCCATGGAAAACGAGCCTCTTGATCAACATTCATGCTACCACCACAAATAATCAAAAGATCGAACTCGGAAGAACTTGGTGGCGTTTTCAAATCTACAAATCTGACGACTTGATAGGGAATCTTTTTACTCTCCAACCATACAAAAGTTGAACCTGGAGGTGTGCTGTCTTCATGTTGAATGATCACGGTTTTCATGGGCCTCCTTAAAACAGATGCCCCTGTTTACCTAATTCCGCTCTGTTTTTCAACAAGTCTTGCCGTGATTCTTAGCGAACACTTTGATAACCGTTCAAGAGGCCTTTTTTGGTAAGAACCATCTGCCAAAGCTGAGTCCTTCTTGCCCTGAACGAGCCCGCGCAACTCAAGAGATAATATTTCCATTTGCGATAAAAGGTCTTATCAAATTTATCCTGAATTTGCGGCCAGCCTCTTTCAAAGTTATCGAACCAACAAAGTAAAGTTTTATCATAGTCAGGACCGAAATTATGCCAGTCCTCCATTACGAAAACATCTTCCAGGGGTTGGGTGATCTGCCCAATAGAGGGGATCATGGAGTTTGGAAAGATATGGCGCTCAATCCAAGGATCCGTGCCGCCTCCTGAGGCGTTATTGTTCCCGATTGTATGAAGTAAAAACAACCCATCATCAGTCAGACACTCCGCTGCTTTGCTAAAAAATGTTTGATAATTCTTTTTGCAGACATGTTCAAACATACCGATCGAAACAATCCGGTCGTATTTGCCGGTGATTTCCCGATAGTCCTGCAAAAAAATTTCGACATCTAAGCCACGGCAGTTTTGTCGAGCTAACGCCGCTTGTTCTTCAGAGACAGTGACTCCGACCCCACGGATTTTATACTTTTCAGCGCAGTACTTTAGAAAACCACCCCAGCCGCAGCCAATGTCTAAAACCCGCATCCCGGGTTCGAGTTTAATTTTGTCGCAAATAAGTTGAAGCTTTTTCTCTTGGGCTTCATCAAGGGAGGCGGCGTTTTTCCAATAGCCACAAGTATAGATCATCCGCTTATCCAGCATAAGACGATACATTTCATCATCTATGTCATAGTGAAATTCACCGATCTTATAAGGATCATTGCGACTAGAAAGATTCATGACTTTCGACTTCAGTGACTGCAACAGAAATGTTGCGGGATTCACCTCTTCATCCAGTCGCGCCCTTAAAAGAAGAAAAAAGAAATGGCTTAGATCTTCGCAGTCCCACCATCCCTCCATGTAAGATTCTCCCAAGCCAAGAGATCCCTGCGCTAAAACGCGGTGATAGAACTTAGAATTGTGCACTTTAATATCTGACCTCGCGTTGCCATTAACTACAATTCCTGCGCGCAAAAGAATTCCACTTAAGAAATCTTGCGCACTGTTAAGGGACAAAGTTTCAGGATTCATGCGGCCTCCTCGATAACTAAATATGATGGAATTTAAACTTATTTGATTTAGTGTCTTTCTCAATCAAATTTGTGAGACCCTGTGAATCAGCAAAATGAGACATCTTGCTAAAGTAGGATAAGCTTTAGCAAGTGTCTCCGTTCGTCTTGTTATGCAATCTGTTCTGTTATGAAAACTCTGCTTTTAGCCACACTGTCTTCACTATATATTGAACGCGGCAGTCTCTAATCTGAAAATTAAGGAAACTCCTTCTTAAAATTAAAGGGAGGGACCATGATTCGAAAGCTCAAATCAGGCAAATATCGTCTTTACTCAAAAAAGCTAAATCCTAAGACGCGGAAAAGAAGAAATTTAGGAACTTTTGCAACCTTAGCCGCCGCAAAAAAGCATGAACGCGCGATCCAGTATTTTAAACATGCGGGGGCTAGGTAACAAAAGCTCCCTAAGAGATTTGATATTTATGGATATTGAATTCTTATACAAGATCGACCTCTGGATTATTTTTTTAGTCATGACAACCGATATTCTTTATTGCCTTGCTGGGCTTGAGTTCCTTAAGCTATGTGAGCGGGCTTCGACAGCAAAGCATCGCAGCTCCCCTGTTTCTTGCGATCCTTTTCCCCATAGTGATCAGTCTTATTTTAGATTTGGATCGCCCTGGACGCGGCTTGATTCGCTAACCCAGCATAGCTTGGTGGAACTCGATACCGTTCCAAATGTTGTGGGATTAATTTCCCATTATTCAACTCAGAACGGCGTTTCGAGTAATTCACAATGCGACAATCGTTCCATTCCCAGGTATGCATAAAGTCGTTTTGAGG
>JACXTT010000164.1_pt1 | contig 104043 bp, 74 predicted proteins | sample 9270951 | NCBI WGS metagenome assembly JACXTT01 (sample SAMN15532306, study PRJNA645909) | rock metagenome | isolation source: weathered quartz diorite | place: Puerto Rico | collected 2017-06-21 | reverse complement strand
CAAAACATTTTTAGAAAACGCAAAGCGTTAGTACCCGTTTATTGCTATAATTCAAATAGCTGTATGCGTCGCTGCTGCTGATGCTTTAACACGTTTCACTTTTTCTTTCCCGAAAAATACACGTGTACTCACAAAGGAGTTATATCCTGATGTGCAAATCTTTTAAAAATCCTACAGCTAATTCTGAATAACGAACAACATGAATACCAGGACATATAAATATAAAAAGCCGTTTAAGCTCGAATCAGGCAAACATTTGGGCGAGTTGGAAATAGGCTATCATACCTATGGAACGTTAAACAGCAACCGGGATAATGTAGTGTGGGTGTGTCACGCGCTCACCGCCAATTCAGATGTTTTTGACTGGTGGAAAGGCTTTTTTGGTGACAATAATTATTTCAACCCCGAAGAATATTTTATCGTATGTGCAAACATCCAGGGGTCTCCTTATGGCAGTACCAGTCCATTAAGCACAAATCCGGTAACCGGACAACCTTACTATTTATCTTTTCCGCAGTTAACCGTACGGGACGTGGTAAAGGCTCATCAGCTGTTGGCCGAACATCTTCAAATTGAAAATATTGAAATATTGCTCGGCGGTTCGCTTGGCGGACAGCAAGCGATTGAGTGGGGAATTATGGAACCTGAACGCATTAAAAACCTGATTTTAATTGCCAGCAATGCACGTCATTCGCCGTGGGGCATAGCTTTCAACGAATCTCAACGTTTAGCCATTAGCGCCGACCGGACCTTTTATGCCAATACTCCTGATGGGGGCAAAAAGGGACTTAAAGCCGCACGTAGTATTGCCTTACTCTCCTATCGCGGCTATAAAACTTATTCAGTTACGCAGCAGGAAGAAAAAGACAGCGTAACAGATGACTTCAAGGCGTCGTCGTACCAAAACTACCAGGGCGAAAAGTTGGTTAACCGGTTTAACGCCTATAGTTACTGGTATCTGTCAAAAACCATGGATTCGCACAACGTAGGCCGTGGCAGGCATGGCGTTGAGAAAGCTTTAAGCCTGATAAAAGCCCGTACGCTGGTGATCGGGATAAAATCAGACGTATTGTTCCCTATTGAAGAACAGCAATACCTGTTCAGGCATATACCAAAATCAGCCTTTGCCGAACTGGATTCGTTTTACGGGCACGACGGGTTTTTGATCGATACAGAAGCATTAAAGAATATTATAACATCGTTTTTTAAAACAGATGTAAAAGGAAAAATTATTGAATTGCAACGAACCGCGTAATGAGTAAAAAACTAAACATCGGCCTGTTTGGCTTTGGCGTAGTTGGCCAGGGCTTGTATGACATCATCAAAACAAAACACCTGAACCTGGAGATCATTAAGATCGCCATTAAAGATCCCCATAAGGAACGTTCACTTCCGGCGCATTTATTTACAACTGAACGCGACGAATTGCTGAACAACCCGGAGATCAATACTATCGTTGAGCTGATAAACGATACTGAAGCTGCATTTGAAATTGTGTCGAGGGCGTTAAGCTCAGGCAAAAATGTGGTGTCATCGAGTAAAAAAATGATCGCGCTTCACCTGGACGAATTGATCGGGTTGCAGCAGAAGCATGGCACTTCGCTGTTATATGAAGGTGCGGTTTGCGGCAGTATACCGATCATCCGTAACCTTGAAGAGTACTATGACAATGAACTGCTGCATTCTATAAGCGGGATTTTTAACGGCTCGTCTAATTATATCCTTTCAAAGGGATTTAATGAAAATATGGACTATGATACCGCTTTGCGCCAGGCACAAGACCTTGGCTTTGCCGAAACCGACCCCACAAGCGATGTTGGCGGATTTGATGCCAAATATAAACTGGTGATAGCTGCCGCCCATGCATACGGCGTAGTGGTTGATCCTGATAATGTTTTTAACCTCGGTATACAAAACCTGGCAGCCAGCGACCTGCAATATGCCCGTGAAAAGAATTTAAAGATCAAATTAGTACCGGTTGCTAAAGAACTGGACGACCGTCATGTTGCTTTATTCGTATTGCCCAAGTTTGTAAATGAAACAGAATTTTTATATAACGTTGAATATGAATACAATGGCGTAATCGTACAGGCAGCGTTCGCCGATCAGCAATTCTTTTTTGGCAAGGGCGCTGGCGGCCACCCGACGGGTTCAGCTGTATTATCAGATATCGCAGCTTTAAGGTACGATTATCAGTATGAGTACAAAAAGGCCAAAGAATCAAAGGGTTTAAATTTCACAAACAACATTGAGCTTAATGTATACCTGCGATACGAACATGAAAGTTTGGTTACTGCTTTAAACTTCGTGCATATTCACGAAAGGTACTATTCAGGCAGTTACAAGTTCGTCATCGGTAAGATCAATCTTCAAAGCCTGGTCGAGAATCAGCAGCTTATAGCCAATAACAATGCTTTTGTCGCCTTCGCCGATCAGCTTGCAGGAGTTACCCTGGGTGCTGAAATAAAGCAAGCTGCCGAAGCTTTTTAAGATTATTTTTAGTGTTTTCTAGTTTTTTAAAACGGCCCTGCAAAGGGCCTTTTTAGTTTGCTTTTTTTATCGGGATACCTTTCCTGTCGTTTACTATCTTTGTCATCTAAGCTAACACAATTGAAGTCGAAACTCGAGAGGCTGATAACTAACAAACCCTTTGTATTAACGCTGTACTTTGGCCTGAGCTTATTTGCCGTTGTAAAAAGCGTTATCGTGAATCACATTCATAATAACTACTTTGTTTACAAGTACGGTTTTATTAACGTAATCCATCAGCAGAATACATTTGGTGCCCAGCCGCAGCATTTCCAGGACCTTTATCATTATGGCCCGGTGTTCGCGTTAGTGATGGCCCCCTTTGCTTTATTACCTGATGGGGTGGGCGTTATTCTATGGGTGATGTTCAATGCATGGGTTTTATATCTTGCCATAAAGGCACTGCCCCTAAAGGAGAATCAATACCTCATTATTTTATTGATATGCGCCCACGAGCTCATGACCTCCTCGTCTAACGTGGAGATAAACCCGTTAATCGGCGGCCTGATCATATTAAGTTTCGTATTTATCCGCGACAAAAAAGATTTCTGGGCGGCGCTCATGATTGTTTTGGGGACGTTTATAAAGTTGTACGGCATTGTCGGCCTGGCCTTCTTTTTCCTTTCAAAAGACAAGTTGAAATTCATCCTTGCAATGGTGTTTTGGTCGGTATTATTGTTTGTATTGCCCATGGCAATTTCATCACCGGCCTATATTATCCAAACGTATCACGATTGGTATGGCGACCTTGTCGCAAAAAACTTAAATAACATCGGCCATAGCCTCCAGGATATTTCTGTTATGGGGTTGATCCGGAATATTTTTAACTGCCCGCAGCTATCAAATATCACCGTAATTATTCCCGGCATTTTATTATTTGGGTTGTGGTATTTGCGGATAAAATATTATAAGGTACTACCTTATCAATTGCTGCTGCTTGCTTCCACGCTGATATTTGTTATCATATTCAGCAGTTCGTCCGAGTCGCCGACTTATATAATTGCATTTGCCGGTGTTGCGATATGGTTTATGAATCTCGACCGGCCGGTTAGTTCTTTTGAAATATTTTTATTTGTGTTCGCGCTGGTAATTACCAGCCTTTCGCCATCTGATCTATTTCCGAGGTATATTAAGATGCATTATGTGGTGCCTTACAAGTTAAAGGCACTCCCCTGCCTGCTGATTTGGCTGAAGATCATTTATGAAACATTAACCAGGAAGTTTGAATACGGGGCGTTGTACCATCAACAGAAGGCCGGATAAATAGCATGACGTTGCGGGTAGCCCCTACGGGGCAAGGCCGCCTTAATATATTTTTTCTACAAAGGGAATGTCCCTACGGGACATTTAGTCACATTGATGCCCCATAGGGCTACCGCTTTGTAGACCCAATATCAAAATTGATATTATTCCCCCATAGGGGTTACCCTTATGACGACGTTTAATCACGTTGATGCCCCGTAGGGGCTACCTCTTTGTAGACCCAATATCAAATTGTTATTATTGCCCATAGGGTTACCCTTTTGCAAGACATTTAATCACGTTGATGTCCCGTAGGGACATTCCCTTTGTAGAAAAAACACATAATATCAATTGCCCCGTCGGGGCTACCCTTGACCAATTGCTTTGAAATGTTAATTTTGAGTGCAACTTTATCACCATGCCAAATACCTACACACAATTATACATCCACTGCGTGTTCGCCGTAAAATACCGGGAAGCTGTAATAGAGGCTGAATGGGAAGACCGTCTTCAAAAATATATTACCGGCATATTGCAGAACAACGGGCACAAATTATTGGCCATAAATTCAATGCCCGATCATTTGCATTTTTTCGTTGGCCTTAATCCTAATCAATCCATTTCAGAAATGATGAAACTGGCAAAGGGTGATAGCTCTGAATTTGTCAATAAAGAAAAGTTCACTAAACGAAAATTTTATTGGCAGGATGGCTACGGCGCATTTAGTAATAGCCGCTCTCAAATAGATAGCGTGGTAAAATATATTCTAAACCAAAAACAGCACCACGCTAAAAAGACATTTAAAGATGAATACCTTGATATGTTAAAGGATTACGCAGTCGAATATGATGAAAAATATATTTTTCATGATTTACTTGGCGAATAATCGTCAGGTTGATTAGATATAGCATAACGCATATAAGCCGATCAACGCTTTCCCGGTTTACCGGATCGAAACAGACAAATTTTAGAATGGATTATACCTCCCTCGCCGGATCCCAATTCTCCAGATAATCGCCCACCTTTTTCACAAATGTACCGCCTAAAGCACCATCCACCACACGGTGATCATACGACAAAGACAAGAACATCATGTGACGAATGCCAATGTAGTCGCCCTGCGGGGTTTCAATAACTGCAGGTTTCTTCCTGATCGCCCCAACTGCTAAAATAGCGACCTGTGGCTGATTGATGATAGGCGTACCCATTACATTGCCAAATGAACCAACGTTCGTAATGGTAAATGTACCACCTTGTACATCATCGGGTTTAAGGTTATTGTTGCGCGCCCTGTTTGCCAGGTCATTAACTGCTTTTGTAATACCTACCAAATTCAGCTGATCTGCCTTTTTTATAACAGGGACTATAAGGTTACCACTTGGCAAAGCTGTTGCCATACTGATATTGATATCTTTCTTTTTAATAATCTGAGTTCCGTTAACCGAGATGTTGATCATCGGCAGATCCTTTATCGCTTTGACAACCGCCTCTATAAAAATTGGAGTGAATGTTATTTTCTCACCTTCACGCTTCTCAAAGTTATTTTTCACTTTCTCGCGCCACAAAACAAGGTTGGTCACATCAGCCTCAACAAACGAGGTAACATGTGGCGAAGTATGCTTACTCATCACCATATGGTCGGCAATCAGCTTACGCATTCTGTCCATTTCAATAATCTCATCTCCGCCCGATACGGATTGTACCTGAGCTTTCGGACTTTCGTTAACTGATGCACTGGCAGGTATAGCTGCCGGTTTAACGATATTATTGGAAGCCGATGCTGTTTGCTGGCCTTTGTTTTCGATATAACTCAACAAATCATCTTTTGTTAATCGTCCTTCTGCTCCTCTGCCGGGTATTTGGTCGAGCTCAGCAAAACTTATGCCTTCCTGCGTTGCTATATTTTTCACCAACGGCGAATAAAACCGTTGCGAGCCGTTTTCTACAGTGCTCTCTGCATTTCTTTGTTCAAACTGGGCAGTAAACGGAACCTGCTCTTTTGGCTGTTCTGTAACCGTGCTGGTTTGCCGGTCGGGTTGCTGATTATTAACGGATTTTACTTCCTCCTTTACTCCATCAGGTTCACCGGTTTCAATAATTGCAATAACGGCCCCCACCTGCGCAACATCATTATCTTTAAAAAGCTGCTCGATTAATTTACCAGCTACAGGTGACGGAACTTCTGAATCTACTTTATCAGTAGCGATCTCCATCACTGTATCATCAATATCAATATGATCGCCTGGCTTTTTCGTCCATTTGATTATCGTTGCTTCAGCAACACTTTCCCCCATTTTTGGCAGTAAGAGTTTATATTGGGCCATTATATTTTTTATTATTGACGGTCAAAATTACCGCATTTTGTTCTCATTTCTCCCCTTCGCGGAGTAAATTATTTAACAACCCCAGCGCGGCGGTTGCGCTTCTTTCAATATTTTGCTGGCGCTTGTTGCCAAAGGTATATTTTTTGACCGTTAATTTCTGTGATGATGCCACTGCAATCCAAACTGTCCCTACCGGTTTTTCTTCGTTGCCCCCGTCTGGGCCTGCAATACCGGTTACCGAAATCGCGAAATCCGACTTAAATTTCGATAAAGCCCCTTGTACCATCTCTGTGGCGGTTTCCTCACTTACTGCTCCATGGTTTACGAGGGTGGCGTTCTTTACGCCTAAAATGCTTTCTTTTAACGCGTTTGAATAAGTAACCGCGCCGCCAATAAATACTTTTGACGAGCCGGCATGTTGTGTAAAAAGATGCGAAAGGTATCCGCCGGTGCAGCTTTCGGCGATAGATAAAGTAACACCTTTGACAGTCATAAAATTCAGTATTGCTTTTTCGATCGGAATATCCTCCCCGGCAACTACTGCATCACCCACGCGATCGACGATCTTGGTTGCAAAATCATCTAAAGCAATGGATATTAAATCCTTATCATTACCATACCCACTTAAACGAAGCCTAACCTGGCCTGGCTTGGGCAAATAAGCCAACTTAATATATGAAGGGAGTGAATTCTCAATATCTGCTATGTGGTCGGCCAGAAACGACTCGCCCTCACCAACCGTTAAAATAGTTTTGTGTATAATGAATGGAAGGCTGAGTGTCGACTTTAATTTCGGCAGCACATCTTCCTCCATCATATATATCATTTCGTGCGGCACACCCGGCATCGATATATATATTTTTCCATCGACATTAAACCACATCCCGGGCGCCGTACCATTTTTGTTAAGGATAACTTCGCAATTATCCGGCACCTGTGCCTGTTGACGGTTAACCTCCAGCAGGGGCCTTTTATATTTGGCAAAAATATTGACCACATTTTTTAAAGCATCGGCATTTTCAATCATACCAGCGCCAAAATATTCGGCCAGCGTATTTTTTGTTATGTCATCCTTTGTGGGACCAAGACCGCCAGTCAGCAAAATAATTTCAGCCCGACCGGCTGCCTCGGAAAGCGCCTTTAAGATATGTACCCGATCATCTGATACCGACGAGATTTGCTTTACGCGGATGCCAATGTTATTTAGCTCACGCGCCATCCATGCCGAATTAGTATCAACAATTTGCCCGATAAGAATTTCGTCGCCAATGGTGATAATTTCTGCAAGCATTTTATTGAAATGACTGATTACTGGTATAATCGCTTCTTTTACTCAGTTTTAAATCCTGTAAAACAGCAGCGCGTACTTTTAGTGTCACATTATACGATTTGTAAATACCAAAAGGAACCCACTGAAAATTCAGGTCCCAGCAATGCAGATCGCGATAAATGGCAAACGAGGTAACTGCCAGCCTGCCGGCGCGGATGTCGTAATTGGTATTATATTGAACTTTCCAGCCTTTAGTAAGCTGAACATCACCACTTAGCATTATGGTATTGGTAGTATTGGTATTAATAACGTTGTTATTATAGCTAAAGCTGTAATTGAATGAAAGGTTCCATGGAACATTAAAGTCGATATAAGCACTTGGGTCGCTGTTTATCAACGCCAGCCGCTGAGCTTGCTGCGGATTGATTGTTTGTAGCGTTCCACCGGGCTGTACTGGCTGATGCGGTTGAAAAGTGGTCGAATTCAAACTGCCGCTCATTGAAAAACTAAACGATGTAAGCCTGGGAAATTTGCCATCCTGGAACGTATACCGGTTGATTTGCCGCGCGAACCGTGATATCTGCCCATTCGATACAGAGTCAATAACCTGTGTTACGTATGGTGTAAGGGACCCAAAAAAACTAAGATTTACCTTTTGATTTAAAATACCGGTGTGAGCCGAAAATGAAATAGGCTGAAGCCTGAGTGAATCTTGTGCGAAATTATAAAAAGTAGATATAGATAAGCCCTGCAAAAGGTCGATATGCCTCGGTTTGCCGGACGTATCTGTGGCTTTAGGCTTTAGTTTCGCCTGGATAGTATTATCAAGATTCAACCCGATGCCGGCCTGCCGGCCTGCCGAAGGAAAACCATCCTGGAAGATAGAATAATTGATGCTCGAATATGGATACGGAACGGTGGCATTACTAACTGCTGTCCGATAATAACCATAACTCGGATTAGAGAAATCCGGATTATAGTTAAAACTAATAGTCGGGGTCATAACATGCCTGATGGCCTGTAAATTTCCTTTTTTAAACAATATTGTGCTATAAATCTTGGTTGACAGCCCTGTACTTAGATTATATGATCCTGCCCGTTTGAAACCGTTAATCGTATCCGTAATCATCGAGTCGCGGCCGGTTATACTACCCCGGGCAAAGCTTTTTTGAATAGACTTCAAATACCAGTGTTCGGTATAATTAACACTTGAGCTGAATTGAAAATATTTAAACACGTTTAAGCTTAAGTTAACCGGTATTTGGTGAACAGCAGTGGTTTGCAAACTCTTGATCAGCGTGTTGGCCTTAAAAAGCTCCCCTTCGGGTAAGGCGTTAATCGAATTATTGGCCTGCAAGCTGTAACTCACGTTTATTTTCTGATACCATTTTTGCTCACCTACCCTATCTTTCGAATCAAAGGGACTGATGGACGCCATCGTGAAGCTTAGCGTTGGCAACTCCAGTGTAACTGTTTTTCTGGTCAAATCCTGGCTGTGGGAAAGACCAACACTTAAGTTAAATGGTGTTCCCGCCCAGGTTTTACTGTAGTTGATCGACGAACGCAGGTTATTTTGAGTCAGCGCTTGCAAATTATAATTATTCTGCCCCGGACTATTCCGATAAAAGCTTGATGTTCCGGCGTTAACCGACGCGCTAAATGTGCTGCCGGGGTTTGCATTAGGATCCTGGCTGTGCGACCATGTGATGTTAAAATCCTTTGTAGGCGGGTCGCCTTGCAAACCATAATTGTGTGACCCGTAACTTAATGATACCGTTCCGCCGTATTTGTACCGTTTTAAATAATGCATTGTGGTATTTAACTCGTACGATCCTTTTGAGTAAACTGTTCCCATGTTCGTCAAGTCCATGTAATCGTTTATACCCACATAATAGCCAAAATTCCGCAAGTAAAACCCCAATCGCTGATCTTCTCCAAAAGTAGGGATAATCACCCCGGAGGCACGTTGGTCGGGTTTAGGGAAAAAGCCAAAGGGAATGCCAATCGGAAGCGGGATCCCTTCGATCTCAAGATACGCCGGTCCCGAAATAATCCGTTTTTTCTCTCCGATCCCTTTCGTTATTACAATTCCAAAGTGCGTGTCGGGATATGGTAGCGAGCAGGTGCTGAATATAACGTCGCGGTAAGCAACCTCACTATCATTTAACTTCTTCACCTCTCCGCCTGATATATAATTGCCGTCCTGTTCAGACGCCGGGTTGAATATATGGCCTTTCTTTGTCTTGTAATCAAACACCAATGAATCGGAAGCAACAGGCTTGTCCTTGCCTTGTTTTGATATGGGCCGGCCTATATATCTTTTGGTAACCGGATCGATGCTGCCCTTTGCAAAAATCAGGTGTTTTTTTTGGTCCATCCTGATGTAATCGGCGTCGAGCTCAAAATCCTCATAAGTTACTCGTGCGCTGCCATATAAATAAGTTATCTGATTAACCTGGTCTGTAATCAGTGAATCCTCAGCTCGCGAAGTCACTATATTGTTTAGCCCGCCGGCGCTCTTTTTTGTGGTGTCAATTTTTACTTCCGAAGTTTTTGTCGTCAAATTTGCAGCGGATTTTTTACCTTTAGGGAGTTTTTGAGTTTTAGCAGTATCCCGTTTGGGGATAGTATCTGTTGCATGCCTGTAGCTGCGATGCCTGCTGTTATTCGGGGCAGCTGTCACCGATATTGAAATTATTGCTAAAAGAAAAAATAGGCTAAGGAATTTCAAAATAGATTATGAATAGTATTTTTGCAGATATAGTTTAACAGCGTTCAAAAATAATGAAAAATAAGGCATTGAAAAGATTGATTTGTGGTTTATTGGTATTAGTAGCTTCCCTGCCATTGTTTTCCTTTGCAAACAACCCCTCTTTAAAAAATAAAGACACTGTTGCAAGCAATGGATATAAAATTAAAACCATTGTTGTTGATGCGGGCCATGGCGGCCAGCATTCGGGCCAGGGCCATTTTTCACCAGGTGCGTCAGGGTCATATTCCTTAGAGAGAAATGTAACGCTCGCAATCGCATTTAAATTGCAAAAAGCAATAGAAAAAGACATGTCTGGCGTACGGGTTGTTATGACACGGAGTTCTGACGACGATGTTGCCTGGCAAAAACGTGCGGATATCGCCAATGAAAACAAAGGCGACTTATTCATTTCGCTGCATTGCAATTCATTATCGCCCAAACGTATTCACGAGGTTGTTGGCCATAAACATAATAAACCTGTATATAAAACGGTTGAGGTTCCTGACCGTTCCGGCAAAGGGGTATTGCTGCTGGTTTACGGTTTCCACCGTTCACGGGAAGAAGAAAAGGCTATCAAAGAGAATTTGATGGAAGGCGATGCAGAGATGAACTCGAATCCAGATCCGAATGATCCTGCTTCAATGATCCTGATGAACGAATACAAGCGTAAATACCGCAAGCAAAGCATACATCTGGCTGAATTGATTAACAGCGAATTTGTAGAAACCGATGGCCGCCGGAGCGAGGGAATACGAGAGCAGGGTGTATTGGTATTATGTCATAGTGCCATGCCTGCAGTTTTGGTTGAAACAGGATATATTAACAACCCCGACGATGAAGCTTATTTAAATTCAGAAGCCGGACAGGATGAAATAGTAGCTTCGCTGGTGCGCGCTTTACAGAATTACAAAAACGAGGTAGAATCTTCCGCACCCTGAAACTGCTTTTGCCGGTTAAGTCCGAAAATTGTTTAAGTTTGAAACATTCCTATTTACTCGCCGTTTAGTCAAACACGGTACCTAATCTTCAATCTCAATAATCTCATTTTATTTATGAAAATATCAAACGAAACAAAAATAGGCGCACTAACAGCCGTTGCGATAACAATTCTTATACTGGGATATAGCTTTTTGCGGGGTAATGATATTTTTTCGGGGTCAAACAGGTTTTATGCTATTTATAATAGCGTCGACGGCCTTTCCGTTTCAAAACCTGTATTGGTTAATGGCTTCCCTATAGGCCGCGTTTCAAAAATGAAGCTTCGCCCCGACGGCAGGACTACTGTCGAGTTTAAGGTGGACGAGCAATACAAAGTTCCGTCAAATACCCTGGCCAGGTTGGTGAGCACCGACCTTTTAGGTGGCAAAGCTATTGTATTTGAATATGGAAACAGTAATACTTATGCCGAAGATAAGGACACTTTACATGCTAACATACAAGGTAGCTTGGCTTCAAGCTTGCAGCCCATTCAAACAAAGGCAGAGAACCTAATGGCAAAATTGGATTCTTCGTTGGCCTCAGTCAATAAAATATTGAACCCCAATTTCCAAAAGAACGTCGACAGGAGTTTTGCAAGCATAGCAAACTCACTTCAAACACTTGAAGGTACTACTAAAAAGATTGACGCCCTTGTTGCCGGCCAAACTGAACATATTAACGGCATATTATCGAATACAGAGGTGGTATCAACAAATTTGAAAAACAGTTCATTAAATTTAACCGGGATCACCAAAAACTTTGAGCAGGTAAGCAAAGATGTTTCAAATGCAAACATCAAGCAAACGCTCGATAATGCCAATAAGGCAATGGCCGACCTGCAGGCTACTATCAGTAAATTAAATAGCAACAAAGGTACGCTTGGGCTTTTGCTTAATGACGACAAGATGTACAAGAATTTAAATGACGCATCGGCAAACCTTAATAATTTATTTATTGACATTAAAGCTCACCCGAAAAACTATGTAAGCTTTTCGGTATTTGGCGGAAAAAAGAAAGAATAGGCAGGCTTTTAAACGCAGTTACATCCCAATCAGAAACGTTCGTCCTTCAATTGCCAGTTCAGTTTCAGGAAAAACACTCTGCGCTTCATCCAACAATTCATTTAAAGTTTTGTACCGGGCTGAAAAGTGCCCTATTAATAACTTCTTCGAGTTGGTTTTTAGCGCAATTTCACCGGCTTGCAAAGCTGTTGTATGATGCGTTTCGCCAGCCCTTTCAAGCATATTATTTAAAAACGTTGCTTCGTGATAAAGCAGAGTTGTGTTTTTTATCTGGTCAAAATAACGCTCATTATACTGGGTATCAGAACAATAAGCATAGGTTTTGGGTTCGTCAGAATCGATGGTTACTGTATCATTTTTAATTAGCCTGCCATCCGGCGCAATATAATCGGCTCCTTTTTTAAGCGCCGAATAATACTCAACGGGGATGTTTGCACGGTCGAGTTTATCTTTCAATAACTTTCTCAATCGCTTCTTTTCCCGGAACAAAAACCCTGTACACGCAATTCGATGGTCCATCGGGATGGTTTCAACCGTCACATCAGCATTATCAAGGATCTTCTCTGCGGTTTCCGCATTCGTGAAATGAAATGTTACCGGGTATTGCAACACGGTTTCGGAATAGCTTAACTGCAGGTCGATAATATCCTTTAAGCGTTCCGGACCATAAATAGTTAAAGGCTTTTTACGCCCATTCAAATGCAGTGATGACAGTAAACCTACGAGGCCCAGGTAGTGGTCGCCGTGTAAGTGGCTGATGAAAATATAATCGATACGACTGGCCTTTATATCAAAACGCAGCATCTGCTGCTGTGTTCCTTCTCCACAATCAACCAGGTATAAGCGTTCGTTAATGTTTAGAATTTGTGCGGTAGGATTTCGATTAAAGATGGGTGTTGCTGAACTACTACCAAGTATTGTTACTTCAAATCTCATACCCGGTAAACAACAAGTTCACTATTTTGCTTCTCTCTTCAGCTCTTTTTCAATTTCTTCCATAAAAATAAGGTCGATTGCCTCTTCCGGGCTGGGAACAACGGTAAGGACATTCTCGAGCTGTGATATAGAAATAAGGCGCGATACCGGTTCATTTAACCCGGTAAGGATAAAGGTTCCCGTGGCATTTTTGCACAAACGGTGGCCTACTAATAAACTACTCAATCCCGACGAGTCGGCGAACTTTACTTGTGAAAGGTCCAAAACTATATTTCGCTGACCTTCGGTATTGATCAAAATAAGTTCAGATTTTAGTTGTGGCGTAATTAATGAATTTAACTTTGATTCATTCAGCTTCAACAAAATATATTTTTCGTGTTTATCAATAGTAAACTTCATTTTGTTCTAATTAAAAAGCTAAGATATAATTATTTTATTTCAAATAAAACACCTAAAGTATCGTTATTGCAGAATTAATAGCTTGTTCCACTCTTTCCAACACATTGTCGTTTTCCGGTTTTATAAATCCCTCGCCTGTAATTTGTTCATAAAGCTCAATGTACCTCTCCGAGATCGACTGAACAATGGTTGGTGTCATCTCAGGCACCGATTGGCCATCCTTGCCTTGAAAATTGTTTTCGATCAACCATTTCCTCACAAACTCCTTTGACAACTGCTTTTGTGGCTCATGTTTTTCCTGGCGCTCAACATATCCTTCGCTATAAAAATACCTGGATGAATCTGGAGTATGGATCTCGTCGATCAGAAATATTTTTGCGTCAGCTTTTCCAAACTCATATTTCGTATCTACCAAAATCAATCCATGCTGCGCGGCTATCTCTGTGCCACGTTTGAATAAAGCCCGGGTATAATTTTCAAGCTGAACATAATCAGCCTCCGAAACTATGTTTTTAGCCAAAATCTCCTCACGTGAAATATCTTCATCGTGCCCCACCGCCGCTTTCGTTGTAGGCGTAATGATTGGTTCGGGCAATTTATCGTTTTCCTTAAGCCCCTCAGGCAAGCTTACGCCACAAACTTGTCTTTTCCCGGCACTGTATTCCCGCCAGGCATGACCGGCAAGATAACCTCTTATCACCATCTCCACTTTAAAAGGCTCACAAATTCGGCCTATCGTTACGCTTGGATCCGGGACACTTATCACCCAATTGGGTACAATATCGGCCGTAGCCGCCAAAAACTTAGCTGCTATTTGATTTAATACCTGTCCCTTATAAGGGATGGCTTCCGGCAGTACCACATCAAACGCTGATATGCGGTCGGTAACAACCATTACCAGGTATTTATTATTTATCGTGTAAACATCCCTAACCTTACCTTTATAAAAGCTGGTTTGACCGGGGAACTTAAAATTGGTTTCTTTTATTGCATTCATGGGTCTAGATTTGAGACATGAGGTTTGAGATTTAAGACCTTTTAAGGCTCTTTGAATCTCAAATCTCACATCTAATATCTCATATCTTTATTGTATATTTTTATTGTATATCTCCGTAAGCGGCTAAAATTTTCCTTACCAGTTTATGCCGCACCACGTCTTCTCCGCTCAGGTAAACAATTTCAATACCCTTTATATCTGTAAGGATGCGTAACGCGGTATGCAGGCCTGACTGCTGCTTTTTAGGTAAGTCTATTTGGGTAACATCACCGGTAACAATAAACTTAGCTGAAGGCCCCATACGGGTCAGGAACATTTTTAGCTGCATGTCCGTCGCGTTTTGCGCTTCGTCCAAAATAACAAAACAATTGTCGAGGGTACGACCACGCATAAAGGCCAGGGGCGCTATTTCAATGGTGCGGTTCTCCAGGTAAAATTTTAGCTTTTCAGCAGGGATCATATCGTCAAGCGCGTCATACAGCGGCCTTAAATATGGGTCGATTTTTTCCTTCAGATCTCCCGGTAAAAATCCCAGGTTTTCTCCCGCTTCAACCGCAGGGCGCGTTAATATAATGCGTTTGATCTCTTTGTTTTTTAACGCGCGCACTGCAAGCGCAACAGCGGTGTAAGTTTTACCCGTACCAGCCGGCCCGATCGCGAAAAGTATGTCGCTTTTATTAATACAGTCAACCATGCGCCGCTGGTTGGCGGTGCGTGCCTTTACCATCGCTCCGTTTGGACCGAAAACGATTACCTCGCCACTGGCAAATTTATCGGTTGTAGTATCCGCCGTACTTGTATCCGACACCTTTGAACCTAAAATCCGTTCAAGGTCGGTAATATTCAAATTTTCAAATTTTTCAACATGCTGCAGTAAATGGTTGAATTTCTCCTGGAAAATATTTAATTCATGGTCGTCACCCAATATCTTCACCTCATTTCCGCGGGCCACAATTTTCAGTTTTGGATACTGTTTTTTAATGATCTCAAAGTGATCATTATTCGGGCCCCACAACACTGCCGGGTTGATTTGCTCAATTGACAATTTTAGTTCGTTCAATATAAATTGATTTTTAGTTGCAGATTTTTATGAATTAAAAATTGAATATTTGTAGCCTTAAAGCTAGCACAAGATTAGTGATAAATATTTAAAAAATTAATGGCAATTATAACTTTAACTACTGATCTGGGCGACAAGGATATTTACCAGGCCGCCCTTAAGGGAAGTATCTTAAAATTATTGCCATCAGTAAATATAGTTGACATCACCAACAGTGTTTCGGCATACAATATTCAACAGGCCGCATTCATATTAAAAAACAGCTATTGTTATTTCCCGGATTCAACAGTTCATTTAATTGGCATCGATACTGTTTATAATGATAATACGCGCTACCTCGCCGTCAAGTATAACAATCATTATTTCGTAGGTGCCGACAATGGCATATTCTCGTTAATGTTTGATAACGCGCCCGAAGAAATATTTGAGATCAATATTATGCAGGATTTAAAATTCCTGCACTTTCCGCTTGCTGACATTTTTGTAAAAGCGGCATGCCACCTGGCGCAAGGGCGCGCACTTAACGAAATAGGCCTGCCGGTTAATAATATCGAAAACAAAATGAACCTGCAGCCCGTTATCGAAAAAAACCTGATAAAAGGCGCGGTGATCTATATTGACTCCTTTCAGAACGTAATTACCAATATCACCAAAGAGCTTTTTAACAGAGTGCAACAGGGGCGTCGTTTTATGTTGTCGTTTAAACGCAATGAAACCATAAACCATTTGAGCTGGCATTACAACGAAGTACCCGAAGGTGAAAAGCTATGCTTATTCGGGATAAGCGACCATTTGGAAATTGCCATAAACAAAGGCAACGCAAGCGGGTTATTAGGTTTAAATTTAGGCGACAGCGTAATTATCGATTTCCAGGACTAATGAAAAAGATTATCCTTCTTAATATCTTCTGTTTTCTGCTTGGCTCTGCGATAGCGCAGTCGAATACCGATTCCCTTGCTTATCAGCTTCAGCGTAAAAAAATCAACGCCATGCTTGCCCAGCGAGCCCGAAAATTTGGTGTTTATGATCAAAGCCTGAGCATGCACACCGGCATATTCGGGTTACAAACTAAAAAGGACATACGCCGGTCGAATGAGATTTTGATGGACATTGTAAAAACTGACAATGCCATTTACAGGGAACTGAAAATACTGCTTGACTATCGCGCGTTTCAGCAAACCCAGGTTCAAAGTCATTTTAAGGAAGCCGACCAAAGCAATGTTGGATTTATGATGACCATCAATAAACTGCGGGATCAAAACGATAAGTTGAAAGCGGCGGCCGAAAACGAACAGCAACGCCATCAAAGCACGCTGCATACTTATATAATTATTTGGATCATACTCGCCGCTATTATTCTGCTTCTTTTCTTCCGGGGCTCAAGGCGAAAGATAGCGTCTTAAATTCTTTTTTCGAATCATAAAATGTTTAGGCGGCCCAGTCGTCTTATACATAATATTCTACACAAATGGCAAGAGGACGGCTGAATAGCGGCAACAAAGCAGAACAAGATTTACCAAAAGCGAAAATTAACAGTCAAAGTTTAAAGCAGGTTGTCAGACTACTGTCGTACGTTAAACCATACCGCGGCAGGTTCATTGCGGCAATGGTATGTTTGTTTTTGTCGAGCCTGGTTGGCTTGTCATTTCCTCAATTTTTAGGGGCTTTAATAGATGCGGCGCAGGGAAAACATAAATATTCATTTTTGCCTGCCACATTAAATGGAATAGGCCTGGTGGCTTTAACCGTTTTATTTGCGCAAGCTTTCGTATCGTTTTTCAGGGTGCTTTGGTTTGTGCAGGTAGCCGAAAAATCACTCGCCGACATCCGTCGCGATACGTATTTTAAGCTGATAACTCTACCGATGAATTTCTTCTCCAACCGCCGGGTTGGTGAATTAAACAGTCGTATATCTGCCGACCTTTCCCAAATACAGGATGCCATAACTACTACACTTGCCGAAATGATACGGCAACTCATTTTATTAACCGGGGGTATTACTTTCCTGCTCATTGTTTCCATGCGGCTCACCTTCACCCTACTGGCATTAATGCCGGTGCTTATTGTTGTTGCAGTAGTATTTGGCCGTTTCATTCGCAAGCTTTCGCGCCAGGCGCAGGATAAACTGGCAGAATCGAACACCGTGGTTGAGGAAACATTGCAGGGCATTGCCAGCGTTAAGGCCTTTGTAAACGAGGCGTTTGAGGCCGGCCGGTATGACAGAAACCTACGCGACGTAGTCAAACTCGCGGTAAAGGGTGCGAAGTTCAGAGGGCTGTTTGCCTCGTTTATCGTCTTTTGCCTGTTTGGTGCAATCGTGGCCGTTATCTGGTACGGTTCAATAATGGTTAGCCATCACGAACTGACGATAGGCCAGTTAACGGAGTTTGTGATTTACGGGATATTCGTAGCTGCATCTATGGGAAGTTTCCCCGAGTTGTATGCGAATATGCAGAAAGCGGTAGGTGCAAGTGAACGCGTGCTCGAAATTTTAGACGAACAGGGTGAAGATGTTTCTATCCGCGAAAGCGACAATATCATTAAACAAAAAATATCGGGCGACATATCCTTTTCAAATGTGGTTTTCGGTTATCCCTCCCGGCCGGAGCTGACCGTTTTAAACAGCATTTCATTTGATGCCGCCGCCGGGCAGAAAGTGGCCATTGTGGGGCCAAGCGGTTCGGGAAAATCAACTATGGCTGCTTTGATCTTACAGTTTTATCATCCCCAAAATGGTACGATATTATTTGACGGGAAACCTGCTGCAGCGTATTCACTTACTGACATTCGCAACCAGGTTGCCATTGTACCCCAGGATGTAATGCTGTTTGGCGGAACTATACTGGAAAATATTGCCTATGGTAAGCTATCTGCGTCGAAAGAAGAAATAATACAAGCTGCACAACGGGCCAATGCACACCAGTTTATCACTTCTTTCCCTGAAGCTTACGAAACGATAGTTGGCGAGCGCGGCGTGAAATTATCAGGCGGCCAGCGGCAGCGCATTGCCATAGCAAGGGCGTTACTGAAGAATCCTTCGATATTGATACTTGACGAGGCTACTTCCTCTTTAGATTCTGAATCTGAACGCCTGGTTCAGGAAGCGTTGGAAGAGCTGATGAAAAACCGCACATCAATCATTATTGCCCACCGTTTGTCGACCATCCGGGAAGCGGATAAGATTATCGTGCTTGAAAAAGGCAGAATTATTGAATCGGGCAACCACCAGGAGCTAATGGGAAATGAACAGGGTTTGTACCGCTATTTAAGTACGTTACAGTTTGACGTCGCTACTTAATTATTGCATAATTTTTGTTAGATTTTGAAGAAAGGAACACCATGAAAACTATTCAAATCAATAATGCTGTTTGGAAAGAAGGAGATTATTTTGTGGCACAATGTTTAAATATTGACATATCTAGTTTTGGCGATACAAAGGAAGATGCATTGACTAATTTACAGGAGGCATTGGAATTGCATTTTGAAGATAACGAGCATCCTCAAATTACGGTAATCGAAAAACCGGAGATAGTCGGCTCCGTTCTAACTTATGCCTAAGCTTTACTCGTCATCTCATATTCTCAAGGTACTGACTAAGCATGGCTTCGCTTTCATTTCTCAAAAGAGAAGCCACGTAAAACTTAGAAAAGCGGCGACATAACTTTAACCGTTATAGTTCCCGCTAATAGAAAAGAAATCCCAACCGGGACGTTTCGTTCCATTTTACGTCAGTCGGCGCTTACTGAAGGTGATTTTTAATGCCAATTTATCGCCTTAAAAAGCTATTTTTGCGCTTCAATGGAACACATTCGTAATTTTTGTATCATAGCGCATATCGACCACGGCAAAAGTACTCTTGCTGACCGGTTGCTTGAATATACCAATACCATTACTCAACGCGAGTCGCAGGCACAATTGCTTGACGACATGGACCTGGAACGCGAGCGGGGCATCACCATAAAAAGCCATGCCATACAAATGGATTATGAGCTCGACGGGCAAAAATACATACTCAACCTGATCGACACGCCCGGCCACGTTGACTTCTCATACGAAGTTTCTCGTTCTATTGCCGCTTGTGAAGGCGCGCTGCTTATAGTTGATGCGGCACAGGGCATACAGGCACAAACCATCTCCAACCTTTACCTTGCGTTGGAAAACGACCTTGAAATAATCCCCATCCTCAATAAGATGGACCTTCCCGGTGCTATGCCCGAGGAGGTAAAAGACCAGATCGTTGAACTGATTGGCTGTAAACGTGAAGAAATTTTAGCAGCATCGGGTAAAACCGGCATGGGCGTACATGATATTTTACGCGCAATAGTTGAACGTGTACCGCACCCGGTCGGCGATCCAAAAGCGCCTTTGCAAGCCTTGATATTTGACTCTGTATTTAACTCATTTCGTGGTATTGTCGCTTACTTCAAAGTTGTGAACGGCGAAATACGCAAGGGCGATAAAGTAAAATTCTTTGCTACCGAAAAGCAATATAATGCTGACGAAGTAGGCACATTAAAATTAAAACAATCGCCGCGCGATGTTATCAAAACCGGCGATGTAGGTTATATCATTTCGGGCATTAAGGAAGCTCGCGAAGTGAAAGTTGGCGATACCATCACCCACGTTGACCGCCCATGCGAAGCCGGGATACAAGGTTTTGAAGAGGTAAAACCAATGGTATTTGCCGGTATTTACCCCGTTGACACGGAAGATTACGAAGAGCTGCGCGAATCAATGGGCAAACTTCAGCTAAATGATGCCGCGCTGGTTTACGAACCTGAATCGTCCGCTGCATTAGGCTTTGGTTTTCGCTGCGGGTTTTTAGGCATGCTCCACATGGAGATCATCCAGGAGCGCCTGGAGCGCGAATTTAACATGACGGTGATTACCACCGTTCCAAACGTATCCTATGTTGCTTATACCACAAAAGGCGACGCGATAACGGTTAACAACCCCTCCGACCTGCCCGACCCGAGCCGCATCGATTATGTTGAGGAGCCTTACATCAAAGCGACCATTATCACCAAGTCGGAATTTGTGGGGGCTGTGATGTCGCTTTGTATACAAAAACGAGGGTTCATCAAAAATCAGTCGTATTTAACTTCCGATCGTGTTGAGCTGATATTTGAGATGCCTATGGGCGAGATCGTTTTTGATTTTTATGACAAGCTAAAAACCATATCAAAAGGTTATGCATCGTTTGACTATCACCAGATCGGCTACCGCCAATCGGATTTGGTACGTTTGGATATACGCCTGAACGCCGAGCCGGTTGATGCGTTGTCGTCGCTGATTTTCAGGGGCAACTCATACGACTTTGGTAAAAAAATCTGCGAAAAGCTAAAGGAGCTTTTACCACGCCAGCAATTTGAAATTATTATACAGGCCTCTATCGGCGCCAAAATTATCGCGCGTGAAACAGTGAAGGCATTGCGTAAAGACGTTACCGCCAAGTGTTATGGTGGTGATATCTCGCGCAAGCGCAAGTTGCTGGAAAAACAAAAGAAAGGTAAAAAACGCATGCGCCAGGTAGGGAATGTTGAAATACCGCAGAGTGCATTTATGGCTGTTTTGAAGTTGGATTAAACTTAAGTTTTTGAATATGATAAATGTCGATTATCCGCATATACTAGATCTTTTAAAGCCATATATAGTAACCGGAAGAACGGAAAGTGCCTCTTTTTTAGTGTGGTATCTCGAGAATTATTATAGACTTGATTTACAAGATGCGGTTGATTCGATATGTGATCAAAGTGGCGATAAGGGGGTTGATGGTATCTACATAAACCACTCTAATGGTACTATTGATATATTTCAAACAAAAATCATACAAAATCCAGCTAAGGCAATCGGCGACACAATGCTCAAAGAGTTTTATGGTACACTGTCTCAATTTGAAACTAAAAATTCGTTAGAAAACTTAGTTAATACAGCTGGGTCGGCTCAAGTAGCACAGCTTATTAAACGTTTAAATATCCCCAATATTTACGATCAATATAAAATTAGGGGAATATTTATAACCAATGTAAATATTGATTCGACAGGTGAAGCCTATTTAAATAATACAAACCAAATTGTATTTAAAGGTAAGAAGGAGTTGGAATCGTCCTACATATCCAATTCTAGAATCGTACAACAAGATTCGCATGCTGAATTCGACATTGCTGGACTTAGCATATCACGGCACTACGTTGATACAGACACGTTAGCGCTAATAGTACCTATCAAAGCGAGTGAACTCGTTAAGATTGATGGCATAGCCGATCAGTCTGTCTTTGCTTACAATGTTCGTGGCTCATTAGGTGGAACGAATGTTAATAAAGATATAGTCAGAAGTATAAAAGATAGATCATTACATAAGCAATTTCCTTTATTTCACAATGGCATAACTATCGTTTCCAATCAAGTCGTAGAGAATCCAGACAAATTAACTATTAACACATTTTTTGTCGTAAACGGTTGTCAAAGTCTTACCGCGTTATATTCTAACAGAAAGGACCTTACCGATGATTTAAGGATTTTAACAAAATTCGTTCAAGTATCGGTAGATTCAGATTTGTCAAAAACAATAACATATTTTTCCAACAATCAAAACGGGGTAAAAGCAAGAGACTTTAAATCTAATAACACGATACAAGTCCGACTGCAAAACGAATTTAAACAAAAGTATGGGTCAGAATACTTTTATGAAATAAAAAGAGGTGAGATACCTAATAATCTAATCGGTATATCTAACGAAATGACTGGGATTCATTTAATGTCATTCGATCTTAAAGAACCTTGGAATACTCACCGAAAATATCAGGTTTTTGATGAAAAATATACTGATATTTTTGGCAGGCCGGAAGTTACAGCAGACAGAATTTTGATGCTACAGCTAATGGATGATATAATTTCAGCAAAACTTCCGAAAATCAAAAATCAGTTGGTAGCCAAGTATGCATTAACAAGATTTGCGATTCTATATATGCTCAGGCAGATCCTTGAAAATGACTCTGTTGGCCGACGCTTACTGCAATTCCCAGAGAACTTCGTAAACAATCCAGAAGATCGAGTAAGATTTAAGACGTCGATAACTAAAATATTAGATGATATTATCGTGGATTTCAATGGCGAGGTTGAGTCTTTAGGTGAAGATTTTGATTATAGATCACGTTTAAGAGAAGAACTCTGGGTTAAGAAATTATCCCAAGATGTTGTTGGAAGCTATCTAAAACTGGTGAATCGAGGAAGAATTGACAGCTTTGGAGTTGATTGGGAAGCAGGACGACCTCCAAAAACAGCCATTGAAGCAAACAATTAAACAGACAAGAATGAATCTTTTAGACGGAAAATACGTATCAGAAAAACTTAAAGGCGAAATAGCGGAAGGCGCAGCAAAATTATTGCAGCAAACCGGGCGAAAGCCGCATCTTGTAGCTGTGCTTGTAGGGCATGACGGCGGCAGCGAGACCTATGTTGCCAGCAAGATAAAAAACTGCGAACAGGTGGGCTTTAAATCATCACTGGTGCGTTATGAGGATACTGTAACCGAAGAAGAATTACTAAAAAAGGTTGCCGAGCTTAACGCTGATGCTGATATTGATGGCATCATCGTGCAGTTACCATTACCTAAGCACATCGATCCTGAAAAAGTAACTGAAAAGATAGACCATCGGAAGGACGTTGACGGCTTCCACCCTATCAACCTGGGGCGAATGCAACGCAATTTACCTTCATTTATTCCGGCTACCCCCTATGGCATTACACTGATGCTGAAAGAATATGGAATTGACACAGTAGGAAAGCATTGCGTAGTTGTTGGACGCAGCAATATTGTGGGTTCGCCAATTAGCATTCTAATGGCGCGCAACACCTATCCCGGTAATTGTACAGTAACCATCTGCCACAGCCGCACACCCAATATCAAAGAACATACCTTACAGGCCGATATTCTTATAGTAGCCATTGGTAAAAAGAATTTTATCACTGCCGATATGGTGAAAGAAGGCGTTGTTGTAGTTGATGTAGGCATGAACCGCGAAACTTCGACGGTTACAAAATCAGGCTTTAAGCTTTATGGTGATGTTGACTTTGAAAACGTGGCTCCTAAATCGTCGTGGATAACGCCGGTACCTGGTGGAGTTGGGTTAATGACAATTATCGGCCTGTTGAAGAATACTTTATTATCAGCTAATAAAGAAATTTACAAATAGTGCCTTTCCGCTAAAACTTCTTAGGCAAATTTAAAAATCGATCTTCAAATTCATTACGGACGGATTTTTAATCACATCGTCCATATTGGTTACCAGCGTAACCCTTTTCCTGTCGGCCGATACGATGGCTTTGGGGTTATTGATCTTTTTAACCGGTTTTGCAAAGTTGAGCACAATCTTATAAGGCATATCGATCAGCATTGCTTTAGCCATTGCAAAAGTTGATTGCGTTTTTTTCAGGAAGCTGTTAAATTTCGCTTTGTCGATTACCCGGTAAAATTTATGCGGTGTTATCTCGTACGAATAATAATCCTCGCCTGCCACCAGCTGCTGGGCATCAAAACCTTTTGGATCCTTACTCCCTTTGGTGACGGCCTTCAATTGGCTATCCATCGAAATTTTGGAAAGATGTTTCAGGTAATAGGTCAAATCTTTGGAATTCTTTGCCATATGATTAATACTAACCTTCATAATGCTCTTTTTAAGATCCATTTTTATTGAGAGGTTACTTGTTTTAGCCATGTTGGCTTCATCAAAAGACATCCGCTGCTGGGTACTATCAGGCAACGCGGTATAAAAGTTAAGGGTGGTATCCTTCACCATGTTAAACTGGGGGGTTTCCTTAACCGAATCGGTCATAAGGTTCATTAAAACCGACACGGCGTGGCTCATATCAAAAGCATAAACTACATTACATGAACCGTCGGGTTTAAAATCATAATGCTCCTCAATATCCACGCAGGATGAGAAGCAAAGCAGCATGAAAAACAGGATGAGATAATGGCGTTTTTTCACGGTACAAAAATTAAGTAATGATAAATAAAAAAGCTGGAATCAAAAAGTTTAAAGCAAAAAGCTTTCAGAATATTGCTTTCGGCTTTTCGCTTTCTCCTTTCAGCTTAAAAGGGTAAATTTGCAGTCTATTATGGCACACCAGATTCCGGATGATGGATCCCTACTTCCTTTAATGGAAGAATTTTACACGATACAAGGCGAAGGATATCATACAGGCAAAGCCGCTTATTTTATCCGTTTGGGTGGCTGCGACGTTGGCTGTCATTGGTGCGATGTAAAGGAAAGCTGGGATGCTGAATTACATGCACTGACAAGCGCTGACGAAATTGTCAAAAACGCGTCCAAATACCCTTCAAAAGCGGTAGTTGTAACCGGCGGTGAGCCACTGATATACAATTTAGATTATTTAACAGCAGGGCTTCAAAGCGCTGGCATTAAAACATTTATAGAAACTTCCGGCGCTTATCCTTTATCCGGCCATTGGGATTGGATATGTTTATCTCCGAAAAAATTCAAAGCGCCTACAATGCAGGTGGCCTCACATGCAAATGAGTTAAAGGTTATCATTTTTAACAAATCGGATTTTGCTTTTGCTGAAGAAAACGCTAAAAAAGTACCCGTTGGTTGCAAACTGTATTTGCAGCCCGAATGGTCAAAATCAAAGGAAATGACACCGCTTATTGTTGATTATGTGATGAACAATCCACAATGGGAAATATCGCTGCAAACACACAAATACCTGAATATTCCTTAATAATTGTACCTTAGACTACAAAACCTATATAAATACGAATGAGAATAGCTATATGCTCGTTTCTGTTAACTTTCTTTTCCGTTTTTGCATTCGGCCAAAGGCAATACAGCACTACTAATAGCGATGCTATAAGATATTACGCCATGGCGGGCCAAAGCCTTGACGATCATCTTTATGAAATCGCTGCCGGACAATTACAGAAAGCTATACAGGCCGATGATAAGTTTGTAGAAGCACATGCCCAATTAGGCGACATTTTCCGGATGATGCGAAAGCATAAGGAAGCAATCGCACAATTCCGTAAAGTAATTCAACTTAACCCTGATTATAACAACGCGATTTATATTAAGCTTGGAGACGAAGAAATTAGCGAGGCGCAATATGGCGATGCTGCGCAACACCTTGAAAAATACATTACCTATCCAAACATAACAGCACAGGGAAACGCACACGCCAGGAAACTGATTGCCGATTGTAAATTCAGTATCCAGGCATTACAACACCCGGTTGCTTTCAAGCCCATAAATATGGGTCCCGAAATCAATACTGCGGATGATGAATATTTGCCTGTTGCCACTGCAGATGAAAGTGAGCTGATATTTACCCGCAAAATAGGCAACAACGAAGATTTTTATAAAAGCCTAAAAATGAACGGCAAATGGCAAAGGGCCACTTATTTAAGCGACCAGATCAATACGCCTGAGTATAACGAGGGGGCACAGTCTATATCACAGGATGGAAAATATTTATTTTTTACCGGATGCAACCGTCCAGATGGTTTAGGGAGATGCGACATTTACATCGCTCAAAAAAAGGGAGACGATTGGGGTAAACCGTTCGATTTAAGTCCGCCCATAAATACCCCGGGCTGGGAGTCTCAGCCATCAATAAGCGCCGATGGACGTACCCTTTATTTTGTTAGTAACCGTAAAGGCGGCTATGGCGGTTACGACATCTGGAAATCGACTTTAACGTCAGTTGGCTGGGGCGAGCCTGAAAATCTCGGGCCAAACATTAATACATCTTTTGATGAGCAGTCGCCATTTATTCATCCGGATGACAGCACGCTATACTTCAGTTCAAACGGATGGCCGGGTATGGGCGGTAAAGATCTGTTTATGAGCCGCCTCGGTAAGGATGGGAAATGGAAAAAACCTGAGAACCTTGGATACCCGATCAATTCAAGCGGCGACGAAAATGGCTTATCGGTTACTGCGAACGGCGCTTACGCTTTTTTTTCATCAAATAATTTGAATGGTTATGGCGGGTATGATATTTACACATTCGAACTTCCGCGCAACCTGCGCCCCCATCTTGTAACTTATGTAAAAGGAAAAGTGCTTGATGTTAAAACAAAAGCGCCGCTCGAGGCCGCCGTTGAAATTATTGATTTGCAAAAAAACCAGCCCGTATATCAGGATTACAGCGATTTGCTGCAGGGAACCTTTTTAGCCACACTCACATCGGGTAAAAACTATGGGCTCAACATTTCAAAAAGCGGGTATCTTTTTTATTCAGAAAATTTTTCGCTAGTAGGGCGCGAAACCAAAAACCCATTTATTATTACAGTTCTGTTGCAGCCTATTGAAATAGGGAATAAGGTTGTACTTAATAACATCTTTTTTGACACCAATAAATTCGACCTGAAGCCTGAATCGATTGCCGAACTTCAAAAATTAGTTGAGTTCTTAAATGTAAATCCCGCTGTACATATTGAGATATCTGGCCATACTGATAATGTTGGCAACGACCAGCTCAACCAAACACTATCCGAAAACAGGGCAAAGGCCGTATACGAGTACTTAATTGCGAGCCAGGTTAACGCAGCCAGGTTGGTTTACAAGGGTTATGGAAAAACTCAGCCTATAGCCCCTAATACATCCGACGAAGGCCGCCAAAAGAACCGCAGGACAGAGTTTATGATCACTGCAAAGTAAATACAAAAAGAAAGCCTTTAGATTTTTCTAAAGGCTTTCTTTTTGCATTACCGGCGAACACGATGAATCGCGTCCTTACCTGATTAATTGCCTAGTTCCGACAGGAATTTTATGCGCATCAATTGCACTTCTTCGCGGGTATAATCATCGTTCCCCAGTTCAGATAGCGCATCATCTATTGAATCTATTTCAGCAGTACGAAAATAATCGAACACTTCTTCCTGCTTATCTTCGTCAATAACTTCGTCAATATAATAATTGAGATTGAGTTTTGTTCCCGAATTAACGATTGTTTCAACCTCTTTCAAAATCTCCTCATATGACAAACCTTTTGAAGCAGCGATATCATCGAGGTTCAAATGACGGTCGATATTTTGGATGATAAATACCTTCAGTGCCGATTTATTGGCAGCACTTTTTATCACCATGTCAACCGGGCGGTCAATCTCATTATCCTCCACATATTTTTGAATGAGGTCGGTAAACGGCTTACCAAATTTAAGCGCCTTGCCGGCACCTACACCCGATATCTGCTTCAGTTCATCAGTTGAAACAGGATAATGTGTGCACATTTCTTCGAGTGACGGGTCCTGGAATATCACAAACGGAGGTAAACCCTTTTGTTTAGCGAGCTTTTTCCGCAAATCTTTAAGCATTTGCAGTAACTCAGTATCAAGCGCTCCCCCACCTTGTTTCGGGCCGTCCTCTGAGTCATCGTCGTCGGCACTCTCAATCGGCCGGTTTAAAATAAAACGGATATTATAAGGGTTGTCGATAAATGAACTACCTGCCTTAGTCAACCGCAGCAAGCCGTACTGATCAATATCCTTCGATAGAAAATTGTTGAGCAGCGCCTGTCTAAGCAACGAATTCCACAGGTTGCGGCCATCTTCCTTACCCGAGCCATAATAATCGAGCAGATCGTGCTCGTAATTCTTTATCTGGGCGGTTTCCTCCCCCATCAATATGCTGATAATATGATGGTCGTCGAATTTCTCACCAATTTGCCTGATAAGGCTTAAGGCTTTATGAAGCTGAACTTCGCCATCAAAATACTCTTTGTGGGCGCAGCAGTTATCGCACATATTATTACAACCTGCTTCATTAAAGTTTTCGCCGAAATAATGAAGCAATTGTTTTCGCCTGCAAACAGAAGCTTCTGCATAATCGATTACTTCCTTTAATATTTGGGTACCGATCTCTCTTTCAGAAACCGGTTTGTCTTTCATGAATTTTTGAAGCTTATCAATGTCTTTTTCCGAGTAAAAGGCAATACAAACACCCTCGCCCCCGTCACGACCCGACCGGCCGGTTTCCTGGTAATAGCCCTCCATGCTTTTTGGCATATCATGGTGGATCACGTACCGAACATCCGGTTTATCTATTCCCATGCCGAATGCAATGGTAGCTACTATCACATCAACATCTTCCATCAGGAATTTATCCTGCGTGTCTGTACGTACTTTAGGATCTAATCCGGCGTGATAAGGTAAAGCTTTGACCCCGTTAAGGTTAAGCGCTTCGGCCACTTCCTCCACCTTTTTACGGCTGAGGCAATAAATGATGCCCGATTTACCCTGATTTTGTTTAACAAACTTTACAATCTCTTTAATCACATTGCGTTTGGCACGCACTTCGTAAAATAAGTTTGAACGATTAAATGATGACTTGAAAACCGTAGCATTGTTCATCTGCAGGTTTTTTTGAATATCCTGCTGAACCTTTGGAGTCGCGGTAGCTGTTAATGCGATAATAGGAATGTCATCACCAATATTGCTGATAACCTGCCTGATTTTACGGTACTCCGGGCGGAAGTCATGCCCCCATTCCGAAATACAATGCGCCTCATCAACCGCGACAAACGATACATGGTTCAAACGTAAAAAATCCACGTTTTCCTGTTTGGTCAATGATTCAGGAGCTACATATAATAATTTGGTTTTACCAGCTAAAACATCTTCCTTTACTTTAGCTATTTCAGATTTTGTTAGTGATGAATTTAAAAAATGTGCGATACTGTCTGAGCCTCCGAACGCCCGTAACTGATCAACCTGGTTTTTCATTAAAGCAATCAGTGGAGATATTACGATTGCTGTTCCCTCGCTCATTAACGCCGGCAGTTGATAACACATGGATTTTCCACCACCGGTGGGCATTATCACAAACGTATCGTTACCTGCCAGGATATTTGTAATGATCGCTTCCTGCTCTCCCTTGAAGTTATCAAACCCAAAAAAATTCTGGAGATTATCAAAAAGCGACTTCTTTGTTTCTATCATTATTCAAGTATTCTTATAGTATTTAAAAGTTTAAAGTAACAAATTTTTATCAATAAACGATGGATTTACTTTTAAATTTTATATAAAAATGATTATTCTGTTAAAAACAATTTGTTGAATTATTTATTTAATCATCGGTATAACGGGTATTCAATTATTTAGTTTTATTTAATGCTGATTTAACAGATTTATGTACATTTTTACCGCCGTTATGCCAAATTAAATTTTCAACCACCAAATGAATAAAAATTACTACGCAATTATTATGGCCGGCGGCATTGGGAGCCGCTTTTGGCCCATTAGCCGCACCTCTTATCCAAAACAATTTATTGATATCCTGGGCACCGGGAAAACATTAATTCAAAACACATACGACCGCTTTCTAAAAGTATGCCCTAAAGAAAATATTTATGTAGTTACAAATGAAATATATACCGGCCTGGTAAAGGAGCAAATACCCGGCATGCCAGATCAGCAGATACTAACCGAGCCTGTTATGCGCAATACCGCTCCCTGCGTGGCATATGGTTGTTTCAAAATTGAGAACCTCAATCCTGATGCAGTTATTGTTGTAGCCCCTTCCGATCATCTGATCCTGGATGAAAGTGCATTTATCAAAACGATCGAAAAATCCTTAGAAACTGCTTCCAAAAACGATTGCCTTATTACATTAGGGATAAAACCATCGCGGCCAGATACTGGCTATGGCTATATACAATATACCGAACAAAACCTTAACGGCGATTTTCACAAGGTTAAAACCTTTACCGAGAAACCTACGCTTGAAATAGCAAAGACATTCATTCAGAGCGGGGATTTTTTATGGAACGCAGGGATATTTGTATGGTCGGCAAAAGCAATTGTAAACGCCTTCAGCCAATACTTGCCCGATATGCACGAGATTTTCGCTGATGCGCGCGGTGTGTATAACACAGATGGCGAGAAAAGCAGCATTCATAAATCATACATGCAATGCACCAACATATCTATCGACTACGGTATAATGGAGAAAGCAAATAACGTGTATGTTTTACCTTCCGAGTTTGGCTGGTCGGACCTGGGTACCTGGGCATCGATTTATGAGCTTGCCGAAAAGGATTATGTTGGCAATGCTGTTATTCCGTCCGAAAAGGTGATTATGTATGATTCTTCTAACTGCATGGTGAACGTGCCTGCTGACAAGCTGGTGATACTACAGGGATTACATGACTATATTGTGGTTGAATCAAACAACACACTGCTGATTTGCCCCCGCGACCAGGAGCAAAACGTTAAAAAGGTAGTGGCCGATGTAAAATCTAAATTTGGAACAAAGTTTATATAACACAAATTAAAGGTAGAAGTCAAAATGGAGCAGCTCTATTTTGACTTCTACTTAATTAATCTTTGTCGTATTGCCTCGTACAATATAATGCCGGTGGCGACCGATACATTCAGCGATTCGATTTCGCCGTACATAGGTATCTTCGCCAAATGGTCGGCGGTACGGATTAATTCATTTCGCACGCCGTCTTCTTCAGACCCCATAATAATTGCAGTTGGAACGGAATAATCCGGCGTGTAAATATCTTCGGTTGTTTTTTCGGTGCAGCAAACCAATTGCAAGCCCGACTCCTGCAGGAATTTAACCGTTTGAATAAAGTTATCATGACGGCAAACCGGAATTTTATATAAAGCACCGGCAGATGTTTTAATCGCATCGGGGTTTATTTGCGCCGACCCTTTTGCAGGAATCACAATAGCGTGTACGCCGGCGCATTCGGCAGTACGGGCAATTGCGCCCATATTGCGAACGTCGGTTATCGCGTCTAATACCAAAATCAACGGAACCTGACCCTTTTCAAAAACTTGTGGGATGATGTCTTCTACCTTTTGATAAACAATAGGCGAAATAAACGCGACAGCGCCCTGGTGATTCTTCATTGTAAGCCGGTTAAGCTTTTCAACCGGAACCTGCTGCGCAGTTATGCCGTACTCATTTAATAACTCCCTAAGCTCGTTTAAAAGGCCGCCGCCTATCCCCCGCTGCAGATACAATGCCTCGATCTCTTTGCCCGAACGGATCGCCTCGACAACCGCACGAATACCAAAAACCATTTGATTGCTTTCGCGGACAGGCCTGGAATTATAAGTCATTTTTTTTGATAGTTAAAGAAGGCAAAAGTAGCCATATTAATTGATTTTGCACTTATTGAACCAATGGCCTATTTGGGTTCTTATAAATAATTAACATTCTGAATCTTTATTCACACCTTCTTAAACTACTGACAATCAATGCAAATTAAAAAATATTAACATTTTATTCACATGCGCTGTTAATTGCTGCCTTACAAAGTCACCTGTGTTTTAACGTTTTATTTTGCCTTTAATAACCGAATGTTAGTTAAGCAGAACATCTTTTATATATTTTTGTTGTCCCATGATTTTTGAGAACGAAAACCCCAATCACAAGCCGAATACGAACGAACGCAAAAGCAGGTTCACGAATCCAACACCATATAGTGGATTGGGCAAACTTCCACCCCAGGCAACTGACCTTGAAGAGGCTGTATTAGGTGCTTTAATGCTCGAAAAAGATGCGCTGTCGTCCGTGATCGACATTTTAAAACCCGAGGTTTTCTATAAGGACAATCATCAAAAAATATTCCAGGCCATCAGGCAATTGTTTGAGAAATCATCGCCGGTCGATATCCTTACGGTGACAGCACAATTGCGTTCGCAAGGTGAATTGGAAATGATTGGCGGCGCTTACTACATCACCGAGTTAACAAACCGCGTTGCTTCTGCAGCTAACATTGAGTTTCACTCGCGCATCATTATCCAAAAATTTATCCAGCGTGAGCTGATCAGAATCTCCACCGAAGTTATTCAAAGTGCTTATGAAGATACTACCGACGTACTTGACCTGTTAGACAAGGCCGAAAAAAACCTTTTTGAGATAGCGCAAAACAACCTCCGTCGCGATTCACGCAAGATGGACGACCTGATGCATGAGGCATTGAAGGACATTGAAGCACTTAAAGATAAAAAGGACGGGCTAACTGGTGTCGCTTCGGGATTCACCGATTTGGATAGGATGACCTCGGGCTGGCAAAAATCCGACCTGGTAATTATAGCTGCGCGACCTGCGATGGGTAAAACGGCGTTTGTATTAAGCTGCGCGCGCAACGCGGCGGTTGATTTTAACAAACCCGTTGTTGTGTTTTCGCTCGAGATGTCGTCAGTGCAGTTGGTTAACCGTTTAATATCCGGGGAAACCCACATCGAACAGGAAAAAATCCGCAAGGGCAACCTGGAAGAATGGGAATGGGCGCAGATCCACTCAAAGATAGGACGCCTGGAGCAGGCGCCATTAATTATTGATGACACCCCCGCACTTAATATTTTCGAGTTTAGGGCCAAGTGCCGGAGGTTAAAATCGCAGCACGATGTTCAGTTAATCATCATTGACTACCTGCAATTAATGCAGGGCAAAGGCGAAGGTAAAGGCGGCGGTAACCGTGAACAGGAAATAGGTAGCATTTCACGGGCATTAAAGTCGGTGGCTAAGGAATTGAATGTCCCGGTAATAGCGTTGTCACAGTTAAGCCGTGCGGTAGAAAACAGGCCTGGCGGTTCAAAACGGCCGATGCTTTCGGATTTACGTGAGTCCGGTTCAATTGAGCAGGATGCAGATATGGTATTATTCCTGTACCGGCCTGAATATTATGGTTTGGAAGTAGATGAGGATAACCTGCCGACACAAGGCGTAGGCGAAATTATCATCGCCAAGCACCGTAACGGCGAAACCGGGCGCGTAAGACTGAAATTTGTGGGCAAATATGTGAAGTTTACCGACCTTGACCAGGGTATGGATGGATCGTTCTCGGCAGGCAATGCGTTTACAGGCCTGGCCCCTTCACAAGACTTTGAAAAACCAAACAACTTTATTATCCGCCCTTCACGCATGGACGACATGGAAGATGAAGCTCCCTTTTAAGAAATTGAATAGTTATGAAGCGTGTGGCAGGCACCAGGCAATTCTGCCGCCTCAACGACGTTAAAATATCAAACCTAAAGCCACCCCGATTATAATAATGATCGGGGTTTTTATTTTAGTGAAATATAAAAGCAGGAACGCCGTAATCATTATAAGGTAAGACATCCAATCAAGTCCGAATGGCCTTACCAGTAAAATCAACGCCGTTGCCATAAACCCAACTGCTACCGCATTGATACCGCTTAATGAGTTTTTTATCCGCGTTATCTTTTTCAGATCATTCCAGAATGGAACAATAAAAAGAATCAAAATGAGGCCCGGCGAGTTTATGCCTATAACCGCCACGACGCTGCCAATGATCTGTCCGAAAAATCCTCCTCCTTTATTGGCCATTGTAATGCCACCCAAAAATGAGGTAAAAGAAAAAGTTGGCCCGGGTAAAGCTTGTTGTAAAGCATAACCCGAAAGGAATTCGGAGTTGGTTAAATAGTGCTTTACCTCCACAAACTCCGTATACATCAACGGCACCAGTACCTGCCCGCCGCCGAATATCAATATGCCATTTCGATAAAAATTTTCAAACAAACGTATCGGCAAGCTGAATGGGGAGGTTTGATTCACCAATGCGCCCAATGCTGCAAAAAGCAGCAGTATACCTATAAAATAAGTTACCTTTTTTTGATTGACGTTTGCAAATAGCTTTACGCGCAACTCATTTTCCTGGGGCTGTGTTTCCAATGCGGACGAAATGATACCTCCTAATAAAATAAGCAGCGGGAAAGCATAAGCATTCCGCAGAATAAGCGTGGCAATTAACGATCCGATTGCCAGCATGGTGCTGACCCTGGTTTGTAAAAATTTATTTGCAAAGGTGTAAGTAGCGTAAGCGACAATACCCACCGCTATAGGCTGCACGAAACGTAGTATTGCTGTAAATTTCGACCTGTCGGCAAACATCCGGTAACTGATTGCTGCCATGCACATGATGGTCGCGGATGGCAATACCCAAATCAAAAATGTGATGATGGCCAACCGAAGCCCTCCTACTTTCCAACCAATACCAACCAATGTTTGGGTTGATGAAGGCCCCGGCAGCAGTTGCGCCAGCGCGTTAAGCTCCATTAATTCGGTTTCAGTTATATAGCGGCGCTTTTCAACAAATTCGCGCATCAAAATGGCAATATGTGCCTGCGGGCCGCCAAAAGCGGTGAAGGTGTAGATAAACACATCGCGCAAAAATAAAAGCTCCCGTCTTTTCATTGGTTCATTCGTTCACTTTGTTCATTAGTTCATTGGTAAATATTCAAAACATGAAATAATGAAATGAACTTAAAAATCATCCTCGTCTTCCCCTGTGGCGAGGCGATAAACGGCCTGCAATTCCGAAAAAGCATGATTATCGCGCTGTTCGCGGGTTACCTTCATGCCTGTTTCATAGGTTTGAATGGCGTCCGGCTTTCGATTTAACGCCTCATACAACTTACCTAAGTGATAATATGTACCACTATAGTTTGGATGTTTTTCAACCAATTCTTCATAAAACGCTAACGCTTTGCCGGTTTCATTAAGGCGTAAATATTCGGTCGCAAGGGCATATTTTAAAAAAGGATCCTCCGGTTCGTTTTTTAAAAATTCCAGCAGTTTTTCTAATCTGTTTATCGCCATTTTAAACTCTCTCTTTTTTAACTAAATTTGCCAAAACCTATTTTTATGAAAGCACTGGTATGTATTAGCAATGTTCCCGATACCACAACAAAAATAACCTTTACTGATAATAACACCCAATTTAATACAAATGGGGTACAATTTATATTAAACCCCTATGATGAAATAGCGCTTGCGCGGGCTATTGAGCTAACTGAAGGTAACGGTTCGGTTACAGTAATAAACGTAGGCGAGGCAAACACCGAACCTACTATCCGTAAAGCGCTGGCCATAGGTGCTACCGACTCAGTGCGCATCAACGCGAAACCGCATGATGCCTGGTTTGTAGCTTACCAAATTGCACAATATATTAAAGCCAATCCGTTCGACATTATATTAACCGGCCGGGAATCGATTGATTACAACGGTTCGAAAGTAGCCGGCATGCTTGGCGAGTTGCTTGACCTACCATCCGTCTCCATCATAAAAAAACTGGAAATAAATAGTAACCAGGCAACGGTCGAGCGCGAAATAGAGGGCGGTAAGGAAATACTTACTGTCCCGCTGCCTTTTGTAGCCGGGACAGCAGAAGGCGTTGCTGAACCTAAAATACCAAACATGCGCGGTATTATGTCGGCCCGGACGAAACCCCTAACTGTTATTGAGCCGGTTGAAGTAAAAACATTTTCGGAAGTGCTGGGTTATGAGACACCTGCCCCGCGCGGACAGGTAACCCTGGTACCGGCCGAAGACTCTGCAAAACTGGTTGAACTGCTGCATGCAGAAGCCAGAGTAATTTAAATATACACGTGTACGACCTTATTATCTAAATATGCCAGTTTTAATTTATACGGAAAATTCAGAAGGTAAATTCAAAAAATCAACTTTTGAGGCCGTTTCATATGCCCGGGCCATAGCCGATCAAAATAACACCAGCCTTACCGCCATTTCAATAGGTGACGTAAGCGAAGCTGAATTGCAAAACCTTGGAAAATATGGAGTTGAGAAAGTGCTCAATGTTTCCGGTGAGAAACTTAAAAACTTTGTCAACCAGGCTTACGCATCGGTCATTGCCGAAGCGGCAAAATCAACCGGTGCTGATATAGTCGTACTATCCAACTCGTTTTCGGGCCGGGGCCTTGCGCCACGCCTTGGCGTTAAGCTCGAAGCAGGGGTTGTAGATGGCGCTGTGGCGCTACCGGAGCAACGGGACGGTAAATTTGTGGTTAAGAAAACAGCATTCTCCGGCAAGGCGTTTGCCATGGTTGAATTAACATCGAAAAATAAGGTGATCGCGTTGGTACCGAACTCTTATAAGATGGTTGAAAAGAGCGCGACAGCCACCGTGGAGAATTTCAATCCGGAAGTTAAAGAATCGGATTTTAAAGCCATGATAAAAGAGATTGTGCGGTCGGCTGATAAGGTTTCGCTGCCCGATGCTGAAATTGTGGTATCCGGCGGCCGCGGAATGAAGGGCCCGGAAAACTGGGGTATGCTGGAAGAACTGGCGGACCTGTTGGGTGCTGCGCTGGCCTGCTCAAAACCGGTATCGGATGCCGATTGGCGCCCGCATAGCGAACATGTTGGCCAGACAGGTATCGCTGTCAGTCCAAATTTGTATATTGCAGTAGGAATATCAGGCGCCATACAACATTTGGCGGGAGTAAGTTCTTCAAAAGTTATTGTTGTGATAAACAAAGATGCCGAAGCGCCGTTCTTCAAAGTGGCGGATTATGGCATTGTGGGCGACGCGTTTGAAGTAGTGCCCAAATTAATTGCAGCTGTTAAAGAATATAAAGCTTCGGCATAAAGGATACGATGTGATGGGTAATGACATGAAAAAAATAAAACTGGACATCGTTGGCTTATCTTACAGCCAAACGCAATCCGGTGCGTATGCCTTGGTTTTAGGTGAGGTAAGCGGACGACGAAGGCTGCCGATCATCATCGGGAGTTTTGAAGCGCAGGCTATTGCCATAGAAATTGAAAAAATGACACCGAGCAGGCCGTTAACGCACGACCTGTTTAAAAGCTTTGGCCAGGCATTTAATATTACTGTACAGGAAATCATCATTTACAACCTGGTGGACGGCATTTTTTACTCTAAACTTATCTGCTCCGATGGCAAAAAGGTAATCGAAATAGATGCCCGTACCTCTGACGGCATTGCCGTTGCTGTACGATTTGACTGCCCGATCTATACTTATGAATTTATTCTTTCGACCGCGGGTATTGTAATTGAAGGAAATGATTTTGTTTACCTGGAAAATATCAACGAAACCGCGGAGGAAAAAACAACACCGGCTGCAACCGGCGGATTCGCAACACTAAGCAACGACGAGCTCAAAGCAAAGCTGCAGGAGGCACTTGCTGAGGAATCATACGAAAAGGCTGCTAAGATACGCGATGAACTTCATCGTCGTAAAGCATCTTAATACCATTCATTTTCATGTTGGTAACTACCGATAAAGGAATTATCCCATTTCAAGCCATTCGCATGTCCCGGTTTTCTGATTCAATAATTATTCATTACTTTCCGGTCTAATTAGTCCTATCGATATTTTTTAAAAGCGCTCCCGTATGAATATTAAGTTTCGCTTAATACTGATGAATTTTATGCAGTTTTTCATATGGGGCGCCTGGCTCATTACAATTGGGGCATACTGGTTCCAAAATAAGCACTGGTCAGGTGCGCAATTCGGCGCCATATTTTCGACCATGGGAATATCGGCTATCTTTATGCCGGCACTTACCGGAATCATATCAGACAGGTTTATTAATGCCGAAAAACTATACGGCGCCATGCATATTTTAGGTGCGCTGACATTGTTTTCCCTCCCGCTTGTAACCAATCCGCATACTTTTTTTTGGGTGCTATTACTAAATATGATTTTTTATATGCCAACGTTGTCGCTATCCATAACGGTTGCGTACTCGGCTCTAAAAAGCAGTAATATTGATATTGTAAAAGAATACCCGCCTATCCGCATATGGGGAACTATTGGGTTTATTGCAGCGCTTTGGGTTGTGAGCATTACGCATAATGAAACTTCGGCAAACCAGTTCTATATCGCATCCGCAATAGCGCTAACATTAGGCATATACTCTTTTACACTACCTAAATGTCCGCCATTGTTTGATAAAACAGGTAAAAAGTCAATCGTAAATTCATTAGGCTTAAATGCATTCGCGTTGTTCAAAACGCCAAGGTTTGCCATCTTCTTTATGTTCTCGATGCTTTTGGGGGCTGCTTTACAGTTAACCAATGCTTACGGCGATACTTACCTTCACGACTTTAAAAATGTGGCGGCATTCAAAGACTTGCTTGCAGTTAAATACCCGGCGATTATTATGTCCATATCACAGATATCCGAAACGCTGTTTATCCTCGCTATCCCTTTCTTTCTCCGCAAATTCGGGATAAAATATGTAATGCTGTTTAGCATGCTGGCCTGGGTATTACGGTTTGGGCTTTTTGCCTACGGCGACCCTGCAGGTGGATTGTGGATGATTGTTTTATCATGTATCGTATACGGTATGGCTTTTGATTTCTTTAATATTTCAGGCTCCTTGTTTATTGAAACCCAGATAAGCCCGGCCATACGTGGAAGCGCCCAGGGATTATTTATGATGATGGTAAACGGGTTCGGTGCACTATTTGGCAGCTTTGCAAGCGGCGTGATTATAGACAAATTCTTCACCTATGCCGACCATGGTAAAAACTGGCCTGGCATCTGGCTTACTTTTGCAGGATACGCGCTGGTAATTGCGGTGATTTTTCCCTTTGTATTCAGATATAAACATACCCCTGCACTTAAGCAGGCGATAGAACAAGGTTAACGGCGGCATAAAAATCATTGAGAATAGGCGCCCTGTGGAGGCGTGATGAAAAACGAAGAATGAAAAAACATTACCGGCACGAAAACGATTGCCTGAATTGCGGTACAATTTTAGAAGGCAAATTTTGTCATAGCTGCGGCCAGGAAAATTTGCATATCAAAGAAAGCTTTGGCCACATGATGAACCATGCCATAAGCGATTACTTTCATTTCGACCATCAGTTTTTTCATACATTAAAACCGCTGTTGTTTAAACCAGGTACGCTTACCAATGAATACCTGGCCGGCAGGCGTGCACAATATCTGCACCCGGTAAAAATGTACATTTTTATCAGCGTGGTTTATTTCCTGCTGCTATTTCAAAGCGGACAGGAAAAGGTTACACCGGAGAAGGTGACGGGTAAACCTGCCCATATCGAAAGGGCGATTGATTCGGCAAACAAGGCGATCGCAAAAAACCCGAATTTAAGTGCTGTGCAGAAAAAGGCGTTGCAAAAACAAATCAACAGGGGCAAAGTGATCAGTAAGCTAGGATTTGTTACGCTTACCGACTCGGACGAGGTTGATAAGAGAGGGAAAAATACATGGTTTAATCCAACCACCGACGACACAACTTATCAGCAATATATCAGCAGTCAAAAAAAACTATCCGCCGAAGAGCGTGACAATTTTTTTCAGCGGCAATGGAACAAAAAAACCCTCACCTACCGCGAAAAGTATGGTGACCGGGCTAAAGAGGTGGTTATAGACGAGTTTAAACACAACACACCCAAAATGATGTTTTTGCTGCTTCCGCTTTTTGCTTTGATACTAAAAGTCGCTTTTTGGAAGAACAAAAAATATTATGTAGAGCATATGATATATTCTTTTCATTTTCATTGCTTCCTGTTCCTGTTTCTAACCGTTATGATGTTGCTACAACTTATAATTCCGCAAAGCTGGGGAATTATGGACTGGCTAACTTTTGGCGCCACTGTTTACATTTTGTGGTATATCTACCGATCGCTGAAAGTAGTATATCACCGAAGCAGGTCCAGAACCATCAGTAAAATGCTGGGCATGAGTTTTATGTATTTTTTTGCATTTGGGTTTTGCCTGAGTGTTATCCTGGTCATAACCGCTTTATTTTAAGTTAATTACCAAAAGCATCTAAAGCCACGGTTGGCTTACCTGCCGTGTCGAACGCACCCAGGCTATAGTTTTGCCAGTTATAAGCTTCAGGCTCCCAGTAAAACACGCCTAAGCCGTTTCCGCTTGCAACGGAATTTACTTTAGCGATAATATCCGAAAGAAAATCTCTAGCTGTTGAGGCGGCACTTGCGTCCATTCCCACCTCTACTACCATACAAGGAGTAGAATAGCGCGAAACCATATCGTTTACATTGGCGAGGCATTGCGTATTCAGCGTCGACCAATTAGAAGTTGACGGATAGAGCGACATGCCGATAATATCCCATTGCGCTCCGTTGGCTTTTAACCCATCGAACATCCACCTGAATAATGAATTATCATACCCGTTTGAAACATGCACAATCACCTTGGTTGTGGGGCTCACCGATTTTACTGCTGTATAGCCAGCCTTTATCAATGCTGCAAAGTTGGCCATATTTTTTGATGCGCGACCATCTTCCCAAAGCATCCCATCGTTTGTTTCGTTACCTACCTGCACCCAATCCGGCGTAATGCCATTGGTCTTTAAAGTATTCATAACACTTGTTGTATAATTTTGCAGTGTAGTTGTCAATGTCGCAAAATCCAGAGATGCCCATGCGGCCGGCTTGGTTTGATGGCCCGGATCAGCCCAAACATCGCTGTAATGAAAATCGATCAATATTTTCATACCGGCATTTTTTGCACGAAGCGCCTTTGCCAGCAGGTCTGATGTATTACACCAGCCGTCTGACGGATTAACCCATGCCCGCAACCGGATCGAATTAAAACCAAGGCCTTTTAATAATGCAAACAGGTCCTGTTGATTACCGGATTTATCATAAAACTTCACACCTGACGACTCCATTTGCGTTACCCAACTCACATCGGCCCCTTTGGCGAAGGATGAGGATACCACCGGTGGTGTATATGCAGGTGCTTGAGGATGTACGTTACTGTTACTACCATTTCCACTTTTAGAACAAGACAGGGTAAAAAACACCGCCGCAAAAGCGCATGCAAGTAATACTTTATTCATACCGGTAATTAGTTAATAGGCGGTTAACAGGCATTACAAATATAGTATTTGATTTACAAATAAAATGTTTAGATGACATTTATTTCTAATAGAAGACCCTGCGGATCAGCGAGTTTAATTAAAATCAAATCGAAGACTATAGCTTACCGAGGCGATATGCCAAACTTAAGTTGAAAAGATTAACCCGTGTTTGGCCCCCGCTATAATCCTGTTTGGTTAATCCGGCCTCATATCTCAGGTCGACAGAGATTGACTTTACATCCAGTCCGGCACCAAACTGCCACGCCAAATTTTGGTCGTGATAATTGAGCGTCAATGCATTTCCGGCTGCACCGGTAAAACTTTGATCCTTGTTAATAGCAAATGAAACCACAGGACCCGTGTAAAAACGGCCGCCAACACCAAATGCACCAACTTTGCTGCCAAACAACAACGGTACATCAATACTGGTAAACTTTTGCTTCGCTTCACTGCCGTTTGATGTAACATCAACATTTTTTGAGGTGATGTACATTTCAGGCTGGAAGTTAAAGCCTAACGCGCCAAAACGGGCCCAAAACCCGGCTAAATATCCAGCCTGGTTGCTGCTGCTTAAAGTTGCTGAAGCGGTAGAGGAAAGGCTGGACAAGTTCAAACCGGCTTTGGCGCCAAATTGAAACGAAGGTAATACCTGTGCCGAGGCAAAACTGATAGCCGCTGTAAAAATTGCTAGTGTGAATATAATTTTTCTCATAAAATAAAGTGGTAAATGGTTGTTAAAGGCATACGCAAATTCTAATTTAACCACATCGGTAATGGCTAAAAGTAGGAATATCCGGCCTACACTTATCAAACGCAAAGTGTAAGCCGGATATCTTTACAAGATCTACCGATAAAATTAACAATTTTTTATAAATCCAAACAGCAATTTTTAATTGGTAAGCGATAGCTTTCCCTGGTAATAATCCAATATTTTGCTGTCGATATAATAATCATAGCGGGCGCTTATTAGGCTCAGGCTCGCGTTATCCATATTATTTTTCGCAATGATAAAATCAACTGACGTTAATACTCCTGCTTCATATTGCACCTGGGCAATCCTGAAGCTTTCCTTATATGCATTTACCTGCTCAACCAACGCCTGGTACTTGGTGTAAGCCGAATTCATATTTACATAAGCTTGCTCAACATTCTGCTGCAAAACCAGTCTGGTATTATCCTCAACGTTTTTTGACATCTCGAGGTTGATTTTGGCTGTTGATATCGCATTTCTTTTTTGCAGGTTATTGAATATCGGTATATTAAGGTTTAATGATATACCTGTACCATAGTTGTTTTTAAACTGATTGTAATAACTTATACTTTGGCTGGTATAATTTGCCTGTGTAACAAATACCGGTTGTTTTCCAGCCGGCGTATTTATATATAAATTTTTTGCCGGTGCACTTGTAGAGTCAATAAACGTTGAGCTTTGCCCGGTGCTTGAATAGTTGGTTCCAAGGTTAGCTGACAGTGACAAATAAGGTAATAACAGCCCCCTGGCAACTTTGACTGCTTGCTGAGCGCTTTCGCGCCGTAAAGTTGCGGCTTTTATAACCGGCAATTGCTGCAGTGCAGCGTTATAAATATCGTCAACGCCTACTCCGTACTGCCCTTTCATTTCTTCAGCATTTAAGGGCTGCAACTCTGCGTTCCTGTTAAACGGGATATTCATTAAATTATATAAATTCAACTTTGACGCCTCGAGCGAGTTACGATAATTAACCACAGCTACCTTGCTGCTGGCAAGTGTGCCCCTGAAATTATACAGATCAACCGGCGTTTTATTCGCCCCAGATTTTTCCAATATTTCCGACCGCTCAACCGTTTGCTGGGCTACTTGTTGTTGACTGATGGCTTGGGCCAGTATTTCCTCGTTATCCAAAATTTGCAGATAGTTGGTAATGATATTTATCGTTACCACATTTTTTGCCTGCAGGTAATCCATTTTGCCTGCCTGGTAATATAGCGAAGCCTGTTTTATATTGTTTTGCAGCGCCAGTCCGTTAAACAGCGTTATGCCGCCTGAAAGGCCATAGTTATCGGATGTTAATGATTGATTGGCATAGGTGTTTGTAACCGGGTTAATGGAACGTCCCTGGCTAATATTGTGGCTAACCGATCCGTTTATTGAGGGCAGTAAATTTTCTTTTGCCTGGTTGAAGTTTATACGGTCCTGCTCCATGGTCAAGCCCGACTGTTTTACGTTGAGATTGTTTTTTATAGCAACATCAATGCACTGCTGCAAAGTAAGCACGTTATTTTGTTGGGCGTTTGCTAATTGTCCGCATACGGCAAAAAAAAGAATTAAAAAGTATTTATAAGGTCGCATGATTGTTAAGTGTTCAGATTTTCTTTGATGAATCAATTTTACCATCCAGCAGATTAATTATACGCGTGCCGTATTCTGCATTTTTTTCGGAGTGTGTTACCTGGATAATAGTTACTCCATCTTCCTTATTCAGTTTACGAAAGAGATCCATTATTTCTTCACCCTGTTTTGAGTTTAAGTTGCCGGTAGGTTCATCAGCCAGTAATAATTTTGGTTTTGCAATTAGTGCGCGTGCTATACCAACCAATTGCTGTTGGCCCCCGGAGAGCTGCGCCGGGAAAAGATCTTTTTTACCAACGATCTGGAAGCGGTCCAGCATATCGGCGACCATCGCCTTGCGCTCACCACTTTTATAATCCTGGTAAATTAAGGGGGTTTCTATATTCTCGTAAACGGTAAGTTCATCAATCAAATGGTACGCCTGGAAAACAAAGCCGATATACTGTTTATACAAAGCAGATCGCTGTTTTTCTTTCAGCTGATGTACCGGGTTACCAACAAAATAATGATACCCGTTTGATGGCTCATCCAGCATCCCGATTACATTTAACAACGTCGACTTTCCCGATCCTGAAGGGCCCATTATCGAAACAAATTCACCCTCATCAATATCGAGGCTGATATCATTCAGTACGTAATTTTTGTTCCCGCCAACCTGGTAGTATTTTGAAATATGTTGTAGTGATAACATTTAATTAATGATTTATTGATTAATGACATGGTGAATCGACTGCTAATTTATTAATAGCCGAATAAACTCACCGTCGCCCTAAGGTATCAATAACATACCAAAATACTAACAAGCTAATTATCAATATTTTAATATGAAAACTACAAATAAAAACTGTTCGCTTACGCAACAGGAAGCGTACGGTTATGATACAACACCATGAAATGTTCCGATGGATTTATGTGCGGATGTGTAGATTTCAAATGTTTAGATAAACCCGGAAACCAACAGTAATCACCAGACAACATCGCAGCTAACGCCGACAGCTCCCAATATTTTGCGGATGCCAATTTCTTTTGTGATTATTCATTAACATATTGGTGATCTCTAACGCAAACTGCCTACTCACTTCTAAGGCTTTTCACCGGGTTCATCAGCGCCGCTTTTATTGCCTGGAAACTAACGGTAGCCAGGGCAATGAGCAGCGAGGTTAAACCGGCCACTATAAATATCCACCACTGCACTGTTATACGATACTGGTAGCCTTGCAGCCAGTTGTGCGACCAATACCAGGCCAGCGGGAATGCCAGCAAGCATGATATGGCAACAAGCTTCAAAAAGTCTTTTGAAAGCAGGCCTGCCAAACCGGAAACGGATGCGCCCAATACTTTGCGGATGCCGATCTCTTTTATCCGCCGCTCCGCAGTATAAGCGGCCAGTCCAAACAAGCCCAGGCATGAGATGAATATGGCGAGCGAAGCAAAAATGCCCGCCAATGTGCCGGTTAGCGCTTCTGTTTTGAATAACTGGTTAAAGTCGTCGTCAATAAACTGGTAGTCAAAGGCATAACCGGGAGCGTCAGCCTTAACAACGTTACCCGCTTTAACTAATGCATCCTGCATATTTGTGACCGGTTTAAACCGGATGCTGAGCACACTTGCATTTGCCGGCCTGTTGTATAATAAAAGCGGCGCGGCTGCGCCGTACATATCGTTATATAAATAATCTTTTACAATGCCTGCGATGGTAAGCGGTTTGCCTCCACCCTCGCGTATTATCCCGCCAGCATGACCCTGCTTACCCAATTGCTTAGCGAAAGTTTCGTTGATAATCACATTGCTGCTGTCGATAGAAGATTGTGCATTGAAATCCCTTCCCTCAACCAGTTTCATACCCATGGTTGAAATAAATTGCGGACTAACATTCTGCCAGCTGATCAACGGGTTTTTTGTCGCATCTTTCCCGTCCCACGAATAATTGTCGGTATTGCTTCCCACTTGTAGAACACTATTATCACTTAATGCAGCATTCTCTACTACGCCGGACCGTTTCAGGTCATTGTAAATAGCTGCAAAATGTTCGGGCTGTTTTCCCTGCAAGGTCACATAAACCAGGTTGTTTTTATTGTAACCCAGCTGCCGGTCTTTTACGTGCTGAATTTGCTGATAAATGATAACAGTACCAATAATAAGTACTATGGAAACCGTAAACTGGATAACCACCAGGCTTTGCCTGATAAACCCGGAACCGGAGCTTGTTTTTATTTTAATGTTTTTCAGGACCGCGATCGGGTTGAACGAGGACAGGTAAAATGCCGGGTAACTGCCTGCCAACAAACCGGTTACAAGGCTTATCGCGATTAAATACAGTAAATGAGCAGGGGACAAAACATCAACAGACAATTCCTTTTGCACCAGGTTATTGAATGATGGCATAACCAAATAAATTAATCCTATAGCCACCAGCACAGCGATGAACGACATGACAACTGCCTCGCTGATAAACTGCCCGATCAATTTTCCTTTTCCTGCGCCCATTACCTTGCGCACGCCTACTTCTTTTGCGCGCTGCTCCGACCGCGCTGTAGCCAGGTTCATAAAATTGATGCAGGCGATCAACAGGATGATCCAGGCAATAAACGAGAATATTTTTACATATACTATTCGCCCGCCATCCATTTTACCATCGGTAAAATTGCTGTGAAGGTTCCAGTCGTTCATGGAAAACAGGAAACAAACCGTGGTATTGGTACTTTTGGTTTTTGAAGCGATATAATGGCTCAGCTTTTGATTAACCGCACTTAAGTTTGCCGATGGCTCCAGTTCCACGTATGTACGGGCCCAGTTGGCGCCCCAAATATCCATCCAGGGTTGTTTATGGTCTATGTTTGCCATCGGTGCCAGCCATTGAAACTGCATGGTGGAGTTTTTTGGCAAGTCCTTAAAAACGCCTGTAACAGTATAATTCTGTTCGTTATTTATCCTTAACGATTTCCCCATCGGGTCGGTATCGCCAAAAAACTTGCGGGCCATGGTTTCATTGATGACAACCGAGTGCAATTGCTTAAATGCAGTAGCGCCGCCGCCGCTTACAAAAGGCAGATCGAGCATCGCAAATATTTCAGGATCGGCATAGTTCCCTGCCTCGTTGATCGTTTTGTCGCCCAGCGCAAATAATTGCGTGCCATCGCCTGTCATGCGTGCTGCCCTTTTTATACCGGGTATCTCGGCATGCAGCACCTTAGCCATTGGGCCCGGCGTTGCCCGGAAGGTGGATATCTTGCCTTCGTAAGTCTGATTTTCCCAAATGGCATACAGGTTATCGCGCTTTTTAAAATTATGATTAAAGGTCATTTCGTCCTGCACCCATAAAAATATCAGCGACGCGCAGGTAATACCTATTGCCAGTCCGGCAACATTTAAAAAGCTATACGACCTGTTTTTTAATAAACTGCGCAGGGTGGTTTTTAAATAATTCTTTATCATGATCATTCAATTATTGACTTATAGAATTAGTGATCTGCTGAATTAAATCCTTGATAGCTTTACCGACCGGCACATTGCTTTAACTAAGCTTCTTCAAATACCTTCTATCTACATCTAAAATACATACCAAATATATAAATAACTAATAATCAATATTTTATGTACAAACTAATAGCACGAATGCGTTCATAAGTGTAACAGTATATGTACGGTTATGATACAGTCTCCTAAGTCTTAAGTTCTTAGTCCTAATTGACTTCCGACTCGGGATTCAAGGCTCCCAGACTTGGGACTTCCCTACTCGTTTCTCAAACTATCAACCGGGTTAGCGATAGCAGCCTTTATCGCATGATAGCTGATGGTCAACACCGCTACAAAAACCGCCAAGAACCCTGCCGATGCAAACATCCACCATTGTATGGTTATCCGGTATGCAAAACCCTGCAGCCAGTTATACATGGCCCACCACGCAAATGGTGAGGCAACCAGGATAGCGAGCAGCACCAGCTTCAAAAAATCACCCGACAACATCGCAGCTAAGGCCGACAGGCTTGCTCCCAATATTTTGCGGATACCAATTTCTTTTGTGCGCTGTTCAATCGTAAAGGCAGCTAACCCAAACAATCCCAGCGATGCCAATAAGATGGTTATCCCGGTAAACAAAGTAAATATAGACGCCAGTTTATCTTCGGCTTTGTACTGCGCATTAAACGCATCATCCATAAATGTATAACTGAATGGCGTTTGCTGGTCGTACTTTTTATAGCTGGCTTCGATAGCAGCAATAACGGTTGGTAAATTGGTATGCGGCTTGATTTTAGCAAACAGGCATCCGCCCTGCACCCCCCAGTCGGTAGCGGTATCCTTCGCTACAAACAAACACAAAGGGCCAACGGTACTTTGCAACGAGCTAAAATTAAAATCTTTGGTTACACCGGCCACTTGGTATTGATGTTTGCCGCCGAAGTCGACCACTTTACCGATGGGGTTAGCAGGTAAATTCAGCTTGGATATAACCATTTCATTAATGACCACCTTGTCAGGCATTGTTATTATATTCTCCGATATAGGGGCTATTTTCCACGATATACCCAGTGTGGGGATAAAAGCATCGTCGACAGATAATATAGGCATAGCCAATTCCTGTTTTTTAGATTTATCGTGCAGGAAAAACATATCATATCCTTTATACATCGGGTAATGTGAAGTAGCTGCCTGGCTAACACCCGCTATCGTCAAAACATCATGTTTAAAACTTTGATAGTTTTTTCCGAAACTATTTGTAATGGGTACCATAACAACATTTTCCCGGTTAATGCCTGTATCGATGTGCCTGAAGTAATATAACTGCCGGTCGATTATTATACCGCAGATGATCAGCCCAACCGATATGGCAAACTGAAAAGTGGTAAATACCTTGCGGACTGCAACACCCCCTGTTTGCTTGTTCATCTTTCCCTTAAGCGTAACTACAGGTTTAAACGCCGATAAAACTATAGAGGGATAGCTGCCGGCAATTAGCTGCGTTACCAGCAATAAACCGCCTAAGAACAGCAGCACCGGGGTGCTGTACAAAAACGAGGCATCAATTTTCAGCTCTAGGATATTTAAAAACTGTGGCCGAAACAGGTAACAAAGCATATATCCAAGCACAAAAGAAAGACATGTAAAAACAGCCGACTCAATATAAAATTGCAAAGCGAGTGACGAGCGGCTGGCGCCATTTACCTTCCGCACCCCTACCTCCTTTGACCGTAAAGTTGAACGTGCGGTCGAAAGGCTCATATAATTCACCAATGCGAGCAGCAATACCAAACCGGCGACAAGCGGGAATATTTTAAGGTATTTTGTATTGGATGAATCGGTGCCGGCGTTAACGTGCATATCGGTTAATGGGATCAGCTGGAACCGATCATTTTGGAGCCCGCCCTTATTTTTTATGAATGATTGAACCGATCGTGCCACTGATGCTGAATCCTGCTGACGGTTGAGCAGCAGGTAGGTAGTAAATGCGCCCCCCTGCACAAGCTGCGACCGAAGAAAGGGCTCGGCTTCACGCATTGATTTCAGGCTGGAGTTTGAAGCCAGGAAGTTGAAATCGATACTTGAATTGGAAGGAGTATTTTCTGCAATGCCGGTAATTGTGTACTGGTAGGTATCCTCGGTCTTAATTTTTAAGGTTTTACCGATGGGATTTTCATTGCCAAAATATTTTTTTGCCATATCCTGTGTAATGACAAGCGAAAACGGCTTACTCAGCACATTTGAAGCATTACCCGATGCAAGCCTAAAAGAGAAAAATTTAAAGAAATCAGCATCGGCAAAAAACATTTTGCCCTCAGAAAATTTAGCATTTGCCAACAAAGGGCTTTCAACGACTACGTCTTTAAAAACCTTCCGGGCCCGGGTATAACCGCTAACCGCCGGTATCGTTTGCTTTATAATTGGGCCGCTAACATAGCTGGTAAATTGCATATTAATTTCCTGTCCGCTCATATTAATATGCTCATTCAAAGCGAATATCCGCTTCGCATTTGCATGGAACTTATCATAGCTCAATTCATGCGCTACGTACAGCATAATGAGCATGCAAACTGCCAAACCGATAGCCAGTCCGGATATGTTAATCAGGCTGTAAAGCTTTTGCCGCGTTAAATTGCGCAAGGCAATTTTGATGTAGTTTTTTATCATGGTTGGTTTATTGGTTCACTTGTTCATTGGCAGTTGGTTCATCGGCTATTTATAACTGCCAACTGCAACTGCCCCTACTCACTCCTCAAACTCTTCACCGGGTTTGCAATAGCAGCCTTAACCGTTTGAAAGCTTGAGGTAAATACCGCCGCCAGCAACATTCCCGCACCGCTTGCCGCAAATATCCACCAACTTATTGTAGTCCGGTCGGCAAAGCCCTGCATCCACTTGTTCATGGCCCACCACGCTATTGGGGTTACGATCAAAAATGCCAGGATAATAAGCAATACCAATTCCGTTGACAACAGGGCAACAATTTGTGCTACGGTAGCGCCAAGTACTTTGCGTACACCGATCTCTTTAGTACGCTGGTTTGTGGTATAAATAGCTAACCCCAACAATCCCAAACAGCTTATAAATATCGACAAGCCGGTGGCCCAGGTTAATAGCGTTGACGTATGCTGTTCTGTTTCATAGAACTTGGCAATCGTTTCGTCGAAAAAATGGTATTCAAAATCGTCATCCGGATATATTTCCTTCCACGATTTTCCAATTGCCGCCAATGCGGTTTTCCATTCATCGCCGCCCGCGGCTTGAGGTTTTAATGCAATGTGAAACGTACCGGTTTGGTAACTTCTGGTGCTGGTAAATATGGCCAGCGGCTTAATGGGTTCGTGTAACGATTTTTGATGAAAATCGGCCACTACGCCCACAATTTTCAGGTTTTTGGTTCCGTTAAAATTGTTAAGCATCTTTCCGAGTGCCGCGTCGGGAGATTTAAAGCCGAGTATTTTAGCATAGGTTGTGTTGATTACCACCGCCTGGGAGGTATCGCCCGGCTGCAGCGCGCGCCCCGCAGTTAACTTGATTTTATATAGCGGGATATAATTTTCATCTCCAAATTTCAGGAACACCTCCGTTTTAACCTCTTTCTTACCGTCTTTATAGGTAACTATGGTCGAGTTGGTATTTCCTGATGACGGCGGCGCATTGCCAACGCTAACCATATCAACCTGCGGCATTGAGCGCAGCTTGTTTAAAAACACCTGGTTTTTACTGATACTCCTGTTTTTCCACGGTGAGTTAATGACAACTATAGCCTCTTTTTTGAAACCAAGGTCTTTATGGATGGCGTAATAAATTTGCTTGCTTACCAATACCGTTGCCATGATGAAAAACTGGGCGATAACAAACTGGGTAACCGTCAGCGATTTACGCAGCCACGCATTTCGTGTTTTGCTGCTGTTGGATGCCGACTGGTTTTTAAGCACTGATGCAGGGTTATATCCCGATAACATAATAGCCGGGTAAAACCCGGATAAAAGGCTCACCACGATAGTTAACAGCAGTAGGAATAATATCAGGCTGGGCTGCGAAAAGATATTTGGATTAATGCCTGCGGGAATAAAATCTGAAAACAGTTTGAGTATTACCGGGGCCAGCGCGGTAGAAATAACAACTGCAATAAGCGTTATTAAAAATGTTTCGCTCAAAAATTGAATAACCAGTTGCGAGCGGCTGCTCCCCATGGTTTTACGGATGCCGATTTCTTTCGCACGTTGTGTTGCCTGCGCGGTAGTTAAATTAATAAAGTTGATACACCCCAATAACAGAAGAAAAACAGCAATGATCAATAACCCGTACATTGTATTTTTACTGGCGATACGGCCGTTGTCAAAGTTTCCGTAATGCTCGTTAAAATGCAGGTCGTTTAATGGCTGCAAACTAAATCCGTGGGTATTGCCCTTGCTGTCGGGCCTTGGTGGGCTGTTCTTTTTAAGTATCTCATTTAGTAGTTTTTCAATATGGCCGACATTTGCCGAAGGCGATATCTTTATAAAAAGCTGCGATGCAGAATTGGTGCTCTCCCATTCCTTTAGCTGCATCTGATTTATCAGATCTTTATTTACATTGCCCGTAGTGTACGATATAAAATCGCGAAAAGTGAAATCTGTATTATCGGTTAATGACTGTACAATTCCGGTAACAGTTGTTTTTATCGTATCATAAGTGACTATTTTGCCTATCATTTGGTTATAAGGCAATGATGAAAAGTATTTTTTCGCCTGGTCGGAGGTTAGCACAACCTGGTTTGGTGCGTTTAGTGCGCTATTTTGGGAACCGGCAAGCCATTTGTATTTGAATATTTTAAAGTACTCCGGGCTGGCAATAGCTATGTTATCCTGGTTCTTAAACTTAACCGGCACATTTCCCTTTCCGGGAATAAATACATTCGAACCGGATAAAGTATAAAACGGCGCGCTCACTTCAACTCCCGGGACCTGGCTTTTAACCGCAGCCGGCAATGGCCCGGCTACCCCACCATTGTAACCCTTTTCGCCCTGGAAGGAAAAATTGCTCACTACCCGGTAAATGCGGTCGCCGTCCGTGTGGAACTTATCGAAGGTAAAATCGAAATGAACAATCAAATAAATAACCAGCGCTGCGCTTATCCCAATTGAAAGGCCAATTATATTAATGAGGGTAAACAGCTTATGCTTCCAAAAGCCCCGGAATGCAATTTTAAAATAGTTTTTTATCATGATGGTTTATTGGTTCATTAGTTCACCGGTTTATTGGTTCACTGGTTCATTAGTTCATTGGTTTATCTGGCCGCTTTTAACGCTCGTGTATCAGGTATCGGATGTATCTCTTTCACAAATGATACAGCGTCATTTATAGTCATTGGTCATTGTGCAATTATCGATTTTCAACTGCCAACAGCGACTGCAAACTGCCCACTTCCCTACTCGATTCTCAAACTACCACTTTCCTTATTCGCTCCTCAGGCTCTTCACCGGATTAGCCAGCGCGGCTTTGATCGATTGAAAACTTATGGTGGCGAAGGCGATAATAAGCGCTATAATACCGGCCAAAACGAATACCCACCAGCCTATACCAACATGAAAGGCAAAATTAACCAGCCAGTTGTGCATCGAATACCAGGCTATAGGGAAAGCTATAAAGGCTGATATTAAAACCAGCACCAGGAAATCTTTCGATAATTCGGTTACGATCTGCGGGATACTCGCGCCCAGCACCTTGCGTACGCCTATTTCCTTAACACGCTGGGTTATGGTGAAAGCTGACAAACCAAATAAGCCAAGACACGCGATAAAGATAGCAATGCACGAAAATATAGTAAACAGCCGGCCCTGCTCCTGCTCTGAATTATATAACTGCGCAAATTTTTCGTCTAAAAAGGTATAATCAAAAGGTGTGTTTGGAAGGTACTTACGCCAGGTGTCCTGGATGGTATTGATAGCCGATTTTACGTTATTGCCGCTTACCTTTATCGACAGCCTGCCATAAAAACTGTTGCGCAGGGATGGCAGTTGAAACAGCAACGGGATTATTTTTTGATGCAGCGACTCGAAATGAAAATCCTTTACTACACCAATAACCTTACCTTTTATGCCGCCGTATGCTAAGTCTTTATCCAGGGCATTTTGGGCTGTTCGCCATCCCAGCGCTTGTACGGCTGCTTCGTTGATCACGTAGTTGTTCGTATCGGTTGTAAAAGCCTTTGAAAAATTCCGTCCGGCGGCCATTTGCATACCGAAAGTAGGGATAAACCCATAGTCGGTAGTTATGAATTTCAAATCGACCTTTATAGGTTGCATTGATCCGCCCTGCAACACTTTCGCATCCTGGTCGTCAAGCAACCTTCCCGACGGAATACGTGACGACCGTCCTAAATCCTTTATCGCCGGATTTTTCAGCAGGTCGGCTTTAAACGAGTCATACTGTTGATTTAAAGTGCGAACATAACTCATCGTTACAATATGATCTTTATTAAAACCGAGATTTTTATTTTGTATGTATTGCAACTGTCGGTACACAACCGTTGTCGCTACAATTAGAATGATCGATATCGAAAACTGGATCACTACCAAAACCTTTCTGAAAGAAATACCGCTGGCACCGGTTTTTATTATTCCTTTTAATACCTTAACGGGGATAAACGACGACATAAACAGAGCCGGATAAATACCGCTGATAAGCCCTATAATAAATGGCATGGCAAGAACTGGCAACAATACCTTGAGTTGTAATAAACTATTGAACGACAAGTGCTGGTTGGACAGATCGTTAATAAAGGGCACTAACAGAGCTGTTAAGCCTATAGCGAGCAACAATGCCATCCAGGTAACTAATACCGATTCGCTTAAAAACTGGCTGATGATTTCTTTACGCTGGGCGCCCACAACCTTCCTGATGCCAATTTCCTTTGCACGCAGCGCCGAGCGGGCGGTTGACAGGTTCATGTAGTTGATGCAGGCTATCAGCAAAATAAACAGTGCAATGGCCGAAAAGATGTAAACCCGGGTTATATCGCCGTTTTCCTCAACCTCATCGTCGAGGTGAGAGCGCAGGTGAATATCGGTTAGCTTTTGAATAGTCAGCTTGGTTGCCTGGTGCGTTTTAAGGTTGCCGGGCATTCCCTGGAGATGAACATATTTATCCAGAAAATCGGGCAACTGGCCTTCGATCCGATTTACATTGTAGTCTTTTGGAAAAAGTAAATAAGTGTAAAAAGCATTATTTCCATAATTTGTAGCCAATTGCTTTTCGCCGTAAACAGCTGAGTCTTTTAATGTATTAAACGACATCAATATCTCGGGATGCATATGCGAATTGGCAGGAAACGGCTTAAACAAACCCGTAACCTTAAACTCATGCTTATTATTGTCAAGCAGGATAGTTTTGTTCATCGGGTCCGAGTCTCCGAAGTATTTCTTCGCGACCGCCTCGGTCAACATAATGCTATAAGGTTCCAACAACGACTTATGTGGATCGCCTTTAACTAAGGGCACGGTAAAAAAATCGAAGAAATGTTCATCTGCGAAAGCGGCATTATTTTCATTAAAAAGTTTGTCGCGATACCTTAAAGCCGTGGTGCCATTTGGTAATACACGTGTTATTTCCCTGATATCAGGGAAGGCGTTTTGCAGTAAGGGCCCGAATGGGGGCGCGATCGAACTCAAATGCAGGCTCTCAACATTAGGCCCCGAATAAAATATCCGTGTTACCCTATAAATATCATTGGCGTTTTTATTGAACTTATCATAGCTGCGCTCATTAATGATATAGGATAAAATAAGCAGGCAGCAGGTTAAGCCAACCGTTAAGCCGAATATATTTATGAATGAAATAAACGGGTGCCTTTTGATATTACGAATGGCACTCTTCAGGTAATTTTTTATCATGGTCTTATCAATTATTGAATTATTGATTTATATATTTCATATAAACTGTCAACTTCCCTACTCACTCCTTAAGCTTTTCACCGGGTTTGCCAATGCAGCCTTTATAGATTGATAGCTGATGGTAAGGGCCGCGACCAGTAAGGCCATTGCTCCTGCGACTATAAATACCCACCATTGGATAGTTGTGCGATAAGCAAAATCCTGCAGCCATTTATTCATCGCATACCAGGTTATTGGAAATGCAATGAACGAAGCGATGATAATCAGCTTTAAAAACTCTTTCGATAACATGGCAGTGATGCTGCCGGCAGATGCGCCCAAAACTTTGCGGATGCCGATTTCCTTTACCCGCTGCCTTATCATATAAGCTGCAAGGCCAAATAGGCCCAGGCAGGCAATAATCACCGCAATAACGGAAAAAGTGGTGAAAATTTGACCGGTACGCTGCTCTGTATTATATAAGGATGCGAATTGCTCGTCGAGGAAAGAATAGCTAAATGGTGTGCCGGCATGAAAAACACTCCACTGATTTTTAATGTCGCTTATTAAACGATGAATATCTGCAGTTTTTATCCGTACGATTATCGAATTTTTGCTATTGTCCGATGCCAGCATCATCAACGGTGCAATTTTTTGTTTTGCCGATGTATAATGGAAATCTTTAACGACGCCCACTATAGTATAGTGCCGCTGGCCCGAGCGCACGATGGTTTTACCTAATGGGTCGGCGTTGCCGAAACCAAGGTCGCGAACGGCGGCTTCATTGATGATAACGGCAGTCGAATCGGCCAGTGCCGACGGATAAAAATTTCGCCCTTTTGCCAGGTGCATGCCCAATGTGGGGATGTAGGAGCTTTGAATCCAGTAAATGCCGCTCTGTATTTCGGTGCGTGTGCCTTTGTCAGCGAGGTCTTTAACATAAATCTCCGTGCCGCCCATATTATTGTAACCCGGTACATTGCCTGATATAGTTGCATTGACTACCCGGTTGTCGCTCAAAAGTTGTTGTTTAAAGGCTTCAACGTTGTTACCGAGGCTATTGGTTTCGTTTATAACCAGTACCTGGTTTTTATCGTATCCCAGCTTTTTATTTTGCATGAAATAAAGCTGCTGGTAAACAATAAAGGTGGCGATAATAAGGGCAGTTGATATGGCAAACTGGAAAACGATCAAGCTGCTGCGCAATCCTCCCCTACCGACCGGCTGTGTCCCGCTATTGCCTTTTAATATAGATATGATGCGGAATGACGATAGGAAAAATGCGGGATAGACACCTGCTAACAATCCCACAAACAGCGTCAATGCAATTTCAAGCAAGATGGCTTTATAACTCATAAAGAATCCGATGGTTATTTGCTTGCCCGATAAATTATTAAAATATGGCAATAAAAAGTAAACCATGCCTATAGCAAACAGCATAGCCAAAAATGTAAGCATAATTGATTCCACCAGGAACTGCGATACCAGCGCATTTTTTGCCGAACCCAGTACTTTGCGTATGCCTATTTCTTTCGCCCGTTTGGCGGCACTGGCAGTGGCCAGATTAGTGAAATTGATACAGGCCAGCAGAAGAATAAAAATAGCAAGCGCGCCAAATATGTATACATAATGAATATCCCCGTTCGATTCAAACTCGTACCTGGTTGCCGAATGTAGATGAATGTCAGTAATCGGCTTCAAAAAGAACAGGAAGCTATTTATCGACTTGCGGGCTTCGGCGAGACTAACGCCCATGTCGTGCTGAGTTTCAGGCACCACAAATTTTGCCACCAGTTGCGGAAACCTTGATTCCAGTTTTTTAGGGTCAGCGTTTTTATTTAACAAAATATAAGTGAAGTAGCCCACATTGCTCCAGGTTTGCTTTGCCTGCGGCGTAACAAAGGTGGCCATGCTCATAAATGCATCGGCGTGGAAATGCGAATTATCTGGTATTTTATCAATGATCCCGGTCACTTTTACAAGGTCATTTCCGATGGCAAGCATTTTACCTATGGCAGGGGAATCGCCAAAATATTTTCTTTTAAATTCATTTGTGATGACAACCGTTTTAGGCTCGGCAAGAGCTGTCCTGGTATCGCCTTCAATCAGCGGAATCGAAAATAACCGGAAGAAATTTGAATCAATTAATACTATTTTGTTTTCTTTAAACTGGTTATCCCCATATTTTACAAATACCGGCCCGCGGTTGGTTAAACGCGTAGTAGCCAGCACTTCGGGAAATGCGTTTTTTATCCCCTGCCCTACAGCTATGTCAACACTGGGGAAATCGGCAGCAACATTGTTTCCATTAGAATGAAGTTCAACCCGGTAAAGCTGTGTTGCCTGCGCAGGATAAGTGTCATAAGTTAGCTCCTGGTATAAATAAGCCCCTATTAGCATACAGCAGGCCAATCCTATAGCTAAGCCGAAAATATTAATAAACGAAAAAGCTTTATTACTTTTAAGATTTCGCAATGCAGTTATGATGAAGTTTTTTATCATGTTTAAGGGCTATCTGAATACCATACATTTAAAATACATACCAATTTGGTAAAGCATTGACAATCAAACGACTAGTATTATTTTACAATTCCAACTGTTCGCAAGTGCAACACCCTGTGTTCGTTTATGATACAGTTGATTTTAATTTTCGATCATAAAGCCTTTGACAGTTAAGCAAAGCAAAAAGCGGCTCTGATGAATCACCACCAGAGCCGCCTAACCTCAATAATAAACTATTTCTAAACCTCAATTAAAGCTAATATCTAAATGACCGCTGGCATCAACGTGCACAGGTGCCCCGCCTCCATTTATGCTGCCTTTTACATGATCTTTTTCCCACTCGCCGCTGAAATTGCCGGTTTCCGGCTTGTTGATGCGGTTTGCCGACAGGTTAAGGTTTAATCCTTGTTTTGATGGTAACCTTAAATTAACATGCCCGCCGCTCACATCAAGCTTTACATATTTTCCGACATGGTTCATTTCGACATTCATACTGCCGCCGCTTGTTGATGCTTCAAGGCTGCATGACATTTGCATTAAATTAACGCTGCCCCCCGAAGTACCGGTAACCAATTCGCCGTCGATATTGCTGGCTTGTACGCTGCCACCGCTTGTATTGGCCTTGATCGAACCTTTTAAGCCATCCAGGTGGACGGACCCACCCGACGTTTCGAGCCTGATAGTGCCGTTGCAGTTGGATGCACGGATACTGCCGCCGCTGGTTTCCAGGTTGATATTGTCGCCTGAGTTGGCTACGTCTATGCTGCCGCCCGAAGTTTCACCTTTTATTACGCCGGTTAAATGGTCGACATGCAGGCTTCCGCCACTGGTAGAAAAATTTTCATTTCCTGACAGGTTATCTAAATGAATGCTTCCGCCGCTGGTGCTTAAATGCGTGCTCACTTGCCGAGGTACATATATTTTGAAAGATATGCTCAATTGCCGTCTCCAGTTAAGGTTCCCGTTGAAGCCCATGCCGTCATTATGTTTCCTTTTCGCTGTAGCATGGACTTCGTGGTTACTTACAGAAATCTGCAGGTCGTAATCTTCGTCCAGGCGTTTTTTAATTTCTTCGCGGGTTAGTTCCTGGTTATTGTTTCCATGCACAAAAACCTCAACCCGTGCAGCTTCTCCCGGTGCACCACTAACGCTTATACTCGCACCCGAAGTGCTCGCAAATACCTCGCGTATCCCGTCATTCGCCAGTGACTTTGTTTCATAAGGTGTCTTATTCAAATCCTGCGCCAAAGCAATGTTAGTCAGGCAGGCAAATACTAATAGTAAAAAATAATTTTTCATAAGTCTTTCGGTTGTTTGACTAATAGACACCGCAGTTATTCAATACGTTGCATGGTTTTAAAATTAGTTGGCAGCAGGCAGTAAATTGCAAAAACCTGCTGCTAACGGTAAACTTCCGGCCTACTCGTTCTTCAAACTCTTAACAGGGTTCACTATAGCCGCTTTAAAGGCTTGGATACTTACTGTAATACCGGCAACAATTAAACAAGCCGCTCCCGCACCGGCAAATATCCACCAATGAATATTTATACGGTAAGCAAAATCCTGCAGCCACTTATTGGATATATACCAGGCAATAGGCGACGCAATAACTGCGGCGACTATTACGAGCAATAAAAAGTCTTTCGAAATGAGAAATATAATGCTCGATATATTGGCGCCCAGCACTTTGCGAATTCCTATTTCCCTGGTCCGCTGCACAACCGCGTATGCCGTAACGGCAAACAAGCCGAGGCAGGCCAGCAGTATTGCCAAAACAGAGAACGTGGTAAAAACACCGGCCATACGTTGCTCGGTGCGGTACAGGGCATCGTAATCTTCATCCAAAAATTTATATTCAAACGGGCTTCCGGGGAAACGTTCTTTCCAGATTTTATCTAACCCCTGTATAATTGCTGCCGTATTATTTCCATTTATTCGTACAAAAACATTTTGGGTTTGAAAATGATCCAGAAATATAAGCAGCGGGCCAATCGGGTCGTGAAACGATTTAAAGTTAAAATCCTTGACCACGGCCTTTACGCGTCCGGGCGAACCTTTTTTCAACTCCTTGCCAATGGCCTGTTCAGGTGTCCATCCCAAAGCACGGGCAGCAGACTCGTTAAGCATAAATGAAAACCGGAAGTTTTTACTTTGGTTGGTTGTATCAATTTGCAAAACGTCGGTTTGGTTAAAGTCAGTTCCTGCAATGATTTTGATTTGCATGGTTTTGATGAAATCCTCGTCCATCGGCAGGGCATTTACAGAAATGTCTTTGCCATCAGCTGTTTGGATTGCATCGCCCCATCCCACGTTTACGGGTTCGTTATTTGCGGTTGCAACACCTTCAACGCCGGGAAGGCTGCCAATAGATTTTTTAAACCCGGCAATCTGCGGCAGCATTTTATAACTTACCGGCAAAACAACAACATTACTTTTATTATAGCCAATGTCCTTATTTCGGATATAGGATAGTTGCTGCAGGATAATTATGGTTGTTACGATCAGGAAAATTGAAATGATAAACTGGAAGATGATAAGCGATCGCCGCACATTTTGCCCGGACGTAAATGAAAATCCCGATTTCAGGATCTTAGCTAATTTTACGTTTGATAAAATCAGAGCGGGGTAAGTACCGGCAGCAAAGCCTATAATTGTTCCTAACACAACTAAATTCACAATAATAAAAGGGTCGAATAAAACATTAAAAGTGAACTGCTTACCCGACACCTGGTTAAATAGCGGCAGCAATAAAAACGCCAGCCCAAAAGCCAAAACAACAGCAATGACTGCTACAAAAACCGATTCGCCTATAAATTGCCGGAATAGCTGGTGTTTGGCGGCCCCCATCACCTTACGAATGCCAATTTCGGCGCCCCGATCTGCGGATTGTGCGATAGATAGATTTACATAGTTAACACAAGCAATAACCAATATCAATATAGCTACTAAAAGCATAATATAAATATACGTGATACTACCATTTGGCTCTAACCCATCCGAAAGATCGGAGTGCAAATGAATGCTGGTTAACGGCTCTAAATGGTAGGTCAGGTATTGACCTGATGGAAGTTTTAGTTCGCTTTTGTCGATATCGGCCATATAACGACTTATTTGTGTCTTCAACGGCTGAATGTCAGAACCATCCTTAAGCAGCAGATAGGTAATGAAATTAGCCGACCACCATTGCTCGGGTCTTTTCGCAGCAGACAGGTTACTAAACGGAACTATAAAATCGAACCTGACTTGTGAATTGGTTGGCGTGTCTTCAGCAACAGCGGATACCATGAAGTTTTGATCATTAAGCTTTAAGGTTTTGCCAATCGGGTCATCATTGTCGAAATATTTTTTAGCTGTACTTTGCGTGATAATAATTTTATTGGGCTCATTTAACGCTGTAGTTTTGTCGCCCCTGACGAGTTTAAAAGAGAAAATTTTCAAGAATGAAGGGTCTGCAAACAAAAGGTTGGCTTCTTTAAAAACACGATTGTTGCACGTAACTACTTCCGGTAGCTTTTCGAGCCGCACAAAATCCAATATGGCTGGAAAGGTCCGTTTAAATTGCGGTCCCACTTTTGTTCCGGTTAGTGCCACCTTCTGTGGGGCCTCGCCATGCCCGTAATCCATGGTTACCCGTACAATCCGCTCTGCATTCTCATTAAAGCGGTCGTAGCTAAGCTCATGTTTAATATAAATGGCTATCAGCAGGCAGCTTACAATCCCTACCGACAAACCGGTAATATTTATAATCGCATATAGTCTGTTCTTCTTTAAGTTTCGCCAGGCAATTTTTAAATAACTTTTTATCATGATGGTTTATTGGTTCAATAATTTATTGGTTCATTGGTTCATTAGTTCATTAGCCCTTATTCGCTTCTCAAACTCTTCACCGGGTTCGCGCCGGCCGCCTTTATCGCCTGGAAGCTGATAGTTGCCAGCGCGACTATGATAGCCACCGAACCCGATAAAATAAATACCCATACGTTAATGGAAATGCGGTAGGCGAAATCCTGCAGCCAATGGTGCAGTATTAACCACGCAATGGGCACAGCGATGCAAATTGCAATAACAACCAGCTTCACAAAATCTTTCGACAACAAAAGCACAATATTGCCAACCGATGCGCCAAGTACTTTGCGAACGCCTATTTCTTTGGTGCGCTGGATGGTCGCAAAAAGCGACAGGCCTAGCAAACCCAAACACGCGATGAAAATGGCAAACCCGCCAAAAATGGTAAAGGCTTTCCCAAACAGTTCGTCGTTTTTATATTGTGCATTAAATTGTTCGTCGAGGAAATTATAATCGAACAGGTTTCCCGGAAAAAAGGCCTGGTATTTTGCTTTGACGGCAGCTATGGTAGCGGCTACATTTTTTGTATCTACCTTGATCGATATCTGGCTTTGAATATTCAGAACAGGTTCAAGAAAAGTTGGCTCAATGGCATAACGCAGTGATTTTTGATGATAATCGGCAATTACGCCAACGATCGTCCATTTTTTTGTGCCGTTTAACATGGTATGCCCAATAGCGGCCTCCGGCGATCGAAATCCAAGTACTTTTACAGCATTTTGATTTAAAATAATATTTTGAAGCTTGTTGAAATCGGGATTATAATCCGTTGTCACAAAGTTCCTCCCGGCTATTAGCTGCATGCCATAAGTTTTTAAATAATCGCGGCTCACGCCATCAAAACGCATGGTAAAATGGGTGTTGGGGTCACCCTCGGGCCTTTTGATATTAAAATTCCTGCCCATCTCATTCCCCGGCACCCAAAAAGAGGTCGCTGCATTTTTCACGGCAGGTATTTGATCCAGCTCGTCGACAAAAGCGTTTGTCCGGGTAACAAATGTGGTATCGCGTTTTACAAACACCGGCCCGTTAACCACCATTATCTGGCTGATATTAACGCCCAGTTTTTGCGCATTCATGAATTTGATCTGCCTATACACCACAAACGACCCGGTGATCAGCACTACGGTTATAGCAAACTGGCCGATCACCAGGCCTTTACGCAGGATCACTCCTTTTTTCGAGCTGCTGAACCTGCCTTTTAATACCATAATAGGCTTAAAAGCCGATAACACGAAGGCGGGATAAAACCCTGAAATGAATATGCCGGCAGCAACCACAAGGATCAATCCTACAGTGATCACGTAACCGCCCAACCCTTTTTTAAACAGGTAACCAAAAGAGAGCTGATGCTGCACCAGGTCGTTAAATATTCCCTGTGCCAGGGATACCATTACCAGCGCTAGTGAAAGGGCGGTCATATTTATGATAAACGACTCGGTAAGAAATTGCCTGATCAGCTGCCCCCTGGTGGCACCTGCTACTTTGCGAACGCCCACCTCCATAGCCCGCTCGGCCGACCGTGCCGTAGCCAGGTTAATATAATTCACCCAGGCAATACAGATGATAAATAATGCGATAATGAGCAGTCCCCACACAACTGTATAGCTGCCTGTCCGGCCTATCTCATACTCGGTATCTGAATATAAATGCGCGTTTAATAGTGGCTGCAAATAAAACTTCTCAACACTTCCCGATACTTTATTTCCTTTGAAATGCCGTTCGCTAAAGGCAGAAAGCTTGGCGTCAAATTTTTTATAGTCTGTGCCCGGTTTTAGCTGGATATAGTGCCAGAAATCGGAATCGGTAAAATCATATTCCGCCTGCTTATATCCATAGCTGTGTATAATTGTTTGATACGATTGCAGCATATCGAACTGCAGCAGGGAGTTTTCGGGAACATCTTTAATTATTGCGGTGACTTTCGAGGGAAAGGTATCCTGCGATACTTTTATTAGCTTTCCAACATACGGTTCAAAATCGTCTCCTTTAACATCAAACACTTTACGGGCTATGGTCTCTGATAAAACCACGGTGTTGGCATCCTTTAAGGCTGTTTTAAGGTCGCCAGCCAAAACGGGATAGGAAAACATAGAAAAGAAGGAATTATCGACGGCCAGAGAACCAAGCTTCGGTAATTTTTTATCGTTATAAATGATAATTTGACCGCCGCCCGGCAAAACCCGCGTGTAGTTTAACACCTCTGGAAAATCATCCTTCATCGCCTTGCTTACTCCCGAATACGTGATCGTGCCATGCTGGATCAGCTTGTTATTCTGGTAACGGTCATTCACAATCCTGTAAATATCCGAGGCGTTGTTGTTGAAGTGATCGTAACCCAGCTCGAAGTTAACATATTGCAAAATCAACAGGCAAGCTGCCATGCCAAGCGATAAGCCAAACACATTGATCAATGAAAAAACCTTGTTTTTCCATAAATTCCGCCACGCGGTTTTGAAATAATTCTTTATCATGTGTTAGTTCATTAGTTCACTTGTTGATTAGTTCATTGGTACCGGCGTATCCCGACGTTTAAACCCAACTGCTACTGCATTCTGCCCACTCTCCCTACTCGCTCCGCAAACTCTTCACCGGGTTGGCCAATGCCGCCTTAACCGCCTGGAAGCTTACTGTTATTAATGATATGATGATAGTGATTAACGCCGCCAGGATAAACACCCAAATACTTATCGAAATGCGGTACGAATAGCCCTGCAGCCATTTATGCATAGCGAAGTAAGCAATAGGCGTTGCTATGGCAAAACCGATCATCACCAGCTTTAAAAAGTCTTTAGACAGCAGCGTGGTTACCCCGGTAACCGATGCGCCCAAAACCTTACGCACACCAATTTCCTTTATCCGGTTTTGAGCCATGTAAGCCGCTAAACCAAACAAGCCAAGGCATGATATAATGATGGTTAAGCCGGCAAACAAACTGGCCAATGTGCCTATTCGCTGCTCATCGCCGAATTTTTTGGCGTAATCCTGGTCGATAAAATTGTATTCAAACGGATAATCGGGATTGTACTTTTTGAAAACCCTTTCGGCAAGTTTTAAATTCTCGGCGGTGTTATGCGCATTATTTAACTTAAAGTGGATCACGTTGAACCACGATTTTGGGCCCTGTATGATCATCGCCTTTACCGGCTCATAAGGCGACTGAAGGATAAAATCCTTTACCACGCCTATTACATGCCAGTTGGTAAAGTGTGTGGCATCTGTGGGCCGCTTTATAATTTGCCCGATGGGGTTTTTGAATCCCATTGTCTTTACGGCAGTTTCATTTAATATCATGGCCACTGAATCGGTTGGGTAGGTTTTAACGTCGATATCACGCCCGGCAATGAGTTTAAGTCCCATGGTTTTTACCAGGTCGCCGTCGGTATTGAACATGTTAAAGTCTATTTTTTTGCTGACGTCCTTCCCGTCCCAAACAAAATCCCAGCTATCGCTCCAACCCTGGGTAATAGGGGCACTGGTTTTACTAACTGCGGTAGCCGCACCGCTGGCCAGCAAATCATTTTTGATCAGTGCATATTGTTTTTCCACATTCCCGGTCATCATCACATACACCAGATTATCCCTTTTATAACCTGTTTCACGATCCTGTGCATATTGCAATTGCTGGCGGACGATTATGGTACACACGATCAATACCACCGCAAATGTAAATTGTACCACTACCAGCAATTTTCTTGGCGTAATTAATGCGTTCGCTGCTTTAAAAGTACCTTTTAACACACTAACCGGCCTGAATGACGACAGGTACAACGCTGGGTAACTGCCGGAAATAAGCCCCGTAAATAAAATGAACGAAAGTGCAATTAGCCAAAACCATGGATTGCTATAGGGAATGTATAGCTGTTTATCGGTAAGCTGGTTGAAACCGGATAAACTAATTTGTACAATGACCAAGGCGATCGCACCTGCTATCAGCGCAATTAAAATAGATTCGCCTAAAAACTGCGATATCAATGAACTCCTTAGCGCTCCAACAACCTTGCGGATACCTACCTCCCTTGCGCGCTTTTCGCTGCGCGCGGTGCTCAGGTTCATAAAGTTTATACAGGCTATGATAAGAATAAACGCCGCTATCATCGAAAATATCCTGATGGTATCGATGCGCCCGCCCGAGACCTTTCCTTTCTGGTCGAATTTTGAATATAGCCTCCATTTACTGGCCGGGTGCAGGAAAACGTCGATATCCTTTATTTCCGAGTGCGACCGGGTGATGTTTACAATGCTCCTATTCGCCTCAGCTTCTGTTACGCCGGGCTTAAGCAGCGCCCAGGTTTGAATCGAATTGTTTCCCCACCCCTGGTCGTCACGTCCGATCTTCGTCAGGTACGACCATGGCATAAGGTATTCAAACTTAAACTGGGTATTGTTCGGCAGGTCTTGCATAACAGCCGATACGGTAAAGTAAGAATTACTGTCGATCTTTATGGTTTTACCCATCGCGTTATCATTTCCAAATAACTTTTTAGCTAATTTGTGGGTGATAACGATGTCTTTGATCGTATTTAAAGCGGTATTCGGATTGCCACTAACCAGCGGAAAACTAAACATCGTTAAAAATGCGGGGTCGGTGAAATAGCCGGGCACATTCAGGTGTTTATCGCCAACGGTAAATAAAAAGGTGTTGTCATTCGTGCGGGTAACCTCCTCAATTTGCGGGTAATCCTGCTTCAATGTTTTAGCCATCACCTTCGGCGTGGTATTCCAGCACCAAAGTTTGCCATCGAAAACCGACCGGTTATATACCGAGTATAGCCGATCCTTCTTCTCGTGGAACTGGTCGTAGCTCACTTCGTTTTGTATCCACAATAAAATCAATGCCGAGCTTGCCATCCCAATTGCCAAACCGGCAATATTTATCAATGAAAAAGCTTTATGCCTGAGTAAATTCCTCCACGTAATTTTCAAGTAGTTTTTTAACATGATCCAGGGTTTAGTACGATATTCAATTTTTATAATAGACTCTGTTTTGAACAATTACGTTGCACTCGTCCATAGAAATCCCAAAAGCCTTTACCACCTGCCCTTTTTTCGCGGACTATTCGCTTCTCAAACTATTAACCGGGTTAGCAAGGGCAGCTTTTATCGCATGATAGCTCACCGTCGCAATTGCTGTTAATATTGCTATTGAACCAGCCGCCGCAAATACCCACCACGATATAGTTATCCGATAGGCAAAATTTTGCAGCCAGTTGTTCATCGCCCACCAGGCTATTGGCGAAGCGATTGTTATGGCGAGTATCACCAATCGCAAAAAATCCTTTGATAGCAGCGCGTTTATTGACGCGAGACTGGCTCCCAACACCTTACGTATACCAATCTCTTTTGTGCGCTGCTCAATGGTAAAGGCTGCCAGGCCGAATAAACCCATGGTAGCCAAAATCATTGTGATAAAAGTAAATATGCTAAATATGGAAGCCAGCCGGTCTTCGGCTTTGTATTGTGCGTTAAAGGCATCATCCATAAAGGTATAATCGAATGGCTCGTCCTTATCATACTTTTTATAGATACCCTGCATGGCGTTTATGAGCGTTGGTATATTGGTATTCGGCTTAATTTTAGCGAAGAGATTGCATCCAAGTTTTCTATAATAACGGCTGGTGTCATTAATAATTGAAAGAGCCATCGGTTGAATCGCGTATTCCATTGACGAGAAGTTGAAGTTTTTTAAAACGCCGACTATTTCTATCGGTGCCTCACCCATTTTCATGAATGTGCCTACCGGGTTTGCAGGCAGATGCAGTTGCTCCACTGCAGCTTCATTTATGATCACATTTTTACGTAATGCAAGCTCAATGTTAGGGGCCGGCGGATATTTCCATTTTAAACCCAGCGTTGTAATAAATTGGGAATTCGCAATAACAGATACCACACCAACTTTTTCATCCTTAGTTTTACCGGTTGCATAAAACATATCAAAACCTTTGAACATGGCATAGTGCGATGTTGCAACATTGCTTATCCCGCTAAGTGATTGTATATCATTCTTGAATGCAGGATAATTTTTACCCATGCTGTTTGCTATCGGTATCATTACCACGTTATCCTTATTTATCCCTGTCTCGGTATGCCTGAAGTAGTATAATTGCCGGTCGATAGTTATTCCGCAAACAATTAATCCTACCGATATTGCGAATTGAAGCGTGGTAAATATTTTGCGTACTGTAATACCTCCAGCCTGTTTACTCATCTTACCTTTTAGCGTAACAACGGGGCTAAACCTTGATAAAATTAATGACGGATAGCTTCCAGCTATTACGATGGTTATCACCAATAAACTAAGTAGAAGGATCAGTACAACCGGGCTATATAGAAACGAGCTGTCAATTTTAAGCTGTATGATATTTAAAAACCAAGGTGTAGCTAAATAGCATAATAAATAACCCAACGCAAATGATAAAACCGTAAACAGTGCTGATTCGACATAAAACTGCATTGCTATTGTTTTACGGCTTGCGCCGGATACTTTGCGTACGCCAACTTCTTTTGCCCTTAGCGTAGCTCTGGCCGTTGAAAGGCTCATATAATTTACCAATGCAAGCAATAAGATCAGAACAGCAACAAGCGGAAATATTTTAAGGTATTTTATATTCGATGAATCGCCGGAGTTGCTTTTCAAATGCACATCGGGCAAAGCGACAAGAGAAAAATTAATGCCGTCAAAAACTTTATTTTTCCTGGCCATCAATTCAATGCCTTTGGCCAACCTGGCAGTATCTGCCGCATGTTTTACCTGCAGGTAAACATTAAAGGATCCGTAAGTCATTTGTTGCGGGCCGACACCATACCTGGGCGCTTGCTTCATCACCAGCAAGCTTTGGCAGGACGTGACAAAATTGAACGTGATGGATGAATTTGACGGCGCGTTTTCGGCAACGCCGGTAACCTGGTAAATGTAAGCGCTGTCGGTTTTTATAACCAAGGTTTTACCAACCGGATTCTGTGTGCCAAAATACTTTTTAGCCATGTCTCTCGATAAAACAACGGTAAATGGCTTATTCAACACATCCCCGGCAGATCCGGACAACAGTTTAAAGGAAAAGAAATTAAAGAAGCCAGGATCGGCAAATAACAATTTATCTTCAGCAAACTTCTTTTCCGGTGAAGACGGGTCAGTAATAACCACCGGGTTTTCGCTAAAGTAAGGCAGGGTACGCATATAAGCTTGCACAAGTGGCTGGCTTTGTTTGATCAGCGATCCCGAAGCATAGCTCATCGGTACGGTTGGAATAAAAATAAGACCGGCATTTTTATGGAAACGGTCATAGCTCGTTTCATGAGCTACATACATCATTATCATCATACATACAGCCAGACCAACAGCCAGGCCGGAAATGTTGATGAGGCTGTACAACTTCTGGCTAGTCAAATTACGCCAGGCGATTTTAATGTAGTTTAGTATCATGATGTCAGGTATTGGGTTATTATATTATTAGCCTTTGATATTTATAACTGCAAACTGCCTACTGCAAACTTTCCCTACTCGCTTCTCAAACTGTTAACCGGATTGGCAAGGGCGGCTTTAATGGATTGAAACGCTATAGTTAAACATGCGATGATCAACGAGCCTAAACCGGCGCATGCCACAACCCACCATCCCATTGTAATACGGTATGGGTATGCTTGCAGCCACTTATCCATAGCATACCAGGCCAGGGGTGATGCGATCACGATGGCGATAAAAACCAGCTTTAAAAAATTGACCATCAAAATGCCGCTTATATCTGAAATACTGGCGCCCAGTACTTTGCGCACGCCTATTTCTTTAACTCTTTGTTCTGTCGACAAGGTGGCAAGCCCAAAAAGGCCGAGGCATGATATAAGTATAGACATAACTGCCGAAATGGTAATGATCTGTTTCCATTTTCTTTCGCTGTCATACTGGTCAGCCAGCTCGTCTGTTAAAAAGTTGTATTGGCATGGGTAATCGGCAATAAGCTTTTTATATACCTTTTGTATAGCGTTGATCGCTTTTATTTTTTGATCGGGGTCGATTTTAACCAGCGCGTCTGCATAGGTTGGCTTTGCAAGCTGCTCAATTACCAGCGGTTGTATTTTACTGCTTAGCGATGAGCTGTGAAAATCAGGTACTACGCCTATTACCGTGAACTCGTGCTTTTCCTGTTTGATTTTTTTGCCGATAGGGCTGTCCTGCCAGCCGGCTGCTTTTATAAACGACTGGTTAACCAACACTTCGGTGGTATCGCCGGCCATGCCGTAAAACCCGCGCCCTTGTATTATTGGAATATTTAACTCCTTCAAAAACTCATTGTCGATCCCAAAGAAAGGTGTGCCTGGCAGTTTTTTATCTCCAACTTCAAATAGTGTTGAATAAGTAGAAGTAAATTGCGCCATCTGGCCCGATACGCTTTTTATGAACGGGTATTTGGAAATATCATTTTTAAATGAGGCGTAATCATGCGGTAACTGTACATCCACAATATTTTGCGGTTTATAACCCAGGTCGGAGTTTACCAGGTAATTAAACTGTTTAAGCATCACAATGGTACCGATGACTAAAAAAACGGCTATTACGAACTGCATTACAACCAGGCTTTTGCCAAAATAATTATGGCCGCCTATTTTTAATTTTCCGTAAAGGGTTTGTACCGGGTTAAACCCTGATAAAACTACCGCGGGATAAAACCCGGATAAAAATGTATTAATAACTATCAGCAAGGTAAAAATCCCTGTGGTTTGCCATGTTACAAGATAGCTTGCCTGCAGGTTTTTATTAGCCAGCTCGTTAAATTGGGGTAAGCAAATTACCAGTAAAAGCACCGCGATGATTGACGCAATCAGCGTAAGCAAAAACGATTCGCTCATAAATTGAACGATAAGCTGCCGGCGCGAGCTGCCGTTAACCTTCCGGATGCCGATCTCCTTTGCGCGGCGCAATGAGCGCGAAAGTGTTAAATTGATGAAGTTGATGCAGGCAATAAAAAGTATGAATCCGGCAATCCCACCCAAGATCACTGAATAATTAACCGGGTTTGTCGACCTTAGGCCGTTTCCGGTGTTATACTCGCCCAGGTGTACCTTATAATAAGGTTGAAGTTTAAAGGCAACGACGATTTTTTGACCGAACTTCTTTTTATACTCGTCCATCATCTTGCCGGCATACCTGTTAAATATGCCGTTCATTTTTTGCTCGACAATTTTCGGGTTAGCATTTGGGTTTAAGTAAATGAATGAATTCAGGAAAGAGCTGAACCAATCGTCGGCGGTATAATTCTTTGGCAGTGTCCGCTCGATCGACATCAGGAAATTAAAATGAACAGTTGAATTTTGCGGGATATTTTTAGCTACACCCGTAACTATAAATGGAACAAATTTTCCATCCTGGTTTATCTGCAATACTTTACCCACTGCGTTATCATTGCCAAAATACTTTTTGGCCATATCTTCGGTGATCACCAGGTTATCGGGGTTAGTTAATACCGAAGAAGGGTTGCCATGTATTAAGGGGAATGAAAATATCTGGAAAATGCTTTTGTCGGCATATAAAATGGGTTCGCTTATAACACTGCCATCTTTTTTAATTAACGAGCTGCTGCCGCCGTTTATCCGGCAAAAATCCTTAACCTCGGGTATTTGCTGCTTAAAGGTTATCCCCTGCACGCCGCTGGTAAACCCTTCCTTGTAAGCTGTTCCATCTGGCCTGATCCCGTCCTGCACGATCCGGTAAACCGAAGGCCCGTTTATGTTAAACCGGTCAAAGCTAACCTCATCCTCAATATATAATGCAATCAGCATCACGCAGGCCAGTCCCAGGCTTAACCCGAAAATATTTATTAATGTATAGGTTTTGTTCCTATACATATTGGTGAAAGCAGTTTTTAAATAGTTCTTTATCATGGCTGATTCATTGACCTATTGTTGATGAGTTGATTTTAACCTTCCTTATTCGCTTCTTAAGCTATTCACCGGATTTGACAACGCGGCCTTAATCGATTGAAAGCTTATGGTAAAAAACGCGATTATAACGGCGCCAATACCGGCAACCGCAAACACCCACCATTGTATATTTTGCCGGTAAGCAAAATCCTGCAGCCATTTTTGCATTGCCCACCAGGCCACCGGCGAAGCTATCAGAATTGAAACGAGCACCAGCTTTATAAAATCCATCGAAAGCATGCCGACAATTTTTGAGACGTTTGCGCCCAATACTTTTCGGATGCCAATTTCTTTTACACGTTGTTCTGCTGCGTACGCGGCCAGCCCAAACAGGCCCAGGCATGCAATAATGATAGCAAGCGTGGTAAATGTGATAAATATGGTTCCTATGCGTTGTTCGGTGCGGTAGGCGGCATCAAAATCCTTATCCATAAATGAATAATCAAATTGCTGATTAGGCGCCAGTGATTTCCATCTACCCTTTATCTGATCCATCAGTGCAGGGATATTAGCGGTTTTTATTTTAACGCCCATAGCCCCCCAATCGTCGTTATAGGTTAATATCACAGGGGTGATATTTTGTCGTAACGAGTTAAAATTAAAGTCTTTAACTATTCCAATAATATGCACAGGCTTGATCTTTTTGCCGTAACTATCGGTTGGGTAGTAAAGTATTTTATTTATTGGATCGGCTATGGCAAGTCGTTTCGCTGCAGTTTCATTTATGATGACCGCCGAAGAGTCGGTTGACATATCTTTTGAAAAATTCCGGCCCGCAACCATTTGCATGCCCAACGTAGGGACATAGTCCTCATCAACCGGCCAAACCTGGGTCGAAAGGGCTGTTTTTGTGTCCATATTGTGGTCCTGGAAAAAAGTACTGCTGTTACCGCGGCCTTCCGTTGGCAGATAGCCCGTTAAAGTTGTGCTGATAACATCAGGAAGTTTCTTAACCTCCTGTTTGAACACTTTTGTTTGGCTGCCAATAGTATAAACGTTATGTACAACCAAAACCTGGTCGCGCTTATACCCCAGGTCTTTGTTCTGGATATATTGAAGCTGGTTATAAATAACCAGCGTACCGATTATCAGGAAAATAGAAATAGAGAACTGAAAAACTACAAGGAAGCTTCGCAGCCATCCTCCTTTGAAACCGGCGGAAAGCTTTCCTTTAAGTACATCGATCGGCTGAAAAGCGGAAAGAAACAAAGCGGGGTACGAGCCGGCGAGGCAGCCGATCACAATAACCAAAAGTATCAGTACAGGCGCAAGCCATACAAACGTATGCGAGGTAAAGACTAAATCCTTCCCCGACATTTGATTGAACAGTGGCAATAAGATCCAGGCCATTATTACAGCAAGAATGGTAGCGATAAACGTAACAAGGATTGATTCGGACAAAAACTGGGCGATCAAAAATTTCCGCGGCGAGCCTAATACTTTACGTACGCCCACCTCACGCGCCCGGTTCGATGAACGTGCTGTTGAAAGGTTCATGAAGTTTACGCAGGCGATAAGCAAAATAAACAATGCAATTGCCAAAAAGATATATACGTATTGAATATTCCCGTTGCCACTCAGTTCGGCCACACGGTTCGAATGCAGGTGGATATCTGTTAAAGGCGTTAGATTGATCCTGAAATAATCGCCTCCGCGTTCAACCTCTTCCAGGCTCTTATGAATAACGGCCTGTAATTGAGGGCCGACATGCGTGCGGATAATTTTTGGAAACTTAGATTCAAGTGATTTTACCGAAGCATCTTTGCGGAGTAGTATATAGGTATTAAAGTTATTGCTTACCCAACTATTTTCCCTGCTTTCGGGAAGGGATTGCATGGAAAGAAACAAGTCGTAATTAAAATGCGCCTGCTTGGGAATATCTCTTATAACGCCGGTTACCTTGTAAAGCAGGCTATCGTTCAGTACTAAGGTTTTGCCGATAGCATTATCTGTATTAAAATATTTTTGTGCAGTGCGCTCGTTTATCACTACCGTCCGCGGCTCCTTTAACGCGGTTTTAGGGTCGCCTGCTATCATGGGTAAGGTAAAAATGTCGAAGATTGAGGCATCAGCGTATATCACCCGCGATTCCCTGATATTCTGACTACCCTTTTTTACCTGGAAACCGCCCTGGTCCCTGAACCGGGCCGCCTGTTCAACTTCGGGCAGCTCACTCAAAAATGTTGCAGCCAACGGCGCCGGCGAAACTGCATACATATTGACGTTGCCGCCAAATTTGATGTCATTATTAACGCGGTATATCCGTTCGGCTTTGGTATTGAACGAGTCGTAGCTTAACTCATCTACCACATAAAAAACGATGAGCATACAGGTTGCCAGCCCTAATGCCAGCCCCAAAACGTTAATGGCGGTAAACCCCTTGTTTTTCAAGAGGGTGCGAAAAGCAGTCTTAATGAAGTTCTTTATCATGGTAGCCGTTATTAATGGAAAATCGCTCTCGGACTTCCGGGCTTTCCGACTATCCGACTCAAAGTAAAGGCAACACTCAAGCTAACCCCTCCCATAGGGAGGAGGTTAGCGGAGGCATTTACTAATTAACTTATAAACTATCTTTGAACCCGGGTGGGATGGTTAATACCCGGGTGTACTTATATCATAATGTTTTCAACCACCGTCTGTCCGTCTAATAAACGGATGATCCGGTGACTGTAGCGGGCATCATGTTCGGAGTGGGTAACCATGATGATCGTTGTTCCCTGCTCGTTCAGGTCGGTCAATAATTCCATAACCTCGTTACCATTGCTGCTATCGAGGTTACCTGTAGGCTCATCCGCAAGGATCAGTTTTGGTTTATTGACTACCGCACGCGAAATAGCCACACGCTGCTGCTGGCCACCCGATAACTGTTGCGGATAGTGGTTGCGGCGGTGCATGATCTGCATTTTGTCGAGAACCTCTTCTACTCTTTTTACCCGCTCGGCACTTGGAACGCCTGTGTAAATCAATGGCAGTTCCACGTTTTCGAATACGGTAAGCTCGTCTATAAGGTTAAAGCTCTGGAATACGAAGCCAATGTTATGCTTGCGCAGGTCGGCACGTTTGCGCTCGGTAAAATGCGCCACTTCTACCCCGTTAAAAACGTAGCTTCCGCTATCGGGATCGTCCAGCATACCAAGGATGTTGAGCAAAGTCGATTTGCCGCAACCTGATGGGCCCATAATGGCAACAAACTCGCCTTTTTTAACTTCGATTGAAAGCTTATTTAAAGCAATGGTTTCTACCTCTTCGGTGCGGTAAAATTTTTCGAGATCTGTAATTTTTATCATTTTCGCCTCCTAAATCCACTTGCCGGGCATGTACCGGTGAAGATTTGATTTTTTATAGTTTAAGTTAATTAATTGCTACTTGTTAATTTATGATAGTTCATAGCCCTTTCTTGCTTCTTGACTCTCCGCCCCTGTCATTTCTTCAGCACCAGTTCCTGATTGTCCCCATATGTTTCGTAACTGGATGTGATCACCTTATCCCCTTCCTTCAATCCCGACATCAGCTCATAATAATCAGGGCTTTGCCTGTTGATCTGTATGTCAACTTTGTAGGCTTTCTTCCCGTCGTCGCTTAACTTAAATATCCAGTTTCCGCCTGTCTGCTGATAAAATCCGCCTTTAGGTAACAACAGCGCCGTTGTTTCGTCGCTCAAAGCCAGGCGTACCTGCAGGGTTTGCCCTTTCCTGATACCAGTAGGCGTTGGGCCGACAAAAGCCATATCCACCTGGAACTGCCCGTTTACCACCTGAGTAAATACCTTTTTGATCACCAGGTGATAAGTTTTATCAGCAAACTGAAAATCCCCCTTTAGTCCCGTGAAAACGCGCGATATATAATGCTCTTCTACACTCACTCTTACCTTAAAACCTGATAAGACGTCGATTTGCCCGAGATGTTCCCCTTTTGTTTTATTTTGCCCGATTTCGGCATCAAATGATGTAAGCTGTCCGTCGATCGGTGCTCTCACCGTAAGGTCACTCACCTTCTTCCGGAGCAGGTCGAGCGTATTTTTCATTTGAGCAAATTGCTCTTTGGTTTGTCGTTCCTGCTGTTTCACTACGGCAGTGTCCTGCGATAATATCTGGCTGGCCAATCTCTTACGGCTTAACTGGTATTGGTACTGATTTTGAGCCGATGTATAGTCCTGCAAGCCAATTGCCTTTTTGCTATACAGTTCTTTATCCAGTTTATAAACCCGTTCAGCCTCTTTGAATGCCACGTCTACATCCGCCATGTTATTCAGCTTAGTAATGGTATTTTGCTGTGCCTGGTTATGTGATATCTGCATTTGCGTTTGGTTGGCGTATACAGCAGTTTGTTCGTTGGCGAGGCTAAGCTCAAGGTCTGTATTTGATAATCGGATGATCGGGTCGCCTTTTTTAAGATGGGCGCCATCTTCAACATATTTCTCTTCAACCCGGCCACCGTCAGAGGCATCAAGATAAATGGTAGTAAGCGGCATCACCACGCCGTTAACCGGGATAAACTCCTGGAAAGGCCCTTTTTTAATTTCACTTATAGTGAGGCGTTCGGTATCTACATCCAGTTTTGTTTTGCCCGATGTACCATAAATGGCGGCGGCTATAAGCAGCACAAGTGCAGCTATACCGCCAATGGTTAATAGTCGTTTGGTATTCCAGGTCTTTTTTTCAATTACTCTGTCCACTGTAGTTCTTTATAATTTGTTATTGATGATTATGCCTATTGGTTACAAAAAGATATGCCACAAATTAAATAGCTGTTTTTCAACAGTTTAAAGTTGAAATGCAGTTTTAATGCGTTCGCTTCTGTTACATCGGGTGTTCGGTTATGATACAATGCGATTTGTTTATCCCAATGAATTCATTTTTGGCTTTTGGTCATGATTCATGGTTAATAGTTCATAGTTAAGCATTTATAATGAATACGTATATCCCACAAGGCCTTTAGCATAAATATTGTTGCCACTGACCGGTTGCTGATAACAATTAATTAAATTTATAAACATTTGTATAATTATAATAATATTTGAACAGCCTGCTATGAAGCATGAACTATCAACTATGAATCAAAACTAATGATACTTAAAAAAGCTACTGTTTTAATTGTTGACGACGACCCGGATGTGCTTACCGCTGTTAAGCTTTTGCTTAAAACAGAAGCCAGCGAAGTAATTACCGAAAAAAATCCCGAAAACCTGAACTGGCTGTTGCAGCGTAACCAGGTTGACCTGGTTTTGCTGGATATGAACTTTAACAGCGCCATCAATACCGGTAACGAAGGCCTGTACTGGCTGCGCAAAATAAAAGAATGGAAACCCGATGTTTGCGTGATTATGATCACCGCTTACGGCGATATCGACCTTGCGGTACGCTCGTTAAAGGAGGGCGCAAATGACTTCATCGTAAAACCCTGGCACAACGAACGGCTGATCGAAACCATAAAAGAGTTGCTGGATAAAAAGGAAGGCGTAAAAACCAACCGGGCATCAGTTAAGAGCACCGCAGGCGAGAAATCCATCCTGGGTGAATCGGATGTGATGCAGGATATTTTTTACAAGGTGAATAAGATCGCACCTACCGACGCCAACATCCTGCTGCTCGGCGAAAACGGAACCGGCAAGGATTTGATGGCCAAAGCCATCCACGAGCGTTCGCTGCGCGCCGATAAGCCATTTATAAAGGTCGACGTTGGTGCGCTGACCGATACGTTGTTTGAAAGCGAGCTTTTCGGCCATAAAAAAGGCGCCTACACCGATGCCCGTGAAGACCGCTCGGGCCGCTTTGAAGATGCCGAAGGCGGAACACTTTTTCTTGATGAGATCGGTAATATTTCCCTTCAGCAGCAGGCAAAACTATTAACCGTTTTGCAGAATCGGCAGGTAACCCGGCTGGGTACCAACAAAGCCGTGGATATTGATATCCGCCTGATATGTGCCACTAACCTGCCCCTGTCCGAGTTGGCTAACGAGAACCGTTTCCGCAAGGATTTGATCTATCGCATCAATACCGTCGAGATCAATATGCCGCCACTGCGCAAGCGGAATGAGGACATTGTGATACTTGCCCGCCATTTTGCGAAGCTGTACGCTGCCAAGTATTTGAAACCTGCTTTGGATTTCGATCTGTCGGCCCTTCAAAAATTGAAGTCGTACAACTATCCCGGCAACGTACGCGAGTTGCAGTACACCATTGAACGCGCTGTAATTATGGCCGACGAGGCCGTACTCCGCGCCGACGACCTCATATTTTCTATCCTCGAAACCTCGCAGGACGTAGTTACAGACGACGATAACGTTCCGTTGAGCATCATGGAAAAAAATGCAATCCTGCGTGTGATCGATAAACACAATGGCAACATCACCCGGGCCGCCAAGGAACTCGGGCTAACCCGTACCGCACTATACCGCAGATTGAGCAAATATGATATTTAAACGATACGAGTGGCGGCTGGTGCTGCGTGTATTCATCCTGTTTATTACCCTCACGGCAACGTCGGCGCTGGTGCTGACGGCGCGGGAGTATTACCCGTTCCTGGTGGTAACGGTTCCGCTGTGCATTTTGGAGGTGATCGACCTGATCCGTTTCCAGCGAAAGGCGCAGGAAGAAGTAAGCCAGTTTGTCGAGTCTATCCACTACCGGGATTTCTCCCGGCACTTTGATGTGCGCAAAGCGCCTACCGAATTGAAGCCGCTGCGCAAGGGCTTTAACGAGATCAATACCACCTTTAAACTTATCAGTCGCGAGCGCGAAACCCAATACCACTACCTGCAAAAAATACTTGAGCTGGTGGATACCGGCATCCTGTCGTACGAGCAGGAGAACGGCGAAACAGGCTGGATAAACGAAGCCTTCAAAAAGCTTATCGGGGTGCCGTATTTAAAAACCATCCACTCGCTCGAAAAGCGCGAGGAAGGCCTTTACAACGACATCATCAAGCTAAAACCCGGCGACACCAAAATTGTCACCATCACGCGCAACCAGCAGCTGGTAAAAATATTGGTTACCGCCAGCGTGCTCCGCAGCGACGAAAAGGTTTACAAGCTCGTAGCATTTCAGAACGTAAGCGAGGCCCTCGACGAAACCGAATCAAAGGCCTGGCAAAAGCTACTGAACGTAATGACGCACGAGATCATGAATTCGGTAGCCCCTATCTCCTCTTTAGCCGATACGCTTAAAAACCGGCTGCAAAGCCCCGAGATAAAAAACAGCCCGGTGAGCAGCCAGCTGGAGGATCTGGAACTCGGCATTGATACCATTAAGCGGCGCAGCGAGGGTTTATTAAAATTCACCGAGAGCTACCGCAGCCTCAACAAAATTACTAAACTCGACCTCACCAAGATACTGGTACGCAACCTGTTCGAAACACTGAATAGCCTGATGCGGCCCACGTTCGAGAAAAAGCATATCGAGCTCGAGATCATCCTGCGCGACCCAACACTCGCCATCGAGGCCGACCTTAACCTCATTGAGCAGGTGATGATCAACCTGCTGGTAAACGCCGTGGAAGCCGTAAAAGACCGCGACGAGCCCCGCATCACCCTATCGGCCGAGGTGCAGCCCAACAACAAAACGCTGGTAAAAGTATCCGACAACGGCCTCGGCATGCCGCCCGAGTTGCTCGACAAAATATTCATTCCTTTTTTCAGCACACGTAAAACAGGGAGCGGCATCGGGCTAAGCCTGTGCAAGCAAATTATGCTGCTGCACAAGGGCAATATACAGGTACAATCCACCAGCGGTATCGGCTCGGCATTCATCCTGCAGTTCAGCGCGCCGGGAAGTTGATGTCAAGCGTTCGCTTTGGCACTGGCACGAACATCCCGAACACCCCCGAACACTGACAAAAATTTGTCAGCAAAATCATTGAATTTAACTGAAATTAAATGGGATGTCATGGTGAGCCCCAAGCCTGTCCTGAGTTTATCGAAGGGAACCACGGCGCGTTGGGCACACCGATGTCCATCGGAGGAATGGTCATGTTCATGAAAGCAAAGTAGCAGTGACAATGTAAAGGCCTTTGCCCGCTATGGTTCGACGGAGCACACCATGACAGCTCCCCACAGCGCGGGGATATGTATACTTATCCGGGAACTGCAATTTACACCTGAAAGTCAATTCCTTTTCGTTTAATTAAAACTAAATACTACATTTATAACCTAAACCTATTATCCGCTTCGTGAACCAAAACCCGGAACAATTTGCCCGCGACAATATTGATAAGCAACTATTGCTTTGCGGCTGGGTTATCCAGGATAAAAAACAAATTAACCTTAGTGCAAACCCCGGTATCGCTATAAAGGAATACCAGACCGAAACCGGCCCGGCCGACTATGTTTTATTTGTAGATAAAAAGCCGGTCGGCATTATCGAAGCCAAACGCGAGGACGAAGGTTACAAGCTGCTTTCCGTCGAGGAGCAGTCGCTTGACTATGCAACGTCAAAACTAAAATACCTCGATAATGATCCCCTTCCCTTTGTTTACGAAAGCACGGGCTCTATTACGCGCTTTACCGATTACCGCGACCCAAAGCCCCGCTCGCGCGAGGTATTTACCTTTCATCGGCCCGAAACTTTCCGGCAGTGGATAAAAGAAGATAAAACACTGCGCGCCCGACTGCACGATACACCTGTTTTACAGCCGGACGGCTTGCGCGATTGCCAGATTACCGCCATCACAAACGTTGAACAATCTTTCCGCGAGGATCGGCCGAAGGCCTTGATACAAATGGCTACCGGTTCGGGCAAAACATTTACGGCCATATCGTTTATTTACCGCCTGTTAAAATTCGCGAAGGCCAAACGCATATTGTTTTTGGTGGATACAAAAAACCTGGGCGAGCAGGCCGAGCAGGAATTTAAGCGCTACGAGCCGCAGGATGATAACCGACTGTTTCCCGAACTGTACGGCGTTACCCGTTTAAGTAGCTCCTTTATCCCCGGCGACAGCCAGGTGTATATCAGCACCATACAGCGTTTGTATTCCATTTTAAAAGGCACCGAGCTGGACGAGCGCGAAGAAGAGCAAAACCCCAACGAAAATAAATTCGCACCCAAAGAACCCATGCCCGTAGTGTACAATGCCCGTACGCCCATGGAGTTTTTTGATTTTGTTGTGATCGATGAATGTCACCGCAGTATATACAACCTGTGGAAACAGGTGCTTGATTATTTCGACGCCTTCCAGGTGGGCTTAACCGCCACGCCGGATAACCGCACATTCGGGTATTTCAACACCAACCTGGTTTGTGATTACGGCTATCAAAAGGCTGTTGAGGATGGCGTGCTCGTGCCTTACAACGTTTTTGAGATCGTAACAAAGATCACCGCCGAAGGTTCAAAAATCGAGATCGGCGAATACATCGGCAAACGCCAAAAGCTAACCCGCAAGCAGTTCTGGAACACGCTCGATGAAGACGTGGAATACAGCGCCAAACAGCTCGACGACAAAGTGGTAAACCCAAACCAGCTGCGCCTCATCATCCGCGCCGTAAAAGAGCAATTACCCGCCATGTTCCCCGATCGGGTCCAAACAACTGCTACTGCTACTACAACCTTCGAGGTTCCCAAAATGCTCATATTCGCTAAAAGCGACAGCCATGCCGATGATATTATCAAAATCGTGCGTGAGGAGTTTGCCGAAGAAAATAAGTTCTGTAAAAAAATAACCTACCGCAGCGAGGAAGACCCCAAAAGCATCCTGCAGCAGTTCCGCAATAGCTATTACCCGCGTGTGGCCGTTACCGTGGATATGATTGCCACCGGCACCGATATACGCCCGCTCGAGGTGTTGCTGTTTATGCGCGATGTAAAAAGCCGCAGCTATTACGAGCAGATGAAAGGCCGCGGCACCCGTACCTGCAGCCTCGAAGAACTCAAAGCCACCGGCACACCGGCAGCAAAATTCACCAAAGACCATTTCGTGATCATTGATGCCATTGGCGTCGAAAAAAGCCAGAAGACCGACAGCCGACCGCTTGAGAAAAAGCCGGGCATGTCGCTTAAGGAAGTGATCGAGAGCGTGCACATGGGCAACACCGGCGAGGATATGCTGACCACGCTGGCCAACCGCCTTATCCGTTTGGATAAGCAGGTCAGTGAAAAGGAGAAGCTGGCTTTCGCCGAAAAGGCCGGAGGCCAAACCATTACCCACGTGGTAAAACAACTACTCAACGCGCACGACCCGGATACACTCGAGGGCATCCGGCAAAATATCGAACAGCAAATGCCCGGCGCGGCGCCAGATGCAAAAGAGGCGGCCGTTAAAACGCAGCACGACCGGCTCATTGAGCAGGCCACCGCGGTATTCGACAATTTTGAGCTGCGCAATTACGTGATCGACATCCGCAAAGCGTATGACCAGGTGATCGACCATGTCAACCTGGATGAAATTTTAACCAGCGGCTGGGTAAAAGATAACGCGGCACAGGCCGAAGCACTGGTGCAGGATTTCAAAATCTGGATTGATGCGCATAAAACCGAAATAACCGCCCTGCAACTATTTTACGGGCAAGCATACCGGCGGCGCGAACTCACCTATAAAATGATAAAGGATTTGGTAGAGGCCATAAAAACCAGCAAACCGCAGCTGGCCCCGCTCGGCATTTGGCGGGCGTATGCCCAGCTGGAAAAAGTGAGCGACCAGCCAAAAAACGAATTAATAGCCTTAGTTTCGCTGATCCGTAAAATAAGCGGCATCGACGAAAGCCTGACCCCTTATGATAAAACGGTCGACCGTAATTTCCAGGATTGGGTATTCAGCAAACAGGCAGGAGCCGGGGCAAAATTTACGGCGGAGCAAATGCAATGGCTGCGCATGATAAAGGATTATATAGCCGGCAGCTTCCACGTGGAGCAGGACGATTTTGAGCTCGATCCCTTTAACAAACAGGGCGGCCTGGGTAAAATGTGGCAGCTGTTTGGCGACAGCACCGGCGAAATTATTAATGAATTAAACGAAGTATTGGCGGCATAGAAATTAATATGGAGATAGAATTACCAAATGAATGGAAACTTTTAACGATTGCCGATATTGGAAAAGTGAAGGGTGGTAAAAGACTGCCAAAGGGCGAAACATACTCCGAAGCAAAAACGAAATTCCCTTATTTGAGAGTTACTGATTTTGATAGGTTAACGATTAAACAAAACAATTTAAAATATTTGTCTCCGGGTACTCAATCCCAAATAAAGAATTATACTATTTCGAGTTCTGATGTATTTATTTCAATCGCCGGTACGATTGGTCAGGTTGGAGTTATACCCAACAATTTAGATGGTGCTAATTTAACAGAAAACGCCGCAAAAATTACTGATTTAAAAGACGTTTACAATCTGTATTTAGCATATTTTCTATCATCACAAACAGCACAGGCTCAAATAAAAGGCCACACAATTGCGACCACGCAGCCAAAATTATCATTATTCAGGATTGAAAAAATAACAATCCCATGCCCCCCACTTACCCAACAACACCATATCGTTGAAAAAATAGAAGAACTTTTCAGCGAGCTGGATAAAGGCATTGAAAATTTAAAAACCGCGCAGCAGCAGCTAAAAGTTTACCGGCAGGCGGTTTTAAAATGGGCTTTTGAAGGAAACCATGTAAAAACCAATGTTGGGGAGTTATTTAATTTTGTTGGGGGAGGAACCCCAAGTAAAAAAGAACCAACATTTTGGAATGGTAATATCCCCTGGGCATCAGTAAAAGATGTTAAAGGCGACTACCTTGAAAAAACACAGGACACTATTTCAGGAGAAGGATTAAAAAATAGTGCCTCAAATGTTGCCAATCCCAGTGATGTGATTTTGATCACGCGTATTTCCCCCGGCAAAGTCATCATAACCAATATAAAAACTGCTGTTAATCAGGACTTAAAAATAGTCAAACCTAAATTTAAGACCAGTACAAAATATATTTATTACTTATTTAAATCTATAGAAAGAGAGTGCATTAATCTCTCGAGTGGAACGACCGTTCTTGGCATTAATCTCACCAATTTAAAGGAAATAACTGTTCCTAAAATCGATCTCGAAGATCAGCAAAAAATTGTTCAGGAAATTGAAAGCCGCCTGAGTGTATGCGATAAAATGGAAGAGACGATTAACGACAGCTTGCAGCAAGCCGAAGCATTAAGGCAAAGCATTTTAAAAAGAGCTTTTGAAGGGAAGTTGGTGAATGAAAGGCATAACTAACATGAGAAAGTTTATTCAAATCACAGCTTGGCTTTTAGTAATTATAGGGGCTTGTATTGTTATTTACTTTATTTACATAATGTCCCTCAGCGGCTATAGCCCGTGGGAAGATAAGCTAGACATTGCAGCTACTGGTGAATTCGGAGATTTTGTGGGAGGATTTGTTGGAACTATTATTTCGGGTGCAGGATTTTTATTTCTTTATTTAACACTTAAAGAGCAACGTGAATCCTTTGCAAAAGAAAGATTTGAGAACAATTTTTTTGAGCTCCTTAAATTACATCGGGACAATGTTACTGAATTAAAATACAAGAAAATTTCTAATTCGGAATCTGAAGTATACGAGGGTCGGGAAGTTTTCAAAATCATCTTCGAAGAATTTTTAGAATGTTTACAAGAGGTACGAAGATATTCCAAGTCAACAGACATTAATGAATATTTAATCGATTCTTATAAAACAGAATTAGAAGAGATTAAAAATCGAATTAATCGACGAATTAATCTTATTGAATTAATAACAATTGATATAGCTTATTGTATAGTGTTTTTTGGTGTTTCTGATGAAGGTGAAACATTTCTTAGACATCGGTTTCTAAAAAGATACAATAGCTTTTATTTCTATCGACTACTTAAATATATTAAGTTAAAGCCCAAAAACGACAAAGATCAACAAGAAAAATGGCAGACACTTTATAATCTAAACATAAATAAACGAAAAGAAACAATAGATGAAATTTACAAATATCGAAATCATGTTAAGTCGCCCGATATTTCCGAGTTAGCTCGTTCTATAATGCCGGATTCAGCGTATGAAAAATATTACGTAGGACATCAATTTCGACTTGGACACTATTTTAGACATCTTTTTCAATCGTATAAATTTTTAAATGAGTCTGAGTTACATGAGACAGAAAAGTACTTCTATGGCAAAACGTTTCGTGCTCAGTTATCGACGTATGAACAGGCTCTTCTATTTATTAATAGTATTTCTAGTTTAGGAATGAAATGGGAATTTACTCCAGAAATCGACACTAAAGATAAAACTCAACATGATATCCAAAAAGAAATATCAACGACCGGTTTGATTACAAAGTATAATTTGACTAAAAATCTTCCTGGAGAAAATATGTTTGGTATTCGGTACAGAGATTATTATCCGAAGGTCAATTATGAAATGGGTAATAAATAATGGATTATACACAATTTACTGCTGTAAAAAATCGACTGTCTAAATCACCTAACCTTTGCGATTTATTTAAGTTGTTGTCAATCGAAACCTGGAAGAGATTAGAATATGCTTATATAAAACCAAGGGTTAAAGTTTTTGAAACTACTCTGACGCAAAATTTAATTTTTACAATTAACGCTTACGCAGATCAGCTTCCGCTAAATATTGAAATATTTGAGGCAAAGGATGAGAACACTAATGGTAATGATTTCGAATTGATAATCAGATACCCGGCAGAAAATCTAGAATATTACGCCCCCATACAAGCAAAAAAAGTTTACCGTAATAGTAAGTATAACTCAATGGATCATGGCGATCAAATTTTATCATTGATCAATTATGCTAAGTTAAATAGGGCAAAGGCATTTTATTTACTTTACAACTATCATTCAGTTTCGGCCATACGGCCTCGAGCAGTTGAATCAATGGGCTGTACCTTGATTTCAGCGGACTATCTTTATCAAAATTTTTACAATAAAAGAATATCAATTGGTGATGGTGGAGTGAAGCGCAAAAAATGGATAATTCCGAATTTTAACGATCTAAATCCAAGTCCAGCTTTTCCATGGCACGATCTAGTCTGTAAGTCAAGCGTGCCTGATCTATTAAGACTATTAAGTGATAAGGCTATTTTGCCGATGCAGAAGTTGTCTCAGGGAACAGAGATTTCCAACATAAATCAAGTTAACAGCGGCTTTTTTCCAATTAATACATTTAGCCGCGATGATGACTGGATTAACCTAAAAGACCTGACACCAAGAATTTTTGATGACCAGAAAGCTTCATATCGTACTTTTGCCTCGCAGAATCGCATGTTAGAATTTGACGATTTAAATACTAACGAGGGTAATTTCCGTAGGGAGGTCGTATTCCCGAACTTTTCACCGCAATCAAGAATAGTAATAACTAAAGAATAATGACATCTTCCGCAATCATATCCAAAGTCTGGTCCTTCTGTAATACCCTCCGCGATGACGGCGTAAGCTATGGGGATTACCTGGAGCAGCTTACCTACTTGCTGTTTTTAAAAATGGCAGATGAGTACAGCAAGCCGCCGTATAACCGCAAGCTTACTATTCCCGCAGCATACAACTGGGAAAGCCTCACCGAAAAACGCGGCGCCGAGCTGGAGCTGCATTATTCGGTATTGCTGCGCGAGCTGGGCCAGCAAAAAGGCGTGCTCGGCCAAATATTCACCAAAAGCCAGAACAAGATACAGGACCCGGCCAAGCTGTACAAGCTGATAGATATGATCCACCGCGAAAACTGGATCATGATGGGCACGGATATCAAAGGCGATATATACGAAGGCCTGCTCGAAAAAAACGCCGAGGATACCAAAAGTGGTGCAGGGCAGTACTTTACCCCCCGCGCACTTATCCGCGCCATGGTCGCCTGCGTACGCCCCCAGCCCATGACAACCATTGCCGACCCGGCCTGCGGTACCGGTGGTTTCTTTTTAGCTGCTTATGATTACCTGGTTGATAATAACAAACTGGATAAGGAACAAAACCTGTTTTTAAAATACCAGACCTTTTTCGGCAACGAAATAGTAGCCGGCACACGCCGCCTGGCCTTAATGAACCTGTTTTTGCACAACATCGGCGACATCGAGAGCGATAACCACATTTCACCCGCCGATGCCCTTATCGCGCAAAGCAGCACCACGTATGATTATGTGCTGGCCAACCCGCCCTTCGGTAAAAAAAGCAGCCAAACCTTTACTAACGAAGAAGGCGAACAGGAAAAAGAAGACCTCACCTATAACCGGCAGGACTTTTTTGCCACCACCAGCAACAAGCAACTCAATTTTGTGCAGCACATCCGCACCATGCTCAAAACAACCGGCATGGCTGCGGTGGTACTGCCGGATAACGTACTGTTTGAAGGCGGCGCAGGCGAGCTGGTCCGCAAAAAAATGCTCGAAACGACCGAGCTGCATACTATATTGCGTTTGCCAACGGGGATATTTTATGCCAACGGCGTAAAGGCCAACGTGGTTTTCTTTGATGCCAAACCATCCGCCAAAGACCCGTGGACAAAAGAGGTATGGTATTATGATTATCGTACCAATATCCACCACACGCTCAAAAAAAACCCGCTGAAGCTGGACGACCTGCAGGATTTTATCAATTGCTACCAGCCCGAAAACCGCCACACCCGCAAGGAAATCTACAATGCCGAAAGCAATCCCGAAGGCCGCTGGCGCAAGTTCACCTACGACGAGATCATCGCCCGCGATAAAACCAGCCTCGACATCACCTGGCTCAAAGATAAATCCCTTGCCGATCTCGATAACCTCCCCGACCCCGACGTCCTGGCCCTCGATATCCTCGAAAACCTCGAAGCCGGTTTAGAAAATTTCCGGTCGATTATAAAGCAGCTGCAATAAAGGAAAAGGTCAGCCCCGCACACATCCTTCGAGAGCCTCAGGATGACACCACCGCTATATTTAGCACAAAAAGGCTGTCATGGTGAGCTCCAGCTTGTCCTGAGGTATCGAAGGAAACCACTGCGCGCGGCGCCGTCCTGCGCACACCCTTCGAGTGCCTCAGGATGACGTCTATCCTCACCGCACGTCATTGCGAGGAACGAAGCAATCTCCACGCATGCCAATCAACAAAGAGGAATGCTAAATTGGAACGAAAAGCCGCTTGCATGACTTGCACGCGGCATAATTCTCCCACAATAGCCTGTCTTTTTGATCGGTACAGTTTAGAGATTGCTTCGTACCTCGCAATGACGCGTAGAATTTAATTCTCCCCTCAGCAGAAAAGCTTCGGTCGACATCAGGCGAAACAATTGTGGCCTGGTGCGCCGCAGGGCGTAGCAACTTTTTGCATGCGGGATCTCAAAGCAAACAAGTTCGCCCTGGCAAAAATGTTGCCCCCCCGGTTTTGCCTGTTGATTCTGTCCCCGCAGGGTTTCCCGCGGCGACAGAATAAAGTAAAAGAGATGTCATGGAAGCTCCGTCTAAACAGGTTGCAGTCGATGGCCTTACGTTCACCTTTCGGGCGTGCCTGGTTGACACCCCTTTATGTTAATATTTAAATGCCACGCCACCCGTCCGACTGGCGACTATCGTTTCGGCCGCCGCCAATGAAAAATCCAATCTTTGCCGCGGCGTAGCTATTTTTGCCGCCCACCACGTTATACTCGGCAGAAAGCCTGAAATGGCCGGTTTCAAAGCCAACTTCCGGAAATACGCCAAATTTGAAACTACGGCCCGAATAGGTAGCATCAACATTTACATCGGTATTGTTATTTGAAGTTATAGAACCCAGCACAAATAAGCCGGCGCCGCCGCCAATAAACGGCCGGAAGCCATTCGATGCTAAGTAATATTCGCCTGTGGCGCAATAAGAAGCTAATGCCGAAACTTTAATTTCTCCGGTAGCGGTGTTTTCATACCCAATAAGGGCACCCTCCATCCGCAAGCCGGCGGCAAAATCGTCGGTTAAACGATAGTGAGGGTGAAAGGCATAGGTAACACCGGCTTTTGTACCGCTTCCGTTCGAGGGTATGGCATAACCCAAAGAAATATCGAATTTAAAAGCGTGATAATTTTGTGATTGAGCTTCAGCCAAAAAAGCAACGCCCGTTAGTGCAAATAGCAGCAGTAATTTTTTCATGAAAAAAGATTTAGGTTTCCCAATTATAAAATAAATTGATAACTAAATCAAATCAGGGAAAAAATTAACGCCGTTGTCACGCTTTTTTTGTTCGATAAAAGCGGGAGCCTGCACCGAGGCCATCGCCAAATAAAAATGCCCGTGACTATGACGGGCAGCAGCGGCAATAACGGTTCGGCTTGTTTATAAGTTATCTGCTTAATATTTCAATGATACACTGCGATTGATATTGTAATTGCAACAACCCATTTGTAATAAAATCGTTTGCCCCAATTTCGGGCGTGGTCATTAATGCGGGCGGCATGAGTGTGTCTCAATTTTTAAGAGAACAGTCCTGCTGAAAGAGGACATGAATAACTGTATACTATAAGGTAAAGGCCGGATGACCTGCAGGGCTAATCTCTTAGCTTACAGATCATACGGCCGCACCGATAAGGTGAAAAATTCTCACTTAGTTACCGCTACTGAACAAAAGGCTCAACCAGCCATACGATATTGCGCAGCAATACGGTTGCCAATTTCATCAACCAGGTATGGTGGGGTATAGTTGCTGTCGACAACATACCAGGTATGCCTGATGGTGCCCACTTTAATATGACCGATAGTTTTATCATTATGAATAACAGTAAAACGGTCATTGTCGGAAACAACGTTTAAGGTTATTTCATCACCTTTATAAGTTGTATTAAAATTTATATTGAAGCCTTCGGTTGGATTTATGATTGATGTTGATGTATTCATGATGGAGTCGATCTAATTAGTTATTAATTAATTTGACGATAATAAACCAATAACCATACCAAAATAAATTTCTTTGAAATTAATTTCAAAAATCTGTGAATTAGCCGCGATAATACTTAAATCCATGTTTCCGGACCATAAATTTGGCCTCAGAAGACGCATCGTTCTTAGAATTAAGAAGGAAATCAATACATAACCGTATCAGCATGTTTCAAACACTGTCGGGAAGAATGGACAAACTACAACCAAATATTTATTACAGATTTCAACTATAAGGCATCCATCAGCTTATGTCGTCCTGGTTGTGCAGGAATTTTTTAAGCAGGTGATAGCATTGAACCTTAAACTCGGCGCAGCAGCAAGAAAGTTTAATACTGTCATCCTCGCCTATAGTAAGCACCGGGTGCTCGTGATGCGCAGGGCATGTAATTTCTTCAATTACCGATTTGAATTCGGGTTTAATAGGCATAGTTTAATGACACAATTAGGGTTGTGCGATAAAGGTAATTATTTTAAATTAATAAGAAAATAAAAATCCTATAAATAGATAATATAAATTAATTATCCAACATGGCGTAATAGATGTGCGCTTGATTGATTCGCTCCGATTAATCAACGGAACACAGGCCGATGCAGATTTTCCGTCCCGGGAATGAGGGATGTGACATGAAAAGATGATAGGAAATGAGCTTTCGGTATACTGACTGGATTTAGTTATAAAGAATTAAAAAAAAACGTAACCAAACATAAACCCGGTTCGTATAAAAAAACTCATTGAGCGCCCTGCTCATCAATAATTTATCAAATCAAAATATCCCCGGCGCGAGGTTGGGGATTTTTTTTTATAAAACGAATATAATGCGAAACCTTCACAAAAACAATAACGTATAACGACAAAAAAACTTGAGTTTTAGTTAAGTTTAATGGTTAATAAGGTTTCGTCTGTAGCCGGGGAGAGGTCCCTGGCTATTTTTTTGCCGCTAATTCGTACGATTATAAGATTACGTTGATTGTGACAGCATCCAAACCCTAAACCAATGCCTCCGCGATCTCGTCAAAACCCTTTTCCCGGGCAAGGTCGGCGGGAAGCTTTCCTCCCTCCATACGTACATTTATATCTGCGCCGTGTTCCAGCAAAAGTATAAGCAGGTCGATATTACCATTTTGAGCTGCGGTGTGTAATGGCGTTGCCCCCGCTTGCTGTTTTACGTTTACCAGTGCATTGTTTTCGATCAGCATGCGCGCAATCTGGGTATAATTTCCTGCCACAGCCGAATGAATAGGATAAACACTAAAGCCATTATTCGAAGGCAGGTTAACATCAGCTCCTTTTAATACCAGGTATCGCGCCACTTCGTACTGCCCGAAGTAACATGCCAGCCCCAACGGGGTAAAGCCATCTTCAGCATAAGCGTTCACCGACTCCGGGTTATTATATATCAAATGCGTCACAACATCAAACTTACCCGCAGCCGAAGCTTCAAATAAACTGATCTCGTCCAGGTATTTCAGCAGCAAAGTGGTAACAGCAGGTTTTTTATAGTAGCACGATAGCATAAGCGGCGAAACCTGGTGGCTGGTGCGTGATTTCGCCAGTGCAGGCTCCTTCATTAGCAACTCGGTTAAGCCGCCAAGGTTGGCATTTGTAATATACTGCTCCAGTTTTTCGAGGCTCATTTATAAACAATTTAACGCAGGGGTCGTGTAAAAATAATTTACCATACTGTTATAACAAATCAATAATACTAAAAATTTAAAAATTCGGCTAAATAAGTTGTTTAATCTATTAACTTTATATTTGCACAATATGAGGATTATATAAGGATGCCGGTAAAAGGAAATCAGTTTAAATCAAATAATTTTAAGGAAGAAAATCAACCCCGCCAGCCCGCTTCAAAAGCTGAAAAGAGCCGTCAGGTAAAACAAACATTGCCGAAATGGCGTGCTTTTGACTTTGACGACAGCCGTCCCGTAAAAATATTGGGACTATTTTTTCTGCTGGTAGCACTTTACTTTTTGGTTGCCTTTACCTCCTATTTATTTACCTGGCAGGAAGATCAAAGTTACGTTTCCGCAGCAAATGGCGGTTGGCACAACCTGTTTAAAACCACGCAGGAACTGATGACGAGCGGCGTTAAAAATCCGGTTGTTTTAAACCGCTTGGGTAAATTCGGCGCGTTGCTTTCAAACCAGTTTATTTACGAATGGTTCGGTATTGCATCGTTCCTGTTCATCTTTGTGTTTTTTATTATTGGGTACCGGTTACTTTTCAGGATACGCCTGTTCTCTATCAGCAAAACGCTTGCATATTCTTTTTTTTGTTTGATATTTATTTCCATCGCCATCGGCTTTCTGCACGCGTTTGTTTCAGATACCCCCAATTATGTTGAGGGTGGATTCGGATATTGGACAAACCGGTTGCTTAACGCCCAGATCGGACAGGCCGGCACGGGCGGAATACTGGTATTTGCGGCTCTTACGGTATTGGTAATTGCCTATAACATCGACTTCAAACTACCAAAACGCAGCGAAAAATTAATCGCTGCCGACGAGGTTGGCCCGATCGTACCTCAACCTGTTGACCTTGAAGATGAAGAAATTTCGTTACCCGTTGAATGGGCCGGCCGTAATGGAAAGGATGGCCCTGTAAATATTCCGCGTACAGCGCCTGTTGCTCCAGCGCAAAATACTGTATTTCACGAGCCTGTTGTTCTTACACCTGACGCTGAGGCGGAAGGCAACGAGCCTGAATTTGAAACCGAAATCCCGCTGACCGTCGGAGTGAGCCGCCCTACACCGGTTTTAACCATTGAGGAAGACGATAATAGTGCTGCCAAAAGTTTGGTTGAACAGTTCGGCACGTACGATCATACGCTCGACCTTGCCTCCTATCAATATCCGCCGCTCGACCTTTTGGAAAATTATGGCACCAATAAAATAAACGTTAACTCCGACGAGCTGGCTGCCAATAAAAACAAAATTGTTGAGACCCTTAACCATTATAATATTGAGATCGATAAAATAAAGGCTACTATAGGGCCAACGGTTACTTTATATGAAATAATCCCTGCGCCTGGTGTTCGTATCTCCAAAATAAAAAATCTCGAGGACGATATCGCGCTCAGCCTGGCAGCCCTTGGCATTCGTATTATTGCCCCTATGCCGGGCAAAGGTACTATCGGGATAGAAGTGCCGAACCAAAGCCCCGAAATGGTTTCAATGCGCTCGGTACTGGCAACCGAAAAGTTCCAGAACACGACAATGGACCTGCCTATTGCTTTAGGCAAAACCATATCCAATGAAGTATTTATAGCCGATCTTGCTAAAATGCCGCACCTGCTGGTTGCCGGTGCTACGGGCCAGGGTAAATCGGTGGGGATCAACGCAATATTGGTTTCGTTACTATACAAAAAGCACCCGGCCGAATTAAAATTCGTTTTGGTTGACCCGAAAAAGGTAGAATTAACCCTGTTCAGAAAGATAGAGCGCCACTTTTTAGCCAAGCTGCCTGATGAGGCTGATGCCATTATAACCGATACCAAAAAAGTGGTAAATACGCTCAATTCGCTTTGTATTGAAATGGACCAACGGTATGATTTGTTGAAAGATGCCGGTGTACGTAACCTGAAGGAATACAACCAGAAATTTGCCAGCCGCAAGATAAGCAACCCCGAGAAGCATCGTTATCTTCCTTTTATCGTACTGGTGATTGACGAATTTGCCGATTTGATGATGACGGCAGGTAAAGAAGTTGAAATGCCTATAGCCCGTATTGCTCAATTGGCCCGTGCGGTGGGCATCCACCTTGTAATTGCTACCCAAAGGCCTTCGGTTAATATTATTACCGGTACCATAAAAGCTAACTTCCCGTCGAGGCTGGCATTTCGGGTATTGTCGAAAATTGATTCACGTACTATCCTTGATAGCGGCGGTGCCGACCAGCTGATTGGCCGCGGTGATATGCTGTTATCAACCGGCAGCGACCTTATACGCCTGCAATGCGCGTTTGTAGACACGCACGAGGTAGAAAGAATATCCGATTTTATCGGCAACCAGCGCGGTTACCCCTCAGCTATGCTCCTGCCTGAATATGTTGGGGAAGGGGAAAGCAGTAGCTCAAAAGAATTCGATCCGGACAACCGCGACCCCATGTTTGAAGAGGCAGCACGCCTCATTGTAATGCACCAGCAAGGTTCAACCTCGCTCATTCAGCGCAAAATGAAGCTGGGATACAACCGCGCCGGCCGAATCATCGACCAGCTGGAAGCAGCAGGTATTGTCGGCCCATTCGAGGGCAGTAAAGCGCGCGAAGTGCTTTACCCCGACGAATACAGTCTTGAGCGCCATCTCGAAACACTTCAAAAACCATCCAACAATTAAACCAATTGTCCTTACGTTAATCAAATGACCAAAGTTGGCGACAAAAAGCCTTACCATGAATAGACCCACTATAATCTCTGCACTGCTTTTTTTAATTACATCAGCCCCGGTATTTGCACAGAAAGATGTCGCTGCCAAAGCCATCTTAAGTAAAGTAAGCGCAAAATATCGCGCTTATGATGCTATAAAAACTGATTTTACCTTTGCGCTCGAAAACCCACAGGCGGGCATCAAGGAAACACAAACAGGAACTTTGATAACACGCTCAAAGAGCAATAAATTCAAGGTTGTGCTTTATAGCCCCGGAGGCAAAAACGACGTTGCACAGGAGATTATCTGCGATGGCAAAACTCAATGGACCTACCTCAAAAAAGATAACGAGGTTCAAATAAATAATGCACATAACGGTGGCGACGGACTTAACCCTGCACAGGTATTCACCATATATGAGCATGGCTATAAATATATATACAACGGCGACACCAAAATTGGCGGTAAAGTTTACCAGGAGATTGATCTCTCGCCCGAAGACAGCAAAACGCAGTTTTTTAAAGTCAGGTTAGAAATTGACAAGGTAAAAAAGCAAATTTATAGCGCCCTGGTGTTCGATAAAAACGGCAACAGGTATACCTACACGTTAAAAAGTTTTGCGCCAAACGTTGCCCCGCCCGATAATACATTCAGCTTTGATACAAAAGCGCATAAAGGGGTTGAAGTGGTCGATTTACGTTAGTATTTACCGCAAAGCACAACCAGACATACCATGGGGTTAAATACCGGTACATTGAACTTAAATATTTCAACACGGCCCATTTCATCACTGACGCTCCGCCATTATTTAAGTAACAATTCATTAGCTTTGTAGTCAGAATACCCATGAAAAAGACTGCCGGCATTATCTTCAGGACGCTAATTCTTGTATTGCTCGGTGTAGCTATTGGCCTGTTTATAGGCGATAATAATCTTACTGGCCGCAGCCTGGGGCTTTCCCTCTCGCCAAACGATAAAATATCAAAAGTGCTGACGCTGGTAAAACACAATTATGTCGATTCGGTTGACGTCGACAGCGTTGAGGGGGTAACCGTAAATAGTCTGCTGCAAAACCTCGACCCGCATTCTGTTTACCTGCCGCCACAGCAAGCCCAATCTATTAACGAAAAGCTTGAAGGTAGTTTTAACGGCATTGGCCTTGGGTACCAGTTATTACGCGATACCGTTATAATCACCGAGGTTTACCCTGGTGGCCCGGCCTCCAGGGCGGGACTGGTAGCGGGTGACCGTGTCATCAATGTGGATGGCAAAAAATTCTCGGGTACTCAACTTACCGTGGGCAGGATAACCAAAACATTCCGCGGCGAAAACAATACCGGTATAACTTTGAATGTATCCGCGCCGAATTCAACATCATTAAAGGCATATACCCTTATACGCGGCCCTGTTGATTTAAGCAGTCTTGACGCCTCATACATGATTTCGCCGGGGTTGGGTTATATTAAGATCAGCAAATTTGCGTTAACCACGGATGCCGACTTTCGGGCAGCATTGACTAAACTAAAAGCCCAGGGACTGCAAAAACTGGTGCTTGATATCCGGGAGAATGGCGGCGGATACCTCAATACTGCAACCGAGCTGGCAGATGAGTTTTTAACAAAAAACAAGCTTATCGTTTACACTAAAGGCACGCATGAAGAACGCCGTGATTACTTCGCCACCGACTCCGGTATGTTCCAGGAAGGAAAGCTGGCAGTAATGATAGATGAGTATTCGGCTTCAGCAAGCGAAATTCTTGCTGGTGCCCTGCAGGATCTGGACCGTGCAGTTATCGTAGGCCGCCGTTCATTCGGAAAGGGGCTCGTGCAGCAGCAGTTTGGCTTTGGCGACGGCTCGGCAGTCAATTTAACCATAGCCAGGTATTACACTCCGTCGGGCCGGTCGATTCAAAAATCGTACAAAAATGGTGTTGGTGATTACCGCAATGAAATAGCGCAGCGTATGCGTAAGGGCGAGCTATTTTCCGCCGAAAACAATTTAAAGGACAGTAGTTTCAGCAAGCCATCAGCCTATCGTACATTAAAAGGCCGTAAGGTATACAGCGGTGGCGGCATTATGCCGGATATTTTTGTACCAGCCGACTCAACCGATAATACGCCAATTGTGCAGGAATTGGGCGACCAGCAGCTTTTTACCGCCTATGTCATTGATAAATTGGAGCCGGTGTTAAATAAGTATGCCTCTGCAGAGGATTTTATAAAACACTATTCAGTTAACGACAACGCTTTCGATGATTTTATTATGTATACTTCGAAAACCATAAAGGAGATGGACTCTCATGAGTTGCTGGTATCCCGTCCGGCAATCAAAACCCTACTCAAAGCCTTCGCAGCCCGTTTTAAATGGGGCGACAACGCTTATTTTGAGATCCTGAATAACGAGGATATGACTTTTAAGAAAGCGGTTGAAGCGGTTAATTAATTTCGAAATTCGGATGTTCGATTTCGGATTTAAAAAAAAGAAGATAATTTCGGAATTTACATTTGTTAAAACTGAAGATTATTGTGGATAAAACAGAGCTGAAACGAAGAACGCAAAAGTTTGCAATTGATGTTATAAAATTCGTTGATACACTTGCTCCTAAGCGTTCCCTGAATGTTTTATCCAACCAATTATTGCGATGTTCCTCATCGACTGGCGCCAATTACCGTTCGGCTTGTAAAGGCAAATCAACAGCCGATTTCATCAACAAAATCGTGATTGTAGAAGAAGAGGCGGACGAGTCCATTTACTGGCTCGAACTAATCGAAGCGGTGGAACCGGTCGATTCGAATGACATCAATGTACTAAAAAAAGAAGCGAACGAACTAACGGCCATCTTTACGGCAATAGGTAAAACAGCAAAAGCAAATCAGCGAAATAACAAATCCGAAATAAAAAAATAAATCCGAACCCGATAGCTATCGGGTCGAACATTTCTCACAAAAATTCCAAATTTCAAATCAAAAATAAATCCGAAATCGAACATCCGAAATCCGAAATCAAAAACTATTTCTGCCTGAACCACACCTGCACCGGTGCTCCCGAAAACTCAAAGTTCTCCCTTATCTTATTTTCAATAAAGCGATAGTAAGGTTCTTTTACATATTGTGGCAGGTTGCAGAAGAAAGCAAACATTGGCGATGAGCCTGCTATTTGGGTAATGTATTTGATCTTAACGTATTTTCCTTTTATAGCCGGCGGCGGGTAATTTTCGATAATCGGCAGCATTACTTCATTTAGTTTCGATGTAGGTATTTTACGCGCCCGGTTTTGATAAACCATATTGGCAGTATCAATCACCTTTAACACACGCTGTTTTTCGGTAACGGAAGTAAATACAATAGGCACATCTGTAAAAGGTGCGATCTTATCCCTTATCTGGTCTTCAAAAACTTTAATGGTTTTGTTATTCTTTTCGATTAAATCCCATTTGTTTACCACAATTACCACACCTTTTTTATTCTTCTCAGCCAAATGGAAAATATTGATATCCTGCGATTCTATTCCTTCAACCGCATCAATCATCAGGATCACCACATCCGCTTCTTCAAGTGCCTTTATGGTACGCATAACCGAATAAAATTCGATATTCTCCTTAACCTTGGTTTTCTTTCGAAGGCCTGCAGTATCTACCAGCATAAAATTATGCCCGTACTGGTTATAATGGATATGAATGGAGTCGCGCGTGGTGCCGGCAATCGGTGTAACAATATTACGCTCCTTCCCTATCAGCGAATTAATGATGGACGACTTGCCCACGTTAGGACGGCCAACTATTGCATATTTCGGCAATTGGTTTTCTTCCATCGGTTCATCATCAAAGTGCTTAACCACTTCGTCGAGCAACTCGCCGGTACCGGAGCCAGTCATCGCGGATATGTTGTACAATTCGCCAAGTCCGAGGCTGTAAAACTCCATGGAGTCGGCTAAAAGCGAAGTGTTATCCAGTTTATTCACCACCACAAACACCGGCTTGCTGCCTTTCCGCAGCAGCGATGCGATCTCATCATCAAGGTCGGTGATACCAGTGTTTACATCCACCATAAACAGGATAACGGTAGCCTCCTCAATAGCAATGATCACCTGCTCGCGGATTGCCGCCTCAAAAACATCTTCAGAATTGGCTACATAGCCGCCGGTATCGATCACCGTAAACTGGTGGCCTATCCATTCCGAAACGCCGTAATGTCTGTCGCGCGTTACACCACTCACATCATCCACAATTGCTTTACGGGTTTCGGTTAAACGATTATATAAAGTTGATTTGCCTACGTTGGGCCTGCCCACTATGGCTACTATGTTGCTCATTTATTTTAGATGTGAGATTTGAGATGTGAGATGCGAGACAGATAACTGTCTAAACTTCCCTCACCGTGCTTCTAATTTACTAATTCAAGATATTTCAGCTGGCATTCAAGAAACATTTTATCTCAAATCTCACCTCTCATATCTCAAATCTATCTACTCGTACCCAAATTTCTTCAGGTAATTCTTCTTGCTGCGCCAGTCGGGAATAACTTTCACAAACATTTCCAGGAATATTTTTTTCTGGAAAAACTCTTCCATGTCCCTGCGGGCGTAAGTGCCAACTATTTTCAGCATGCTGCCATCTTTGCCTATCAGTATATTCTTTTGCGAATCGCGCTCCACAATAATTTCGGCGCTGATGCGGTGCAGCTTCTCCCCTTCAACAAACGCGGTAACGATAACCTCGCTGCTATAAGGTATTTCCTTCTTGTATTGTTTAAATATCTGCGCGCGTATCATCTCCGATGCAAAAAACCGGTCGTTACGGTCGGTCAGCGCGTCTTTCTCATAATACGGCGGGTGTTCCGGCAAATGTTCTATAACAAAGTTCATCACGGCAAGCACGTTATAGTCCTTTAGTGCAGATATGGCAAATATCGCTTTTGGATTCAGCTTTTCCTGCCAGTATTCAACCTTGGCTTTTACCGTTTCCTCGTCGGATTGATCCACTTTATTGATCAGAACCGCGAGCGGTGCCTGCGAGCCTTCCAGTTTTTTTAATACATCGGCTTCGTCATACTCCTCGTAGATGTCGGTCACCAGCAGTATCAGGTCGGCGTCAACAATTGAGCCTTCCACCTGGTGCATCATACTCTCGTGCAGGGCGTAATGCGGCTTGATAATGCCGGGTGTATCCGAGAAAACGATCTGGTAATCAGGCTCATTAACGATACCCAAAATGCGGTGGCGCGTAGTTTGCGCCTTGGGCGTGATGATCGACATTTTTTCGCCCACAAGCGCGTTCATCAGGGTTGATTTACCTGCGTTCGGCTTGCCAATAATACTCACGAATCCGGCCCGGTGGGTCATAAAAAAATAAATAAAATTTAATTTGGACTGCAAAGAAACGAATTATATCTTTGCAGTCCAATTAAAACGGAGTGCAAATTGCATTTTGGATATTTGGAAAGCCTTTTTGCCGTCATGTGGCAAATCGTAAAATACCAAAAATAGTGCGGGATGGAGCAGTTGGTAGCTCGTCGGGCTCATAACCCGAAGGTCGTAGGTTCGAGTCCTGCTCCCGCTACCTGATCGGACAAGCTTGAAAATTCAAGTTTTGTCCGATTTTTTTTGCCCCTGATTTATTGGTTATCAAGTAAATCAATTGGGCTGCTTCATTGATTTTAGCGGTTCGATAATCAGTTCCATCAAAACACAGTTTTTCCGGGTATATCGAACCAAGGATTGAACGCTTAATAGTAGTATACATTCATTGTAAGCAAGTTGCAGTCTTGATAAATTAGTTAATGCCTTATCAATGCAATCACTAATGTTATACGATTTTGCACTAAAGCCAGTTAGCTTCGCTTCCAGACTCAAAAGCTTATTTTCGCATTCCGCTTTTATAAATTTATAGTCGTTACTGTCAATTGCATCATCTAATAGTAGCTTTCGAGCCTTTGAAAGACGATCATTTTAAGTTTATCAAAAGCCCCCAAATGGAAGCAATGCCAAAGTATGATATCTTAAACCGGGCAACACAAAATGGATTTGCCTACCGCCCAATCCTGCAAAACAAAGGACGCATGTACCGTGGCTAAGGATTTTCTTGCAACATTTGAACCTGCACACCCATTGAGTTCGAATATTTGCCGGCGATCAATATTTTTTAAACTTTTTGTTTTTTTAGTCAATTTTTTCTTTTTAATTATCGAATAGATTAAACATACAGCTACTAATTAACCTCCTTACATGGTCGCTTGCAGGTATTTCCCGGTTGTGGTATTGCGGACGCCCGCGTTTTCCTATGAACAATACGTCCCTGGCGAGCTGAAGAAATTTCTTAGGGACCCGTTTTTTCAACAAGCATTGCTCCTTGCCAGCACATCGCTGTACGCCGAACTGGAGAAGACAGGGTTTGCGTACGATCAATTAAATAAAAAAGAGCGTGCTGCATTGCTCAAATACCTAAACCGTATGTGCTTCCGGCCAACGCCATTCGGGCTGTTTTCCGCTTTTTCGGCGGCTGAATGGCTGGCCGGCGGAGAACTGACGCTGGGCAGCCAGATCGCGCATGTTCAAAAAAGCTTTGCGTCTGTGATCAGGACAGCACAAAAGCAAAAAGGAACCTTAATTCCCGAGCACCTCCCCTACCGTGCCAATCAGACCCACTATAAATGCGGTAACGAACTCAGGTATCTAGCCTGTTTTCCCAATGAAGAAAACAAAGGCTTTGAATTTTCTATCCGCTCGATCAGCAGTCACCGAATACTGCAACGGGTATTTGCTTTCTGCACGAAAAAGCGGACGTTTGAATCGATACGCAATTTCCTGATGCAAGCTGCCGGCACGACTGATCAGGACGCCGCTCAGCTGCTCAATGAACTGATCGGGATCCAGGCGCTGACCGACGGGAACACCCCCAATATAACCGGCCGGGATCACACGCAAAGGATACATTCACAAGAACAGCGTGAATCATTGCAAAGCTTTTCAGCGGCGGGTGATGACTATGTCAACCTGGAGAAAGCAGTTTCCGGCGCGTTGAACGCCGCATACCAGGCACCCGTCCTGGAAGGTATCGAATGCCTGTACTGGCTGAATGCGGCCGGCTCACCGGGCCGCAATAATTTACAGCATTTTATTCATGACTACGGCCAAAAGTTTGAAGGCCGTGTTATGCCCTTATTGTATGTACTGGACCCTGGTGTCGGAACAGGTTATAAAAACCTCGCCCAACAGGAGGAAAAAAGCGAGTTGCTCAGCAACATCGACTGGGATAAACACGCCCAGACCCCTCATTCGATCAGCTGGTCAGCTACACATGCGCTGCTGCTGTCGAAATGGAAAAACATGCACCCGGCCAGCTTCACGAAAGTCATTTCGTTATCGGCTGAGGATATCGCTATTTTAAAAGAAGGTATCACGGGCGTTATTTTACCACCCACCTTTTCAGCAGTATTCCGGGTGATGGATAACCAGGTGATCATAGAGAGCGTTGGAGGCGCGACGGCAAACGCGCTGATCGGCCGGTTTACGCCGTTTAATGAAAGAATACAGGAGTTGGGTATATGTATAGCAAAAAAGGAAATCTGCCACAATCCGGATGTTATTTTTGCCGAGATTGCTCATATTTGTGATTTCCATACGGCCAATATCAACAGAAGGGAAAACCTTTATCCCTATGAAATTCCGGTTTTAACCGGATCGGTAGTACCCGACGCACGTCAGATCCCGCTATCCGACCTTTGGGTGTCAGTGGTAAACGGAGAGGTTATCCTGCAGTCAAAGAAATTGAACAAACGCGTCATTCCGCGTTTAAGCTCCGCCTTTAATCATATCCGGAACAATCTTTCTGTATTCCGGTTTCTTTGCGATCTTCAATACCAGGCTGTGCCCTCCGCGCTGGGGCTGGACCTGAATATTTACTTCCCCGGGCTGGACTATTATCCGCGGGTGGAATATAAGAAAGCCATTCTTACACTTGCGACCTGGCGGGTCTTCAGGAAACAGTGGCAATCTATCCTTGACCCGGCTGATCCCGAAGAGCGGATACGGCGCTTTAAGGCGTTGAAAAAAAACCTGCATCTTCCCCAATGGATCGCCATAACGGTGCATGACCATCAGCTTGTGTTTAACTTAAGTAAGCGGGACCACACCGACTTTTTTTTGCAGGTGATCAAAGACCAGGACCAGATAATCATCAAAGAATTCCTTCAGGCCGGTGAAAAAAAAGCTGCGGTGACAGACCCGTTTAACCGTCCCGTTATTAACCAGTTCGTCGCTTCATTGTATCATGAGCAACAAGTGTACAAAGGGCAAATCTCCCCGTTTCCTGAAACCGCAGGTGAGCTTTTCAGGAAGATACCGCCTGGCGCAGACTGGTTATATTTTAAAATATATTGTCACCCTTCCACGCAAAATGAATTGCTTGCAACCACGTTGAGTTCCATTGTAAAAAACTTACTAAAACGAAATATAATCCATGAATGGTTCTTTGTACGGTATACCGACCCGGATCCCCATATCCGTTTCCGCTTAAAGGTGTGCACGGGCAATATCCATCCTGCGTTCCGGTTCAGCTGCCAGGTGCTCAACAGAGAAATAAAACAGCAAACTGTGCGGCATTATGCGATCGCAGTTTACGAGCGGGAACTCGAACGATACGGCGTCGTGACAATGCCGTTCTTTGAGCAGACCTTTTTTTCAAGTAGTAATGCAGTGCTCACCTACCTGCATGCGCTTGGCAGCGAAGGGATCAACCTGACACTGGAAGACCGGGCTTTTATGGATGCATACACCATACTGGACTGTTTTGGTTTTGCAGAAGAAAAGGCGGTTAATTTTCTTCGGTCATTATCTGAAGGCTTCATAACGGAATTTGCACATCCGGACTTAAAATACCAGCTCGATATAAAATACAGAACGCTGGAAAAACGGATTAACCTCGTTCTAACCCCAGGGCGGGAAATTTCAGACGCTCCCGGCGTTCAGGTTGTTCAACACGCGTTTATCGCATCCCTAAAATCACTTTTTATTAACATTAGAGGCGAAAACCCCGCCCAGATAGCAAAATGGACATCCGACCTCATGCATATGCACCTGAACAGGTTGTTTACAGTAGATGCACGCAGGCAGGAGCTCGTGGTCTATTATTGTTTGTTTAAATATGAGAAGTCGTTACTGGCCCGGAAGCAAAAAAGCACACTCGGAGGTGCCTGCGCTGTTTAAGGTTATGCTGACAATGCCACCAGCAGATGCACCCGGAACATGTCGTCGCTGTCGGTGATATTCAGTTCAAAATTGTTGCCGTAATAATTACAAAGCCGGGTTCTTGTGTTTTCGATCCCGATGCCCCATCCAGGTGCATGCTGCTGCTTTTTTTTCAGGTTCTGACAGTGCATCTGCAGGATATGATTGCTACACGAAATATTTATCTGTGCCGGCGCACCCGGATTCGACAAATCGCCGTGTTTGTAAATATTCTCGACAAAACATAGTAAAATCAAAGGTATAATGGCTTCTCCATGGAACGAGCCCTTTAGTATTAACTTAAAGTTCAATTGTTCGTTAAAGCGCAGCTGGTTTATTTTAACCATATTTTGGATGTGGTCAATTTCCTTTTTCAAAGGCACCTTCCCGTCAATGCCCGGTTCTGAAAGCGAATAGCGCATCAAATCTGAAAGCAGCAGGATTGCATCCGCCGCCGATTCAGATAGTTTCCTGACGGCGTTATAGATAAAATTTAGTGTATTAAACAGCAGGTGCGGGTTCAACTGGGACTGCAAGTAAGCATTTTGGGCCTGCACCAGGTTTTTTTGCATGTCTGCGCTGCTGGCCTCCCGCCGTAATTTCTCGTTTTCAAGTTCAAGAATAACCTTTCGCTGTTTTCCAATCGATTTTGCAAACCAGTATGCGATACTGAAGCCGATAAAATAGATTCCCCTGTAAATGCCCTGAATCAGGAAAATCTTGGTGTTAAAGACGTTCGCCTTCGGCTTAATATGAATCGCGATGAGAAACTTAATGATCAGGAACTGCAGGCATAGATATACAGCCAATTCCATTACAATCAGGATTGTCGTTCGCAGGTAGCGGTAGCCCGGCCGGCTGAATATATAGTCAAATGAAGCGGCGCTAAAATAAAACAGACAAATGTTGAGCAGGTAGTGCAGAAAATAATCAAGAACATTATAATCTGCCGTACTGATCACATGAAGAAAGGACACTTCATAAGTCACGAATAACAGCCAAACTATAGCATGTCTGCCGGCAATTGCGAAGGTTCGGTTATCAGTCATCAAGTTGTTTATTTCCGAATAATTAATTCCATCTATCGCATTTGGCGATTGGTGTAAAATCTTCTTTGCCGGGTTGACATGCAGGTAATTTAATGAGCTAAAATAGTTAAATTATGAAAGCAATAAGCAAACCCAGAATTAATTTAAATGCAAAAAATGTATTTAAATTTAAAAAGTCAGCCGTCCCCGGCTTATCCGACACAACGGTTCCGACAACGACCACGATCACGACTATAACGACAATGGCCGGTTTGTAGCAAGGAATGTACCTCTGGACAACAGAGGTACATTCTATTTAAATAATCACTGCCCGGTTATTTTATTTATTAAACAACAGTCATAGTCATATATTTATAAATTTGCGGACAAGCCAACCCTATGATTACCTGTTATGTCATCGACGATGAACCCCATGCAATAGAGACATTATGTGATCTTATTGAAACCACCCCCGGGCTTGAACTGCTCGGCCATTCCACTAATCCGCTGATCGGTTTAGAATATGTGACGGGGCATAAGTCACCCGAGCTGACCT